>Ga0335080_10002844_pt1 | contig 17419 bp, 16 predicted proteins | sample Lox_Sample_34_FD_206720 | JGI IMG/M metagenome (GOLD analysis project Ga0335080, IMG submission 206720) | Soil microbial communities from Loxahatchee National Wildlife Refuge, Florida, United States - Lox_Sample_3.4 | ecosystem: Environmental > Terrestrial > Soil > Wetlands | place: USA...
CGTTCCGGCGCGCTCGCCGTTTCCGAAAGGGAACGAGTCGTGGTCTCGACCTTCTCCTAAGACCTGTGGTCAGGGCTTATCCGAGCGGCGCCGTGTCCAACTCGCGGATAATCGTCTCGCCGAGACTGCGAAGAAACAAGACGTCCCGCTCGCACAGCGCCGGCCGCTGCTCGTGAGCGAGACAGCAGAGGATGAAGACCCGCGCATCCAGCGTGGTTAGCGGAACGCCGAGGTACGCCCCGATCCCCGCGGCGCTGGTGACCTCGAGATCGCGAACGCGCTCGTCACCGATCGCGTCGCGGACCACGTTGCCGAGCCTGCCTTCCAACAGACGCTGGCAGAACGTCTGCTCCACCGGGAGCGACGACCCGACCGCCAGGCCAAACGATTCGGCCTCACCAGCCAGGACGCGGACGACTTCATGGCCATCGGCGATCTCGCCCAGCACAGCAACATCCATCGACGTCTCCGTTCGAGCCAGCTCGAGCGCGGAGACAACCACCTCACGGCTGTGCGTGGAGCGAAGACCGCCGTCGCCCGCGGCGCCAGGACCAGCGACGAGATTCCACCCAGCCCGCGGTACTTGCGCCGCAGACACTCGTCGCTGCTGCTCGCCCCACGCCAGCAGCCACAACGCGGCCCGCTCCTCCTCGCTCAATCCGCCGATACGGCGAAGGTCACGATCGATCTGCCCAAGCGAATCGCCCCGCTCAAGACGCTCGAGTAGATGATTGCGCCACTGCGTCTTCAACGCCGACTTGCCCAGCTCGCTGGGATCACCCGCTCGTCGCTCCCATTCGCCATCTCGAAACTCGCTCATGACGCGCCTGACGAGATCCCCTTGTGAAGCGCCGATTCGGCGCGTGCGTTTCCTGCCCGCGGAGTCGTCGCCGTCGGCCATCCAGACGCCAACGCTACGCATCGGCCAATCCGATGTCAAAGCAGACCCGCTGCATCCCGTCGCCCATCCACGTCTGCGGTTCGGACTTCCGCTCCGCTCGCCGTCAGAGCCCAAGCGGAGGTCCGCCGGCGGCACCGACGCGCTGGTCAGGTAGCCCCGGCTTCGTGGATGCTGAAGCCGGCGGGCGGAGCTGCCCTGCCTGCGAGCGGAGCGGATGCGAGACTGTCCGCGGGCCCTGAGAGGGTGATCCAGCGTCCGTGAGACCAGGTGCTCGGCCCGGCAACGGACCGCCGACCGGGCCGTGGGTCAGCCTTTCCTCCCAATCCGGCGTCAGCACGAACCGTTGGCCTCACGCGCGCGTAGGGGTCGGTGTGAACGTCCCACGACGAGGAGCGAGATATGGCTGGCGCAGTAGCCGAGCAAGGTGAGCGCTACATCCTGGATGGCAGCGACGCGGATCTGAGACGTCTGCTCGACATCGCGCAGATCACCGAGAGCGCGACACGGGCCGCATTGGCCAAGGTGGAGGTGCAGGAGGGCTGGCGTGCGCTCGAGTGTGGTTGCGGACCGCTCGGTGCGCTACCGGTGATCGCCGATATGGTCGGACCTCGCGGCCAGGTCGTCGGCGTCGACTTCGTCAACTCGACGGTCGAGCGCGCTCGATCCGTGATCACCGCGCTGGGACTGGACAACGCCGACGTGCGGTTGGGTGACGTCAACGCCCGGGACTTCCCGACGATCGTCGGTGACCCGGTCGATTTGGCGTTCACGCGCTGCTTCCTGATGCACCAAGTAGATCCGACGGAGACGATCAGCCGGATCGCTGAGATCGTTCGCCCCGGAGGCTGGATCGTTGCGCAGGAACCGATGCGCACCCCAGCGCCACGGTCCCATCCGGAGCTCGATGCGCTTGCCATCTACTGGGAGCTGATCCACAAGCTGATGCAGTCCGCCGGATCTGCGCCCCACACCGTCGATGAGCTTCCCAACGCGGCTGCCGCGGCCGGTCTGGAGGTGGTCCGCCTGAACGGCTTCTTCCTCCCGAACGAGCCGGTGCGCGGGTTCGAGCTCCACGCCGCCACCGCCGCGGCCGCGAAGGACCGGGCGGTCAGCGCCGGGATCGCAACAGCGGCGCAGATCGATCAGCTTGTGGGAGACCTCCGTGCGGCGGTACACGGAAACTACGAATGGGTTTCGACACCCTTCTTCCTCGAGCTCACCGCCCGAAAAAAGCTCAACTAGCGCGCTGCAACGAGAGCAGACAAGTCCACGAAGCCGGCTGCACCTCCTCGCTGCCAGCCGTGGGACGAGTTGGAGTTGTCCAGTTCGGCACGCCCGCTGGAGTGCTGACCGCTGGCAGAGCACGAGCCTCAGCGCCGTGATCGCGCCCTCCCGGCGCGCTTCTGCTCCAGGCGCCCACCGACCCCGAGCAGAAGCCTCACGTCGACTGGTGCCACCGTCGTGGCTCCGGACGATGTACTGCCAAGCCCACCCACGGTTCGCCGAGAGGCGTGCACCGGTGCCATCAGGCGTGCTCGACGGCGAAGGAAGGCGCGCTCAGTGCATGGCAGGGATCCGGCGGCGCAGCGACCGCGGCACCGGGGATCAGACAACCCAGGCCCCGGGTCGAGATTGCTCGTCGGGCGACCGCCTACAGGCTGCATTAGGGCGCCCTAATTAGGGCACCCTAATTGTGGTACGGTGCGCGCCCGAAATGCTCGCCACGTACGTCATCGGCCTCCGCGAAGGCCTCGAGGCGGCGTTGATCGTCGGGATCATCGCGGCGTTTCTTCGCCAGCGCGGACAAGGCCATGCGCTCCGTTACGTCTGGGTGGGCGTGCTCGTCGCCGTGCTGCTCTGCGGCGGCGTCGGCGTGGCTCTCCAGGTTGTCAATCAGGAACTGCCTCAGCGCCAGCAGGAGATGCTGGAGACGGTCGTCGGCATATGCGCGGTCGGGATCGTGACGTTCATGATCGTCTGGATGCGCCGGCACGCCCGGGGCGTGAAGGCCGAGCTCGAGGCCCACACAGCGGCAGCGCTGGTCCGGGGATCCGTGTTCGCCCTCGTCGCGATGGCGTTCTTCGCGGTTCTCCGCGAGGGGCTGGAGACCCTGGTCTTCCTGCTCGCTGCCTTTCAGGCCGCCGAGAACGAGCTCGCCGCCGGGCTCGGTGCGCTGCTCGGGATCCTGACCGCGGTCGTCATCGGCGCCGGTCTGTATCGCGGCGGGATCAGGATCAACCTGGGTCGCTTCTTCCGGATCACCTCCGTGGTGCTGGTGATCGTCGCGGGCGGTCTGCTGGCGACCGCGGCACACACCGCCCATGAGGCAGCGTGGTTGAACGGCTTCCAGGGTCAGGCGCTCGATCTGAGCTGGCTGGTGGTTCCCGGCACCGTCACGTCCTCGCTGTTGACCGGGATGCTCGGGCTGCAGCCGCTCCCCACGTACGCCGAAGCCGGCATCTGGCTGATGTACGTCGTCCCGATGCTCGTTTACGTCCTCTGGCCCGAGGGCCGGAGGCTGACGGTCCCAGGTTCTCGTTCGGTCTCGTCCCAATCGGAGGTCAGTTGAAGATGCATGTGCCCTCGAGCGCCGCGGCACTGGCGACCTGCGCCGTCGCGGCTGTGTCTCTCGCCGCCTGCGGCTCGAGCTCGACCGCGCCCAAGGGGTCGCACAGGGTCGCCGTCACCCTGGTCGACGCCGGCTGCACGCCAGCCTCGATCCATCTGCCCGCGGGCCCGGTGACGTTCGACGTCACCAACGGTGGCACCTCGAAGGTGTCCGAGATGGAGCTCAAGAACAAATCGGGAATCATCCTCGGCGAGTCCGAGAACGTCGTCGAGGGCATCCCTGGCCGCTTCTCGCTGAACCTCGAGCCGGGCACGTACATCCTCAACTGCCCCACGGGCGACAAGGAGGACCAGGGGACGCTCGTGGCCACGGGCAAGGCGACCCGACAGCCGACCGGCGCCTCCGCGACGCTGCTGTCGACTGCGACCAGCGGCTACAAGGCCTACGTGATCGCCCAGACGGCGCAGCTCCAAGCCGGAACCCGAAGGTTCGTCGCGGCACTGCGTGCCGGCCACGTGAGCGAGGCCAAGGCTCTGTTCGGGCCGACGCGGCTGCACTACGAGTCGATCGAGCCCGTGGCCGAGAGCTTCGGCAACCTCGATCCCGATATCGACGCCCGCATCAACGACGTCGCGAGCGTCGCGCAGTGGACGGGCTTTCACCGCATCGAGCGGACGCTGTGGGAGCAGAACACCACGCGCGGCACCGAGGCGTACGCCACCAAGCTGATGGACGACGTCAACACGCTCGCGCACGGGGTGCAGACGATCGAGCTTCAGCCCGCCCAGCTCGCCAACGGGGCGGTGGAGCTGATGAACGAGGTCGCCAACTCCAAGATCACCGGCGAGGAGGACCGCTACTCACACACCGACCTGTCGGACTTCCAGGGCAACCTGTCCGGATCCGAGAAGGCGTTTCACCTGCTCGTTCCCGCGCTCCGGCAGACCGGCAACGCGACACTGGCGGCGTCGATCGCCGCCCGATTCGCGGCCGTGCAACGGAGCCTGGACCGGTACAAGCGGCGCACCACACTCGGGTACGCGCCCTATACGCAGCTGACTCTGGCCGACCGCAAGACGTTCGCCGTCGAGATCGACGCGCTCGACGAGCCGCTCTCGACGGTCGCGGCGAAGGTCAGCAGCGCGTGAACCGGCTCGCGCCGCTGGCGGTGGCGATCGCGCTCGGCATGGCGACACTTGCCGGAGCCGTTGCGCCCCGGGCCGCCGCCCGCGCGCTGCCCGCAAATTCATCCTGGCAAGGCGCGCTGGCGGTGCTCGATCTGATCCCCGAGCAGTTCGCGACCGCCGATCTCACTCACAACGCCGCGACGGCCGGCCGCTTACGCACGCTGGCCGGGATCGTGTCCGTGGCGGCCGGCGACAGCACCGATCCGGCGCTGCGAGCGGCGGCCGTGGCCACCGCCCGGCTGCGGCGCGATCTGCGTTCCAGTCAGGTGCGATTGCAGCCCTGGCCGCTGCCGCTGACGATCCGCGCCGACAGCCGTGACGCTTCCGACGCGCTGCGTGCCGGTGGTCTCGTGCCGGACAGGACGGTGCGGCCGTACGACCGCATTCGCGAGCTGCTGTCGGCCGCCTCGCTCGCGCGCCGTGACTCCGCGGCGGCTCGGCTCGACGCTGCCGGTGCCTATGCCCTGTTCGCGCTCGGCCCCGAGTCACGATTGAGAAACGTCAACGGTGCGCTCGCGTCGCAGACCGATGCGTCGCTTTGGCATGTCATCACCTCCGCCGAGTCGGGCGGCGGGCTCGACCATGCCCGCGCTGTCGCCGAAGCCGACCTGGAGACCGCGGCGACCGCGCTCGGCGACGCCACCTTCAGCCGAGCGACCGTGATCGCGGACGCCGGCGTGATCGTGTTTCGCGAGGGCCTCGAGGCAGTTCTGATCCTCGCGGCGATCACCGCGTCGTTCACCGGCGCCCGGCGAGCGCTCCGACGGCCCGTGCTGATCGGCGGATTGTTGGGGTTGGTCGCGACCGCAGTCACCTACGCGCTGGCGCAGACGATCCTCGACGCGCTGGGCGACGGCGGCCTGCGGCTGCAGGCGATCACCGGACTGCTGGCAATTGCCGTCCTGCTGCTCGTCACGAACTGGTTCTTTCACAGGGTCTACTGGAGCGAATGGATCGGCCGCTTCAACCGCCGGCGTAGAGCGCTTGAACGGGTTGACCGGCTCGGCTTCGTCTCCGGACAGGTCCTCGGCTTCGTGTTGCTCGGCGTCACCGCCGTCTACCGCGAAGGGTTCGAGACCGTCCTGTTCCTCCAGAACCTGCAGGTGAGCGCCGGAACCTCAGCCACGATCTTCGGGGTCGGACTTGGGCTAGCCGCCACCGCCGTCGTCGGCCTGGCCACGTTCGCCCTCGAGCGCAAGCTCCCGTACAAGAGGATGCTGATCGCGACAGGAGTGCTGGTCGGCCTCGTGCTCGCCATCATGACCGGTGTCACCGTGCAGAACCTGCAGGGGCTCGGCTGGGTGCCAACCACGCCCATCGGGATCCACCTCAGCCTGACCTGGGGCCGGTGGCTCGGCCTCTACCCCAACTGGGAGGGCATCGGCGCGCAGGTTGCCGCGATGCTCGTCGTGTACGGCTCCTACGCCGTGGCGCGCGGGTTGCAATCCAGGCGCCGCCGCCGCGCGATCGCCCGTGCCGCCGCGGATGGCTCGGCGCCCGAAGCACGCCACGGACGCCTGGTCGAACCGGCGTGATGGGTGTACACCAGCCACGCCGCACGCTCAACGGCCCGACGTGCAGTGCGCGAGCTGCGCACGCGTCGACGAGCGCGAACACAGCGTCAGACGAGCTGCGAGTCGCGCCCCGGGGCCCGTCTTGCCGCCGGCAGCGGGCATCCGCTGGCCCAGCCGGTCGTGTATGCCAGCCATCACGGGGTCTTGAACGTCACCCTTGTGGCATCTGATCTGAGAAGCGGGTCGAGGTCGCCAGGCAGATGGTGCTCGCGAAGGTCTACAACGGCTCCTTCGTGGCGCCGACGTTGATGATCCGCCCCGGCGACATGGTGCGCCTGAAGCTCGTCAACTGTCTCGATGAGCCCACCAACCTGCACTTCCACGGACTCGAGATCTCCCCTTCGGGGCATGCGGACAACATCTTTCTCTCGATCAATCCGGGGCAGTCGTTCCGGTACTACTTTCGGCTGCCACGGAACGCCCCTACCGGGACTTTCTGGTACCACTCGCACGAGATAGTCCCGGCCTCTCAGATGGCTCGGTACCCCAACACGAGCTCCGAGGAGCAGGTGTTCGACGGGCTATCGGGGCTGATCGAGGTGCAAGGACTCACCAACGACCTCCCAGTCTCGCTGCAGCGACTGCCGGAGCGTTACCTGGCGCTCCGCGACGTCCAGATATCGAATGGCGCGATCGTCTCCCAAGACATCGACAGCAACGCGCCGACGACGCGGCTGGTCAACGGCCAGGTCCACCCCCGAATCACGATCGCGCCCGGGCAGACCCAGCTATGGCACATCGCCAACATCGGGGCGGACATCTTCTACCACCTCTCGCTGCCAGGTCACACATTCGACGTGATCGCGCAGGATGGGCACCCTCTTCTTCACGCCCAGCCGGCGACGACGCTGATATTGCCGCCGGGCAAACCGTATGACGTTCTAGTCCGCGGGGGCAGGCGCGGGCCGACAGCGCTGCGAACGCTCTCCTTCAACGAAGGTGACGACCATTATCCCGCGCGCACGCTGGCAACGCTCGTGACCACGGGGCGCCGCAGATACCGCAGCGGCTGCCGCACGCGATCTTCCACGGGACGCTCAACCTCGCGCGCATGCCCATCGTCCGCGAACGCATCGTGACCCTATCGGAGGACTCCGACGGGAGCATGTTCTTCATCAACGAGGAGTTCTACGATCCGTCCAAGATCAACTTCTACGCACGGCTCAACACCGTCGAGCAGTGGGTCATAGTCAACTCAACCGACGAGCTCCACGTATTCCACATGCACACCTACCCGATGCAGGTGATATCCACGAACGGCGTCCCGACCCCATTCAACGGCTATCAGGACGAGGTCGATCTTCCGCCACATGGGCTCGACTCGCGTCGAAGTAGCTGGAGCATCTCGATCATTTCGTGGGCCTGCGGCCCTCGTCGCGCTCGTGTTCGGCATCAAGCCAGAGCGGGGCGCTCGTGCGGTCGATCGTCGCCCGCCCTTGCCGCCGCCATGCTCGGCCCGGCACGATCCCCAACTGGCGGCTAGTACGTCCAGGAATGCAGCTCCCGACAAGCTTACCGTTGTACGTCAGCTTTTCATGGTCGTCGACGGCCGAACCGCGTCATGCAAATAGGCCGCGGGCGTACCAGTCGCCGCTGTCCCTCACGCCCGGCACGGCGAAGAAGTACCCGCCTCCGATCGGTGAGATGTAGTCGACCATCGGCTCGCCGACCAGTCTGGTTTGGGTGGCGATGAACTGGCGAGCGAGGTTTTGCTGGAAGCAATTGAAGATCAAGCCCATGTCGAGGTTGCCGGCCAGGTCGACGCCGTTGTCGTAGTTGTAGCCGCGGCGGAAGATGCGGCTGTCATCGGTGTCCGTGGTGCGCGGATTCGCGAGCCGGATGTGCGCGTTGAGCGGAATGACCTTGCCCGTCGGATCGGCGGCGAAGTCGGGCTGCGCGGTCAGGCTGCCCGTGCCGAGCACGTTCCCGCTGGCGCGGTAGCGGCCGATCATGGTCTGCTGCTCGTTCAGCGACACGCGGTCCCAGAACTCGATGAGCTGCCGGATGATCCGACAGACGTGGTAGGTGCCACCGATCGCCCAGTCGGGTTCACCGATTGCCGGGACCACCCACATCAACCGGTTGCCCACCTCCGGATCCGTGACGTTCGGGTTGGCGATGCCGTCCATGAAGCCGAAGTGGTTCCGGGGGACGCCCGCGGGCCGCGGAGGCGAGACGAAGCCGTCCATCCGCCACAGCATCTGCATCCCACCGCGGGTGTGCTTGGCGATGTCCCGTAGCGCGTGGATCGCCGTGTCCTGGCTGCCGGCGCAGATCTGCAACAGCAGATCGCCGCCACACAGATCCGTCTGGAGGTTGTCGTTCGGGAACGAGGTCATCTCTGTCAGATGGATCGGCCTGCGATCCGCGATCGCAAAGCGGTCGTCGAACAGGGTCGAGCCGAACCCCACCGTGATCGTCAGCCCGTCGGCAACGATCTCCGGGCCTAGCGTGCCGCTGTCTGATGGGGGGACGACCGGGCCGAGATCGGCCGGGACCCCGCCCTGGGTGAGGAAGCGTGCGCGCGCGGTCAGCGTCTTCAACAGGTCGATCAACTCACCACGACTGGTCGCCGTTACGTTGAACGAGACGAAGCAGGCGGCGGGCGGCGGCGGGTCGACGATTCCGGCCTGCCAGGGGCCGTGGAAGGGAACCGCCGGCAGCTGTGCCGCCGGGTCGGGCGCGATCACATACTGTGGCGGACCGTCGGCCTGAAGCGGGTCCTGCACCCGAGCGCGGCGCCCGGCTTCCGCTTTGGACAGATTGGCGCCGGCAACCGCGCCGGCGGCGATCGCGGCGGCACCGGAACGGGTGAGGAACTGGCGACGGTCAAGCATCACGCCACAGCCTGGATCGACAGCGCGCACGCAGAGGTCGAACGGATTCTCGCATGCGCCGGCGCCCGGCGAGGCCGAACGCGGAGAGGAAGCCAGACGGCAACGGCCTCGCGGGTGCCAGACTTCGTGCCGTGCCGACATCCAGGCGTGCAACCTCGCTTGCGGTCGCCGCCGCGGGGCTCATCATCGGCGTGGCCGTCGCCCTTCTCGTTGTGGTCGGGCCTCTCAGGGCATCGGCCGGCGATCCGCCGTGCTCGTCGTACCCGACTCCTGGCGCGCCCGCGACGGCCGGCACCAAGGTGCCGGCGGGCCTCGCGTCCAGGTACTCCCTCCTAGGCGGGCCCCAGCGACCCATCGATCGCCTCACGTCCGCGCAGGTCGCGTCGCTGAAGGCGTCCGGTGTGATCATGTCGGGAACCCGGTTCCTGGGCGACGCCGCCTTCGGCGGGCGCATCTACCTGGTTCCGGCCGAGCACGTGCTCTCGCTTCGCCTCGCGCCCCCACGATGCCTCACGCCTGTTCAGCGCTTGATCGAGCAGGAGTCACTGCCCGTGCTGCGGAGCGAGTACCGCGAGAACGCGCTGTGCATCGTCGTGCTCTATCACAGAGGCCGCTTTCAGGAGTGCGCCCCCGCCACCGGCAACCCCTACTCCCTGCTCTCCACGAACGGCACGCCGGGATTCGGACTGGTGCCGGACGGCGTCCGTGACGTCACCGTCACCTACTGGGCAGCGCCTCCCCGAACCATCGCGGTTCATCGCAACTTCTTCGACATTGTCGCGCCGTCCCAGACCGCGCCGCCGTGCGGCGTGCAGTGGCTCGACCGTACCGGCAACGTCAAGCATGTCGTGTCCGGCTGCTCTTATCTCACGACCGAGGTACCGGAGCTGTCCGAGTATCGGAGCTACGTCGCCAGGAAGCTCTCGACGCTCCGGTCACAGATCGCGGCCCTGTCCGCGGCGATCGGCTCGGGCGACCGCGCCGAGGCGCGGTCCGCCTGGTTGACCGCGCACCTGACGTGGCTCGAGATCGGCCAAGACGACGGAGCGTACGGTGCCTTCGGTGCGATCGGCGGCGAGATCGACGGCCCCGCGGCCGGCGATCCGCTGGGGACGGCCGACCCCGGCTTCACCGGCTTTCACAAGATCGAGTTCGACCTCTGGACGAAACACGACCTAAGGGCTGCGACCAGCGACACCGTCATCCTCCAGCACCTACTCGCGCGTTTGACCAAGGTTCCGCTGTCAACCTACCTGCCGGCCACCGCCACCGGCATCGGCAACTGGCTGCTGCGACCACATGAGGTGCTCGAGGACGCGCTCCGCGACTCGCTGACGGCCAACGACGACTACGGCAGCGGCACCGACCTCGCGTCGATCACCGCGGACGTCACCGCGGTGCGGCAGCTCCTGAGTGAGCTCGCGCCGACGGTCGACCTGGTCGCGCCGCATCTCCTCGCCAACGCGCGGGCCGAGCTCGACGCGCTGATCGGCACGATCGACGCGAACCGAGTCAACGGTGCCTGGGTGTCCGTCCAGAACCTTCCGGTCCGACAGCGCCAGCAGGTCGATGCCGACGTCGGGGCGGCACTCGAGACGCTCGCGCCACTCCCCGACCTGACGACAAGCACCGGCTCGAACGCGCCCAGCGACTGACGGCGGTCCAGCCATCACGGACGTGTGGGCTCCGTCGCCCGGGCTAGCCGAGGAGGACGGATGATCACGACCGAGTTCCAACCATCGAAGGTCGCGCGGGCGCGTGAGAACTTGCTCGCCGGCGGACTCGCCGATCTGATCGGGCTCCGCGAGGGTGACGCCCTACACACTCTCGCGCACGATCTCCCCGACCACATCTACCTCGAGCTGCTCGACGGCGCCAATCTATGGGTCGCTGTCGTAGATCGGGCGCCGGGTGAACACGGCGCACGGAGACTGCGCGAGGCGTGGTACGTGGTATTGACATGGGTGCCCTGGTCGAACCAGTGGCACCCATGTGGTTGAGCTTCTAGACGAGCTGACAGTCGGCGAGTTCGGAGGTCGATCCGAGCGTCAGTGGTGACGTGCTCAGGACCTGCGTCGCCGTTGCGGTGACGATCTGCCCGGGAGCGACCGCAAACGGAACGGTTGTCGTCACGGGGCCCGGGTTGCCGTTGGCATCGGTGGTGTTGCCGTTGGCATTGGTGGTAACCGTTACCGTGCCCAGGGGGGCCTCAGCGTTGCGTACGGGAGCCGGAACCGCCGGGGGCGCCGGGCACGCGGCGGCGGAGAAGAACTCGACCTGGAAGGTCGTGTTCGGCAGTCCGCGCTCGATCTGCCAGGTGATGGCAGTCTGACCGCCGTTCGCGGTGGCATTGTCGACGACGGGGAAGTTGACCAGCTTGTTGGCGCCGGTGTCGCCATCGCCCCTGTCGTTGGCCGTGATGCCGGCAGGATCGAGGTCGATGCCGAGCCCGGTGTTCGCGCACGTGCTGTTGCTGACGAGCGCGTTGCCGGTGCCGCCTGCGACCTCGATCCCCGCGCGCCCGTTGTTCGTAGCGACGTTGGCGAGGACCTGATTGTTGTTGCCGAAGAGCGAGATGCCGGCATCGCCGTGACCGGTGCCGGGCCCCTCGCCGACCCGGTTGCCCTGGACGGTGTCACCATCGGCGTTGATGCTCACGCCGTTGTCCCGATTGGAGAGCACGCGGTTCGCGTCGCCCGCCGCAGCACCTCCGATCGTGGTCTGTGTCGAGTTCACAATGATCCCGTTGCCGCCGTTCGCGAGGCCGGGAGCGCCGATGACGTTGGCGGCGACGACGTGCCCTTGGCCTCCGGAGAGGTCAACGCCATCCAAGCCGTTGGCCGCGATCACGTTGCCGTGTCCGGCACCACCGATCCGTGCGTCATCGATACCGAAGTCGACCAGGACCCCCTCCGAGTTGGGCAACGCTGCGAGGCCGGCCGGAGTCTCCTTGACGCCGATCCGGTTGTCCTCGAGCGTCGCGTGATCCGCCCGCACCCAGACGCCCTGCGAAGCATTGCCGGCAATCACGTTCCCGTGATCGTGGTGTGATCGCCAAGCGTCTCGACGCCCGGGCCGTTGTTGCCGAGATCGAGCGGAGCTCCCGTGGCCGTGCCGATCCGGTTCCGGAGGACCATGGTGCGCGAGCCGGACTTGATCTTGATCCCTGGGCCGTTATCGCCGATCTCGCTGTCACCGACGGTGTTGTCGTCACCCTCGATCTCGACGCCCGCCAGGATGTTTCCAAGCGCGGCCGGGGATCCGGGCGCGATGCCGACGCGATCGTTCTGGACGGTGTTGCCATCCCCGACGACGTGTACCCCGTCACCGTTGTTCGCGGAGACGACGTTGCGATCCGCCACGGCCGAGCCGCCGACAGTGTTGTTGGCGCCGTTGATGTCGATGCCGTCGCCGGCGTTCGCCGCCGCCGTTCCGTCGTTGGTCACGCCGATGTCGCTCCCGGTGATCGTGTTCTGATCGCCCTCAGGTTGCTGACCACGGTCGCCTGAGCGCTCGTGGCGAAGGCCGATCTACCGACTGTCGCCCCGAGGATCGCCAGCATCGCGCCGAGTTCGCGGTACTGCTTCGTCGCGCGCGCGAACCGGGGCCGTGCAACAGAGCGCACCTGCTGGTCGGCTCCTTCCGCTCCTGGACCGAAGACCGTCCAGGGCAACTTGACGCCGCCCATGAGCGGGACGCCGGCCTTGTCCGAGTTCAACCGATCGGCATCGGGAGTTGCAAGCACCTCTCGTGCCGGGTCGATCCCCGCTACCGGGTCGTCGTTCACCTCGTCTCCCCGCGCCAACACCGGGCGTCCCGCCGGCACGGATCCCTCCGCCGCCAATCCGAAGCCGCTGCTGTCACCGTGCCGAAGCCCGGTCGCGGACAGCACGAGCTTCCAACCCGAGCCGTTTGATCAGCGACGCGGAGCCGCAGCCGTTGCGGCGAGCGGCGGATCGCGAAGCGCAGCGGCTTCTGCGTCTTGCCACTGGTGGGGTCAGGCTGCTGCTTCCGGTCTACTGACTCGTGAAGGCGCTTGGGCGGGGGCGGTGCGCCATGCGTCGAGCGTGCTCGCGACATCGTCGCTGACCTGTGCGCACGGTCCGGCGGTGTCGCGGTGGCGGACCGAGGTGATGATCGCAAGCTGATCGCGCGTCGCGCCCGTCGCCCGGACAGCCTGGGAACAGCCGGCCGACCTCAGCGGCGATCCGGTCCTGGAGCTCGAGGTCGTGCTCGGCTCACCGGAGCGCGTCGCTCGATCGCCGTCGCCATCCGCGAAGGTTCGATGAACGCGACGTCCTCCAGGCGCGCGGGCTGTTCGCGCCGCCAGCGCTCGACGTTTGACGGGTGAAGCCAGGCGAGCCCGCACAGCACGTCGATCGGCGCGTCCGGTCGTCGCGCGCCGAGCCAACTCCGCAGCCGGCTCAATCGGCGCGGGGGCGTTTGAACATCAACTGGCTGACGCTCGGCGGGCCCCCACGGTCAAAAGCGAACACTATTTCCCCGACCGGCTCCCACCCTTCGTCCCCTAGCTGAGCGATCGCGTCTTTCACCCGATCGATCGCTGCATCTCTGGCCCGGACGTGAGCATCCTTCGTCGGTTCGATAGCTTCGCCGCGATACTCGACACGAAGATCGACGTACGTGAATTCCCAGCGGGCCACAAACGCGATCCTACTCACCGAGGGTCGGGCACCGGGCCGCCACTGCGGACGGCAGCGCTCATGGCAGCCCTTTCGCGAGACGAGCAGCGCTTACCCAGGACCGCTTCTGCTTGCACAAGCACCCAGCCATCTGACCGGGTCGTCAGCGAGGGCGACGAGGGCGTCGTACCAGGCGCGGATCTGCGGCCGGTCGGTCTTCCCGGCGGTCGTGGGGTCGTGGTGCAGGGCGGCGACGGCGGCGTCGATCTGATTCCAACCGGGGCGACGGGCGGCCGGCGCCGGTTGCAGGACGTGCACGCCCTCGGCGATCTCGCGGGTGTCGCACGGGCCACGTCCTGTCGAGCGTGATGATGCGCCCCCTCGGTGTCGAGTCGCGCCGGGTGGCGGGCGTGCTTGAGACACGCGCGTGGCGGCCGGCGAGTGGCGCCCGCGGGAGGCCTGCTTGATCGTGTACCTCGAGGGCAGCGCGGCCACCTACGCCGTGTCGTCGAGGTAGTGCGTCCCGGTGATCTTCGTGCCCGGCGCTCCGCTCGGGGTGATCGTGACCGGAACCGTCCCCGTCTGGCCCGGAGCGATGGTGATCGGCGTGAACGAGTCAAGGCTCGTCGCCGGGCTCGCGCTGCCTGACTCCAGATCGCTGGTGGGCGAGCTGACCGCGGTGTCGAACGGGCTGGTGACGACGCTCGCCGACGTCGTGGCCGTCTCGCTCGGCGGACCGGCCGTCCCGAACGTCCCGTAGTCGACCGGCAGCGCGTCCCACTCGCCGGTCGCGATGGGGTTGTCCGTGTACGACAGGGATGCCGTTGTGCCGAGCGCACGACCCGAGAACGTCAGGTACTGCGTCGAGCCATTCTGTTGGTGACCGTCGGCTGCGGGGGCGAGATAAACCTCATCAAACCTGCCGAGACTTCCATGATCGCCACAGCGGCGGTTCCCGTTAGGTCCGCGGAGGGACACAACGGCGTTTGGCCGACCGCCAGCTTGGGTATGCGACGCTGCGCCGCGACTGCGGAGAGGGGAGTTGTCGATTGGGAGAAGGAGTGCAGAGCGCGGGAGCCTCGGGATGGGGATCGTGCGGTTCTGTCATTTCACGGCCGGGTGCAGGCTCGGGCGGGAGGCTTCTGCTAATCGGTCTCGGCATTGATGCCGGTGAGCAGGACTCGGGGTGGGGCGTGACGGGGCGCGCGGTATCGGGCTCGCTGCCAGGTTGGCGGCGGGCGTTCAATGTTCTCATCCCTGGAGGGAAGGAGTATGCGACGTTTTTACGTAGTGCTTGGCGCTGCGGTAGCAGTGGCGGCCGCGGTCGCCGTCATCGGGGCCACGAGCGGAACGGCGGCTCCCAGGGTGATCTACATGGACCCGAGCGCGTCGATTCCGGCGCGGGTGCATGACCTTCTGGGCCGGATGACGCTCAAGGAGAAGGTCGGCCAGATGGACCAGGCCGTGGTCGGATTGCTGCGCGACAAGACCAATCCGACGAATGGTGTCTGCAACGGCGACAACACATCGCAGCCGCAGCCGAACTGCCTGCAATCCGTGCTGATCACAGACGCCACCGGCTCGGTCCTATCGGGTGGGACCGACAATCCGCCCGGTAACACGGGGACGGACTGGGCAAATCTGTACAACACGATCCAGCATTACGCGATCGACCACTCGCGGCTGCATATCCCGATCATCTACGGCGTCGATGCGGTCCACGGCTTCGGTCATCCGACCGCGGCGACGTTGTTCCCCCAGTCGATCGGGATGGGAGCGACCTGGGACACCCAGCTGGCGAAGGCAGCCGGCCAGGCGACTCGTGACCAGGTCTGCAGCGTGGGCACGAATTGGGTCTTCGCTCCGGTTCAGGATGTGGCGCGGGACAACCGCTGGGGTCGCACGTACGAGACGTGGGGAGAAGAGCCCGCGCTCTCGGGGGCGATGGGCGGGGCCAACATCAGCGGAATGCAGAGCGGGACGTGCCCGAGCGACCCCGGCCTCCAGGTCTCATCGACGGTCAAGCACTTCGCCGCGTACTCGGGGTCGATCAACGGCCATGATCGCGTCGAAGCGCAGATTCCGATCCGTTACCTGCAGGATCTGTTCCTGCCGTCGTACGCGGGCGGGATCAACGCCGGCGCGGACACCGTCATGGTCGACTCCGGGTCGATCAACGGCATCCCCGCCACGGCTTCGCACTTCCTGCTGACGACCGAACTGCGCCAGCGGCTGGGCTTCACGGGCGTGGTGATCAGCGACTACAACGACGTCTTCGCCCTGCAGACGACCTACGACATCGCTCCCAACCTCGAGGGCGCGGTGGCCGACGCGGTCAACGCCGGCGTGGACATGGCGATGAATGCGATTTCGACCACCAACTACGACGCCGCGCTGATCGCGGCCGTCCATGACGGGCTCGTCCCGATGTGGCGAATCAACCAGGCGGTGACGAGGATCCTCGCGCTGAAGTTCAAGCTCGGCCTGTTCGATCATCCCTACGTCGACGCGACCAAGGCCAATGCCGCGATCAGCGGCAACGTCGCCCTCGACCGCCGGGCCGCCGACGAGTCGATGACTCTGCTGCGCAACGAGAACGGCACGCTGCCACTCACGACGAGCAGCCATGTCACCGTCGTCGGCCCGAACGCAGACTCGATCCCCGACACGCTTGGCGGCTGGAGCGTCAGCTGGCAGGGCGTGTTCGACAACAACAAGCAAGCGTGCTGCGGCGGACCGCCCGACCAGATACCGACCCAAACGGTGACGGTCTGGAAGGGCATCCAGGCAGCCGACACGAACGCGACGCTCGCTCCCGACCAGGCCAGTGCGGTGGCCGCGGCCCCCAGCACGGATGCGTACGTCGCGGTGGTCGGCGAGACCAGGCCCTATGCCGAGGGACTGGGCGATGACCCGGCACCGCAGCTGGATGCCAGCCAGAAGGCGCTGATCGCGGCGCTGAAGGCCACCAACAAGCCGGTGATCGTGGTCGTCGTGGCCGGCCGTCCGCTCGGGCTCGGTCCCGACGCCGAGTCGGCGAACGCGATCCTGATGGCATGGCAGGGCAGCACGGAAACAGGCGACGGGGCCGCCGACGTGCTGTTCGGCAAGTACGATCCGAGCGGCAAGCTCCCGATCACGTGGCCGAGCGACGCCACGCCGCCCGGCCTCGATCTGTCGGGCTTCAACTCGACCGGAGCGTCTCCGCCCGGCGACGAGCCGAAGTTCTTCGACCAGCTCCCGGGAACGAACTCCGGCAACGGGTCGGGCTACAACCCGCTCTACCCGTTCGCCTTCGGTCTCTCGTACACGGCGTTCTCGACCAGTGGCCTGTCCATCGCGGGCCCGGCAGCGGGGACCGTGATCGCGTCGTTCACGGTCAAGAACACCGGCGGTCGCGAGGGCGTGGACATCGTTCCGGTCTACGTGAAGCGTCCGGTGAACACCGGCGAGGTCCTCACGCCCACGAACGGGAACCTCGTCGGCTGGGCGCGTGTGGACCTGGCGGCGGGAGCGTCGCAGCAGGTCTCCGTCGGGTTCCGGGTCTCCCAGCTCGCGGTGACTCCGGCCGACATCAACGGAGACGGGCCGCGGCAGGTGCAGCCCGGTGACTACCAGGTCGTGCTGGACCCGTTCGCCAGCCCACCCCAGGGTCCGACGTTCACGATCCACTAGGACGCCGACTCAGTACCCAACCCGGCGTGGCGG
>Ga0335080_10002847_pt1 | contig 17405 bp, 12 predicted proteins | sample Lox_Sample_34_FD_206720 | JGI IMG/M metagenome (GOLD analysis project Ga0335080, IMG submission 206720) | Soil microbial communities from Loxahatchee National Wildlife Refuge, Florida, United States - Lox_Sample_3.4 | ecosystem: Environmental > Terrestrial > Soil > Wetlands | place: USA...
CGCCAGCACGCTCTGCGCTTTTTGAAGATCGCCTTGCCGGCGGTACGCGACGGCAAGCGTGGAATAAACTGCTGGGTCCGCGGGGTTGAGCTGGCGGGCCATCTCCAGGTGCTCAATCGCCTCCGCCAGCCGGTTCTCGAGCAGATACAACTTTCCCAGTGTCAGCTGCGACTGGGCATATCCTGGGCGCTCGGCGATGGATTCTTCCAGCGCCTGCTTTGCCTCAGCAAACTCCGGTTGGCCCGGCGCAGCACCGGATTGCAGCAGGGCCCGGCCGAGCAGGGTCAGCAGAATGAAGTTTTCCTGCTTCTGGTTGATCCCTTCGCGGGCCACGCGAATCGCATTCGAGAGATCGCCCTCCATCATAGACTCTTGCGCCGCCGCGACTAATCCCGGCGTCGTCTCCGGTGCCAGCTTGGCCGCCAGTCTGAAATCCTTCCTGCCTTCGTCAAATTCGTCCATGAGCGCCAGAAACATGCCGCGCTCGTAATGCAGCCAGGCTGAGTTGGGCAGGTAATCCAGGCCAAGATCCACAGCCTTCAGCCCGAAGGTGTAGTTCTGCCGGCTCATGCAGGCATCGGCAACGAACATGTAGAGCTTCTCGCTGGCCGGCGCCATTGCAGCGGCGCGCCGTAACGCCTTCAGCGCATCCTCGTCGTGCCCCTCGCCGATGTAAGCCTGAGTGAGAAGATTGTTCACGTCCGCATTGTCGTGTCCTTGGGCGCGGAGTTGCGCCAGCACTGGAATTGCCTTTTCCGGTTGGCCCGTCGCCACGTAACACAAAGCGAGGTTGAAAGCCGCCGCATAGTCGTTCCCAACTCGCCCCTGGGCCGCCAGCAGATGCGGGATGGCCTGAGCAAACAATCCTTGCTTCGTCAGGTCCGTTCCCTTCTGCAATTCCTGTTCTGCCTGTGCCGAGGGTGGCTCCTCTCCCGCTTGCACCGCGGAACTCGAATTCCGCGCGCCTTGCTGCCGGTTGAGCGAATTCTGCCCCGCAGCGATCAAGCCAAAAAATGCGAGGATGGCTGCCATCAGCAAGGCCACCCGAGGCATGGGCTGTCCGCTCACTTCCACTTCCCTTCCCCTTCCATGATGGTGATATACCGATCAATCGGCAGATTCACAAACCGTTCAGTTTTGCCACCCGGCTGCGGCCACTGAACTTCCAGCCAATCCACCTTCGTGCGCTGCCCTAACCCCATCACCACCCGAGGATCGTGCGCCGAGAGATAACTTCCGCCTCCCACTTTGAAGCGGTGCCGCTCGAAATCTCCCGCTCGGCAAGTTATTTTCGCTCCCACAGCATCGGCATTGGCTTTGCGCCCTATGAGCTTAATCCCCAGCCAGTGATTCTTATGCCCCGCGTTGTTTCGCAGCAGCACCGGCGCTGCGTTGTTCTGGGTCACAAGTACGTCCACCGATCCATCGTTATCGAAGTCTCCCAGGGCAAGGCCACGGCCCGCCAACGGTTTGGCAAAGACCGGCCCGCTCTCATGGCTCACATTTTCGAAGCCTCGCCCTGTATTTCGAAACAGCAACAGCGGCTCGAGGGCCTTTACTCCGGGAATGCGTTTATCCACCTGGTCATCAGGATGGCCGTTGCACAGCAGCAGGTCCAGATTGCCGTCGTTATCGTAATCGAAAAATTTCAGCCCCCAACCGCTCATCAGCCGGGTAGCTTCTCCAATGCCGGTGGGCAAGGCCTCATCGCTGAAGGCTTCGTGTTTATCGTTGTGATAAAGAGAGTACATCTCGTGGTCAACGTTGGCCTCGAACAGATCAATCCATCCGTCCTGGTCGTAGTCGCCCGCGTCCACCCCCATGCCGGAGCGCGGCTTGCCGAAAGCGCTCACACCTACGCCGGCCAGCAGGCCGATCTCCTCGAACTTCCCCGCCCCGCGATTGGCAAACAGAAAATTCGGCACGGTGTCGTTGGTCACGTACAGGTCCATTCGTCCGTCATTGTTTATGTCGGCCGCGACCGCTCCCCAGGCTTTGGCCAAAGGACGCGCAATGCCCGATTCCCGACTGACATCAGTGAATGTTCCGTCGCCGTCGTTGTGAAAAAGCCAGCACGGCATGGGAGTGTAGATCGTAGGAATGCAATAGAAGCGCTCGCCGGTGAGCAGATCGCCGCAGAATTTCAGCTTGTCTTTGCTGTAATCCACAAAGTGGCAGACAAAAAGGTCCAGCCGCCCATCGTTGTCATAGTCGAACCAGACTGCGCTGGTGGCCCAGCCCGGCGCGGCCACGCCAGCCTTAGCGGTCACGTCGCTGAACGTACCATCGCCGTTGTTGTGATAGAGAATGCTCTGCGGATACTGGGTTACGTAAAGGTCAGGAAAGCCGTCGCCGTCGTAATCGCCCACCGCCACGCCCATGCCGTATGCCTTGCCGCCAACTCCAGCGTGCTGCGTAACGTCGGTGAATGTGCCATCGCGATTGTTCCGATACAAGGCATTGCTCAGCGGATGTGGCGGAGTGTAGAAATCGCACCGCCCACTATTCACCAGGTAGATATCCATCCAGCCGTCGTTGTCGTAATCCAGAAACGCGCAGCCCGCGCCGACCGTCTCGGGAAGGTGCGCCATCGGCGAGCGCCCGTTCACGTGCACCCACGAAATTCCGCTGGCCGAGGCAGGAACTTCCTCGAAGGCAGGAGCCACCGGCGCGGAAGGGCCCAAAGCTTTAAGGAAACCCGGCGCGGCCACCGAACCAGCGCCGACTCCACCGAGTATCTGAAGCAAGCGGCGCCGGGAAATCAAGCTCCACGGATCGCGCCCCATAGCTAAGCTCTGAAACCTTCCCCAGGATTCACTGCTGCTCCGCTTGCGGGTTCTTTGCCGCCGCTTCCCGCTGCAAGGCCAGCTCGCGCTCGGCTTCAGTTCGGCGGCCGGTGCGGGCATATGCAGTCGCAAGCTGGTAGTGTCCGGCTGGGTCCCCGGGCGCAAGTTTCACGTAACGTTCCAAAGCAGAGATCGCCTCGGCAAATTTGCCTGCCGAGTTCAGTGACATGCCCAGCGCCAGATAAGCTTCGGCAAAGCCTTCATCGAGCTTGGCCGCCCGCGAAAAATGGGTGATCGCCTCATCCCACCGGCCTGCTTGCCGGGCCGTTTCGCCCAGCATGAACTCGGCCGAGGCGTTGCTCGGGTCCACTTTCAGCTCCCGCTCAAACTCCTTATCGGCCTCGGCGGGTTGAGGTGGACTTTCCGCCAGCAGAATCCTTCCCAGGCGGTAGTGAATTCCCGGCTCCCGCGGGTTCTGCTGAAGAATTCTGTTATATTGCGCGGTAGCTTTCTCCCAGTCGCCCTGAGATTCAAACGCCTCGGCCTCGAGTTTTTCCGCCTGAGGAGAATCGGGCGCAGTGGCCGCCAGCTCACGCGAGGCCCAGGAGGCCAATTCGGAGTAGAAATGCGCGCTGGCATACAGCACTTGCGGATCGCGCGGGTATTCGCGATTGAGCAGGAGCAGCGCCGTCACCACGTCTTCGCGTCGCCCCAGGCTCATAGCGCATTGCGCCGTCGCCATTACGACTTGGTACTTGAGCTGCTTGTCGGCCAGGTGCCCGGTAGCCTTTTTCAGGATCGGCAGTGCTTCTTGGCAGCGGCCCTTCTGGGCCAGCGCCAGAGCGCTCTTCACGGCGGAGAGGTCAACCTGCGCCGCTCCTTGGGTTTTTGCGTGCAAAAGCGGCAGGCTGGCCAGCAGGATGAGCGCAGCGAGAAGCATTTTCGATGGTAAAAGTTCGCGCGCGCCGGTGATTGCGCGCTTGCGCTTTGTCTCACCCTTTCGCCGTAGAGAGGGCACGATAGGTACGATCTCCCTAAAAATATTTCGTATATTACATCCGTTTCACAGCGCATTACGCCGTCGCGACATGAGAGCCGCGAATCGTTCTTCGGGCATGCGGACCGCAACCGAGCAACGCCGCTACCGCAAGCTGACTTCAACCGGCGTTCCATCGAACACGAGCGCACGCCGGCTCTCTCCAAGCTGTACCTCGATCTCCCGGCGTAGCGGCGGGACCATGCGCGAGCGCTCGGCCAGGCGCAGAGTCAGTTTTCGCTGCGCATCATTCCAGTTCATCTGTATTCCCATCCACTCGCCCTTTCGGTAATTGAAGGACGCACCGTCGTCTTCGTAAAGCAGAAAAGATCCGTCGGCGCCGTCGTAGAGGGAAACAGTCAGCGGCTCCGCCACTTTTTCCGATGTGAATTGCTTGACCGGGCCCAGTGGCAAAATGGCCCCCGCACGCACATAAAGCGGAATGGTTTCAAGATCAACCGGGCGTTCGATCTCGCGCCCGCCCACGAACCGCTCCCCCGTCCAGAAATCGTGCCACTCTCCACGCGGAAGATAAACGCGCCGTACGGCAGCGCTCTTTTCGAGCACGGGAGCAACCAGAATGTCCCGCCCCCACAAATATTCATCGGCGCAAGCGACGGCCCTGGCATCATCCCGGTAATGCAACCATAGAGCGCGCATAATCGGCATGCCGCTAACCGAACATTCATGCACGGCGCTGTACAAATACGGAAGCAGTCGGTAGCGAAGCTCCAGATATTTGCGGCAAATGGGCTCGACCTTGGCATTGTGCAGTTGGCTGCTGTCAGGAATCGCCGCCCCCTCGTAGTGGCTAATCTCAGTCGGGCCGGGATCGCCGGTGTCCCATCCCCAGGGCAGACGCAGCTTCCAGGCGCGCCCGTGGCAGCGAAACAGCGGGCAGAAGGCGCCGAACTGAAACCAGCGCACATAAAGCTCGGCGGTGAACTCCGGAGTCGGAACAAACCCTCCGATATCCGTGCCCCAGTATGGAATGCCCGAGAGTCCCGTATTGATGCCGTTCGCCACTTGCACCCGCAGCGTCTCCCAGGTCGAATAAACATCTCCCGACCACAGAAACCCGCCGTAGCGTTGCATGCCGGCATAGCCGTTGCGGTGCAAGGCATACGGGCGCTGGTTGGGACGGTCCATCTGCGGCCCCTCCCAGTACATTCGGTTGCGGATCAATCGCGAGGCGATATCCAGTGGATCGCCTTCGTCCGGCCACCAGCCATCCACGCCCATTGCGAAATCGCGCCGATGCTCATCCCAGTAGCAACTGGCTTCCGCTTCGTCGAACGCGGCAAGCCGGCAAGGATCGCTCACCCTGCCATGAAGCCTGTCCGACAAAATCACCACATGAAGCACCGCACGGAAATTTTTCCGATGCAGTTCGCTCAACATTTCGCTCGGCTCGGGAAACACTCGCGAGTTCCACACGAAAGAACCATTCTCCGTGTTCCATCCCGAGGGGCAAAAGCCTGTGCCCAGATAAATCAGCGCATCGCAAGGCAGTTTCTTGTCTCGAAAGGTCTGCGCCTCGTGCAAAATCTCTTGCCGGCCGGCCAGTGTGCGATGCGATTGCTGATAACCCAGGCTCCACAGCGGCGGCTTTTCGGGGCGCCCTGTCAGCCGGGCATACTCTGCCATAATCGTCGCCGGCTCAAGGGCTGCAATGAAAAATACATCGAGCGGCAGGGTGTCTTCGGCGCTCGCCGGCTGGAATCTGCTCTCTGCTCCCTGAAAGTCGAAAGTTCCGAAGGGCTGGTTGAAAAATAAAGCCCATCCCGAAGTTCCGATGATCCACGGAATCGGCAATCGTCCGCCGTGGGTCTCCAGTTCATACCCACCCTGCCCGCTAACCATCGCATCAAGATGACCGCGCCGGTCGAACTGTGGCCCGCCCTCGCCCAGGCCGAGCAGCGGAGAATCTCCGGTCGTGAATGAAAACGCTCCACTCTCACGATCTTCTGCCAGCTGCTGCACAACCTTGCCATCGCTTGTCAGGAAGGAAAAAGCGAGCGGGTCAGGTTCGATTTGTACGCGCAATTTCCCGCAGCGAATCTCTTGCGCTCGTACTCTCCCGCGCAGCCTGGCTACAGGGGAAGCCCACGATTCCCGCACAAGGCATCCATTGGAGGGAACGGGGACGGCCTGGCCATCTTTCAAAGGCAGAATAGATAAGCGTAGCGTGCTTTCGCTGACCGGGGCAATCTGGATTTCGCAATCGCGGCCGGCTAGCCGAAGCGGCGCCTCTTCGGCCACTCCGGTTCGCGGCAATGCCAACGCACCCGCGGCCGCGGCCAGCCGCTTCAGCACCTGGCGGCGATCCCAGTGCGCCCTCATCTTTCCCCTGTTATCTGCTCCCCCTGGGTATCCTCTATCGCCAGGTTTTGCACTGCGGTCGGAAACACCGGCGGGCGCACCGACTCCGGAGTCCACCCGAACAGAAACTGCGTGGCCGTTCCGCAGATTCGCCCCTGGCAAGGTCCCATTCCGCAGCGAGTGTAGAGCTTCGCCGCGCGCCAGCTCGCGCAGCTCTGCAAGCGCGAATAGGCAACGTCTTCGCAGCGGCATACGAGGGTATCGGCCATCGCCAATTTTTTCAGCTCATCCCCCAAACTGAACGCCCGCTCCAGGGCCCGCGCGAAGTTACGCAGCTTCTCCCGGCGCGAAAAAAGGCGCCCTGTCAGCTGTTTCTGGCCGGCCGCTGCCAGGCCGGCGATTTCTCCTTCCACCAGCGCCAGTTCGTAGCCCCCAACGCCAGTGGGCTCGCCGGCGCAGAATACATGGGGAACCGAAGTCTCTTGAAACTCGCTCACCCGCACGCAGCCATTCTCCATTTCACACCCCAGCAAAGCCGCCAGCTCACAATTCGGGACCAGATGAAAGCCGCACGCCAGATAATCGCATGCCAGTGTCTCTTTTCTCCCCCCGCGCGAAACCATCACCGATTCAACTACACCCTTCCCCTCGGCCACCACGGGCCAGCTGCTCGTCCAAAAGGGCACTCCAGAGAGTTCTCTTTTCAGGGAAAACGCCTGGCGAATCTTCTGCGGCCGCTTGAGGAGAGCGGCACCGAAGCGCATCAGCGCGCGTGCTGAGGCTTGCTCGCAAATAGCTACGATCACCGCACCGTGCTGCCGAAGGTAAGCCGCCACCGCCAGAAGCAGCGGCCCGCTCCCCGCCACCACAACCTTCTTCTGGGCGATGGGCAGGCCCGACTTCACCATCGCCTGCAAGCCGCCCGCCCCCATCACATTGGGCAACGTCCAGCCGGGGAAGGGCAAAAATCTTTCTCTCGCGCCGCTTGCCAGCACGAGTTCCCCGTACTTCAGTTCGCAAACATGATCCGAGGCCTCCGCCAACAGGATACCCGGTTCCGGTTGATCGAAGACGCGAGTGCCGCACAGGCATTCAACCCGTGCTTTTCGTAGCCGGCCGAGCCAGGTCGCAGCCTCCTCGGGCTGGTCCGCCCCACGCCCTCGCCAGATCTGCCCTCCGAGCGCCGGATTGTCATCCACAATGGCGGCATGCAATCCGCACTCGGCCGCCCGGGTGGCCGCACCCACGCCGGCCGGGCCTCCGCCAATCACCAGCACCTCAAACTGGTGGATGGTGCGCCGGTTCATCGCTGGTCTCGGAAAACATGCCGGTTGTCAAAAAAGAGGCGAGACACTCCGCAAGCAACCTCAGTGCCTGATGCCCATGCAAAACGGATCGCCCGGATCGAGAATCAACTCCGCCTCGCCATTCACGAAAGCCGAACCCTTGATTCGCGGATATACTTCTCCCCCGCGCACCTCAATGCTGCCTTCGAATACGCTGCCCACAATGCTTTCCTGCCGCCAGACTTCTCCCGGTTTCAGTTTCCCCTCAGCGTGCAGGCACGCCAGCTTCGCGCTGGTTCCGGTGCCGCAAGGGGAACGGTCATAGGCTTTTCCCGGGCAAAGAACGAAATTCTTGCTGTTGACTCCCGTCAGATTCGATGGAGCAAACAGCTCGATGTGGTCTATTTCCGCTCCCTTCGCACCGGTGATCCCCTGCGAACGCAGGGCGCAGCGGATCGCCCACGTCGTTTCCGTCAGGCAATCGAGGTTGTCGAGCGTCAAATCCAGGCCGTAGCCCTCAACCAGAAAAAACCAGTTTCCTCCCCAGGCAATGTCGCCACAAATCCTGCCCAGGCCGGGAACCTCCACAGGCACGCGCGCCGCCAGTCGGTAGCTGGCAACGTTCTCCACGCTCACGTCGCCGTTTTCATCGAGAACGCAGGTGACCTTGCCCACCGGAGTCTCGACGGTGTGCGTTCCGGCCGCGATGCGGCCGAGGTAAGAAAGCGTCGTAACCAGCCCGATCGTGCCATGGCCGCACATTCCCAGGTAGCCGACATTGTTGAAGAAAATTACGCCCGCGGCACAGGCGGTCTCAACCGGCGTGCACAGCAGAGCTCCAACCATCACATCCGAGCCGCGAGGCTCGTTCACTACCGCGCTGCGGAAGCTGTCATGCCGGGTGCGAAACCGCTCGAGCCGCTCCGCCAGGGCGGCGCCACCGAGCTCCGGCCCTCCGCTGATGATCACTCGCGTGGGCTCCCCGCCGGTGTGCGAATCCACTACCCGCACTCTTCTGCTTTCACGAGCTACCATAGGGACGCAGCAGCCTTATGATTTTATCGGCTAGTCTCAGGCCCAGAGACGCCATTCCAGAAAAGTTTCTGCGGCCTGCAATTCCTGAGTCTGCGGCGCAGCAAACCAAATCCACCTGGCGAGCATAATTGGGATACAATATCCAGTCAAATGCTTATGGGGAGATTCTCTTGAACCCTCGAACCCTTTCCCGCAGAGAATTCATGACCGCGGCCGCGATTGCCGGCGGCGCTACTCTTTTCCCCGCCAGCCTCTCTGCCCGCCCTTTTCAGGACCCGGTGGTCAACACCACCCGCACCGGCGGGCAACCGGTCAGCCGCGAGAAAGTCCCTTGGAAAGTGCGCCCCTTCCCCATGACCCAGGTTCGCCTCGGCGAGGGCCCTTGCCAGCAGGCCATGGAAGCCGACCGCCAGTATCTTCATTCCTTGCCCGTGGACCGGCTGCTGCACAACTTTCGAGTGAATGCGGGCCTGCCTTCCACGGCGCAGCCGTTCGGCGGCTGGGAGGCTCCTGACTGCGAATTGCGCGGCCACTACACCGGCGGGCATTATCTCTCGGCTGTCGCCTTGATGTACGCCTGCACCGGCGATGCCGGCCTCAAAGCCAACGGTGATGCTGTTGTGGCAGGCCTGGCGGAGTGCCAGAAAGCTCTCAGGAGCGGATATCTGAGCGCCTTTCCAGTTGACTTCTTCGACCGACTGCGCGACGGGCAACGGGTGTGGGCGCCCTTCTACACTCTCCACAAGATTATGGCCGGCAACCTAGACATGTACGTGCACTGCGGCAATGAGCAGGCGCTCGAGATTGCGGAAAAAATGGCTGCCTGGGCCGCCGGCTACACCCAGGCCATGAGTTACGAGCACATGCAGCGCGTGTTGGGTGTGGAGTACGGCGGCATGGGGGAAGTACTTTGCAATCTCTACGCCGTGACCGGCAAAGACTATTACCTGCGCGTGGCCCAGCGCTTTGACCACAAGGAATTTCTCGACCCCCTGGCCGGCTTTCGCGACGAACTCAAAGGCCTGCACGCCAACACCCACATCCCGCAAGTCATCGCTGCCGCCCGCTACTACGAGTTAACCGGAGATCAGCGGTACCGCGACATCGCGGAATACTTCTGGAACGAAATCGTGAACGAGCGCTCTTACTGTACTGGGGGCACCAGCAATCACGAGCTGTGGACCAGCGATCCCGGCAAGCTGGCGAGCGAACTCAGCACCAACACGACGGAAGATTGCTGCGCCTACAACATGCTGAAGCTCACCCGCCATCTCTTTGGCTGGTCGGCGGACGCTCGGCTCATGGACTACTACGAGCGCACCCTGTTCAATCACCGCCTGGGCACTATCAATCCTGAGGATGGCACCATGATGTACTACTTGCCCCTGGCCTCAGGCTACTGGAAGACCTTCGGCAAACCCTTCGACGCTTTCTGGTGCTGCACCGGAACCGGTTCGGAGGAATACGCCAAGCTTACCGATACCATCTATTTCCACGGCGACGATTCCCTCTACGTCAACCTTTACATTGATTCCACGCTTCAATGGCCGGAGAAGGGCCTCTCTCTGCGGCAGGAAACTCGCTTCCCCGAGCAGCAAGGCGCCAGTCTCATCGTGTCGTGCCACGACCCAATCCAGATGGCCATGAATCTGCGGATTCCCTACTGGGCGCAGGGAGGCGAAGTCAAAGTCAATGGGGCGGCGCTCTCCGCCTTCGCCAGCCCCGGCAGCTACCTGAGCCTGACCCGGGTCTGGAAAAATGGCGACCGCATTGATCTCAGCCTTCCCATGGGCCTGCATACCTGGCCCATGCCCGACGATGCCACCCTGCAAGCCGCCATGTATGGGCCTCTGGTGCTCGCGGGGCGTTTCGCGCCCGTGACCAAAGATTTGATGTACGGTGACTACGAGCCCAAGCCCTCTGATCAATACAGCGTGCCCGAAATTGTTGCCGACCTGGAGAAGCCGGCTGGCTGGCTGGAGCGCGACAGCCATCAACCTCTGACCTTCCACGCCTCCGGGCAGCCGCAGCCCTTGACTCTGGTTCCGCTCTACCGGGTAATTCAGGATCGCTACGCGGTGTACTGGAAGTTGAAGGACAAGAACGTGTAACGCTCTCACTCGACAACCAGGCCAAGGAGAGCGCTCTCTCTGGCTCGGGGGGCCTACGCTCCGTTATCGCCCGCATCCTTCGGAAAGCCGGAGGCTCGCCGCTCCTGCAGCACCTGCTTCAACGACTGCCCCGCGTACTGAATATGCTGGCGAAGCAGCCTGGCGGCCGCTCCCACGTCCCGCTTGCGGCACAACTGCAGAATCTCGTGGTGCTCCTCATTGGCCCGCTTCATGCCATGAGTCAGATAAAGCTGCAGCCGCGTGTAGCGCTCCCCGTTGTTATTCACGTTGCGAATGATAGACATGAAGTAAGGCCGGTTGGCGCGCGAATAGAGCGTCGAGTGAAACTGCCAGTTCAGGCGGCCCCAGGCCTCCACATGCTGCTCCCGCTGCAGCTCAACTTCGTACTTGCGCAAGATGGAATCCGCCTGGGTAAAGTCGGACTGGGTCAGGTGAGGGATGGAAAGCTTCAAAACTTCCGGTTCCAGCAGGGCGCGAATCGCAAATAACTCCTCAATGTCGTCCGGGGAGAGCACGGGAACGATGGCGCCGCGGTTCGGCAGGATCGTGATCAGGCCTTCGGCTTCCAGTTGCCGCAACGCCTCGCGCACCGGAATACGGCTTACCTGGTACTGCGCCGCGATCGCGTCCTGGCGGACCTGCGCCCCCTCCACGATTTCTCCACGAATGATCTGGTCGCGAAGTTTATCGGCGACAGCCGAAGTGAGCGACTGGCGCGGGATGGCCAACTCGCTGGAGATTTCCGATTGCATTCCCTTGGCGTTGCGCCGTTGCGGAGTCACAGGTGTAGGCGCCGTGCACGCGTATCCTAACCGAACATCTAAGTGGACGCAATATGAGTATAGAGCCTCTCACTGCCTTAGATGGCTCCGCCACATCCAAGCCCATTTCACACAGACGCCGGCTAGCGCTCCAGATCGGTGAGAGTTGCGGCGTCCTTCGAGGAAGCTGCCGGCCGCCCCCGCATCCATCGCAGCAGCCCGTAAATTGGCACGCCTAACAGCACGATGACAAATCCGGGCCAGGTGGTGGCGGGCAGATAAAAGCAGAGCACCACCAGAATGGTGCTCGCAGTCACCACGTAGGCGGCAGGCACAATGGGATATCCCACCGTACGGTAGGGCCGGGGAGCCTCCGGCCGCTTTGCCCTCAGCCGGAAAACTCCGATCACAGTCAGCACGTAAAAGAGAAGCCCGGCGGAAATCACATAGGCCAGCAAATCGCTGTACAGGTTTCCCCAGGTCCCCGCCTCCGCGTCATAGGTGCGCGGCAGAACCAGAAGAACCGCCCACAGTCCCTGCACCCATAACGAGGCCCCCGGCACCCGTGCCCGATTGAGTATGCCGGCAAAGCGAAAGAACAGCCCTTGCTGCGCCATGGCATAGTAGGCGCGCGCCCCGGTCAGAATCAGAGCGTTGATGGTGCCGAAGGTCGAAATCATGATGGCCGCCGCCATGCACAGCGTCCCAGCCCCCGGAAGTATGGTCTGCAAGGTGGCGGTTCCAACCCGGTCGGCGGGCGCCTGCTGGATCGCGCGGAACGGCAATATTCTGAGATACGCGACGTTGGCCAGCAGATAAAGAATGATCACGATGGTCGTGCCCAGCACCATGGCCAGCGTCACGTTGCGCTCCGGCCGCCGCACTTCGCCCGCGGCAAAAGCGATGTTGTGCCAGGAATCAGCCGAAAACAATGACCCGGTCTGGCTCAGACAAAGCGCCACGAACAGTCCGTAGGCTGTGGTGGCATCCAGGCCCGCGCTCAGGGGGCTGACGCTGCGGATGCGCCAGGGGTGCACGAAGTTCTGCTCAATCGCATTCCAGTTCCGCCCGATGAAAATTCCCGCAACAATCAGTCCAAGAAGCGCGGCGGTTTTGGCCAGCGTGAAAGTGTTCTGAATCAGCTTGCCGTAACGCAGCCCCAACGTATTGGCCAGGGTCAGCAGCAGGATGATTACGATAGCCAGAAGCTGGGCGGTCGAAAGCGACACCGCATAGTGAGCTGAGAAGCGCACCGGCTTCACCAGGTAGCTATCCTCGGAAACAGCCGGCCAGATCACCCCGGTGAACCGCGCGAAGGCCACCGCGACCGCGGCCATGGTGCCAGTCTGGATCACGGTGAACAAGGTCCAGCCGTACAGGAAACCCACCAGCGGCGAATAAGCCTCGCGCAAATAGACGTACATTCCTCCCGCCTCGGGCATCATGGCCGACAGTTCGCCGTAACAGAGGGCCCCGGCGATGGTCAACGCGCCCGCGATTCCCCAGGCCACCAGCAACCAGCCTGGACTGCCGATCTCGCGCGCCATTTGCGCCGAGACAATAAAGATGCCCGAGCCGATCATCACCCCAACCACCAGCATGGTGGAATCGAACAGGCCGAGCCCGCGGGAGAAGCCTTTCCCTTGTTCCGTGGCCGCGACGGCGGGAGCTTCAGCCAAGCGGATGGACCTCGGGCTGGAGTAAGGTTTTGGGGGAGGGGTCGAGTATCAGCGGGGCCAGCATCCGGCTTGACTCTCGGATATTGTATCCATAGGATATACCTCTAGTAAACCTGTGGGGAGGCTGCGCACGCTATCCTCCCACCAAAGATCTACCGGCGGCGGCTTCCGGCGTGGGCTTAAGCTTTCAGAATATGGCCTGCCATTTTCCACTACCCTGCCAGGCCGCGCCGCATGGCCGTCGCCCCGAAAGGCCGGCCGGGAGCCGGGAATGCGTGGGGACATGAGCTCAGTCACACCCGACGTGGTCATCGTCGGGGCAGGAATCGTCGGCGCTGCCTGCGCTTGGGAGTGCGTCCAGCGCGGCCTCAGGGTCACGATCCTCGAACGCGAGATCATCGGCGGCGGCGCTACCGCCGCCGGCATGGGACACATCGTTGTCATGGACGATTCCCAGCCCCAGTTTGCGCTCACCCGCTTTTCCCAGGAGCTCTGGCAGAAACTTCGCCCCGAGCTGCCGGCTGATGTGGAATATGAGCAGTGCGGCACTATCTGGGTTGCAGCCGACGATGAGGAAATGGCGGAAGCGCAGCGCAAGCAGGCATTCTACTCTGCCCGCGGGGTTCCGGCAGAGATCCTCGATGCTCATCAACTGGAGAATTGCGAGCCCCATCTGCGCAAAGGATTGGCGGGCGGTTTGCTGGTTCCGGAGGATGGGGTGCTCTATCCGCCCTGCGCCGCGCGGTTCTTAATCGAACGGGCTCAGGCGCAAGGCGCAAAACTGCTCAGCGCCCGAACCGTCACTGCGATCGGCCGGGGCCGGGTCTCGACCAATCGTGAGCAGTTATCTTGCGGCCTGGTTGTGAACGCTGCCGGCGCCTGGGCGCCGGAACTTACCCCCGGCCTCGAAATCAAGAAGCGCAAGGGACACTTGCTCATTACGGACCGCTATCCTGGATTTGTCCGGCATCAATTAGTCGAACTGGGTTATTTGAAGAAAGCACATTCGGTAAGCGAGGACTCTGTGGCCTTTAACGCCCAACCGCGCAAGACTGGGCAGGTATTGATTGGCTCCTCGCGCCAGTTTGGCGCCGAGCGCACCCAGGTTGATAGCCGCGTGCTCGCCCGCATGTTGCAGCGTGCCCAGGAATACATGCCCCAGCTGGCGGAAATGTCTTCCTTGCGGGCCTGGACCGGTTTTCGCGCCGCCACGCCTGATAATCTGCCCCTGATCGGGCCGTGGCCGGCGGACGAAACCGTCTTGCTCTGCACCGGGCACGAAGGCCTCGGCATCACTACCTCCCTGGCCAGCGGCCGCCTGATTGCCGATCAGATCACGGGCTGCCCGCCGCCCATTGCGCCCGCTCCTTATCTTCCCTCGCGCGCGCTGATGGAGCACGTCCATGCCTAGCGGCATTTCCATCACCCTGAATGGCCGCACCCTGCAGGTGGCCGAAGCTTCTTCCGTCGCCGCGGCCGTAATGGCAAGCGGCGCCGCCTTCCGCAGGTCCGTAACCGGAGAACCTCGCGGTCCTCTCTGCGGAATGGGGATTTGCTACGAATGCCGGCTGACCATTGACGGCGCAGGTCACCAACGGAGTTGCCAGATCATTTGCCGCCCAGGAATGCACGTGCAGACCGACGCTGAAGGAGAATGCTCATGAATTGGAACGGTGTCATGCCCGCGGTCACGACCTGCTTCAGCGCGGACTACGCAGTGGAGCACGGGTTCATGGCGCGGCACTGCCGTTGGCTCTTGCAGAATGGATGCACCGGCATTGTTCTGCTCGGCTCCCTCGGCGAAGGCGCCACGCTCTCCTTCGAGGAAAAAGTCGACGTCCTGCGCACCGGAGTCAACTCGGTGCAGGGTCAGGCCCCGGTGGTGGCCTCTATCGCCGCGCTCTCTACCTCGGAAGCGGTGAGCCTTGCCAAGGCCGCCGAGGATGCCGGCTGCGACGCCCTCATGCTGTTGCCTCCCTATGTTTATCAAGGCAGCTGGCGCGAGATGAAAACGCACGTGGCCGCCATACTTCGGGCTACTCCGCTTTCCTGCATGCTGTACAACAACCCGGTCGCCTACGGCACCGACTTTCTGCCCGAACAGATTCAGGAGCTCGCCCAGTACGAGAACTTCGAGGCGGTAAAAGAATCGAGTACGGATGCCCGCCGTGTCAGCGCCATTCGCACCCTGGTGGGCGATCGTTTGGATGTCTTCGTCGGCGTGGATGACATGATTGTGGAAGGCGTCGCCGTGGGAGCCAAGGGCTGGATCGCCGGCTTGGCGAACGCGCTGCCTCGCGAATCGGTCGAGCTTTTCAACCGGGCCACGAACGGCGACCGGAACAACACCTTCGAGCTCTACCGCTGGTTTCTGCCTTTGCTGCGGATGGATACGTTCCCCAATTTCGTGCAGCTCATCAAGCTGGTGCAGTCGGAAGTTGGCATGGGCAACCCGCGTGTCCGCGCGCCGCGTCTGGAGCTGGCGGGCGCGGAACTCGAAGCCGTGCGCAAGACCATTAAAGATGTACTATGCAACCGGCCTCATCTGGATCCGGCGCCGGCCGCCATCGTGGCCAAATAAGTTTCCCGTACAATTGGAGCTTCCGTGGAATTACAGGGAATTTCTATCATCGGCTACGGCCGGGGCAAGCGCAACGCCACAGGCTTCTACGCCTCCGAGCCCCGCACCGGGCAGCGGCTGGCGCCGGAATTCATTGCCGCCACGGCGGAAGAAGTGGAAGCCTCCGTCCGCCTGGCGCATCAGGCCTTCCCCGCGTACGGGCACGCGCCCGGCCGCGAAAGAGCCGCCCTTCTGCGCCGCATCGCTGAAGGCATTGAAGCGGTTTCGCCGGAACTGATCGAACGGGCCGAGACCGAAACCGCTCTCCCCAAGGCGCGATTGCAGAGCGAGACCGGCCGCACCTGCGCCCAACTCCGCCTGTTCGCCCAGCTGGTGGAAGAAGGCTCCTGGGTTCAGGCGCGAATTGACCGGGCGCAGCCGGATCGCAAGCCCCTTCCCAAACCGGATTGCCGCTCCATGCTGCGGCCGCTCGGTCCCGTAGTCGTGTTTGCTCCCAGCAATTTCCCGCTGGCCTTTTCCGTGGCCGGCGGAGACACGGCTTCAGCTCTGGCTGCAGGAAATCCGGTCATCGTCAAAGCTCACGGCGCGCATCCTGGAACCAGCGAAATCGTCGGCAGCGTAATCCAGCAGAGTGTGAAGCAGTGCGGCCTGCCGGAAGGCCTTTTTTCTCTTCTCTTCGGCAAAGGCGCCGAGGTCGGCATGGCGCTGGTGAAGCATCCTTACATGAAGGCCGTGGGCTTCACCGGATCGCGCTCCGGCGGCCGGGCTTTGATGGATGCGGCCGCCGCGCGTCCTGAGCCCATTCCCGTCTATGCCGAAATGAGCAGCACCAACCCCGTCTTTATTCTGCCCGGCGCCTTGCGCAACAACGCCTCCGCCATCGCCGCCGGATTGTATGCTTCCTTCACTCTCGGCGCCGGGCAATTCTGCACCAAGCCGGGTATGGTTTTTCTGCCGCAGAATGAGGACCTGCAGAGTTTCCTCTCCAGCCTGCGCGAATCCGTCAGCGCGTCCGATCCTTTCACCCTGCTTAGCGCAGGCATTCGCGCCTCCTATTGCTCAGGAATCGAACAACGGAAAAGCAGCCACCGGCTGGAAGTGCTCTCCGGGAAACCCTCGCCCTCTGGAGCTCCCTTCAACGTGGGCGCCTCGCTCTTCGCCACCGGGGCAAAGTCTTTTCTCGAAGAGCCGGAGTTCTCCTCTGAGATTTTTGGCCCCGCGACCTTGCTGGTGCGAGACTGCAGCCACGCCCAGTATCTGGAGATTGCTCGCGGCCTCGAAGGCCATTTGACCGCGACCATCCATGGAACGGAAGCGGACCTGAAGGAATACTCTGATCTGGTGTCCATTCTCGAAGACAAAGTCGGGCGGCTGATCTTCAATGGATTTCCCACCGGCGTCGAGGTCACTCATGCCATGGTACACGGAGGCCCTTATCCGGCCACCTCAGATGGCCGTTCCACCTCGGTGGGCACTCAGGCGATTTTTCGCTTCTGCCGCCTGCTCTGTTATCAGAATTTTCCCCAGGCGGCGCTGCCCGAGGCGTTGAAAGACAGCAACCCCCTGGGCATCTGGCGAATGATGGATGGCGCCATGTCACGCGAGGCGCTCGTGTCTCCGCAGGCCCGGGAAATTGCCAGCTAACAATAACGACGAGGAGTTGAATCTTGATGGAGCTTCGCCAACTAGGAAACAGTGACATGCGCATCAGCCCCCTAGGCATTGGGGCTTGGGCAATCGGAGGCGGCGGCTGGGTAGGCAGCATGGGCCCGCAGAACGACAGCGAC
>Ga0335080_10002851_pt1 | contig 17386 bp, 16 predicted proteins | sample Lox_Sample_34_FD_206720 | JGI IMG/M metagenome (GOLD analysis project Ga0335080, IMG submission 206720) | Soil microbial communities from Loxahatchee National Wildlife Refuge, Florida, United States - Lox_Sample_3.4 | ecosystem: Environmental > Terrestrial > Soil > Wetlands | place: USA...
TGTTTCCTATCGCGCGCGTACGACAATGCGCGCATGGCGGCCATCAGCCGCAGCAACATCAACCTGTGCGGATCGCACTGCGGCGTCTCGATCGGAGAAGACGGCCCGTCGCAGATGGCGCTCGAAGATCTCGCGATGTTCCGGGCGATCCACGGCTCCGCGGTCCTCTATCCGAGCGACGCCGTTTCCACCGAGCGCTTGACCGAAGCGATGGCCCGCCGCGCCGGCGTCAACTACATGCGAACGTCGCGGCCAAAGACGGCGATCCTCTACTCCAAGGACGAGAAATTCCCGATTCCCGGTTTCAAGGTGGTCCGCCAAAGCCCGCAGGACAAAGTCACGGTGATCGGCGCGGGCGTCACGCTGCACGAAGCCCTCAAAGCTGCAGACGAACTGAAGGCGCAAGGCACAGGCGTCCGCGTGGTCGATCTGTATTGCGTGAAGCCGATCGACGGCAATGCGCTCGCGGAGCAGATCAAAGCGACGGGCGGGCGATTGGTGACCGTGGAGGATCATTGGCCTGAAGGCGGCATTGGCGAGGCGGTGTTGGGCGCGCTCAGCCAGGCGGGGTCGCCGCCGGCGAAGTACCGGATGCTTGCGGTGCGCGACATGCCTCACTCCGGCAAGCCGGACGAGCTGGTCGAGGCGTTCGGCATTTCCGCGCGGCACATCGCCGCTGCCGTCCGCGAAATCGCCTAGATCCTCGAGGCCTGGAAGGACAAAAGCGTGTCCGAAAAGATGGTTATGGTAGGTGTGCTTCCCGAGGCGATCGCGATCGATCCGGGCGATCAAGTGGTCTGGTATTCGAACGCCGGAAATCTGAAAGTCGAATTCGATTCCCAGCGGTCGCCCTTCGCCTCGAACGTCTTTCAGGCGCCCCCGGGAGTGCGTCTTTCGAGCGGCCCGACGCGCCCCGGACTAAACGCCGGCTCATACAAGTATCGTCTCTTTCTCAACGATGTGGTCGTAGCGCACTGCGAGATCCTTCTTCGCGCGAAATAATCGGGCGTGCCGCTCAGCGGGAGCCGCTGTTGCCGGAAGGATGCCGGAACCGAAGGCCGCGTTGACGACAGGCCGCGCACGGAGCAGCACCGGTCTCGACTTCATCGCTCGATTCCGCGCGCCTGAACGCCTGGCTGCCGGGCGCCGCGCAGCTCGTCAGCCATCCCGTACACGCGCATTAGATGCGAAAAGATCTTCGGCCATGCGTGCTCTTCCACAGCCCACTCGCGCGCACGACGTGCCATGGAGCGAGCTGCGTCCTGGCTCTCAATCAACCGCATCACGGCTTCCGCGAGCCCCAAATCGTCTTTGACGGGGACCAAAACGCCTGTTTCGCCATTGCGGATCATGTCCGGGATGCCGCCGCTGCCATATGCCACGTTGATGAGTCCCCGGCAGGCCGCTTCCAGGATGGCGCTCGGATAGTTGTCGGACAGCGTCGAGTTCAAGAGGAAATCGTACCGGTCAAAAATCGTTTCGATTTTCTCATGCGGTACCTTCCCGTAAAACGTCACGTTGCGAAGGCCCATACGAGCTACCAGCCGCTTCATCTTCGGTAGTTGGGTACCCGACCCCACAATTCCGAGCTTTGCCTCCGGATACTTGGCTTGAAGGTATTGGAAGGCATTCAGTATTCCCTCCACGCGATACATGCGCTCAATCTGCCGCGCGTAGAGAAGATTCGGCCCGAAGGTGCGGCGCTCGCGGAAGGAGAACTGGCTGATGTCTATCCAGTTGGGGACAATTTCAGACTCGAAGTTGTGGCGGGACAGGATTCGCGCGATATAGGCCGACGCAACCAGGGAAACATCGGCCTGCTTCAGTAGAGAGACGGGGAGCCACGCTGATTCTCGCCAGAATTCCTCCGCTTTGGCGCCGTGATAGTTGATGATTACGCGGCACTTCCTCTGGCGTCCGACCCAAATCACGGGAGCGCTCAAATAGAACAGGCTGCCTGAAGCGGTCAAACAGTGGATGACATCACCTTCTTCGATGTTTTGGAGGAGTTGATACAGGAATGCGCAGTTGCGCACGAACGGGCGCAGCAGCGGCAATGCTCGCAGCGGTCTTGGTATCTCAGGGAGAGAGCAAACCACTTTTACCGGCACGCCTTCGGCGCGAAGGAGGCGTGCCAACAAAACGCCAAGTGTGCCAAGTCCCCCAACCCTGGGAGGGACCGGCGTAACTATGCAAACTCGTGCGCCAGCTCTTCTCGTGGGACCCTCGAAATCTCACGAAGAATGAACTATCCAGAGACTTTGGCCCTTCGTCCCGTGTCGCAGCTATACGAAGGGATAATGTTCCGTGATGCCGAGCAGAACGAGCCGGGTTGCCCCGAGGAGTGTTGAACCTGGAATCTGCGTGCATCCGCGAGAGCCTGCGGATGTCATCACGATGGGAGCGTATCAGGACGCGAAAATTGTCTCCGACGCCTCAACAGGGTCGCATGTTATTCGAGGCGCCGATCGCTAGTCGCTGGCCAGGGCGCGGTCCCGATCGCGGTCCACGGGGCGCTCCGGTGCGATCGAATCCGCCAGAACGCGCCGCAGCGGCGCAAGCATCGAGGCTGGAACGGGACGCTCGCGCGGCACGCCCAGCTCGGCCGCTTTGCGCGGGAAGTCCCGCCGACGGTCCAGCCACAGCCCGAATTCCTGGAGCAGGTCGCCGGCCATTTTCGGATCGTCAGTCCGCTCCACGCCCCAGAATCGCAGGCGCTCCTCGTTCTTCTGCAGGAGCTGCAGCGATTGTTCCAGCTTTTTCATCGCCGCATTGAATGAGGACGCGAGGAAATAGACGGTCAGCGTCCAGGGGCCACGGCCTGCCTGCCCGTCCTCGGTTCCGCGCCGCGCGGGACCAAACTTGACCCGCACTCGGACGTTGTACTTACCGTTCTGATTCCGCTCGATGGCGCAGACGTACTCGTTCGTGTGGGCCGTGCTCTTTGCGGGCATGAAGCTCCTCAGTTTCTCTCGCCTCGAGACCAACTCGGCTGTTGCGGCGCGGGTGGTCCCGCGAATATTTCGTCCCCTGCGGGGGATGAACTCAAGCCTGCTCGCCTTGGATCGCTTCGTCGGCATGGAAAGCTCCTCAGGGAGGATCGAATGCGCGTGCCGCCAGGATTCTCAGGCATTGGAGGCTCCGGCCTGCAAATCGGGCCCCGCTGGCTTCGGGGCAGGCTCTGCGGAGAACCACATTCTACCGGACCGCGAGGAACCGGGCAAGGGCGAGCTGACCAATAGTTAACACCTGTATTTTCAGTATGTTGCCAGGTTTTCGCGCCTAGCTGGAGTGTGTAATGCGGTCCTCGACTTCCGAGTTGACGGTGAGCTTGCCTTCCTTCTTGAGGCGATCCAGAAGGTCTTTCCGGAAGGCTTCGAACGCGGCGCTCTGCTTCGTCTGGAGGAGTTGCTGCTGAACGTCGTTCTGCTGATTCGCAAGGTCGGCGAGGTTCAGCGCGTCGTGAGACACGAGACGGTAGACGAACCAGTTGGCGCCAGCCTGAGAAGCCACGCTGACCTGCCCAATCTTCATGTTGAACGCGTCCGAGACCTGACGGCCGGTGCCGATCTCCGGAATCGAGCCCGCCCGCGCGACGGAATCGGAGGCCTTCGCGGTGAGGCCCAGGGACTTCGCCACTTTGTCGAAGTCCTCGCCGGCTTGAGCGCGCTTTGAGAGCTCTTCGGCGCGGGAATGGGCGAGATCGACGGATTTTTCGTCCTGGTAGTCCGCCAGAACGCGGTCGTGGACCTCGGCCAGCGAGCCCTGATGCGCGGACTGAATATCCTTCACGCTCAGCATTACGTAGCCGCTCTCAATCTGGATCGGCTGGCTGATTTCGCCGGTCCGCAACGCGAAGAGCGCCTGATGGAGCTCGGGAGAAGTGCCCAGGGGCAGGACTGGATCCGTCATCCCTGCTAGGGAGGTCACGCCGACCTCGAGGTTGAACTTTTTCGCAAGGTCGTCGAGCGACTGGCGATTGGATTGGCGGACGGCCGCGGCCATCTGATTCGATATGTCGCTGGCCTCGGCATTGACCTTGTCATCCAGGACGGGCTGCAGAATCGAATCCCGGACCTCTTCAAATGTTTTTGTGTGAGCGGTTTCGCGGTCGAGGACTTTGATGATGTGAAAGCCGTACTGCGTCTTGACGAGATCCGAGATCGACCCTTTGGGTAAACTGAAGGCCGCCTGCTGAAATTCCGGCACTGTCTGGCCCTCAACGATCCAGCCCAGCGCGCCGCCCTTTTCCTTGGTGCCGTCATCCTCGGAGTACTTTTTGGCAAGGTCCTCGAAATTCGATCCGCGCTTCGCCTGCCTCAGCACGTCCTCGGCGGTTTTACGGATCTCGGCGACTTCAGCGTCTGTCTTGCCGACGGTCTTGAAGAGGATGTGCTCGACGTTGACGCGGTTTTCGACCTTGTACTGATCGATGTTCGAATTGTAGTAGGTGCGCAGCGTATCGTCGCTGACAGTCGTGGCGGCGCGAAGCTTGGAAAGATCGAGCAGCGCATAGCGCGCGGACCGTTTTTCCGGTATTTGGTAACGCGAGGCGTTCTTCGAGAACCATGCGCCCAGCTCCGCATCCGTCGGGCGGATCGTGGCCGCCAGATCGGAAGGCTTGACCACCGCGTATTCGATCTTGACCTTCTCATTCCGCCAGCGGAGCTCTCGCGCAACTTCTTCCGGAGTCACGGTGATTCCATCCGTGACCAGCTCGCGGAATTTGTCGATCAGCATCTCGTTCTGCAGCAGCGTTTCGAACTCCGTGACCGACATGCCAGTGCGCAGCTGCACTTCGCTGGCGTAACGATCCTTCAGCCACGTGTTGCCCGACCATGCGGTCGGCAGGATTTCCTTGATGCGCTCGGTTTCTTCCTCCGGAGTCACGCGAAGCCCGAGCCGGTCCGCCTCATACTCCAGCGCGCGCTGGAAGACCATTTGATCAAGGACCTGTTTGGCATAGGCGGCCTTTAGCATCGGAGGGATCGTGGAATTGCGCGTCACCTGATCGAACTGCTGCTGGAAGTCGTTGACGGTGATGCTCTGGCCGGCGATGGTCGCAACGGCATCGGGGCTGCTCGCGACCGGCGTGCTGTTCATCAATCCTGGGATCAGCGTGATCACCATCGGAACGACGATGATCGCCACAACGACGGCCAGGCCGATCTTGACCCAGCGGTTCCGCGGATTGTCGCGCTGCTGAATGCTCTTCAACATGGCTATGCGGGGCCTTTCCGTACTGCCAAACCGACCAATTATAGAGGAGATGCACCGAACGTCTCAAATGGATTCCCAAGCGGCCAGAAAACAACGTATTGCCGTTCCCGTTTCTCCGCGGATCGGTTCCTGTTCCGGATCGTCCCGCGAACGGGGATAATTGAACGATTCTCCGGAGAGACACATGTCCAACGAATTCTTCTCCCCGACTTCCGCTGACGTGGTCCTAGAGCCGGGGACGGTGCCGGCGCAGTGGATGCTGGGAGGCCAGCCACAGACTCGCAGCAAGTTGCTTGGCAGGACGCCTGACCGGCTCGCTTTCGTGATGCTGTGGGAGTGCGGCGCGGTCAGTTTCAAATGGTATTACAGCCGCGACGAAGTGTTCATCGGCCTATCTGGAGAAGCCTTCATGATCGACGAAAAGGGCGGCGAACGCAGATTCGGTCCGGGAGACGTTGCGTTCTTTCCGGCCGGCTCCCATGCCACCTGGCGCATCCCCGATCATTTCCGGAAGGTGGCTTTCCTGAAGGATCCGGTATTGCCACCGGCGGCGCTGGTCCTGAAGGCGTGGAACAGGCTTCTTCAAATGATCGGTCTCCGCGAGAAATCGCCCTTTTAGCAAGGATCGAGAGTCGAATGCCAGTGGTGAGGTAGCGAGCGATTCATGGGACATGGCGCAAAGCTGCGGCGCGGCGACCTGGTGGAAGTGAGACCTCCAGAAGAAATCCTACGCACACTTGATTCCGCAGGAACGTCCGATCAGTTGCCACTCATGCGGGAGATGGCCGAGTTCTGCGGAAAACGGTTCCGAGTCGCCCGAACGGTCGTCAAAGTTTGCGCCTCTGGAATGAAGGGCGGCTCGGTCCTGCGCGGATTCAGGACCGAGGATGTCGTGATTCTGGACGACTTGCGATGCTCGGGCGCTGACCACGACGGTTGCCAAAAGGCCTGCGCGATCTTTTGGCGCGATGCGTGGCTTCGCAAAGTCGAAGAGGGAACGCCGCAAACCGAAGTGCCACGCTCCGATATCGACGCATTGCGAGCGCGCCTGAAGACGAAAGCCACTCCCGACATCTATTTCTGCCAAGCCAGCGAAATCTTGCGCGCGACGAGGGCCTTGTCCCGAGTTGAGCGTTACACAAGATGGATCGATGAACTCCGCGCCGGCAACTGCAGCGTGCTGGAGATGACGCGACGTTTCGTGATCTTCCTTTACTGGAAGGCCAGAAGGACGTTTCTTGGTCTCTACGCTCGGGGAGAAAACGGCCCGACCCCGACGGAAGCCCTCCATCTGCAGGCCAACGATGTCGTGCAGGTGAAATCGATCGGCGAGATCCGCGAGACGCTGGACGACCAGGCGAGCAATCGCGGCCTCTGGTTTTCACCCAACATGCGCTTGCTCTGCGGTCGATCGCAACGCGTCGAGCGGAGAATCGACAAACTCATCGTCGACGGGAGCGGCGAGATGCGCAAGCTCCAGAACACCGTCTTTCTGGAGGGATCTCGCTGCGGCTGCGCACATATAGCCTTTGGCGGATGTTCGCGCGACGAATACGTGTACTGGCGGGAGATTTGGCTCCGCCGAACGAAAGCGTCTTCTCAGTAGGCGCGCTCGTCCGGGACTAGTTTGCGGCTGGAGTTCCGGAGAGCGCTCTGCGAATTTCATCCGCATGCGCGTATTTGGGATCGAGCTGAAGTGCGGACTCCAGTTCCTTTCGCGCCATCGCGTAGTTGTTGGTCTTCTGGTAGGCCATTCCAAGGTGATAGTGATAGGTCGGGTTCTTGTCATCTCCGCTGACCGCTTCCTTTAGCGCATCGACGGCGGATGGATAGGCACCCTGATTGTAGTAGGCCCAACCAAGCGTGTCGGCCGTGGTCGGCAAATTGGGCAGCATTCTTCGAGCCGTTTGTGCGAGCGATAGCGCCACGCTTACATCGCCGCTGTGTTCGAGCATGAGATAGGAAAGATTGTTTGCGGCCACCGGATAATCCGGCTGCGCCTGCAACGCCCTCTGGTACTGGTCTTCCGCTTGCTGCCAATCCCCGCGAGTTTCGTAAACCAGGCCCAGCAGAACATGCGGCCGTGGATCTTTCGGGCTTGCCTGAATCGCCTGTTGGTACCTTGCAATGGCTTGATCGGTGGAGCCTCGCGATGCTTGCGTCTCGGCGAGGAGCATGAACGCCACCGCATTGTTTTTGTCGAGCTCCGTCGCTTTCTCAAACGCTTCCTCCGCTTTCCCGGGATCGTGATTGCGCTGCTCAAGCTGTCCGAGCTGCACATAGAAGACGCTGCTATCCGGGACACGCGCAATCTGGGCCTGCACGCGCTGGAGCGCCTGCGCAAGCTGGTTGTGGACAAGGTCGACGCCCACGAGACCCGCGAGGGCCTCGGCTGAGGAAGGGTTGAGAGTAAGCGCCTGGGAGTAGAACTTCGCTGCATCGTCGTACTGTTTTGCGGAAGCGCGCAGGTCGCCCATGCGCACGAAGGCCGTGGAATCTCGAGGAGCCACCTCGATCGCCTTCTTCAGATCGGCTTCAGCTCCCGCTTTGTCGCCCTTCAGGAGCAGTGCCCTGGAATGAAAGACGTAGCCTTCGGCGGAGTGGGGTTCGAGCCGCATCAATTGCTCGCTGCTCTGAACCAGTGACGTCGGATCTGACTTGCGGGCAGCCAGCATGGCGAGCGCGCGCTGCGGTTCGACCATGTTGGGGCGCAGCGTCGATGCCTGCTGCCACTCGGACTGTGCCTGCCCGAGATTCCCGTTGGCGGCGTATGCGACACCGAGCTGAAAGTGAGCAAAAGCGCTGTTCGGAGCGCTTTTTACTGCCGACTCGAGGATCGGGATCGCGTCGCTTGCTTTTCCTTGTCGCGTCAGTATCTCGCCGCGATACGTAAGGCCGTCCGGATCGGACGGTGAGTCTTTCAGGATCGCGTCGGTCAGATGTACCGCATCGTCAAGGCGATTCTGAAAAAGTAGAACGTTGACGTAGGTCTTCGTGACGCTCAGTTCCTTCGGATGTTTCGCGTGAAGCGCTTCGAATTCGGCAGCGGCCTTGCTGAGATCTCCTTGGGTCAAGTAGAAGTCGCCGAGCATTTCGTAGCCCGCGGGATTGTCGGCAATCGTAGTGCTTGCCTCGCGCAGGACTCGCTCGGCCATGTCTTTCTGCCCTTGATCCAGATACAGCTTTGCGAGAGCCGCGCGCGGCGCCGGATCCTGCGGCGCTGCCACGATGGCTGCCTGGAATTGTTTCTGGGCGTCGGCCCAGCGGTGTTGCCGTTGGTAGAAGCTGCCAAACGTTATGAGAGCGGCAGCGGAGGTTGGGTTGAGCGACGTTGTTTTTTGATAGCTCTGCTCTGCGGCAGCCGGGTCGTTATTCCGTTCCTGAAGCTCCGCCATCAACATGTAGGACGAGGCGCGGTTCGGATCCATTTGAAGCGCCGTTTGCGCTTCGGCGATTGCTTGCGTGAGATTGCCGCCGGCGGCGTCTGCTGCGGCGATCAGAGTTTGCGCATCCACATTTCCCGGGTCGCCCTTGAGCACGGTCTGGCCGCGGTCGCGCGCCTCGGGGTTGTGGTGCCCGAGGAGCAAGAGATTCCCGAGTTGTAACTGAGCCTTCCAATTCGTCGGATCGTACTCAACTGCGCTCATCAGCTCCTGATAGGCGTGGGGCAGATCGGTCTCTTTTAGCAGGCATTGAGCCAAGCCGAAGTGAGCTTCACTGGACTTGGGGTCGATTTGGATCGCATTCTCGTACTCAATCAGTGATTCGCGATACTTGCCTTGATCGAAATAGGACTGAGCTTTTTCGAGGTGCTTCTTCTTGCGCGCCTCGGGGCTGAAGGAACACCCTGACATCACGGATAACACGAGTACCAGCACGACTCCAAAACACAAGCGTCGAACAACCTGCATATCCTTCCTCTCTATCCGGCGACACGCGCTCAGAGGCGGCTTGGCCCACCGAGAACTCTGCAATCTGGCGTCCGGTCTCTGCCCGCTGGGTCTGGGAGCTCAATGCGGATGCAACTGGTTGAAAAGAAGTTATTTGCAGAGAACTGCGATCACCAAATGGCTTCCGACGCGCTTTCGAATTGTTTCAACGGAGGGCTGAGACCGCAGGCAGAGTGGAAGAAACCTTCCACATTTGTGGTGCTGGGCTACCGATCTGTGCCCCATGGGTGGGCCCTGAAGCACGCTATCTCCCTTGTCTCGCGCGACCTACGGAGTACAGAGATGCCCCCCGAACCGAGCTTTGCGGTAGGTCCAAAATCTTGCCACTTCGTGGAAGGCAGCTGGGCTTTTCCACGCTCCGGGCTGGACACTCACCTAAACGGCGTCACTTGCCATCCGATTGTAAAAGATAGGGTTAGAGTGGAATCCATCTGCGCTGATGCGAACAGTGCGGCTGGCAACCGCCGTGCAAACTTGAGGCGTACGGTGGTGGCTACTGCCCGCCTGCTACGGGACCTGGGCGTTTGCGCTGCCACCAGACCTAATGACGACTGATCAGGCTACCGCGACGGTGCTACAGCGCGAAGACACGGTCTGGGTGTCAGGTTCGAGCCCGGCTATACAAACTATCGAGAGCGTCATCGCGGAGATCGCGCCGACGAGTATTCCGGTCCTTTTGGTTGGCGAGAGCGGAACGGGCAAGGAGATGTTTGCCAATCGCCTGCATCGGCTTTCGCGCCACGGTGGCAAGCCGCTCACAAGGATTTCGTGCGCTTCGATGACGCCGGCGATTCTGCCCGGCGAAGCCGGCATCGATGCGGCCGAATCGACGGATCACGTGGGCCGCGAGACGGGCACAGTGCTGTTCGACGAAATCGGCGACTTGGATTCGGCGTGCCAAAAGATCCTGCTGTGCGCGCTGCCGGATGGCGACGCGGGGGCGCGGCGAGGAACGCTGAGGGCGCGCGTGATTTCGACGACCAGCCGGAACCTGGATGAGGAAACGCGCGCGGGACGATTCCGGAGCGAGCTTTATTATCGTATCAACGGCGTCTGCCTCCGATTGCCCGCGCTTCGCGACCGCAAGGACGATATTCCAAAGCTCGCCGAGTTTTTTCTCGCCAAGCACGCGGCTCAATTCCGGCGGCAGCCGGGAGCATTGAGCGCGAGAACCGTGCAAGCCCTGATGGATCATTCGTGGCCGGGGAATATCCGCGAGCTTGAGAACGTGATCAAGAAAATCGTGGCACTTGGAGACGAAGATCTCGGAATCGCGGAGCTCAGCTCAGTCTCTGAAGCGAAGCCGACTCAGCAGCGCGTGTCGACCGGATACTCGCTGAAAGCGGCGGCGCGTGCTGCGTCGCGAGAAGCCGAGCGCGAGCTGATCATGAAAGCCCTGGCACGAACGCGATGGAACCGCAAGCGGGCCGCGCAGGAGCTGCAGATTAGTTACAAGTCGCTGCTCTACAAGTTGAAACAAATCGGTTTCGAAGAAACGGAAGCGAACTAGTCGTCTCGGAGAAATAGATGTCGAAACGCATTCATATTTCAATTCTTGCGCTGGCCATGATTGCGACGCCGGCGACGGCTCAGAAGACCGAATACCAGCCGGGGCCGTGGAACGCGTCCACGGGAAAAGACGCGGCGCAGAAGCCGAGCGCGCAGACGCAGGACCCAAGTTACGTCATCGGCGCCCAGGACATTCTTGATATCAGCGTATGGAAGGAACCGGAGCTGACGCGGATTGTGCCGGTGCGGCCTGACGGAAAGATTTCGTTGCCGCTGCTGAACGATGTGCAAGCGGCCGGGCTGACGCCGACGCAATTGGCCGACGCCATTACGGCCGGCCTGAAGAAATTCGTCACCGATCCGCAAGTGACCGTGATCGTGTCGCAGATCAATAGCCAGCGGGTTTACATCACGGGCGAAGTGCAGCGCGCAGGGGCGTATCCGCTGTTGCCCGGCATGACGATGCTGCAGGCACTATCGAGCGCGGGCGGATTCACGCAGTTCGCGAATCTGAAAAAGATCTACATGTTGCGCACGGAAGGCGGGAAGCAGGTGAGGTACCCGTTCAATTACAAAGAAGTGATCGCCGGAAAGGACCCTGAGCAGAACATCGTAATGAAGGCCGGCGACACAATCGTGGTGCCCTGATGGCGTCTTTGCAGATGAAGAGTGCCGCTTGGATCGGACTGTGCGCGATCGCGCTGGCTGCGCCAAGTGTGCGCGCGCAGGATGCGGACCAGTCGCAGCAACAGGGGCAACAGCAGCAACAGCAGCCAGCGAAGCAATCTACCGGACCGATCCCGGCGTTTCGGTCGCCTCTGGCTTCGGTGGCGGACAACGGTGATGAGGAGAATGCGCAGGAGTTGACGCCCGACACGACGGCGCTGTCCGGCGCGCAAAACTTTACGTTGGGAACTCCGGTGTCGCGCAGCTACTGGCAGCCACATTTCGATATCAGCGCCTCGGCCGATTCAAATGCTCTCGAGACGGCGCACAGCAATGGATGGGGCGCATGGACCTCCATTTCGGGAGGGATCGACGTCCATCGGACCTCCGGCAGCAACAGCATGATCCTGAGCTACATTTCCGGCGGCACGTTCTCAAGTTCGACCGACGCGACGAACGGAGTCATTCAGGACCTGAGTTTTCTAGACAAGTTCGCGTTTCGCCGCTGGTCACTGTCTGTGTTGGATTCGCTGAGCTATTTGCCGGAAACCTCGCTCGGATACGGAGGGCTTGGAGGAGTTTCTCTGCCGGGCGGTTCTTCCGGGTTGGGTTCCACCTTTACGCCGGGCCAGTCGATTCTTGCGGGCCAGCAACAGAACCTGGGGAATTCGTTTGCGGCAGAAGCGGACACGTATTTGACACCGCGTAGTTCGCTAACGTTGGTGGGTGGCGATTCGGTGCTCCACTATTTTGCGAGCGATTTTCTCGACTTCGACATGTTCAGCGCTCGCGCCGGTTACAACTACCAGATGACGCGTAACGACACCCTGGCGCTTTCGTATACATTTAGCGGCATTCGCTACAGCAACTTCAATCAAACGATCGACGAGCACACAGCACAACTCTCCTACGGCCGCCGCGTTACTGGGAAGCTCGCCTTTCAAATTGGAGCAGGTCCGCAGATTGTGTCGGCGCACATACCTCTTCTGGGAGGCACTGCGTCGGGAGGCGAAGGTTCGCCGGCCGCGCAGAATACGACGCAACTCGAATGGTCGTTGAATACAGCGCTGCGATGGCAACCGAATCGAAATGCGCTGGGATTGTCGTATAGCCACAGCGCGACCGGTGGATCCGGCGTACTGGCGGGCGCTATCACGGATGTCGTGACTGGATCGGTAAGCCGTCAAGTTTCGAGGACATTCTCAGACGGCATTAGCGCTGGCTACTCTCGGAACGACGGCGTGCCAATTAAAGCTTCGACGCCAAACAACGAGAAGTTCGACTACGTGTTTGCGGGAGTCAGCGTCACGCACCCGATGGGCCGGGCGCTGGGCCTAACGTTTTCGTACCAGATGCAGTATCAGACGTCGAATACGAATTTCTGCATTGAAGAGACGTGCGGAACGAGCGCGATTCGTCACCTGATTTCCGTGGGCGTGGGCTGGCACGAACGGCCGTTGCTTTTCTGACGAGCTGCGGAGAGTTGACAAAGAACGGGAGAATCGATGCAAACGCAATCGACAAGCCATCGTGAGCTGACACCCGCCGACTACATCGCTATGTTGCGGCGCCGATGGGTTCTCATATTGGCGTTGACATTGATTGGCCCCGTGCTGGCCTACGGTGTTTCGCGATTCTTGCCGAGTCGGTATAAGTCGCAGACGCTCGTTCTCGTGCAGCCTCCGAATGTGCCCTCGACGATCGTTCCGCAGGTCGACGTGACCGACGTCAGCCAGCGGCTGGCGAGCATGAAGCAGCAAATTCTGAGCCGCTCACGCCTGGAGCCCGTCATCCGGCAGTTCGGACTCTATCCCGACGACATCAAGCGGAAATCGATGGACGAACTCGTCGCGAGATTACAGCTCGCGATCGACGTGACGCCTATTCAACCGATGGCTGAAACCGGGGCGCGGGATCTGCCTGGTTTCTTTGTTACCGTGACGCTCGATAACCCCCGAAACGCACAAGGTGTATGCACAGCCATCACTTCGATGTTCATTGAGGAAAGTCTTGGGATCCAGGAACAGCATTCCGAGCAGACGACGCAATTCCTCTCCCAGCAGCTGGCCGAGGCGAAGGCCGATCTGAACGCGCAGGACGCCAAACTGGCCGCTTTCAAGAGCGCCCACGCCGGGTCCCTGCCGGACGATGAGCAGGCGAACCTGAACCTGCTTACGGGCCTGACATCGCAGCTGGATGCGGCGACACAGGCGCTGGCGCGTGCGCAGCAGGATAAGGGCTTTGCTGAATCGATGCTGACGCAGCAACTCGCGGCCTGGCAGGCTTCGCAAGGCGGACACAATCCCGAGACGCTGGAACAGCAGCTTGCGGCGCTGCAAGCTCTTCTCACCAATCTGCAGGCCCGATACACGGACGACTATCCGGACGTTATCAAAACAAAGGCGGACATCGCCGCGCTACAAAGGAAGATTGCGGAGAATCAAAGTCTTAAAAGCTCAAACGACCAAGCAGCAGCGCAGAAGGCTGCCGTCGAGCCGATGCAAATCACGCAATGGAGAGCGCAAGTGCACTCGGCCGAGCTCATGATCGCGGAGAAAACCAAGGAGCAAGAACAGATCAAGCAGCAGATCAAGCTCTATCAGAGCCGCGTTCAGGCCAGTCCTGTGGTTGAACAGCAATACAAGGAACTGACTCGCGGTTACGAAACCGCCCAAGAATCATTCAACGACCTCTTGAAAAAACAACAAGCCTCGGCGATGTCCGAGGATCTCAGCCGACAGCAGCAGGGCGAGCAGTTCCGTGTGCTCGACCCGGCGAACTTGCCGACGGCTCCATCATTTCCGAATCGGCGGTTATTCGCGCTCGGCGGCTTGGGTGGCGGACTGGGTGTAGGACTCGGGATCGCTTTTCTTCTCGAGATGCAGGACAAGTCTCTGCGAACCGAACGAGACGTCGAATTCATGCTCCGATTGCCGGTGCTCGCGATGATCCCGGCGATCGAGCCGGTTACGAGCACAAAGTCGAACCAAAAGAGCGTCCGACCGATGGCCGACTCCAGTGTCGGAGTGAGTGCGGGGGCGTAAGGACAACCATGTATCAACGATTCTTTGGGCTCCGAGAGAGCCCCTTCAACGTGAATCCCGATCCGCGTTACCTCTTCATGACGAGGCACATTCAGGAGGCGCTGGCCGGACTCACCTACGGCATCCAGAACCGGAAGGGCTTCATTCTGCTGACCGGAGAGGTGGGCACGGGCAAAACGACGCTGCTCAACCGGCTGCTCGATTGGCTTCACGGGCAACGCGTGGCCACCGCCTACATTTTCAATTCCCAGCTGGAAGTGAATCACCTGTTCGATTACATGATGGCCGACTTCGAAATTCCGTGCGAATCGCGCGAGAAGAGCCAGATGCTGCTCCGGCTCAATCAATGGCTGCTGGAGCGATATCGCGCGGGAGAAACTGCCACACTGATCGTCGATGAGGCGCAGAACCTTTCGCCGGAGGTGTTGGAAGAGATCCGATTGCTGACCAACCTGGAGACATCGACGGAAAAGCTGCTGCAGATCGTGCTGGCCGGGCAACCGGAACTTGAAGAAAAGCTCAAATTGCCGCAACTTCGCCAGCTCCGTCAGAGAATCACGTTGCGATGCCGCACGGCTCCGCTCTCGCTCGAAGAAACTTTCGGCTACATCGCCGAGCGGCTGCGAATCGCCGGGGCGAACGGTGAACCGATTTTCTCCAAAGAAGCGATTCAAACGGTTCACGTGTATTCTCGCGGCATACCGCGCGTGGTGAATTTGTTGTGCGAGCATTCGATGATCAACGCCTACGTGGACAGCCTGCGACCGGTGCCCGCGCACTTGGTCGAAGAGGTGGCGCGGGAGTTCCAGCTCGATGAAATTGCGCCAGTTGCCTCGGCGGCAGCCGCCGTGGCGGTTGGCGCGCGGCAATCAGCGAACACGCAAGCGTTGCTAGAGAACCTCGACGAGTTGCTGGGCCGCCTGCGTCAGCTGAATGTCGAGCCGTCTCGCGAAAGGAAGTCATGAGCCGCATTCACGAAGCGCTAAAGAAGGCGGAGCAAGAGCGCGCGGCGGGCCATGCCACCGAAGCGGTCGCGCTACCGCAGCCAGAGCCGGCGCCGCGTTTTGCCGATTGGAAGCCCAGCGCAGTCGGAGTGGTGGCAGTGCCTGTGGCGGAGCCTGCACCTGTCAGTGGCGGGACATCGGATTATTTGAGATTCGATGATCTCCGTGCGCACTGCGCCCGTCCGGAATGGCACTTGGATCCGAATGTAAACGTCTTCTCCAATCCAGCGTTGAGCACGCACGGGGCGGAGCAGTTCCGAACATTGCGGTCGCGTCTCTATCAGCTTCGAGGCGCCCAATCCCTTCGTACCCTACTGGTTACAAGTTCGATTCCCGGTGAAGGCAAGACGTTCGTCGCCGCCAACCTAGCGCAGGTGATCGTCCGGCAACCGGATCGCAGAGCGCTGATCATCGACGCCGACTTGCGCTGTGCGCGCGTACATACCGTGCTGGGCGCGCCTGTTGCACCGGGCCTGACAGATTACCTGCGCGGTGAAGCGGACGAGATGGCGGTAATTCAGCACGGCCATGAGGGCAATCTGTGCTTCATCGCGGGCGGAAACGACGTTACCAACCCGAGCGAATTGCTCTCAAACGGGCGTTTGAAAGCTCTTCTCGATCGTCTCACGCCAGTGTTTGATTGGGTGATACTCGATTCGCCGCCGTGTCTGCCGGTTGCGGACGCAAATATTCTCGCCGACCTCTGCGACGGTGTGCTCATGGTGGTGCGAGCCGGTACGACACCCGGCCCGACGGTTCAGAGAGCTTGTCAGGAGATGCAGGGGCGGAACATCGTGGGTGTTGTCCTGAACGCGGTTCAGGATTCGCACCTGTATGGCTCTTACTATTACCAACCGTACAGCTACGGTCGAGATGCCGGTAAGGTGCCGGAGAAGTAGAAGTTGCGAGACGAATCCGCTGGTGGCACGACGATGTTCGCGATCGAGAGAGATATCTCGTCTATTTTCAATGCCATAGAACAAGGCAAAAGTTTGGAACTTCGGGATAGAAACGTCCACACAAAGGGTGGCTGGCAAACCCCAGTCGTGGTTCTGGCGCCGCGATCGCCATACCAAGTCTATTGTTTTCTGTTTCTTAGATTGTATTCAATGATTCTCGTAACTGGCACTCAGCGTGCGATCTCCAACTGCTGGCAAGTGATGGCACCATTGGGCAGCTGTGCAACGAGTCGTGCGTGAACGAATTCTGACCAAGGGACGAGATGACAACAGTCGCTCAACACTTTTCCTGGTATGCGCTGCAGGTTCGAAGCAGGCACGAATCCGCTGTCGCCGGCTTCTTGGAAGGCAAGGGTTACGAGACGTTCTTGCCCTCTTACACGTGCCGCAAACGTTGGTCTGACCGAGTGAAGACTGTCGAGGCGCCCCTGTTCCGCGGGTACCTGTTTTGCCGGTTTGACGTGCAAGAAAGATTGCCGATTCTCAAGACACCCGGCGTGCTCCAAGTTGTCGGCTTCAATCGAATGCCGATTCCGGTCGAAGACTCCGAAATACAAGCAATACAGACTCTCGTCGCGTCGGGACTTCCAAACCAACCTTGGCCTTTCCTGTCAGTCGGTGATCGAGTTCGAATCGAAGCGGGCCCGCTGCGCGGATGCGAAGGATTGCTCGTGGAATTCAAAGGCAACCATCGGCTACTGCTCTCGATAACGCTGCTTCACCGGTCGGTTGCGGTCGAGATCGACTCAGCTTGCGTCGAATCGCTGCGGTCTTCGTCTGTCGCTCGCCGAGAGAAGACTGAAGCCTTGCTTCGCCCAGTCGGTTTGGCCATCTAGCGCCGCTTGTGCGGAGACCCACATTTTTCTAAGCTTCCCCAAGAAGCCGTGTGAAAGATACAGTCGGTTGACTCTCCGGCACGGACGGGCGACTCCGTGAATCGAGCCGCGGTCAACACAATCGGATCGGTGGGGAACAAAATCGGTCTAGTCATGCCAGACGCTTTGTGCCACGAACTTGAGGTTAAGGTGCATCCG
>Ga0335080_10002852_pt1 | contig 17376 bp, 17 predicted proteins | sample Lox_Sample_34_FD_206720 | JGI IMG/M metagenome (GOLD analysis project Ga0335080, IMG submission 206720) | Soil microbial communities from Loxahatchee National Wildlife Refuge, Florida, United States - Lox_Sample_3.4 | ecosystem: Environmental > Terrestrial > Soil > Wetlands | place: USA...
GGTGGAAGAAGGGCGCCCACCAGCCGCGCTCCTTCACCTCCCGGCGCACCTTCTCCAGCTCGGGCTCGAGGGCCGACCATCCCTCGGACATCCGCCGCTCCAGGGGCTGGATCCGCTCGGTCACGAAGGTGCGGATCGCGGGGAGCAGGTCGGCGACGCGGGGAGGGGTGCTGAAGTCCATGGGCGGCCCTAGAGGAAGAAGTCGGGGATCAGCTCGGCGCCGGGCACGGTGGCGTACTTCGAGAAATCGGTCACGCCCTCGGCGCGAAGGACGTCCTCGTCCACGCAGAAGCGCCCGGTGAACTCGCGGCTCGGCTTGGTGAGGATGGCGTGGGCGGCATCGGCCATGATCTCCGGCCTGCGGCTGCCGCGGACGGTCTCGTCGCCTCCGAGGAGGTTCTGCACCGCGGCGGTGGCGATGACGGTCTTCGGCCACAGCGTGTTGACGGCGATGCCCTCGTCCCGGAACTCCTCGGCCATCGCCAGAGCGCAGAAGCTCATCCCGAACTTGGCCAGGGAATAGGCCACGTGCGGGGCGAACCAGCGGGGGTCCGTGCTCGGAGGAGGAGAGTTGTTGAGGATGTGCGGATTCTTCGCCTTCTTCAGATGGGGGAGGCAGGCCTGCGAGCAGAGGAAGGTGCCGCGGACGTTGATGCCGTGCATCAGGTCCCACTTCTTCATCGGCGTCTCCAGCGTCCCCGAGAGGTGGATGGCGCTGGCGTTGTTCACCAGGATGTCGATGCCACCGAAGGTGTGGACCGTCTTCTCCACCGCGGCGAGGACCTGGTCCTCGAACCGGATGTCCACCACGCAGGGGAGGGCGTGGCCGCCGGCCTTCTGGATCTCCTCGGCCGCGGTGTACAGCGTTCCGGGCAGCTTCGGATGTGGCTCGGTGGTCTTGGCGGCGATGGCGACGTTCGCTCCGTCACGCGCCGCGCGCAGCGCGATGGCGAGTCCGATGCCGCGGCTCGCGCCGGTGATGAACAGCGTCTTCCCTTGGAGGGTCCCCATGTGGCGGGCGACCCTATCACCGGGCTCCGGGCACGCGTGGGCCGACGTAACGGGCCCGCGGGCGGACGAGCTCGCCCGTGCTTCGCTGCTCGGCCACGTGGGCGACCCACCCCGCGCTCCGGCCGATGCAGAAGAGCAACTGCGCGGAGGCTGGAGCCAGACCCAGGGCATGGGCGACACCGAGCAGCCCCACGTCGAGCGTCGGCCCCCCGAGCCCGAGATTCCCGGCCTCGCCGACCAGGGCCTCCAGCGTGGCCAGAGGGCGGGAACGCCGGCTCGCGTCCGCGGCGAGCGAGAGGAGCAAGGCGCCCCGCGGGTCGCCCGAGGGGTAGAGGCGGTGCCCGAACCCGGGCAGCGGTTCGCCGCGGCGGATCCGGCCGAGCACGGTGGCCCGGGCCCGCCGCGGACGATCTGCCTCCTCCACCAGGGCCTGCACCCGCAGGCTCTCGGCTCCGTGGCGCGGCCCGCTGAAGGTGGCGAGCGCGGCGAGGACGCAGGCCTCGAGGTCGGCGCCGGTCGAGGCCGCGACCCGGGCGGCGAACGAGGAGGCGTTGAGCTCGTGATCGGCGGAGAGGACGAGTGCCGCCTCCACCAAGCCGGTGCCACGCCCCCGGCCTCCGAGCGCGCGGTGGAAGGCGGTGGCGACGGTGGGGCCAGCGGGTGCGGCCCCGGTGCCGCAGGTCGCCGCGACCAGGGCGAGGAGCGTCCAGACCAGCTCGGCCGCGGGGGGCTCTCCCGCACGCCGCGCAGCCGGGGTGCGACCGCCGCGGCGGCGCCGCGGGTCCGGCCTCGCCTCCTGCGCCCGGTGCCGGGCGAGGCGTACGGAGGCGAGCCCGAGCAGCAGCGCATCGATGGGGTTCGGTGCCCGCCGGAGCGAGCGGGGAACCTGGATCCGGGGCCTCGGCCAGGTGGGCACCGGATCCGGCAGCGTCCCGGTCCAGAGCAGCTCGGCCACCGCCTCGAAGCGGGCCGTCCGGGCGAGCTCCACGGCGGAGTGCCCCCGGTACCAGGGGCCGTCGGGACGAATCTCGGTCACCGCGGAGCTCAGCACCGGTTCGCCCCAGCGAAGCGCTCCGGCGGCGACCGCCTCGTGGCCCAGGCGGGCGTCGGCCCGATGCCGGAGCCGGTCGAGATCGGCGCGGAGGTAGCGCTTCTCGCGATGCCGTCCGGAGGGGAACGCCTGGACCCAGCCCCGGCTGACGTACGAATAGAGGGTGGGCACCTTCACCCCGAGGATGCGGGCCGCCTCGCCCGCGTCCACCAGAGCCTCATGTGGATTGTTGAATCCAGATGGATCCATGTGAGATCGGACGCTATCAGTCCGGGGCGGAGGTGCACATGGCGGAGGCAGCGTCGTCGGGGCTGGAGGGCGTGGTGGTCGCGGACACTGCGCTCTCGGAGGTGGACGGGGAGCACGGCCGGCTGATCATCGGCGGCCAGGACGTGGAGGCCATCGGCGGGCGTTCTTCCTTCGAGGAGCTCTGCCGCGTGCTCTGGGCGGCGGTGCCGGGCGCCGTGCCGGCCTCCGAGGTGCGTTCCGCGCTCGGCCGGCAGCGGAGCTGGGCCTTCCAGCAGCTCCCCACCCTGGGCCGTGCCCTCCACGCCGCCGACGGGATGGAAGCCCTCCGGGGTGGCCTCGCGCAGCTGCCGGCAGAGGGCAATCCGTGGGACATCGCCATCCGCCTCACCGCCGCCACCGCGGTCTTCACCGTAGCCTGGTGGCGTCTCCACCAGGGGCAGGAGGCGCTCCCGCCCGACCCCGAGGCCGGGCACGCCGAGGACATCGTGCGGATGCTCCGCGGCAAGTCGACGCCGGCGCGATCCACCGGCCTGGAGACCTACCTGGTCACGGTCAGCGACCACGGGATGAATGCCTCGACCTTCACCGCCCGGGTCATCGTCTCGACGGGCTCGGATTCGGTCTCGGCGGTGGTGGGAGCGATCGGGGCGTTGAAGGGGCCGCTGCACGGCGGAGCCCCCGGGCCGGTCCTGGACATGCTCGACGCCATCGGCCGCCCGGAGGCCGCGGCGGGGTGGCTGGAGCGCGAGCTGCTGGCGGGCCGGCGGATCATGGGGATGGGCCACCGCGTCTACCGCACCCGCGACCCGCGGGCGGCGGTGCTCGAGCGGGCGGTGGAGCGGCTCGAGCGCGACGGCCACCGGACCCCGAGGCTGGAGCTCGCCCGGGCCGTGGAGCGCGCTGCCGAGGACGTGCTCCGCCGGAAGCACCCGGACCGCCCGCTCCGCGCCAACGTGGAGTTCTACACCGCGGTGCTGCTCGACGCGCTCGGACTTCCCCGCGAGGCGTTCAGCCCGCTCTTCGCCTGCGGCCGCGTGGTGGGATGGCTGGCCCACGTGGACGAGCAGCGGCGGACCGGGCGCCTCATCCGCCCCGAGTCGCGCTACGTCGGCCCGCGGCCTGGCTGATCGTCTAGCGCGAGGCGCGTGGGCGGTGATGCACGACGAAGGCCTGGCAGTCCACCCCGCACTCGGGGAACTTCGAGAGCAGATCGACCTCGCTCCGGCACTGGTCCTCCAGGTCGGGCGCTGAGCAGAGGGCCTCGGCCTTGGCGCGGGTGAGCCGGAAGAGCTCGTGGCGTTCCGCCGCCGGCATCCTGGCGAGGATGCGCGCGTCAGAGCCATTGCTCCAGCCCCACCAGAAGAGGAGAGCTGCCACCGCGAGAAGGATGGCGAGCCCAGCCGGCCAGCTCAGGGCTGTCTTTCGACCAGCCTCGAACGAGGGAATCCGGATCAACCTGGCGGGCATGGGCTCACGGGAGGGCCGAAGCATCGGCCATGCCATGTCCTTCTTGCGAGGCGCCCGCATCCACCCGGATGCGCTTTGCAGGATTCCACGCCGCCGTGCCGTGCGTACTGCAAGGTCTGCGGCCCCGGTTGAGCGGTGGCGTCGCACTCGCAGCCGGCATGCGTCGTGCTCGCAGTCCGCGCGGTTGCGGACGAGGAGGGGACGAATGCGTTCGAAGGAACGTAGAGCCGCGCTGCTCGGGGTCATCGCCACCCTGGCCTGCGGGCTGGCCCGGGCACAGGTGTCGAGCGAGGACCGCCTGCAACAGCTCGAGCAGCGGGTGAAGGAGCTCGAGGAGCAGGCGCAGCAGAGGCCGGCCGTGACTCCCGCGGAGCCCGCGGGCGAGCAGCACGTGAAGGCGTCGACCGATGCGACCGTCGTGTTCAGCGGCTACGTCGAGGCCTTCTACGGCTGGAACTTCAACCAGCCGAGCAACTTCATCACCAACTACCGGGGGTTCGACAACCGCCACAACATCTTCACCATCGAGAACGCCGTCCTCGAGGTGCAAGGGAACCTCGGCCCGGTGAGCACTCACATCGCGCTCCAGTGGGGCGCGACGCCCGAGGCCTACTACTCAGCGGAACCGGTGTGGAAGGCCACCGGGGGTGCGGGCGCCTCGGGACCCGAGGTCTGGAAGTACATCCAGCAGGCAAACCTCGGCTACCTGGCGCCGCTGGGCCGGGGACTGAACATCGAGGGCGGGATCTTCCTCTCGCCAATCGGTCCGGAGGGGATCCAGATCAAGGACCAGTGGAACTGGTCGCGTTCCGACCTCTTCTTCGGGCTGCCCTACTACCACACCGGAATTCGCTTCACCTATCCCTTCAGCGACGAATGGACCGTCTCGCTCCTGGGAACCAATGGCTGGAACAGCGTGGTTGACAACAACGTAGAGCTCTCCTTCGCGTTGCAGGCCACCTACACCGTCCCGGAGCGCCTGATCTGGAACATCCTCTACTTCTCGGGCGTGGAGCGACCGCAGGGCGCGCCGGAGGGAAGAGCCTGGCGGCATCTCTTCGACACCTACGTCACGGTCAATCCGAACGGGCCGGTGGCTTTCAACGCCCAGTTCGACGGCGGATTCGAGCCGAACAACTTCGGAACGTCGGCGTGGGCGGCCGGGGCAGTCTCGGTCCGCTTCCACCCCTGGAAGCGCGTCTACCTCGCGGCGCGCGCGGACTACTTCTACGAGTGGATCGCCCAGAACGCGAACGGGACCGCGACTCCCATCTTCTGGGCCGGTTCGAACTGGATCGGCTCTGCAACGGCAACGGTGGACGTACGGCCCTTCAAGAACAACATCTCGGTGCGGCTCGAGTACCGGCACGATCAGGCGCAGAAGCCGCTCTACTTCCAACACGGCGTCACGCTCGATGCTCAGGGCAACTACATCCCCAACGCCAAGGCCCAGGACACCCTGACGTTGGGAGCCGTCGCCTGGTTCTGATGGCCGCGCAGGGCATCGCAACCTGCAACGGTCGGAGATTCGCTCGCCCCGCATCCTGCAATGGTCCGCGGCGCAGGACGCTCGAGGTTCCCTCGTCTGCCGGAGATGGGACGTGACGCGTCGCGTGGTCCGACGCTTGCAGCGTTCTGCTCCGGCCCTTCCGGGCTGAAGGAGATCCAAACGATGAACAGGAGTCTCGGGCTGGCGGCGCTGGCGTGTGCGGTCACGCTCGCCGCGGGGAATGCACGCGCGGAGGAGACGATCAAGGTCGGCATCCTCCATTCACTCTCGGGAACCATGGCCATCAGCGAGACGTCCCTCAAGGACACGGCGCTGATGACCATCGACGAGATCAACGCCAGCGGCGGAGTCCTGGGGAGGAAGCTGGAGCCGGTGGTGGTGGACCCGGCCTCGAACTGGCCGCTCTTCGCCGAGAAGGCTCGGCAGCTCCTGACCAAGGACAAGGTCGCGGTGGTCTTCGGCTGCTGGACGTCGGTCTCGCGGAAGTCGGTGCTTCCGGTGTTCGAGGAGCTGAACGGGCTGCTCTTCTACCCGGTGCAGTACGAGGGCGAGGAGCTGAGCAAGAACGTCTTCTACACCGGCGCCGCGCCCAACCAGCAGGCCATCCCCGCGGTGGAGTACCTCATGTCCAAGGAGGGCGGCGGCGCGACGCGCTTCTTCCTCCTCGGGACCGACTACGTCTACCCCCGGACCACCAACAAGATTCTCCGCGCCTTCCTGCACAGCAAGGGCGTCACCGACAAGGATATCCAGGAGATCTACACGCCCTTCGGCCACAGCGACTACCAGACCATCGTCGGGCAGATCAAAGCGTTCGGAGCCGGCGGCCACACCGCGGTCATCTCCACCATCAACGGCGACTCGAACGTTCCCTTCTACAAGGAGCTCGGCAACCAGGGCCTGAAGGCGACGGACATCCCGGTGGTGGCCTTCTCCGTCGGGGAGGAGGAGCTGCGCGGCATCGACACCAAGCCCCTGGTGGGCCACCTCGCGGCCTGGAACTACTTCATGTCGGTGAAGAACCCGGCGAACACCGCCTTCATCAAGAAGTGGAAGGAGTACGTGAAGAAGAACGGCCTGCCTGGCGGAGAGTCGCGCGTCACCAACGACCCGATGGAGGCCACCTACGTGGGCATGCACATGTGGGCCCAGGCGGTGAAGAAGGCCGGCACCACCAAGGTCGACGCGGTCCGCAGCGCGATGAGCGGGCAGACGTTCGCCGCCCCGTCTGGATTCACCCTGAAGATGGACGAGACCAACCATCACCTGTGGAAGCCGGTGATGATCGGCGAGGTGCAAGGGAACGGGCAGTTCTCGGTGGTGTGGAAGACCGGCAAGCCGGTCCGCGCCCAGCCCTGGAGCCCGTTCATCCCTGGCAATGAGAAGCGTGCCGAACGCTGAGGGGCGCCGACTCCTCATACTGTTCGTCCTGCTCACCATGGTGACGGCTCGGGCCGACGAGGCCTTTCCTCGCGGCCCGGGCCCCACGTCGATCGCGGGGCCCGCGGGTCAGGCACCTGACGTCGCCCCACCGGCTCCGCGACTCGCCACTACCCTCGATGCCGCCACGCTCGATCGACTGGTCGATCCGGATACCCGCGACGAGACCATCGCCTCCCTGGTGGAGGCGACCGACGTGCGGGCTCTACCCGTTCTCCGGGCGCTGCTGGAGGGCAACCTCTACCGCGGCCCGCCGGTGTTCATGGAGCAGCAGGGCACGCTCCAGGATGCGCTCACCGGGGCACCGGCACAGGCGGACCGCGATCAGCTGGAGCAAGTGACGATCAACAACCGTGTCCGCAAGATGCTCGAGCGGGCGGTGGCAGCTCTCTCGGTGCTCGAGGGTCCCCCGGGGGAACGTCTCGCCGCCGCCCGTGTCCTTCAGGAGAATCCGGGGCCCGAGGTCCTCCCTGCGGTGCAGAAGGCGCTTGCTCGGGAGCGAGACCCGCAGGTGAAGAAGGGCCTCCAGGCCACCGCCGCGATGCTGGCCCTGGCCAGTGCCGATGCGGCTCAGCGCCTCGCGGCCGTCGAGGAGCTGCGCAAGGCCCACGCCAAGCGCCAGCTGATGCAACGGCTCGAGGTGGAACGGGATCCCCAGGTGCTCACCGCGCTGTACGACGCGGTCCGGAACGTGGACCTGGCGCTGCAGCGCGCAGCCACGGTCGGCCTGCTCTTCTCCGGCCTCAGCCTGGGAAGCATCCTTCTCCTCGCCGCGCTGGGACTGGCCATCACCTTCGGGTTGATGGGGGTCATCAACATGGCCCACGGCGAGCTGCTGATGGTCGGCGCCTACGCGACCTGGCTGGTCCAGGCGGCCTTCCGGGGCTCGCGCCACTTCGACTGGTACCTGCTGGCCGCCCTGCCGGCGTCGTTCGTCGCCGCGGCGCTGGTCGGCGCGCTCCTGGAAATCACCGTGGTCCGGAAGCTCTACGGACGGCCGCTGGAGACGCTGCTCGCCACGTGGGGTGCGAGCCTCCTCATCATCCAGGCAGTGCGGGTGGCCTTCGGCGCCCAGAACGTCGAGGTGTCCAACCCGGGCTGGATGTCCGGTGGTGTGACCCTGCTCCCTGACCTGGTCCTCCCCTGGAACCGGATCATGATCCTGGCGTTCTCGGCCAGCGTCCTCTTCGGAGTCTGGCTCTTGCTGAGACACACCCGGCTCGGACTTCTCGTGCGTGCGGTCACCCAGGACCGACAGCGCGCCGCGGGGCTGGGGGTGCGCACGCCGCGGGTCGACCTCCTGGCCTTCGCCATCGGGTCCGGGATCGCCGGGCTCGGGGGGTGCGCGCTGTCGCAGATCGGCAACGTGGGGCCCGAGCTGGGCCAGGGCTTCATCGTCGACTCCTTCATGGTGGTGGTGCTGGGTGGAGTCGGCCAGCTCGCGGGCACCACCATCGCTGCCGCCAGCCTGGGGGTGGTGAACAAGCTGCTCGAGCCCTGGGCGGGAGCAGTGATGGCGAAGATTGCCGTGCTGCTCTTCGTCATCGTCTTCATCCAGCGGCGGCCGCAGGGGCTGTTCGCCCTGCGCGGACGGGCACTGGAGGAGGGATGAACACGGCCACCGTGGCTCTCACGCCGCCGGCGGTCAGCACGCCGGCCCCCTCGCGACGACTCTACCCGCAGCGGGTCTGGACGGTGATCCTCGCCGTTTACGGCGTACTGGTGATCGCCCTCCCCATGCTGCACCTCGCCGTGCCGGCGAGCTCGCCGCTCCACGTCTCGGACTACACGGTGACGCTGGCGGGGAAGATCCTCTGCTACGCCACCGTGGCCCTGGCGATGGATCTGGTCTGGGGCTACACCGGCATCCTCTCGCTCGGTCACGGGCTGTTCTTCGCGCTCGGCGGCTACGCGATGGGGATGTACCTGATGCGGGCCATCGGCAGGGACGGCGTCTACGGCGATCCCGTGCTTCCCGACTTCATGGTGTTCCTCGACTGGAAGCAGCTGCCCTGGTACTGGACGGGCAGCAACCACTTCCTGCAGCAGGCGCTGCTGGTGGTCCTCGTCCCGGGGCTGCTGGCCTTCGTCTTCGGCTGGTTCGCCTTCCGCTCGCGGATCCGCGGCGTCTACTTCTCCATCATCACCCAGGCGCTGACCTACGCCGCGATGCTGCTTTTCTTCCGGAACCAGACCGGGTTCGGGGGGAACAACGGCTTCACCGACTTCAAGCGGATCCTCGGCTTCCCGCTGGCGAACCCACTGACTCGCGTCGTCCTGCTGGTTCTCTCCGCGACGCTGCTCCTCGGTGCGCTGGTGCTCTGCCGGGCGCTGGTGCTCTCCAAGGTGGGCCGGGTGCTCACCGCCATCCGCGACGCCGAGGACCGGGTGCGGTTCTGCGGGTACGACCCGGTGTCGTTCAAGCTGTTCGTCTGGACCCTCTCCGCGGCCATCTGCGGCATCGCCGGGGCGCTCTACGTGCCGCAGGTGGGCATCATCAATCCCAGCGAGATGTCCCCGGCCAACTCGGTGGAGATCGCCATCGCCGTGGCGCTCGGCGGGCGGGGCACGCTCCTCGGGCCCATCCTGGGCGCGGCACTGCTCCACGGCGCGAAGAGCGTGCTGACCGTCGCCTTCCCCGAGCTGTGGCTGTTCGTCCTGGGGCTGGCCTTCGTCGTCGTCACCCGCTGGCTACCGCGGGGCGTCCTCGGACTCGTCTACCGGGAGCGCAGGCCATGAGTCTCGACACCCCGGCCGGGCCGGTCCTGTACCTGAGCGGTGTCACCGTCAGCTTCGACGGCTTCAAGGCGCTCGACTCGCTCAGCCTGCTCGTGGAGCCCGGGGAGCTCCGCTGCATCATTGGACCGAACGGCGCCGGGAAGACCACGCTGATGGACGTCATCACCGGCCGGACCCGGCCGGATGCAGGCGACGTGCATTATGGCGACGCGCACGACCTGACCCGGATGTCCGAGGTGGAGATCGTCCACGCCGGCATCGGCCGCAAGTTCCAGAAGCCCACCATCTTCCGGGCCCACACGGTGTTCGAGAACCTCGAGCTGGCGCTGAAGATGGACAAGCGGGTATTTCCCACGCTCGGGGCGCGCCGCACACCGGAGCAGGATGCCCGGATCGACGAAGTGCTCGGCCTCATCGGTCTCCGGGGCAAGGCCGGAACGCTCGCCGACCTCCTCTCCCACGGCGAGAAGCAGTGGCTGGAGATCGGCATGCTCCTCGTTCAGGAGCCAGGTCTGCTGCTCCTGGACGAGCCGGTGGCTGGAATGAGCGACGAGGAAACGGAACGGACCGGGGAGCTCCTCGAATCGCTGGCCGGGAAGCACTCGCTGGTGGTGGTGGAGCACGACATGCACTTCGTCCATAGCATTGCCCGGAAGGTGACCGTCCTCCATGAGGGTCGGATCCTCGCCGAGGGACCCATGGATGTCATCCGGGAGGACCCCCGGGTGATCGACGTCTACCTGGGGCGCTGATGCTGAGCGTGCGCGGACTCGAGCAGTACTATGGAGGGAGCCACACGCTCCGGGGCATCGACCTGGGGGTGCCACCGGGGACCTGCACCGCGCTGCTCGGGCGGAACGGCGTCGGCAAGACGACGTTCCTCCGCTGCCTGATGGGGGAGCTCCCCGTGGCGCAAGGCTCCATCCGGCTCGGCGGGGAGGACGTGACCGCGCTGCCTTCGTACGAGCGCGCCCGGCGCGGAATGGGATACGTGCCCCAGGGGCGGGAGATCTTCTCGCGGCTCACCGTGGCCGAGAACTTGAGCGTCGGCGAGTCGGCCGCCCGCGGCGGACCGACCATGCCCCGCGAGGAGCTGGAGGCACTGTTCCCCATCCTACGCACCATGCGGAACCGGCGCGGCGGGGACCTCTCCGGGGGGCAGCAACAGCAGCTGTCCATCGCGCGGGCGCTCGTCTCGCGACCGAAGCTGCTCCTCCTCGACGAGCCCACCGAGGGCATCCAGCCGTCGACCATCAAGGAGATCGGCCGGGTTCTCCGGGTGCTGCTCGACCGGCAGATGACCATCGTGCTGGTGGAGCAGTACCTGGACTTCGCCCTGGAGCTGGCCGAGCACTGCGCCGTGATGTCCCGCGGCGAGATCGTCCTCCGGGGGCGGATCGCCGACCTCGATCCGGCTCAGGTGAAGCGACACCTTGCGGTGTGACACGGATCCTGGCGAGGCGCCTCGCGAATGGGGTGATGCAGGCAAGCGGCGCGCCGTGCGGCCTCAGTGCCGGAGGGGAGTCTCCCGGTGCTCGGACCCGGCGGGCCCGGTTCGTGGGGGTCGCGTCCGGCCGGGGCCGGCACGCCGCTCCGCCAGCTCGCGTTCGAAGCGTTCGTCCTCCCGGCGGAGGAGCGCGACCACCTCCCGCGGATCCTGCATGGCGAGCAGCTCGCGACGCGTATCCTCGGAGCGGAGAAGGCTCGCCAGGCGGGCGAGGACTCCGAGGTGGTGGCTCGCGGCATCGGTGGGCGAGACCACGCTGACGACGATCCGGACCGGCGCTCCGTCCGAGGCCTGGAAGTCGATTCCTGCGGCACTGAATCCGATCGCAAGCCGAACCTGCTGGACGTCGGGACTGCGGCAGTGCGGGATGCCGACCCCGTGGCCCACGGCCGTGGTCGAGATCTTCTCCCGTGCCGCCAGCAGCTTGGTCGCGCGGTCGGCCGCCTCGGTGCCCCGACCGAAGGTGACCTCGGCCATCTCCCGGAGCACCGAGGCCCGATCGGTCGAGGAGAGAGCCAGGCTCACGTGCTCTTCGCTCAGCAGGTCGGAGAGCCGGTGTCCCAGAGGCTCGGTCTCCGCGGGCTCGGGAGGCGGGGTGTAGGTCAGACGGTAGAGATCGGTCCTCCGGTCGTTCCAGTTCAGCACCGAGCCCGACTGCCGCTGACGGCGCAGAAGCTCCAGGTCCAGATCCTCGAAGATGACCATCTCCACGTTGGGAGTGGCCTCGGCGGCCACCGCGTCCCGGACGAAGGGAATGTCGGACGGGGTGAACATCCCCGACTGTGCGTACTGGAGCCCCAGGGCGCTGATCCCGGGGAGCGAGCCGACCAGCCCGGCCGTGACCACGTAGATCTGGTTCTCGATGCAGCGAGCCTGGGCGCAGTAGCGGACGCGGAGGTAGGCGTACCGCTCGTCGGTGCAGAAGGGAACGAACACCAGCTGCGCCCCGGCCTCCACCGCGAGCCGGGTGAGCTCCGGGAACTCCACGTCGTAGCAGATCTGGATCGAGATCCTCCCACGGTCGGTGTCGAAGACCTCCAGGCGGTTGCCGCTGGTCACGCCCCAGTCCGAGCGCTCGGTCGAGGTGACGTGCAGCTTGTATTGCTTGGCGATGGTCCCGTCGCGGCGGAAGAGGTACGCGATGTTGAACAGCTTCCCGTCCTCCACCGTGAGGTGGGTGCCGCCGACGACGTTGATGTCGTGCTTGACGGCCAGCCCGGTGCACAGCTCGAGGAAGCGAGGAGTGAACTCGTCGAGCGCCCGCATTGCCACCGCCGGATCCGCCGTCCGTACCAGCGAAAGGAGCTCGGCGGTGAAGATCTCCGGAAAGAGAATGAAGTCACATCGGTAGTCCGAGGCCACCGAGACGAAGTGTTCCACGCGCTCGGCGAACTCCTCGAAGGATCCGAGGCGCCGGAGCTGGTACTGCACCGCGCACACCCGGACCGGCGCGGCCGGAACGAAGCGGGTGTTCTGGGCGGGCACGTAATCGAGGTTGGTCCACTCCAGAAAAGCGGCGAACCCACCGCTCTGCGGATCGGCGATGTAGGCGGGGATGATCCGCTTGACCACGAAGCCGTTCGACAGCTGGACGGTGAGCGCGGGATCGCTGAGCTCGCGCGCGACCACCTTCTCCACGTACTCCCGGGGGGTCATCGCTCCGGCGTGCTTCCGGTAACCGGGGATGCGCCCACCCACGACGATGCGCATCAGGTTCAGCTCGCGGGCGAGCTTCTTCCTCGCATCGTAGAGCCGGCGGGCGAGGCCGCGCCCGCGGTAGTCCGGGTCGACCATCATCTCGATCCCGTAGAGGGTCGTTCCGGTGGGCTTGTGGTTCCGGATGTAGCCGCCGTCGGCGATCTCGTCCCAGCTGCTCCAGTCCTTGTAGAGCTCGAAGTCCAGGATCAGGCTGCTGGACGAGGCGACGAGCCGACCCTGGTACTCGACGCAGAGCTGGCCCTCGGCAAAGCGGGTGATCTGGCTGGTGAACTGCTCCCGGGTGGTGGGTTCCATCCCCGGGAAGCAGCGTTCCTGAAGGGCTCTGAACGCCTCCCAGTCCTCGAGCCGCACCTGGCGGACCCGGATCTGGCGCTCGAAGGCGCCGAGGTTCAGCTTGGCCATGTCAGGGCATCCACGTCCGACGCATGCGAGCCGCGAAGGAGCGGCACTCCTCGTCGCAGTCGGGGAACTGCAGCAGCTCGTCGAGCTCGGCCCGGCACTGGGTCCTGAGCTCCCGTCGGGGGCACATCGCCTGGGCGTCGCGACGCACGCTCAGGAATCGCTCGTGCCGTTCCCCGGGGGGCATCGCGATGAGCTCGCGCCGGTGCTCTTCGCCGAGCCACTGCCAGCCGACGAGCCCACCGGCGAGGACGAGCGCGATCGCCGGCGGCGCCCACCATGGCGCCCAATCCTCGCCTCGCAATCCGAGGTCTGCCCCGGTCTCCGGCGAACCCGACAGCCAGCGACGCCACGACGGTGCCACGGGAGCCTCTAGAGTTTCACCAGGAGCGCGGCCGTCATCCGGTCCTCGGTGTGGCGCAGATCCGGCGACCATGTTGCACCGGAAGGCAAGGTGACGACCGATCCGGGGGAACCGGAATTCCCGCCAGGCGGCGTCACCCCGCCCTGGCCAGCGAAGTAGAGGACGTCCGCGTGCCGGTGGTTGTACTCGATGCGGAAGGTGATGAACTGGATCGGCATCCAGTCGAACGTCACCGATCCGTCCCAGGCCATGAAGTGGTTTCCCGGCGACTCGGTGAAGTACGGGGTTCCCGACGAGGCCGTCGCCCCGTTGATCGGGGGGAGGAGCACCAGGTACCGGCCCGGGTTGGTGATCCCGCCGCCGCCGAGGGTCAGGGCGAAGTGGTCGTGGGCGAACCACAGCCGGTTGTAGACCATGAACCCGAGGAAGAACTGGGAGGGCGAGTCCCCGCCGAAGCAGCTCACCCCGCCGCCCCACTCGCAACCGGCGTCGAAGGTGAACGTGAAGGCGGCCTTGCTGATCGCCCCGGCCGGATTGTCCAGGTACTTGACCTGGATGCTGTCGTCGGTGTGGAAGCGGAGCCGGTCGGGGACGCCCAGCGTGTCGGCGCCGAAGTACTGATTGCCCAGCACGGAGAGCCAGCCCACGGGACGCCAGAGGATCTGAAGCCCCAGCCCGGGGGTGCTGTTGAACTTCCCGTAGGACTGCCACCCGTTCACGATCCACGGCTCGATCTTCAGCTTGTCGCTGGTGAAGATCTGAATCCGCACTCCGTTGAAGAACCAAGGCGTGTTCGAGGACACGTACGACGGCTGGTACGACCAGTTGTCGAACTGGTAGTAACTGTAGAGCCCGACGTACGACATGAAGATCCCGGCATCGAAGTTGACGCCGTTCAGCCAGTCGAAGTGGTAGCCGCCGTAGGCCTCCGAGATGTAGCGGAACGCGTCCGCCAGGTTCCACTGACCGCGGGACGGGCTGGCGTCGTTCCGGGGTGTGGTCTGCGAGTACATCCCGAACTGGGTCATCAGCCGGGCGCGCACGCCCTTCCAGTGGAAGTCGCCACCCACGCCGAGCTGCGTGACCTGGACCTCGTCGTGTCGGAACACCTCGCTCGAGCCGGAGATGGTGTTGTCGGCCGGGTGGTTGAAGCTGTAGTGGAAGGCGACGTCGACCCGGATCTCGGGGGTGAACGCCGGCGTGTCGAGCGGCGATTCCGTCGTCCGCGCGTTTCCGGTGAGCCAGGTGAAGTCGGCGAAGGCGAAGGGCGCGGCGGTGGTCGAGGTGGTCGGTGCAGGCCCCGCCTCCTCGGCGCGCACAGCCACGCCAAGACTCATCAGCAGCGCCAGAACGAGCCGGTGCGCTGGACGGATCCGGCGAGAACACAGTTCGGGAAAGTGCATGCCCGTCGCGTCTGCACGTCATGTGCCGACCATCACCATCCGTGCAGGATGATCCATGCCGCGAGCAGTCGCAGCGAATGCTCGTCACGCTCCCAGGGCGCGAGCCGCTCCAGCAGTGCCCGCGCTCCGATCTCGGAGCCTGGAGCCGGAGCGTGACGCAGCATGAGGCGACAGACCGGGCACCACCGGGCCAGCCAGAGCTCGCGGCGCGCGAGCTGCTGCGCCTCGTCGAGGTCCTGCGTCCCGAGGATCTCGACCGCCTGGGTCAGTGACACCGAGGGATGTGACGCTCTCCGCACCGACGGACTCCAGCCACCACGCTGAGCATCAACCATGCCGACCGTCGACGCGCATCCTCTGCGCGCTACGGGTTCCCCCTCCGTGCAGCATGCAACCCCTGCCGCTCGCTGCATTGCGACGTGCAGGCCGGTGGCCTGAATTCGCCGGATCCCAAGGGGAGACGGCTACTCTGTCGGGTCGGCACGGCGCGTGCTCTCGCGGGGAAGGGGAGGAGCACTCCATTCATGCTCGACGTCATCTTCATCGCCACCACGGTCGTCTTCTTCGCGATCGCGTGGGCCTACGTCCTCGGCTGCGACCGTCTGCTGGAGAACCGCCAGCCATGAGCGTCGAGGACATCCTGGGCAGCGTCGTGGCGCTGCTCCTGACCGCTTACCTCGTCTACGCGCTGGTTCGCGCCGAGCGCTTCTGAGGACGCATCCATGACCGCCGCCGCCTGGGGCCAGCTCGCCCTCTACTCGGCACTCGTTCTGCTCACCACCAAGCCACTCGGGATCTACATGGCCCGGGTGTTCGAGGGAGATCGCCGGCCGATGCCGCGCCTCCTGGGACCGATCGAGCGCTTTCTCTTCCGGATCTCGGGGGTCGACCCCGCCTCGGAGCAGACCTGGGTCCGCTACGCCGGCTCGGTGCTCGCTCTGAGCGTCTTCAGTCTGCTGGTGACCTACGCGATCCTCCGCCTGCAGCACTTGCTGCCGCTGAACCCGCAGAAGCTAGCCGCCGTCGACCCTGCGCTGGCCTTCAACACCTCGGCCAGCTTCACCACCAACACCAACTGGCAGGCGTACACCGGCGAGTCGACGATGAGCTACCTGTCCCAGATGGCAGGACTGGCCTGGCACAACTTCATCTCCGCCGCCGCGGGCATCGCCATCGCCATCGCGCTGGCCCGCGGTCTCACCCGGCGTCAGCCACCCGGCGCACCGCGCACGCTGGGGAACTTCTGGGCAGACGTCATCCGGGCGACGGTCTACGTCCTCCTCCCCCTGAGCCTGATCTTCGCGCTGGTGCTGGTGAGCCAGGGGGTGATCCAGAACCTCTCGGCTTACCGCGAGGTCACCACGGTCGAGGGGGCGAAGCAGGTGGTGGCGCTCGGCCCGGTGGCCTCGCAGGAGGCGATCAAGGAGCTGGGTACCAACGGAGGCGGCTTCTTCAACGCCAACAGCTCCCATCCCTTCGAGAACCCGACACCCTTCACCAACCTGGTGGAGCTCTGGCTCATCTTCGCCATCCCCGCCGGCCTCACCTACACCTTCGGCAGGATGGCCCGGGACACGCGTCAGGGCTGGGCAATCCTCGCTGCGATGGGGGTCCTCTTCCTCGGGGGCGCGCTGACCGCGCACTGGGCCGAGGCGAAGCCCAACCAGGCGCTCGCCTCGCTCGCGCTCGATCACGGTGCAGGGAACATGGAGGGGAAGGAGGTTCGCTTCGGCACGGCGGCCTCGGCGCTCTTCGCCACGGTCACCACCGACGCCTCGTGCGGCGCTGTGAACTCGATGCACGACAGCTTCAACCCGCTCGGGGGGCTGGTCCCCCTGGTGAACATCGAGCTCGGCGAGGTCATCTTCGGAGGCGTCGGCGCGGGGCTCTACGGGATGTTGGTCTTCGTCGTCCTCTCGGTCTTCATCGCCGGGCTGATGGTGGGCCGGACGCCGGAGTACCTGGGGAAGAAGATCGAGAGCCGGGAGATGAAGCTGGCGATGCTCTACGTGCTCATCTTTCCGCTGATCATCCTCGGCTTCACGGCCTGGGCCTCGGTCACGCAGTGGGGCACCTCGTCCCTGAACAACGCCGGGCCGCACGGGCTGAGCGAGATGCTCTACGCCTTCACCAGCGGCACCGGGAACAATGGCTCGGCCTTCGCCGGGTTGAACGCCAACACCGGCTGGTGGAACACGCTGCTCGGCCTGGCGATGCTCGGCGGGCGCTTCCTGATGATCATCCCCGCGCTCGGCATCGCCGGGGCCATGGTCGGCAAGAAGGTCGTCCCTCCCGGCCCTGGAACGTTTCCCACCAACGGCCCGCTGTTCACCTTCCTCCTCGTCTCGGTGGTGCTGATCGTCGGCGCGCTGACCTTCTTCCCGGCGCTATCGCTGGGGCCCATCGTCGAGCACTTCGCCGGCTTGGCCGGAAAGGTGTACTGAACCATGGCTGCAAGCACCCGAGAGCTGTCGCTCTTCGATCCCACCATCGTCCGCCCGGCGATCTGGGACAGCT
>Ga0335080_10002853_pt1 | contig 17371 bp, 15 predicted proteins | sample Lox_Sample_34_FD_206720 | JGI IMG/M metagenome (GOLD analysis project Ga0335080, IMG submission 206720) | Soil microbial communities from Loxahatchee National Wildlife Refuge, Florida, United States - Lox_Sample_3.4 | ecosystem: Environmental > Terrestrial > Soil > Wetlands | place: USA...
CCCTGCAGTTGGCAAATGATCACGATACTGTCCCCATCCCCCCTGGCGCCGAGAACTACCGGGTCGAAGTGCATGGCTCGCTTCCGCACGACGCCACCCTGCTCGGTTTTTTTCCCCACATGCACCTGCGGGGAAAGCGTTTCGAGTACAACCTGGTTTCGGCTGACGGCTCAGTCGAAACCCTGCTTCGGGTAAATTACGATTTCTACTGGCAACTGAGTTATCGTCTGGCGGAGCCGCGATTGCTCAAAGCCGGCACGGAGTTGGAGGCCGTTGCCTGGTACGATAACTCTCGCCGCAATCCGCACAATCCCGACCCCGATAGCCCCGTGCGATGGGGAGACCAGACCTACAATGAAATGATGGTGGGGTTCTTCGACGTGGCGGTGCCGGCCGGCATGGATAAACAGGAGTTCTTCACGCGCGACCACTCGGCTGGGAACTGACAGGTCGTCAAGTCCAGATTCCATCGCGAGGCAAAGTCGCGTAGTTGCTTTGGACCACCGTCGCCTTTTCCTCTATAATCCCCGGCGTTGGAGGGAACTATGCGAAAACACATCTGTTCATCAGTGGCGCTGGCCTTCCTGCTGGTTGGTACGCTATGCGCCGGGACCGATCCGTTTTGCGGCAAATGGAAACTCGACTCCCAGAAAACCAATTTTACCGGCGAGCAAATGAAAATCCAGGACCTCGGCGGCAACAAATACACACTCGGCTGGGGCACCGTTTCCGACACCGTCACAGCCGACGGAACCGATCAGCCGATTCATTTCGGAAGAACGGTGGCGATCACTCCCGAGGGATCCAATACTTGGAAGATGGTGGAAAAGAAAGATGGAAAGGTGACCAGCAGCATGGTTCACAGCCTTTCCGCGGATGGTAAAACTCAGACGATCAAGGGAACCGATAACAAGCCCGACGGCACCACTTCGGATTTCGACGTCGAACTGAAGCGAGTGGGCACCGGCACGGGCTGGGCAGGTACCTGGGAGAGCACAGAAGTAAAAATCGGTTCTCCCGACCAGTGGGACATCGAGGCCTATGAAGGCGATGGGTTGACCTTCAACAATCCCGCCTATCAGGACACGCTCAGCATGAAGTTCGACGGCAAGGACTATGAAGAGAAGGGTCCGAACGTCCCATCTGGGTCAGCGTCTTCCGGCAAACGAGTGAACGCCCACACATTGGACGTGACCGACAAGGTAAAAGGCCAAGTGATGGATCACACGAAATTTGAGGTTTCCGGGGACGGCAAGGTGCTGACTCTAACCATTCACGAAACCGGACAGCCGCACGCTATGACCGTTGTCTATAACAAGATGTAACCTGCGGACCTGCGATACGCATCGGCCCGGCATCACTGGCCGGGCCGTTTTACTTAAGAGCTGGCCTCAGCGTTGGGCGAGGTAGGTTCTTGCCGCTGCAAGTTCCGGTCGCGGCGTGTCTGCCTGCGCGCAAATCTGAACCAGTTGCGCATAGTATTCACGGGCGTGTGCGTGGTCTCCCGCGACTTCCGCCGCTTTTGCGGCTCCCGCCAGGCTGTTAAAGCGGTTCGGAGCGGTGCGCAATTCTGCCGCGTATTCCGTCGCCGCATCGGCGGGATGTCCCATCTCCAGGAGGAAGTCCGCCAGCAACTCTCGCGCCGGAATGACCGGGCCAGGGGTGATGTTGTTCTTGTCCATGGAGTCTTCGAGGTCGGCCGCCGAACGAAGCATAGCCACCGTCTGACCCTCGTCATCGCCCGGCTTGGCCTGCGCGTGAGTCAGCCATGCCGAACTCTCTCGCACCAGCACTTCGGCCTGACTTGCCCAGTAGACATTCTTGGCTGCCTTCAGGGCATCTTTCCGGGAGCGAAGCTGATCAAGATTCTCCTTCGCCGCAGCCAGATTGCCGGTTCGTGCGGCTCCCATGGCCCGGGCCCAGTAGGTGATGGCCTCGGTGAAAGCGAAACTGCTCGGGCGAGCCGTCAAGGCCGCTGCCTCCGCCCAGTTATGCCGTTCCATGGCGTAACGGGCCGGCACCGCTGCCAGGACGTATCCGCCGGTGAGATTGTCCGGCTGCACTTTCTGGATCTGCGCCAGTTCCGCCACGACTGCTTTGGCCTCGGCATCACGTCCGCGCTGGAGATAGGAATAGACGAGATAGTCCGTGGGGTGGAGCCGCTGGTCCCACGCCGCTCCCATCGCCGAGTCCTGCTCGTATTTCTTTCCCGCCTGCATCGCTGCCAGGTTGGACTGAATACCCTCGTCCCAAAGTCCGAGACGGACAAAGATATGAGAGGGCATATGAAGAGCGTGAGGAACGGACGGCGCAATCTGCGCATAGCTGCGGGCGGCATTCAGACCCTGACTTGCCAGCACGGGATTGTCATAGCTGTGAATGATGTAGTGAGCCACGCCGGGATGGTTCGGCTGCGCGGCAAAGATCTTTTCTAGAATCGCTCCCGCCTGCCGCTGATTGCTGTAGGTCTTATCGGTCGGCGAAGCCGTCGACAGCAGCGAAAGCGCGTAGAAGATGGCGGCTTCGGAATCGTCAGGGTTGTTGTGATAGACCGTCTCCATCACCTGGGAGTAGGCCCGATTCCGGCTCGAATAGTCGAGTCTCGGGTCTGCCCCGTAAAAGGCGCTCAAGGCCGCGATGTAACCCCGTTCCCGCGCGGTTTTCGCATCGAGAGCCTTGGCCTTCTCCAGCGCGGCGCCACCTTTTTGCAGGGCCTCAGCCGTAGGTGGCTCCCAAAGCTGATGGTAGTAACTCATGCCCACGCCCCACCAGGCCATGGCACACGATGGGTCTTTTTCCGCGGCTGCCGTGAACGACTTGGTTGCTTCCTCGTACCAGAAGGAGTGCAGCAGGGCTACCGCATGGGAGAAAGTCTCCTGCGCCGCTGGAGAACAGGAGACCGGGAATTTTACGTTTCCCACTGAACCGACATGAGGTCCATGGTCGTGACCCTCGTCGGCAAATACGGGCATCGATAGAAACAGAGCCAAGCTGAGTATGGCGGCGAGCTTTCGTGTGTTCATATTTTCAAGTCCCCAAACGAAAAAATTTTAGGGCGTGAGGAACCAAAAGGTCAACCGCGGGGGGCGTGGGCGAAGCTTTGAGCTTGTGCGTAAACGGCGCTGAAATTTTGTGAAGGTTAGGAGCGTTGCCCGCTCAGGATCGGTTACCTCGGTGCATCCCGAATTCAGACAACCTTCTTATATACTCCGTCCGTGTCCAGGCTGATGCGCACCGGACTCTTCTTGCTTGTCGCTGCGGCCTTGTGCTTCGATGCACTCGTCTCCGGCGGCCGATGGAGCGTCCGCGGACCTGCGAGTCTGCTCGGCAAGATGGGGCTGATTGGCTTGATGGTCTGCCTGCCGATGGCCTTGCTGCTCCTTGTGATGTGTGCCCTGCGCGCGCTGATGCGGCCCGGCCGTTCCGATACCGGCTTCCTGGCTTCCTGAAAGGGAAGACAGCAAAACCGGATTCCTTCCATTCAGGCCCCAAGTCCAGCTCAGGATCCGCGGCAGCCAATTACCTAAGACATCTTGTCGCGTCTGGCGCGCAGCGCGAATATCGCAGGATGAGCCCCCGCATCGAAGAACTCCTATTCATGACCGATCATTCGACGAATTCCAAGTTCGCACGAAAAACACAGATAAGCAAACGTCGGTCCAGTCTGCGCTCCGTCCTCGGTTGCACGCTGCTGGTGGTGCTGACTGCGGCTGCACTCGGGGAGACGCTGGTTCAGGGACCATTACCGTTTGAAGTCGCGAATCCCAAAAACAAGAAGTGGTCCGCCATCGAGGCCGGGCGCATTTACGCATCCGCCTGCAATCTGGTTGCCCGCAGTATCCGGCCCGAGCGGCCGCCAACGCTGCAGCCCCGGTTCCGGCTGGTTCTAGGCGCCGAGGCCGATGAGTTCGTGCGCGATCAGTCAGTTACAGAAATTCACCTCAAGGCGTGGAACCCGGAGAGATTCGCTCAGGGTGTAGTCGCCCTCGCCATGCGGGAAGCGCTTCAGGAGGACGAGATGCAGAGAATCGCGCGCATTTCCGTGGCCCTGGCCAACTCCACGCTCGACGCCCGCGATCCGCGAATGCGTTAGCAACACTCCGACCGCGATCGTCACTTCGCGGCAGTTTCGCGCAAAGCTGGGGACAGCCGGCCGCGGATCATCGCTTCCACCTGGTTCCACACCTCGGGATCGCACTCCATCTGGGTGTGGGCTTTAATCAGAAGACGGTTGAACCAGGGATATCCCTGGCAGTGAATCGCGCTCTCGCTGTAGTCAAAGCGCAGGTTCCCCAGAATCTGGGTTCGCGCCGGATCGGCCGCCCGGATGCGCACCCGGCCATGCACCAATCCTTGTTCCTGATAAAAATTGACCGCCTGCTCCACATTCGCTGGAATCACGGAATCGTTCTGGCCGATCTTCGATACGCTGTCGACCTGAATCGTCATCAGCACGGGAATGCCCGCGCGTTCCAGCATGCGCGCCAGGGTCACGGTTTCCGAACCACCCCAGCTGTGGCCGTAAATGATGATCCGCGCGGTTTTCTTCTCATCGGCCGACAATGCCCCATCATGATTGCTATCCAGCCGCTGCAGAATGTCCTCGTAGGCGGCGCTCCGGCGGTGGTTCTCGAAAATTTGTACGTGCACGCCGCCAGGGAATGCGTTCCGCAGACGCTCACCCAGTTGAACCACGCTGTGCGCCTGGTTGTCATGCTTGACAAAGCCGCCGACAAAGCCGATGACAGTTGCGGAAGAAACGGACAGGTTATCGTTAGCCGCAAGCAGGGGTGAAGCACAGCTTTCGGCGAGGGCTCTCGAACTGAAAACCAGAGCCAATACCAATAGACCGTTCCAGAACGCAAGACGCCCCATACGCGGCCTGGAATGGTAGCAAAAAAACTCAGGAGCTGGTAGAGACCAATTTCCACATGCCCGAAGTCCCGAGACATCGGAACGGCGGCGCAGCTCACCGCCGTTTCCGGAGGATCTATTTGGGCCAGAGCCAGCCAAATGTTCCTGCTGTCAACAAGCCGTACACCAGCCCGTCCACAGCTTCTTTGATGGTTGCTCCCCAGGGCTGGCCTTTCCAAATGCCGTTGCTCAGATGGCCGAGACCATAGGCCATGAATCCGACGGCCCCTGCCACACGAAACACGGCCAGGTAATCCGTGCCCGGCGCAAGGGTGCGCCCGGTTATGTAAGCTACGAAGAGCCCGATCAACAGGCAATATACGAACCATTGCACCAGAAACTTCCCCATGGCCGGCGGGCCGTTGGGACGAATGGTTAGAAACCCGACCGGTCCCCGACGGAACTTCTCCATCGTCTCCGGCGCCTTCATCTGCTTATGCGTGCAATAAGGGAAGACATAAAGAGTCGGCTTCAGGTTTGCGGGACGCAGGGCGGCGAGAATGCCTTCCTCGTTGGGCAGTTGGTGGTAGTCACTTTGATGGTATGTCAACACCGTGTGCATGACCGAGCTGGCGATAAACACGATCACCGCCGACAACACGATGGGAAGCCAGAGAGCGATAATGGGAACCAAGTGGTCTCCTCCCGAATGCTGTGTCAATTTCGCAAGGGAGACTACTCTCTGGTTGCAGGGTCGTCAAGCGCATGGCCGCATGATAGTTCTTTCTCCGCCCGGGATGGCTCGGCCGGCGCAGTCATCGGCCGGAGGTGGCATTAGCGGATATCTCAAAGGTTGACCAATAAGATAAGGCCTGGGGTATGTCCCCAGGCCTTGCTTCAGTCAACCGTATTGCGACGTGAAGAGCGGTGATCACGGTCCGGTGACACTGAAGGCCTGCGAATTGGTTCCGACGCCGGCGCAGATGACTGAGCCGCTATTGTATTCGGCGCAAGCGGGCCCGGCATTAGTCGGCTTGGAGCCTACCTTGGTGCTGAATGCGCTCCAGTTGGTACCATCAAAGGTGCCGCCATACAGCATTCCATCGCCCACGTAATGGACGAGGCAGGCCAGAGTTCCGGCAGAGGGCATACCGCAGCTGATTCTCGGGCTAGATTCTCCGCCCGCGATATTTCCCCAGCCAGTCCAGTTGCTGTTCTGCCAGATGCCGCTCTTGAACATGTTGCGGTAGATGGCGGTATTAGACGCGCGGACGAAACACATCACCTGTCCCTTGACGCCCAGCGAATTGCAGATGGGGGCGTCGCCGGAAAGGTTGGCCTGCAGCGTGAGGAAGCCGTCAAACTTGCTGCCGCTGAAGCGGTTTGCAATGATGGTGTTGTTGCCGGGGCTGGCCAGCGCCGCCATGGCGCAAATCACGTCGCCGTCGTTATCTCCAGCACAGCTCGGCCCGGTGGTGAGAGTCGCCTTCGAGACGATGATCTTGCTCCAGGCTCCAGCGCTGAACAGCGCCGAGACCATGCTACCGTTGATATAGCGGGCGGCGCAAAGCAGTTTCCCGTTCTTCAATAGACTGCAACTGGGGGCTGAGCTGATCTGCTTCCCCGAGTCCACGTATGCGCTCCACTTCTTGCCATCGTAGACCGTAGCGGTCATGGTGCTGGAGTCCGACGCTACCGCGCAGACGATGTTGCCGGCGTTGTCGTTGGCGCAGCTGGGGTCCGAGAGAACGCCGCCGCCGCTGATGTCGGTCCAGTCGCTCCAGGCGTTGTCGACGAACTCGTCAAACGCGAGTTTGCCGTCGATACTTCTGGTGGCGCAAACAACGTCCTTGGCGGCAAGCTGCGCGCAGGAAGGTTCCCCAAGAATGGTCGTGCTACCCATGCTCTTTCCCTTCGTGCTCCAAGCGGCCCAGGCTGTGGGAGCAACCAGGGCGGCGGCGACAACAACTGCTAAACATATGGTCAGTCTGGATTTCATGACAACTCCTTTTTAGTTTGTAAACGGTTCGATAAATGACCAAGGCCCAGCCGTCCCGCTGCAATCCGGTGTCTATCCGGGTCGCAGGACGCGCCCCCTGGTGTGAATCTGCGGGTTTTGGCTGTGGGCGGGCCGTTTGGCTGCATGAAAACCGTTGCGCCGCCGCCCATAGACTGATAGCATTCCCGTCTCAGGAAAGCCGTTGGCTCTCCTCAAGCCTCCCCCAGGTGGCACCCCCGTAAAGCTGCTTCCACTACGCATTGCGCAAACTGCTCGGGAAAACTGTCATGTCGCTGGGAGAAAATCGATCCAGACCCCGCCTCGAGCCCTATGACCGGGCCTCAACGCCGGCCGAGCGCCGCGCGTTAGACGACCTGTTTAGTGTCACTTATGAAGAATTGCGCCGTCTGGCGTCGAGCGTTCGGCGCAGCCACCCACAGGCTTCTTTGAGTCCCACGACGCTGGTCAACGAAGCCTGGGTGAAGCTGGCGAACTCGCCACAGTTTGCCTCGACCTCCCAACTGCACTTCAAGCGGATCGCGGCTCGCGCTATGCGGCAGGTCCTGGTCGAAGCAGCCCGTCGGCGAAATGCCCAGAAGCGGGGCGGGGGCGAGTCATTCGCGGTGATTACATTCGACGGAACCCAGACCGCGTCTACCTGCGGAAAGGACCTGCTGGCTCTGGATGCCGCGCTGGAGGAGTTGGCTCGCCTTCAGCCGCGCCAGGCCATGATGGTAGAGAGCCGGTTCTTCGGCGGTCTGGACGTGACCGAAACTGCCACTCTGCTCAACGTCTCCGAGGCTACGATCCTGCGCGACTGGCGAGCCGCCAAAGCCTGGCTGGCCAATGAATTAAGGCAGGCCGGGTGAGCTGAAAGAACGTGTTCACCCTGCGAGGATGTTGTGATGATGGACGGCGCACGTTGGGAGCGAATCCAGGCTATATTCCATGAGGTTGCCGATCTTCCTGGCCCGCGGCAGCACGCGCGTCTGAAGGAACTGTCCGGCGGAGATAGCGGCTTGCAGGCCGACGTCGAGGTCCTCCTGGCTGAAGATGCCCGGGGTACGTCTTTGCTCGATCGGGATCTGGCGCAAATCGCTCACCAGATGCTTGAAAATCCCGCCGGCGAACCGGCCTTCCGGCAGTTTGGTCCTTACCATGTAAAGCAAGTCCTGGGCGAGGGGGGCATGGGAGTCGTCTACCTTGCCGAACGCAAGGATCTCGACAGCCTGGTGGCAATCAAGATCCTGCGCGATGCCTGGTTGTCACCGGCCCGGCGCGAACGCTTCGCGGCCGAGCAGCGCACCCTGGCCCAGCTCAACCATCCTTCGATCGCCCGCCTCTACGATGCCGACGTGCTCTCCGACGGCACCCCCTGCTTCGTCATGGAGTACGTAGATGGGCTTCCCATCACCGACTACTGCGAACAGCGCGGTTCCACGATGGAGGAGCGCCTCAAGCTGTTCCGCGCCGTGTGCGAGGCGGTCCAGTACGCCCACCAGCATGCTGTCATCCATCGCGATCTGAAGCCCTCCAACATCCTCGCCAAGCCCGATGGCACGGTTCGCCTGCTGGACTTCGGAATTGCTAAACAGCTCGATGACGGAGCTCTCGGCCAGGCTGCCGTCGACCAGACCATGACCGGTCTGCGGCTGATGACTCCCGCCTACGCTGCCCCCGAGCAGGTCCGGGGCGAGCAGGTCGGCATTCACACCGATGTCTATTCGCTGGGAGTGATCCTCTACCAGTTGCTGACTGGAAAGTTGCCCTTCGACCTGTCCAATCGCACTCCCGCCGAAGCCGAGACCATGATTACTCAACAGTCGCCGGAAAAGCCGTCCTCCGTCCGTCAACACCTCCCGGCCGTGCCGGAGCATTCGCGGGTCAGCAAGACCTCCTGGGGTGATTTGGACGTGTTGTGTCTCACGGCCATGCACAAGGATCCGCAGAGGAGGTATCGTTCGGCAGAAGCGTTGATTCGCGACGTCGATCACTACCTTGACGGAGAGCCGCTCGAGGCCCGCCCGGACAGCCTCACTTACCGCCTCGGCAAATTTATCCGCCGCAACCAGCGCGCGGTGGCGGCGACAGCGATGGTGTGCGCGCTCCTGGTTGGGCTGGTCGTCTTCTTCACGGTGCGTCTGGCGCGGGCGCGCAATGCGGCCCTGGCCGAGGCCGCGCGCACCCAACGAGTGCAGCATTTCATGACCGACCTCTTCCAGGGCGGAGATGAGGCCGCGGGCCCGGCGGATTCTCTGCGGGTCGTCACGCTGCTCGATCGCGGCGTCCAGGATGCCCGCAGCCTTAGTGCCGTGCCGGAAGTGCAGGCCGAGCTCTATCAGAATCTCGGGGGCATCTACCAGAAGCTGGGGAAGTTCGACCAGTCGGATTCTCTCCTTAACGCGGCGCTGGAGGAGCGTAAGAAGAATTTTGGCTCCGACAGCCCGCAGGTCGCCGAGACCCTGGTCGCCCTCGGCCTGCTGCGTGCCGATCAGTCGAAACTGGACGAGGCGGAACTCCTGGTTCGCGAGGGCCTCGCCATGGGTCGCCGCCACCTTGCGCCCGATCATCCGTTGGTGGCAAAAGCGACCTTCGCCGTGGGTAAGGTGCTCGAAGACCGCGGGAGTTACGACCAGGCGATCCAAATCCTGGACCAGGCGGTCGAAATGCAGTCCCGTTCCGGAGCCGCCACGGCTGACCTCGCAGCCAGTCTTTCGGAGTTAGCCAACTCGCATTTCTACGCCGGTCACTACGATACGTCCGAGTCCTTAAACCAGCGCATTCTGCAGCTCCAGCGCCAATTGTATGGAGAGCATCACCCGCTGGTCGCGGATACGTTGATCAATCTTGGGAGTATCGAATTTCAGCGTGGTCACTACGCTCAGGACGAGCGCTATATGCGCCAGGCGCTGGATATTGTCGAGGCGTGGTATGGCAAGGACCATCCTGAGACCGCCGACACCATGACCATCCTCGGCCAGTCACTGACCTATCAACAGCGATTCGACGAAGCCGCGGCGCTGCTTCGCGAGTCCTTGGCCATTCAGGAAAAGGTCTACGGGCCGGTGCATCCGCGGGTGGCTTTTGCCCTCAACGAACTGGGGAATGTCGCGGTGCGCCAGGGAAAGCTGGACGATGCGGAAAAATATTTCAGCCGGGTCATCACCATCTACCGCACCGTTTACCACGACAAGCACTATCAGATCAGCATTGCCATCTCCAACCTGGCCGGCGTTTATGTGAAGCGAAAACAGTACTCGAGAGCGGAGGCGCTCTTCCGCGATGCCCTGCAACGCTACACACACGTCCTCGCGCCCGACCACCTCAACGTAGGCATCGCTCATGTCCGGCTGGGGAACACGCTGGTCAACGAGCGCCGGTACGCCGAGGCCGAAGTCGAGACCCGCGTAGGCTATGAGATTCTGGTGAAGAAGACGAGTTCGTCGGTTGTCTGGCTCAAAACCGCCCGCCAGGATCTGGCCACGGAGTACGAAGCGCTCAAACAGCCTGACAAGGCGGCGCGGTTTCGCGCCGAACTCGCCGAGGCGGACCATGCGACTGCCGCTCCGGTTGTGAAGTGACGGCTGGCTCCGTTTAGCAGGTCGACTTCGGCGGGGGAAACTCCATCCGCTGCGTGAAACCGAACCCGGCCAGCGCCTCACAGGCCTCTAACTCGTCGGCAAAACCACAGGCCAGAGCCGCGCGATAGAGTAATTCGCTGAATTCGCTCTCCGGCAGAATGTCTTCGTAGTCTTCGATCTCACAGAAGATCTCCAATAACCGCCTGGCTCTGAGGTCCAGCGGAAGTGCATCCGCGCCTTCCAATTCCTGGTTTTCGGAACTGCCAACGGATTTCCTCGTTTCGATTGCGGCAGACTTTCTCATCCCTTGTTCCTTCCCCGGGGGAGGCGATATGGTTCCGATCAGCCTCGTATTGCCTGGTTCACCCAATTGCATGCCCAACGCTGGTACAAGCAATTCCGAACCCGATGGCCCTAGGCGCTGTTTCTGCCCGCGCGTCGTTCCCTTCGACACCAGGCGGAAATCGTCAAATTACGCCGCTTACCGCGGACTGTTGGGGGATGGCCTAACATCGAAAGATGTGGTTCATGATTTGGCGTGAGGTTGTGATTGCGGAGTGGGTTGCCGCAGGCTTGGCACTCCGGCAACTAGCTCCGGAACCGTCGTCTGAATCGATCCCGAAAGGCGTGGAAAGCGTCAGCAAGGTGGGGGGAGAAGTGCACTGTGCGTGGACAAAGACTGGAGCCGTCCCGCCATGGAAAGCCGTGGGCGGCAGGTCGACCTGCGGCAGAACCTGGACTAGCAAAATAATAAACAACGTCAACAATAAGGATCTTCGCTTCAGCCGGCTGATGGTCCACAGGCTCACGGAGTACGAAAACTAGCAAGGAAACCGGAGCCTGTCAATGACACCTTCGTGGGGATGGGATGGACTCCGGGACCAGATTGCGTTTCGACCTGTTCCGGCACTGGCTTACTGCGAAAAGTTCACCTTACGGATCGACCTTCTGGATTCTGAGCCGTCAGTTGGGTATGCTCGGGGCGGCACGCAAAAAGTATGTCCTCCATCGCCCTCACCGAACTGCTGGGCCTGCCGGTGTTCGATACGTCCGGCCGCTGCGGTCGTGTGCGCGAGCTGGCGATTGCCCCCGCCGAAGATCGCGCCCGAGTGGCCGTCCTGGTCGTAAAAACCAGGTCGGGCGACCGCGTGCTGCCCTTCGGCGTGGTCGTGTCCCTTCAAAACGATCTTCGCATTGACAGTCCGGTCGCAAACTGGCCCCAGGCGAACGGGGCGGAGGGTCTGTTCCTTCTGGGGCGTGATCTGCTGGATCAGCAGATCATCGACGTCCACGGACGTAAGGTAGTTCGCGTCAACGATGTGGAACTCTACCAGGAGCACGGCAATAAGCATCCGATGCTGAAGGTGGGTTCGGTAGACGTAGGCCCCCGAGGGGCCATCCGGCGCCTGCTTAAGGGCGTGGTTCCTATGACGCCCCTGAAGGCTCTCCTTCGGAGAATTCCTGAGCGGCCTATCCCCTGGGAATTCGTAGACCTGATCGAGACCGATCCCGCCCGCCGGGTGAAGCTGAAAATCTCGCATGAGCGCCTGGCCCGTCTGCATCCCGCCGACATCGCCGACATCGTGGAGGAACTGGCGCCCGATGAGCGCGAGGCGGTGTTCGAAACCCTTGACGAGGAAGTCGCTGCCGAGGCTCTGGAAGAAGTCGAGCCCAAGGTGCAGAAGGCGATCGTGCAGTCCTTGGACTCCGGCCGGGCTGCGGAGATCGTCGAGGAAATGAATCCCGACGCTGCCGCCGACCTGCTGGCTGACCTTCCCGAGGAACGTACCTCGGAGATTCTTCAGGAAATGGCGCCCGAGGAGCGGGAGGAGGTTTCCGGCCTCCTCGAATTCAAGGAAAACACCGCTGCCGGCCGGATGAATACCCAGTTCCTTGCCCTGGGAGTGAATGCGACCGCGCACGATGCCGTGGAGGCGTTGCGGAATTTCGAAGGTGGCATTGAAACCGTCAGCACAATCTATATCGTCGATTCTCACGGCACGCTGGCGGGCGCCGTTCCCCTGGCCAGGCTGGTCCTGGCGGCCTCGGACACGCCCTTGCTCTCCCTCACCCAGGAACCGCTGATCTCCAGTCCTGCAGGCGCGGGAGAAAAAGAGGTGGCTGAACTGTTCGACAAGTACAACCTTCTCACCTTGCCGGTGGTGAACGATCATGGCAAATTGACCGGAGTGATTACGTCGGACGACATCATCAGTTTGCTTCGTTCCAAGCTATGAGCGGCCGGTAGATTGTTTTTTTCACTTTCGCGCTGTTCAGATTTCGTGGCTGCGTTTATTCTGATTGATCGCTTCTCCTTTATCACACTCCATGTCTGTCCACGGTTCGCATGAAATGGCTGAGACGTTGGAAGACCCGGATCCTGCTGTTTTTCTCGGTGGTCGGTCCGGGGTTCATTACCGCAAACGTCGACAATGATGCCAATGGCATCTACACCTACTCGGCTGCCGGGGCGCAGTTCGGGCACATGCTGCTATGGACGTTGATTCCCGTCACCCTGGCGCTCATCGTGGTCCAGGAAATCTCTGCCCGCATGGGTGCGGTCACCGGCAAAGGTTTAAGCGATCTGATCCGCGAAGAGTTTGGTCTCCGCGTCACTTTCCTGATGATGGTCGGGATCCTGCTAATCAACTTCGGCAACGTGGTGGGAGAGTTCGCCGGGATTGCCGGCAGCCTGGAACTCTTTGGACTTTCCCGGCACATTACGGTTCCTGTTTGCGCCCTGGTGGTCTGGCTGATCGTGGTGAAGGGCCAGTACAAGAGCGTGGAGAAAGTCTTCCTGGTCGCATCCTTTTTCTACGTGACTTACATCTTTGCCGGAGTCTTCGCCCGCCCTGCCTGGGTCGATGCCATGGTCGCCACCGTGGTTCCTCCCTCAATCGAAGCCTTCCGGCAGCCGGCCTACTTATACATGGCGATCGGCGTCGTAGGCACCACCATCGCGCCCTGGATGCAGTTCTACCTGCAGGCTTCGATCGTGGAGAAGGGCGTAAGCAAGCGCGAATACAAGGCCTCGCAGATTGACGTCATCTCCGGGTGCATTTTCACCGACATCGTTGCCTGGTTCATCATCGTGGCCTGCGCGGCGACGCTCTATGCCCACGGCTACCACAACATTTCCGATGCCAAAGACGCCGCTCAGGCCCTTCATCCTCTAGCCGGAGACTATGCATACATTCTCTTTGCTATGGGCCTGTTTAATGCCTCCCTGTTCGCCGCCTCCATTCTGCCGCTTTCCACCGCTTACACGGTTTGCGAGGGTCTGGGATTTGAATCGGGAATCGGGAAGAAATTCAGTGAAGCGCCCTTGTTCTACTGGCTCTACACGATTCTGATCGTCACCGGCGCGGGCTGCATTCTGTTACCCAATCTGCCCCTGATCAAGATCGCAATTCTTTCGCAGGTCATCAACGGAATCGCTATTCCCCCGATGTTGATCTTCATGCTGTTGCTGGTCAACAAGAAGGACCTGATGGGCGAGTACGTGAACTCACGCTTCTACAACGTGATCGCCTGGGCAACGACCGGCATCATGACGGTGTTGACGGTTGCCTACCTCTGGAGCCTGAGGTCAGCGGGAAACTGAAGTCGCCCGAGCGCGAAGGATGCAAGATCTTGCGCTTTTCTGCCTCGAAACAGAACCGTTGGCTCTGCCAAACCCATCGCCGTCTCCCAGGCGGTTCCCGTCAACGGCCAGGTCGGGAAAACCGCCTTGGCCTGCAACTTTTACCTACTTTTTTGCTTCCAAGTGTGCCAAGATCAGTCAGGGTGGGGCTATGCATCGTCGTGCGGCGACCCTCGTAGTGATCTGGGTGCTGTTCGGCCTCCTGGCTGCAGCGCAGGACGACTCCGGCATTCAACCCACTGTAAGCGCCTCCGCGGTAACTCAATCCGCATCCGCTCCGGAGCCAGTCAAGGTCTATCACGATGGCAGCGCGCGCGACATCGATGCCATCGGCAATCGCAATGTAGGCTGCCGCCAGGGCCTGGGTAATTGGTACAGCCTGGAAAAACAGATCGCGATGGGCAGGTCTTACGCGCAGCAAGTGGAGTCCACTTCCAAGCTGGTGAACGATCCTGCAATCGAAGAGTACGTCAATCGGATCGGGCAGAACCTGGTGAGGAATTCCGATGCCATGGTCCCCTTCACCATCAAGATTATCGACACCGATGACATCAACGCCTTCGCTCTACCGGGGGGTTTTTTTTACGTGGACTCGGGCCTGATCCTCGCCGCTGACAACGAAGCTGAACTGGCGGGGGTGATGTCACATGAAATCGCTCACGTCGCCGCTTGCCATGCCGCCCGTGAAAACACGCGCGGGCAGCTCATGAACCTGGCCTCGATTCCCCTCATATTTGTGGGAGGGGGAATCGGATACGCCGCGCAGAGTCTGGCGGGCCTGGCGCTGCCCATGGGATTTCTGAAATTTACCCGGTCGTTCGAGGCCGACGCCGACTTCCTCGGCGTCGAGTATATGTACCGGGCAGGTTATGATCCCCAGGCGCTGACCGCGTTTTTCGAAAAGGTTAAGGCCCTGGAAAAGCACAAGCCCGGAACCATCGCCAAGGCGTTCGACACCCATCCTCAGACTCCGGACCGGATTGAGAAGACGCAGAAGGAAATCAACACCCTGCTTCCCCCGCGGCCCGAATATAAGGTCGACACTTCGGAGTTCGAAGATGTAAAGGCCAGGCTGGCCGAGCTGCAAAACCGCCATCGCATCGACGATGGCCACACCAATCTGCCAACCTTACGCCGCGCTTCTCACCCCAGGAGCGACGATAGCGGGAGCAGCGGCGACCAAGACGGTCCGCCCAAGCTGAAACGCCGGTTGGACAGCTCCCAGCAATAGCTAGCACCCAATCGCTGACGTTCAGAGAATCTTTCCGCCGGCAAGATCCTGCACCAGCTCTCGATCCGCCTCCAGGAAGTCGTAAGAAGGCAGGTCCTGCCGCTCCGCCCAAAGCACATCGCGAAAAATGCGATTTTCGAGTTCGCCGGAGTATTCCCGCACAACGTAGAACCGCAGCTCGACTGAATTTCCGGTCTTGTAATCGTGGCGGATTCGCGCCACCTCTTCGCCAATCTTCGCATCGATGCCCAGTTCCTCTTCAAGTTCCCGCCGCAGGGCGTCGCGCGGTTGCTCACCTTCTTCGATCTTCCCCCCGGGAAACTCCCATTTCAGGGGCATCGTCTGGTGACGTGTGCGCTGACACACCAGAACTTTGTCATCCTTCCAGATCAGCGCGGCTACGACCTGCTTCATGCCCGCGACTTTTCCAGAGCCCGGCCAATCAGCGCCGCGCAATACTCCACCAGTTGACGATCTTCGTCCTTGAAGGCGGCATGGAAGTGGCTGTCCACGTCCAACTCTCCTACAACCTTTCCCCGGACAAACACGGGCACAACAATCTCCGACTTGGTTTCCGTGGAACAGGCCAGATAGCGTGGATCTTTGCTGACATCGTCTACAATCACCGTCTTGCCGCTGGAGGCCGCCGCCCCGCAGATTCCCTGGTGCAGGGCAATCCGCGTGTGCGGAGTCATCGCGCCTTCGAAAGGCCCCAGGGCCAGCATCGGAGGTTGCCCGTCTTTGCCTTCTTCCAGCATGTAAAACCCAACCCAGTTGTACTTCAGCATGCGTTCGTGGAGCAGTTTCACCATCTGAGACATCAGGTCCTGCGCCGATCTCGAGTTCAGGACCAACTGTTCCAGTCTGTTCTTCACATCCTCTACACTCGCGGGAGCGTGCATGTGCGAAATCTTAAACTAAGTGGAGACGGACTGCATCGGCACGCGGGTAATGCACCGTAGCCCGAGAGTCGGGCGAAATTCCGCGGGGTGAATGGCCGCCGCCAATGCGTGCAGCCCTTGCAATAGAGTCGGCGCCGGAGTGTTGAGGAATTCATCGCGAATACAGTAGACGCGTTGTTCCCGGACGGCCCGCATGTTCTCCCAGCCGCGATCCCGAACCATCTTCTCCAGCGGCACCCGATCGCCCGCTCCGCACCACGCGGCGATGACCACATCCGGGTCCTGCGCCTGGACACTGGCCGCTGACGTTTGCCGCCCGGGCATTCCCACGAGCTCACCTCCGGCGGCCGCCACCAGTTCGGCGACCCAGGGTTGCGAGGCAATCAAAGGCTTGCCCCATTCCTCGCAAAAGACCCGGCGCCGGCCGAGAAGCGCAGTTTTTTCCCGAACGGCTTCGATGCCTCGCTGCATCTCTGCGATCACTCGCTGTCCGCGCTCGTTAGCATTCATCGCGCCCGCAATGACTGCGATATCGGTGTAAATATCGGCGAGAGTCTTGGGCGCCAACCCCAGGAAGCGCGACCCCGCCTTCATGATCTGCGCCACAGCTTTCTCCTGGTAGGGAACTGCCGCGATAACCAGGTCGGGCCGCGCGTCAACGATTTCTGAACTGGTCGCGGTCCACGAGTCAGCCACTATCGTGACGCCCCGCTGCCCCACTTCGGGGCAGACATCCGCGCAGTATTTCGTGCATGCAACCAGAGAGTCGAGCCTTCCGATCTCGGCCAGAATGACTGTCGCGCTGGGCTGCAGAGAGACGACTCGTACCGGAATGAAATCCTTTGTCATTCCTTTCAATCTTACAGGGGGAGCGAGCAGAATCCACCATATGCCGTTCGCCAGGAAGCCAGTCTTAAATCGCGTTCCACACGCCGCGGCCTCGCAAGCTAGAATCGACTCATGTACTCGCCGCAATTGCTCGATCACTTCGAGCATCCCCGCAATTCGGGAGACGTCACGGCCCCGGACGCTTCGGCTCAGATCGAAAATCCGGCCTGCGGCGACGTGCTTCGGTTGACGGCGAGAATTAGCGACGGGCGCATTGCCGATATTCGCTTTCTCGCCAAAGGTTGCGTGCCCGCCATGGCCTGCGCTTCGGCT
>Ga0335080_10002855_pt1 | contig 17367 bp, 16 predicted proteins | sample Lox_Sample_34_FD_206720 | JGI IMG/M metagenome (GOLD analysis project Ga0335080, IMG submission 206720) | Soil microbial communities from Loxahatchee National Wildlife Refuge, Florida, United States - Lox_Sample_3.4 | ecosystem: Environmental > Terrestrial > Soil > Wetlands | place: USA...
CCGAGTGGCTCGTCGTCCTCCTCGCCGTCGCGAACGCCGTGCTCGGGAGCACGCTCGGCCTGTTCGTCAGCGCCTTCGCGCAGACGGAGTTCCAGGCGGTGCAGTTCATGCCGGCCGTCGTCTTCCCTCAGCTGCTGCTCTGCGGGTTGTTCGTCGCCCGCGACGAGATGGCGACGTGGCTGCGCGTGATCTCGGCGTTCTTCCCGCTCACGTACGCGTACGACGCGCTTGCGCGCACCGCCTCCGACGACCTGGGCGCGCGCTTCGCCCTCGACGTCGCCGTCGTGCTCGGCTGCATCGTGCTCGCGGTCGTGCTCGGCGCCGCCACGCTGCGCCGGCGAACGGGCTAGACGCGCGAGTGCGCGTGCTCCGGCACGCGGATCCCGACCGCGTGCAGCACCTCGGCCGCCCACGCGTTCGCGTGCTCGACCTCGCCCTCGTGCAGCGGCCCCTCGCGGCCCTCGACGATGAAGCTCGCGGGCGGGACGACGAGCCAGGCGCCGCGCCTCCGCATCAGCCGGCCGAGGCGCACGGCCGCGGAGCCGGTGACGAGCTTCATCCCGTGCAGCCGGGTGTCGAACGCGGCGGTGCGGATCCCCTTCAGCGAGCCTTCGCCGAGCGACTCGATCATGTGCCGGAGCCCGCCGCTGATCCCGTGGATCTGGGTCGGGCCGCCGACGACGAGGATGTCGACGCCGTCGAGCTCGGCGGCGAGGTCGGCGACGTCCTCGATCGCCGTCAGCCGCGTCGGCACTGCCTCCTGGAACGCGAGCGCGATCGTCTCGGCGATGCGCTCCGTGTTGCCGAACTTCGTGTCGTAGAGAACGAGCGCGTTCATCGAGACCTCCCGGGAGCGGTACCCGAAGCCTGCGCCGCCTCCCCGCCGCGGCCATCAGCGGCCCCGCCGATCCCGCTGCGGGTTTCCCGCTACGGGCGCTAGAGCGTCTTGACGTCCGCGATCAGCTTGTCGATCGAATCCTTCGCGTCGCCGAACAGCATCACGGTCTTCGGGTTGTAGAACAGCGGGTTCTCGATCCCCGCGAAGCCCGGGTTCATCGACCGCTTGAGGACGACGACGGTCTGCGCCTCGTCGACGTTGAGGATCGGCATCCCGTAGATCGGGCTCGACTGGTTGTTCCGCGCGTCCGGGTTGACGACGTCGTTCGCGCCGACGACGACGGCGACGTCGGTGCGGGGGAACTCGCGGTTGGCGTCGTCCATCTCCTCGAGCTGGGGGTACGGGACGTTCGCCTCGGCGAGGAGGACGTTCATGTGGCCCGGCATGCGCCCGGCGACCGGATGGATGGCGTACGAGACCTCGACGCCCTTCTCCTCGAGCAGGTCGGCGAGCTGGCGGACGTCGTGCTGCGCCTGCGCCACGGCGAGCCCGTAGCCCGGGACGAAGACGACCTTGTGCGCGTAGGCCAGCATCACGGCGACGTCCTCGGCGCTCGCGCTCCGCACGGTGGCGCCGCCGTCGCCCGCCGCCACCGCCGCCGCCTCGGCGGTGACCTGGCCGAACGCGCCGAAGAGGACGTTCGCGATCGAGCGGTTCATCGCCCGGCCCATCATCAGCGTGAGCAGCGTTCCCGAGGCGCCGACGAGCATGCCGCTGACGATGAGGACGTTGTTCTCGAGCTCGAAGCCGCCGGCCGCGACCGCGAGGCCGGTGAACGCGTTCAGCAGCGAGATCACGACCGGCATGTCGGCGCCGCCGATCGGGAGCACGAACAGGACGCCGAACAGGAGCGACGCCGCGATCAGCGCCCAGAGCAGCCACTCGTCCTGCACGCCGCTGACGAGCGCGAGCCCGCAGGCGACGGCGCCGACGAAGAGCGCGCCGTTGACGAACTGTTGGCCCGGGTACGTGATCGGCCGCCCGCTGATCAGGTCCTGCAGCTTGCCGAACGCGACCATCGAGCCCGCGAACGAGATCGAGCCGATCAGCGCCGAGAGCATGATCGCGAGCGAGATGTCGATCTTCGGCGCTCCCGGCTCCGGCAGAATCCGGTGGGTCTCCGCGAGTGCGATCAGTGCCGCGGCGCCGCCGCCGACGCCGTTGAACAGCGCCACCATCTGCGGCATCGCGGTCATCTTCACCCTGCGTGCGGCGACGGCGCCGAAGCCACCGCCGATCAGCATCCCGATCGCGATCGCCCACCAGCTCGTCGTCCCGATCCTGATCCAGGTGACGACGACCGCGACGATCATGCCGATCGCCCCGATCTGGTTGCCGCGCCGCGCGTGCGCCGGATTCGAGAGGAACCGCAGCGCGAGGATGAAGCAGACGATCGTGATCAGGTAGAGGAGGTTCGCGAGGTTGTAGCTCACGTGCTCTTCCCGTTCTGCGACGCGTCGACCTGCTTCGCGGGCTCGCGCTTCTTGAACATCTCGAGCATCCGGTCGGTGACGACGAAGCCGCCGACGACGTTCGCGGACGCGAGCACGACCGCCGCGAAGCCGACGATCCACAGGTAGACGCTCTTGTCCGGAAGGCCGAGGACGATCATCGCGCCGACGATGACGATGCCGTGGATCGCGTTCGTGCCGGACATCAGCGGCGTGTGCAGCAGCGTCGGCACCTTCGAGATCACCTCGACGCCGAGGAAGATCGCGAGGACGAGGATCGTCACCTCGAAGACGAGGATCGTGTTGTGGCTCATGTGACGGCGGCCTCCTGCTTGCCGGCGACGCACGCGCCGGCGGTGATCTCGTCGGACCAGTCGAGCGATAGCTCGCCCCCGGGCGCGAGGTGGAGCAGCAGCGCCTGCACGTTGCGCGAGTAGAGCATCGACGCGTGGTACGGCATCGTGCTCGGGAGGTTCGTGACGCCGACGATCGTGACGCCCTCGCGCTCGACGATCGCGCCGGGCTCGGTCAGCTCGCAGTTGCCGCCCGTCTCGGCGGCGAGGTCGACGATGACGGAGCCGGGGCGCATCGCCTTCACGGCGGAGGCGGGGATGATGCGCGGCGCGGCGCGTCCGGGGACGGCGGCCGTCGTGATCACGACGTCGAAGTCGCCGATGCGCGCCTCGAGCGCCTGCTGCTGTGCCTGCATCTCCTCGGGTGTCAGCTCGCGCGCGTAGCCGCCCTCGGCCTCGCCGGTGACGCCGCCGAGGTCGAGCCAGTTCGCGCCGAGGCTCTCGATCTGCTCGCGGACGATCGGGCGGACGTCGAAGCCGGTGACGACCGCGCCGAGGCGCCGCGCGGTCGCGATCGCCTGGAGGCCGGCGACGCCGGCGCCGATGACGAGCACCTTCGCGGGCGGGACGGTGCCGGCCGCGGTCATCATCATCGGGAAGAAGCGGGGGAGATGCTCGGCGGCGAGCAGCGCGGCCTTGTAGCCGCCGACGTTCGCCTGCGACGAGAGCGCGTCCATCGGCTGCGCGCGGGTGATCCGCGGGATCGACTCCATCGCGAAGGCGATCACGCCGCGCGAGGCGAGGCGCTCGACGCCCTCGGGGTCGGCGAGCGGGTCGAGGAAGCCGATCAGCAGCTGCCCGTCGTGAAGGCGCGAGACCTCGTCCTCGGACGGCTTCCGCACCTTGACGACGAGGTCGGCCTCCCACGGCGAGCCGAGCGCCGCGCCCGCGTCCGCATAGGCCGAGTCGAGGAACGAGGCGGCCTGGCCCGCGCCGGGCTCGACGACGATCTCGAAGCCGGCTGCGGCCAGCTTGGCTGTGGTCTCGGGGACGAGCGCGACTCGTCGCTCGCCCGGCGCCGTCTCACGCGTCACGCCGAGTTTCATCGCACTCAACTCTAAGCGCTGAGCGCAGGCCGGTGGTGCGTGATGTTCCGCAGTCCCGATCCGTGGAGGCACGGGATGTCCCGCGCCGAGGTTCGTACACTGGCGCGGTGTCCAGCTTCGTCGAGCAATACGGGCTGTGGGTCGTCTTCGGCGTCGTCTTCCTCGAGGTCGCCGGGCTGCCGTTCGTCCCCGGAGAGACGGTGCTGATCGCCGCCGCCGTGCTCGCCTCGCAGGGGCACGGCAGCATCGTGGCGACGATCGCCGCCGCCGTCGCCGCCGCCTTCCTCGGCGCGGGGGCCGGCTACGCGGTCGGCCGCTGGCGCGGCCGGAAGCTGCTCTCCCTCTGGCCGTGGCTCGACCGGGCGACGAACCAGGGCATCGAGCGGTCGGAGGCGTTCTTCGACCGGCACGGCTCGAAGGCGGTCTTCCTCGGGCGGTTCGTGCCGATCCTGCGGGCGACGCTCGGCTGGATGGCCGGCGTCGGCCGCATGCCGCTCGTGCGCTTCCTCGGGTGGGATCTCGCCGGCGCGCTCGCCTGGGGGCTGCTCGTCGGCCTCGCCGCGTACTACCTCGGCGCCGCGGTGGTCGACGCGGTCGAGCGCGACGCAGCGATCGGGACCGGGATCATCGCGGCGCTCGTCGTCGTCTTCGTCGTCTTCCACTACGTGCAACGGCGGTTCGAACGGCGGCTCTGAGCGGCGGAGGAAATCGCCTGCGGGCGAGGAACCTCCCTCGGGCATGCTAGGGGCGATCGCGCGAGCGCTCGAGGAGCGCGACCAGACGCAGGGGCACGGCGACCGGGTGGCGACACTCGCGGAGCCCGTCGCCGCGCGGCTCGGCTGGGACGCGCAGCGGCTGTCGATGCTCCGCTTCAGCGCGCCGCTCCACGACATCGGGAAGATCGCCGTCCGCCGCGACGTGCTGCGGAAGCCCGGGCCGCTCAGCGAGCTCGAGCTCGCCGAGATCCGCCGGCACCCGCGCGCCGGCGCGTCGCTCGTCCTCTCGCTCCGCTACGGGATCCGCGCCCTCCCGTACGTGCTCTTCCATCACGAGCGCTGGGACGGGACCGGCTACCCGTCGCGCATGGCCGGTGCGGCGATCCCGGTTGAGGCGCGGCTGCTCGCGGTGGCCGACGCGTTCGACGCGATGACGTCGGCGCGCCCGTACCGGGCGGCGATGTCGACGGAATGCGCGCTCGAGGAGGTCTGCCGCTGCGCCGGCACGCAGTTCGACCCGGCCGTCGCGGAGCTGTTCCTCGACGTCTGGGGGCCGCTCGCGGTCGACCTGCCTGCGGCCGTCTGAGCTAGGAGGGTTCGGCGAAATAGCGACTGTGCCGCCCGGCAACGAGCACCATTCCGCCGAACCCTCCTAGAGTGTCGCCCAGACCTCGAGCTTCGCCTGTACGCGGCGGATCACCTCGTCGGTGAACTCCGTCGTGCCGAGGTCGCCGCCGAGGTCGGCGGTGCGGCCGCCCTGCGCGACCGCCTCGAGGCACGCCTCGCGGATCGCGCGGCCCGCCTGCTGGCCCTCGTCACTCGTGTGCGAGAGCAGCGCGGCGCCGGCGAGGATCATCGCCATCGGGTTCGCGACGTTCTTCCCCTTCAGCGAGGGCGCGGTCCCGTGCGCGGCCTCGGCCATGATCGCGGCCGGCTCGAAGTCGTCCTCGAACGCGACGAGCAGCGACTCCGAGCCCGCGATCGAGCCGAACAACGGCAGCACGAGGTCGGACAGGATGTCGCCGTCGCGGTTCAGCGCCGGGATGACGAGCGGCTCGCCCGTCGTCGAGATCAGCAGCGCGAACGTCGCGTCGATCAGCTGCGGCTCGTAGCGCACCTCCGGGTGCCGCTCCGCGGCCGCGTCCATCTCCTCCTTCAGCATCCCCTCGTACGTCGGGCTGACCGTGTACTTCGGGCCGCCGAAGACCTTCGCGCTCGTGCGCTGCGCCTGGCGGAACGCGAACTCGGCGACGGCCCGGCAGATGCGGCGCTCGATCCGCTCCGTCCGGAAGGCGACCTCGTCGTCGCCCTCGCCCTCGCGCCACTCTTCTGCGCCGTACGCGTCGCCGACCGCCATCCGCACGATCGAGATCGGCGCGTAGACGCCGCCGACGGGGACGACGCCGGGAATGCGGCGGCCGGTGCGGACGATCACCTTGCCGCCGATCTCCTCGCGGAGGATCCGGTTCGGGGAGCCGACGTCGCCGCGGAGCTCCGGCGTCACGGTCGCGGCCTTCAGCCCGAGCCCGTGCTCGCGGATCGCCGCCGCCGCCTCGTGCACCACGGCGTTGCTGGTCTCCCGGCGGCGCTCGAGCGAGAGGTCGAAGCGGAGGACGTCGAGCTCGAGCCCGATCACCTCGGGTGCGAGGACGCGCAGCGACTCCTCGAGGAGCTCCTGGCCGGTGTCGTCCCCGTCGAGGACGACGATCGTGTGCTCGTCGCGCATCCGGCGCTCGATGGTACCGCAGGGCGGTCGCCGACCCATTTGCCGAGCGATTCGCGCGTGCTATTTTGCGCCTCGAGTTTTCTGCTGGTTTTTCACCGGACTTTCGGTCGTCGTGACGCTCGAGAAGGGGGAATCCGTTGGCACGCAAGACCGTCCTCGTTTGCGACAACTGCGGGAAGGAAGTGGACGAAGGCAAGGGCGCCGTGATGCGGATCACGTACGCCGACGCGCGCCGCGGTGCGAAGCAGGGTGATCTCTGCGACGACTGCGCCGGCACGATGCCGGGCCGCGCGACCGCGCGCCGCGGCCGCAAGCCGAAGTCGGCGACGGCCTAGCGGCTTCGCCCGCGCTCGAGCTCCGCGGCGACGGCGTCCGGGTCCTCGCACGAGACGACGAGCCGGTCGAAGCGCCGGCCGGTCAGCTCGACCACGACCGACGGCCTGTTGCCGTAGACGGCGGCGAAATCGTGGATCCCGTCGCCGCGGCGGTGGCCGAGCGCGATCTTCCCCGGCCAGCCGGTGCCGGGGGCGCGGATCCCGCGCAGCTCGCGCCGCGGATCGGGCGCGACGCGGACGGCGGTGACGGCGTCGCGCGGGACGACGATGTCACCGCCGACGAGGCCGCCGAGCCGCTCGAGGCGGGAGAGACGGAGCACGACGGTGTCGCCCTCGACGGCGAGCCTCGCCATGCGCCTAGGCTAGCCGAGCGCCGATTCCCGCACTTTGCGGACGCGTCCGCCGCGGCCCTGCGAAGCCGTCGGCACCCGGTTCTACGATGGAAGACGCATGCCCCTGAGCCTGATCGCGGGGCCCGCCAACGCGGGCAAGGTCGAGCTGCTGCTCGACCGCTATCTCAGCGCGCTCGCGCGCGAGCCGGTTCTCATCGTGCCGAACCGGTCGGACGTCGACCGCGTCGAGCGGGAGCTGCTCGCCCGCAGGCCGGCGCTCCTCGGCGGTTCGATCGGCACCTTCGACGACATCTTCGCGCGGATCGCCCAGGGAAGCGGCGACGGCGCGCCCGACGCGCGGCCGCTGATCACGCAGGCGCAGCGGGCGCTGCTCGTGCGGCGCGCGCTCGCGGGCGCGCGGCTGAACGGGCTGTCCGCGTCCGCCCGCTTCGGCGGCTTCGCGGACGCGCTGCTCCAGACCGTCGGCGAGCTCGAGTCGAGCCTGCTCGGGCCGGAGAGCCTCGACGGCGACCTCGCCCATCTCTACGCGGCGTATCGCGCCGAGCTCGACCGGCTCGAGCTGTGGGACCGCGACCTGCTGCGGCGACGCGCGGCCGAGCGGCTGCAGTCCGACCTCGACGCCTGGGACGGCGAGCCGGTGTTCGCGTACGGGTTCGAGGACCTCACCGGCGCCGAGTGGGCGCTGCTCGAGGCGCTCGCGGCGCGCACCGACGTGAGCGTCTCGCTGCCGTACGAGCCCGGCCGCCCCGCCTTCGCGTCGCTCCGGCGCACGGCCGACGACCTCTCGCGGCTCGCAGCCGGCCGGATCGAGGAGCTGCCGCCGCGCTCGGGCGAGACGGCGCATCCGGCGATCGCGCATCTCGAGCGCGCGCTGTTCAGCGACGACCCTCCGCCTGCCGTTCCGATCGACGGCGCCGTCCGCTTCTTCGAGGGAGCCGGCGCACGCGGCGCGCTCGAGCTCGTCGGCCAGGAGCTGCTCTCGCTCATCCGCGCAGGGACGCCGGCGGAACGGATCGGCATCGTCTGCCCGAGCGTCGAGCGCCTGCGCGCGCCGCTCGAGACGGCGCTCGGCACGCTCGGCGTCCCGTACTCCCTCGACGCGGAGGTCCGGCTCGCGCAGACGCCGCTCGGCAACGCGCTCACCGCGCTGCTTCGCTTCGCCTGGCTCGGCGGGACGCGCGGCGATCTGTTCACGTACCTGCGCTCGCCGTTCTCCGGCCTCGAGCGGCGTGCGGTCGACTTCGTCGAGGGACGCCTGCGCGGGCGGGCCGTGCAGGCGCCGGACCGCGTCGTCGAGGAGTCGGAGAAGCTGCGCGGCGCGCCGCTGCCGGCGCTCGCCGAGATGCGGGACGCGGAGGATCCGGTCGAGGCCGTGCGCGCGCTCGCGGCGCGGATGCTCCGCTGCGCGTACGGGCTCGACGGCCCACCCGCGGCGGAGTCGTCGCGGCTCGACCTGCGCGCGCACGAGACGGTGACGCGCCTGCTCGGTGAGCTGGAGCGCTGGCGGCGGCTCGTCGGCGAGCTCTCGCGCGAGGACGTCTGCTCCGCGCTCGAGCGGCAGACCCTGCGGCCGATGCGCGCCGACGAGCCGGGGCGCGTCGCCGTCGTCGACCTCGGGCGGGCGCGCACGCGGCGCTTCGACGTCGTTTTCGTGCTCGGTCTCGAGGAGGGGAGCCTGCCCCGGCGCGGGGCGTCGTCGCCCTTCCTCGACGACGAGGCGAGGCGGGCGCTCGACGAGCGCGGCGCGCGCCTGCAGCGCCCCGATCCGGTCAGCCGCGACCGCTATCTCTTCTACACGGCGTGCACGCGGCCGCTCGACCGGCTCTACCTCGTCCGCGAAGCGGCGACCGACGAGGGCGGACCGCGCGAGCCGAGCCCGTTCTGGGACGAGGTGCAGGCGGTGTTCGACCCGGAGGACGTTCACCGCTGGACGACGCGCCGGCCGCTCTCGGCGCTGACCTGGTCGCTCGACGACGCGCCGACGGAGCGCGAGCGTCTGCGCGCGCTCGCCGAGCTCGCCGCGGCCGACGCCCGCGCCGCCGGCGCGCTCGCACGCGCGAACGGCTGGGAGCGGAAGCTCGAGCGCGCGACCGCGGCGTTCGCGCGGCCGACGCGGATCACGCACCCGCTCGTGCTCGAGCAGCTCGACGGCCGCCTCACCTTCAACGTGACGGAGCTCGAGCGCTTCGCCGACTGCTCGTCGGCGTGGTTCGTCGAGCGCTTCCTCGACCCGCGGTCGATCGACGCCGAGGTCGACGCGAAGCTGCGCGGCTCGGTCGCGCACTCCGCGCTCTACAAGTTCTTCACGCGGCTGCCGAAGGAGCTCGGCGTCGAGAAGCTCGACGAGCGCGTCGTCGAGGACGCGGTGCGGCTGATGCGCGCCTGCCTCGACGAGGCGCTCCAGGGCGTGCGCATGGACATGACGGAGATGCAGGCGCGGGAGCTCGACCAGACGCTGTGGCGCGACCTCGAGGCGGTCGTCCGCGAGGAGGCGGAGTCGGCGCTGGCGCTCGTGCCGCGGCGCTTCGAGCTTCTGTTCGGGAGCGAGCGCGCCGCACCGGAGCACCAGCGCGGGCTCGACCTCGGCGACGGGATGACGCTGTCGGGGAAGATCGACCGGATCGACGTCGACCCCTTCGGCGCGCGCGGGATCGTCCAGGACTACAAGTCCGGCAAGCACGCGCACTCGGCGCGCGAGATCGAGAGCGAGCTGCGGCTGCAGATCCCGCTGTACATGCTCGTCCTGCGCGACCTCGTCGGGCTCGAGCCGCTCGGCGGCGTCTACCGCCCGCTCGCGGGCGAGCGCAAGGCGCGCGGGCTGCTGCGCGCGTCCGAGGGCGAGACGCTGCCCGGCTACGTGAAGAGCGACTATCTCGACGAGGAAGCGTTCTGGAGCGCCGTCGACGGCGCGCGCGAGACGGCGGAGCGGCTCGCGCGGCGCATCCGTGCGGGCGACGTCGAGCACGACCCGAAGGGCGGGGACTGCCCCGCCTGGTGCGACCTGTGGCCGATGTGCCGCGTGGAGAGAGCGTGAACGAGCAGCAGGTCGCGGCGGTCGAGGCGTCGGGCGAGGTCTTCGTCTCTGCCGGCGCGGGCACCGGGAAGACGGCGGTGCTCGTCGAGCGTTTCGTCCGCGCGGTGTGTGACCGCGGGCTCGACGTCGACTCGATCCTCGTGATCACGTACACGCGGCGCGCGGCCGGCGAGCTGCGCACGCGCATCCGCCACGCGCTGACGGAGCGGGGCCGCCCCGACCTCGCGCGCGAGCTCGACGGTGCGTGGATCTCGACGATCCACGGGTTCTGCAACCGGCTGCTGAAGGCGTACCCGTTCGCGGCCGGGCTCGACCCGCGCTTTCGCGAGCTCGACGACAACCAGGGCGCCGTGCTCCGCAGCGAGGCCTTCGAGCAGGCGCTCGCCGAGTTCTGTGCCGAGGGGGAGGACGACCGGCTGCGCCTGCTCGCGACGTACGGCGCCGGCGGGCTGCGCCGGATGCTGACCGGGGTGTACGAGACGCTGCGCTCGGCCGGCCGCGAGCTGCGGCTCGACATCGGCGGTCGCCCCGAGCTCGCCGAGCGGATCGACGAGCTGCGCGAGGCGGCGCGCTGCCTCGCCGAGGACGGGGCGGCGACCGACACGCAGCGCGGGAACGCACAGCAGCTGCTCGCGCTGCTCGAGCGCGACACGCGGCCCGACCGGCTGATGGAGCTGTCCGGGTTCCGCGCCTCCGGCGAGCGCGCCGCGTCGTACGAGGAGGCGCGCCGGTCGGTCGAGCAGGCGGCGCTCGACGAGGCGGCCGCCCGCGACCGCGACCTGCTCCAGGAGCTGCTCGAGCGCTTCGCGGCCGCGTACGCCGAGGCGAAGGCGCGCGAGTCGGCGCTCGACTTCGAGGATCTCCAGCTCGCCGCGCGCGACCTGCTCCGCGACGACCCGGCGATCCGCGAGCGCGAGTCGCTCCGCTTCCGCTCGATCATGGTCGACGAGTTTCAGGACACGAACCGGCTGCAGTGCGAGCTCGTCGACCTCCTCCGTGGACCGGGCGCCGAGCTCTTCTTCGTCGGCGACGAGTACCAGTCGATCTACGGCTTCCGCCACGCCGACGTCGGCGTCTTCCGCGAGCGGCGCGGCCGGGCGGCGCAGCTGCTGCCGCTGACGCTGAACTACCGGTCGCGGCCCGAGGTGCTCGCGGCGGTGAACGAGCTGTTCGGGTCGCACTTCGGCGGCGAGTTCCAGGAGCTGCACGCCGCGGCCGAGTTCCCCGACCCGGTCTTCGGCCACCCCGTCGAGCTGCTCGTCACCGACAAGGCGAGCTACCAGGACTCGGGCGTCCACTGGCGACGGGCGGAGGCGCGTGCCGTGGCGCGGCGCGTGCGCGAGCTCGTCGACGCGGGCGTCGCGGCGCCGGGCGAGATCGTGCTGCTGTTCGCGGCCGGCACCGACGCGGAGTGGTACGAGGACGAGCTGCGCAAGGCGGGGCTGCCGACCTACCGTGCGACCGGCAAGGGCTACTTCGGCCAGCAGCAGGTCGCCGACCTGCTCGCGTATCTCCGGCTGCTGCACAACCGCTACGACGACCGCGCGCTCGTCACCGTGCTCGCGTCGCCGTTCGTCGGGCTGTCGAACGACGGGCTCGCGCTGCTGCGCCGCGCGGCGTCGAAGCGGCCGCTCTTCTCCGGGCTCGAGCGGACGCTGCCGGCCGGTCTGTCGGAGCGGGACGAGCGGCTGTTGCTCGCCTTCCGGCAGCGCTTCGACCGGCTCGCCGCGGCGCTGCCGCGGCTCTCGCTCGAGCGTCTGTGCGAGCGCGTCGTCAGCGAGCACGACTACGACCTCGCGGTGCTCGCGCAGTGGGACGGCCGTCGCCGCTACGCGAACATGCGGAAGCTCGCGCGGCTCGCGCGCTCGTACGAGGAGCTGCGCGGTCCGGACGTCGAGGGCTTCGTCCGCTTCGTCGCCGAGCAGGAGGCGGTCGGCGCGCGCGAGCTCGAGGCGGTCGCGGAGGAGGAGGGCGCGGACGCGGTGCGGCTGCTGACCATCCACGCCGCGAAGGGCCTCGAGTTCGAGGTGGTGATCGTCGCCGACGCGGGACGCGACAAGGCGCCGCCGTCCGCCGACGAGATCCTCGCGCTGTCGGACGGGCGCTTCGGGTTCCGCGTTGCCGACCCGGTGACGACGAAGCGGCGCGGCGCGTTCGACTACGAAGCGGTCAAGGACGCGCGCGCGGACGAGGAGCGCGCCGAGAAGCTGCGTCTCTACTACGTCGCGATGACGCGGGCGAAGGAGCGGCTGATCGTCGCGGGCTCGATCGACCGTGAGAAGGCGGCCGACGCGTCGACGCCGATCGGCTGGGTGCTCGACCGGCTCCGCGTCGACGAGGAGCTGTCGGCGAACGGGAACGGGCCGGTCGAGATCGAGCGCGGCGAGGCGCGGCTCGTCGTGCGGGTCGACCGCTGGCGCGAGGCGGACTGGCTCGAGCCGGTGGCCGCGGTCGCTCCAGAGCCGGAGACGGGTCAGCTCGCGCTGTTCGCGGCGCCGGAGGACGTCGCCGCGGCGGCGGCGCCGGAGCTTCCACCGCTTGCGCCGCCGCCGGAGCCGCCGCTCCATCGCGTGCGCCGGCTGTCGTTCACCGCCCTCTCGACCTTCGAACAGTGCTCGTACAAGTACTTCGCGATCCGCGTGGCGGGGATGTCGGAGCGGAGGGCGCTGCCGCGCGGCGAGGGCGACGGCGAGGGTGGGCTGCGCGCGACCGAGGTCGGCGACGCCGCGCACCGGCTGATGGAGCAGGTCGACCTCGGCGCGCCGGCGGTTCCCGACCTCGAGCAGGTGCGCGACTGGTACCCGGCCGTGACGGACGGCGAGCTCGAGCGGATCCGCGCCTTCGTCGCGTCGTACTGCGAGTCGGAGCTCGCAGCGCGGGTGGCGGCGCTGCCGCACGTCGAGAAGGAGCGGCACTTCACCTTCGAGCACGACGGCGTGCTCCTGCACGGATACCTCGACGTGCTCCATCTCGACGGAAGGCGCGCGCTCGTGCTCGACTACAAGACGAACATCGTCGGCGACGCGTCGCCGGACGAGATCGTCGACACGGACTACCGCCTGCAGCGGCTCGTGTACGCGCTCGCGTGCTTCCGCGCCGGCGCGGAGGAGGTCGAGGTCGTCTACCACTTCCTCGAGCGGCCGGACGCGATCGCGGCGACGACGTTCGGGCTCGACCAGGTGCCCGAGCTCGAGTCCGAGCTGTCCGAGGCGATCGCGCGGATCCACGCCGGCGAGTTCCGTCCGACGCCGAGCGAGTTCGCCTGCGCGGGCTGCCCTGCGCTCGATCTCGTCTGCGCCGGCCCGCGCCTGGGCGGCGGCGGCGACCCGTTCGACGTCCCGCTCGCTGCCGTTGGCTAAGAGCTACGTCGCCGAGGCGCGGAAGCGCGTCGGGCCGAAGCGTGAGCGGATCAGGCCGATCATCGACCGCCTCACGGTCGAGTACGCCGACGCGGCGATCGCGCTCCGGTTCCGCAGCCCGCTCGAGCTGCTCGTCTCCGTGATGCTGTCGGCGCAGACGACCGACGTGAACGTCAACCGCGTGACCGCGACGCTGTTCGAGAAGTACCGCACGCCGGAGGACTACCTCGCCGTCCCGCCGGAGGAGCTCGAGCGCGACATCTTCGCCACCGGCTTCTACCGGCAGAAGGCGAAGTCGCTGCGCGGCACGATGCGGATGCTGCTCGAGGAGTACGACGGCGAGGTGCCGCGGACGCTGTCCGAGCTGGTGCGCCTGCCGGGCGTCGCGCGCAAGACCGCCAACGTCGTCGCGGCCGAGCTCGGTGACGCGCAGGGCATCGTCGTCGATACGCACGTGCGCCGGCTGTCGCAGCGGCTCGGACTGACGAAGCAGGAGGACCCGGTGAAGATCGAGCGCGACCTGATCCGCCTCGTCCCGCGCGCGGACTGGGCGCGCTTCCCGCACTTGCTCATCTGGCACGGCCGCCGGGTCTGCGACGCGCGCAGGCCGCGCTGCGAGGACTGCGTGCTCGTCGACCTCTGTCCGTCGAGCCGTGTCTGACGACGACTACCGGCTCAGCTTCGAGGCGGTCGCCGAGCAGTACGAGCGCGCCCGGCCGAGCTATGCCCCCGGTGCGCTCGCCTGGCTCGCGGGACGGATCGGCGTCGGACCCGGCCGGCGCGTCGTCGATCTCGGCGCCGGCACCGGCAAGCTGACGCGGCAGCTGGTCGCGCTCGGCGCGTCCGTCGTCGCCGTCGAGCCGGGCGACGCGATGCGCACCGTGCTCGCGCGCGTCGTCCCCGAGGCCGAGGCGCTCGCCGGCAGCGCCGAGGCGATTCCGCTCGCCGAGAGCGCCGTCGACGCGATCACGGCCGGCCAGGCCTTCCACTGGTTCAGACCCGAGCAGGCGCTCGCCGAGATGCATCGCGTGCTCCGTCCGCCGGGCGCCGTCGCGCTCCTCTGGAACCGATGGGACGACGGCGACCCGCTCCAGCGCGAGATCGACGACCTGCTCGATCCGCTGCGGTCGGAGCGCGCACGCTGCGACGCCGACCTGGCGAGGTCGGCCCTTCTCGAGTCGCCGCTGTTCGGCGCGATCGACGAGCGGGTCTTCCGCCACGCGCGGGTGGTCGACGCCGACCGGCTCGTCGACTGGGTCTCGTCGACGAGCGCGGTCGTCAAGGCGGCGCCGCCCGACCGCGCCCGGGTCGAGGCGCGCGTTCGGGAGCTCGCCGGGGACGGCGAGGTCGAGCTGACGCTCCTGACCTCGGTGCTCGCGTTCGACCGCGTCTAGTGCCCCCTCAGGCACTAGTTGACCGACGGGTCCTCGGGCATCCGGGCGACGAGCTCGTAGACGCCGCCCTTCCGGCGGAGCACGTCGCTCCAGAGGTCGTCGGGCGCCTCCGTGAACGCGTCGTCGGCGAGCGCCGGCTCGACGATCCAGTCCTCGCGCGCGAGCTCGTCCTCGAGCTGGCCCGAGCCCCAGCCGGCGTACCCGGCGAAGACGCGCCGCCGCGTCGTCACGGGGACGACGGCGTCCGGCTCCTCGAGCGACGGGAAGCCGAGCGACCCGAACAGCGGCACCGCCGCATCGTCCGGGTCGACGAACTCGCCGAGCACGAGCACGGCGTTCGGCTGCACCGGCCCGCCGACCCAGACCTGCTCGCCGTCGTCGACGAGGGGCTCGAGCTGCGGCACCACCTCGAGCACGGTGGTGGGGGAGGGCCGGTTGAGCACGAGCCCGGCGGCGCCGTCGTCGTTGTGCTCCGTCACGAGCACGACCGTCCGGCGGAAGTTCGGATCGAGCAGCGAGGGAGACGCGACGAGCAGCTGGCCCTGGAGCGTGTCCACCCCCACATTGTGGCTATAGTGACCGGGCCGCAAGCGGGGTGAGGCCCCCGCCCAACCGCTCATCCGAGCCGATGGCCTCTACCACCATTCGTCAGGAGGTAGAGCGCCGATGAGCGACATCGCAATTGCGGCCCTTCTCGCCGTCACCGTGCTTCTCGCGGCCACCGTCTCGGTCGAGATCGGCCTCTCGGTCGCACTGATCGAGCTGTTCGCCGGCGCCGTCGTCGGCAACGCATTCCATCTCGACGTGCCGAGCTGGCTGACCTTCATCGGCACGTTCGCGGGGATCGTCCTCACGTTCCTCGCCGGCGCCGAGGTCGACGTCCCGCAGCTGAGGCGCGAGTGGCGCGCGTCGGTCTCGATCGGGCTCGTCTCGTTCTTCGCACCGTTCGCGGTGGTCGGGCTCGTCTGCTACTACGCGCTCGACTGGAGCCGCCGCCAGGCCGAGATCGGCGGGCTCGCGCTCTCGACCACGAGCCTCGCCGTCGTCTACGCCGTGCTCGTCGAGACCGGGCTGAACAGCGAGCTCGTCGGGAAGCGGCTGATGTCCGCGACGTTCGTGACGGACATCGCCACCGTCACCGGCCTGACGCTGCTCTTCATCACGCCGACGATCTGGGTCGTCCCGTTCGCGGTCGTGTCGGTCGCGATGATCGTCGGGCTGCCGCGGCTCGCGACGGGGTTCTTCGGCCGCTACGGGAACCGGGTGATCGAGCCGGAGATCAAGCTCGTCTTCGCGTGCCTGTTCGTGCTCATGTGGCTTGGGTCGCGCGCCCACTCGCAGGCGGCGCTGCCCGTGTTCGTGCTCGGGCTCGTGATGTCGTCGTTCTACGACTCCCACCGGCTCGAGCAGGACCGGATGCGGATCGTCGCGTTCGCGTTCCTCACGCCGTTCTTCTTCCTCAAGGGCGGGATGAACGTCTCCGCCGGCGCGCTGTGGGCGAACCTCGGCGTGCTCGGCGTGCTGTTCCTCGCGAAGATGGGGCCGAAGCTCGGCGCCGTCTACCCGCTCGCCCGGAAGTACACCGCGCCGCACGCGGCGTTCACGACGCTGCTGATGTCGACCGGGCTCACGTTCGGGACGATCACGTCGCTGTACGGGCTGAGCGCCGGGATCATCGACCGGACGCAGTTCTCGCTGCTGATCGCGACGGTCGTCCTGTCGGCGATCGTGCCGACTGCGATCGCGCAGCGCCGCTACGACCCGCGGGTCGCGGCCGACCTCGATCTCGGCGCGCCGGTGCCGCCGGCGCCCGTCCGGCCTATGCCAGCCGAGGAGTGAGCGCGACGAGCAGGCCGCCGTCGTCGTCGTAGGCGGGGAAGAAGTCCCCGATCACCTGCTTCGTGTGGCCGGCGCGCGTCCGCAGCTCGAGCGCCTCGTTCAGGCGGCGGACGCCCCATTCGAGCGCGAGCTTCGCCGGGTTCTTGTCCTCCTCGAACCCGGCGAGGCCGAGCCCGGCGACGACGTCGCTGCCGAGCAGGTCGACCTCCGACCAGCCGGTGAGCTCGAAGACGCCGCGGCCGACGGCGAGGATCCGCCCCTCCTGGTCGCAGACGACGAAGCCCGTGCCGGGGGCCGGGTAGTAGTCGTCCATCAGCTCGAACAGGAAGCCGAAGCCGCAGTGGTGGCACGCGACGGCCTCGTCGTAGAAGCCCTCCTTGCGGTCGATGTCGATCGAGCGCTCCTTGCAGTTCGGGCAGATGTAGTACGGCACCGGCTCAGGGTAGCGGCGGGGCTCACGCGCGCGGCCGCTCGTCGACGCGCGCGACCCACGCCTTCACGCGCGGGTAGCCGGCGCCGAGCGGCTGGTGCTCGACGAGGATCCGGTGGAAGAGCTCGTCGTCGCCCGGCGGCAGTCCGAGAACCGGGTACTTGAGGAACGGGAAGGCGATGCAGTCGGCGACGCCGAACTCGTCGAACAGGTACGGCCGCCCCGCGAGGAGCGACTCGAAGCGGTCGAGCTCCGCGTGCATCCGGGCGCTGAGCCGGTTGACGACGGCGGTGTCCGGCTGCGGCCGCTCCAGCTCGGCGGCGATGAGATTCGGTGGGTGCTTCCAGACGCGGTTGAACCAGTCGACGAAGACGGACACCTCGGCGCGGCGCGCCTCGTCGCGCGGGTAGAGCGGCGGCTCGGGCCGCAGGCG
>Ga0335080_10002856_pt1 | contig 17366 bp, 13 predicted proteins | sample Lox_Sample_34_FD_206720 | JGI IMG/M metagenome (GOLD analysis project Ga0335080, IMG submission 206720) | Soil microbial communities from Loxahatchee National Wildlife Refuge, Florida, United States - Lox_Sample_3.4 | ecosystem: Environmental > Terrestrial > Soil > Wetlands | place: USA...
CGAACCATTCCTTCATGCGCCTGCTGATCCTCCGGAACAGGTTTTCATCACTCTGCGCCGTGGGGAATTCACGGATCCCCATGTTCTTGCTCCCGTACACCACCAACCCCACGCCGGTGGCATAAACGGGAGAATTCACCACGTCCACCAGGCCGCCGATATTCTGCGGCAGCCCGCGGCGCACCGGTAGATTGAAGACCTGCTCCGCAAGTTCCGGCATCCCTTCCATGATGGTGCTGCCGCCGGTCAGCACGACGCCGGAGGCGATCATGTCCTCGAAGCCGGACCTGACGATCTCCCTGTTCACGAGGGTATAGATCTCGTCAACCCGTGGCTCCAGTATCTCGGCCAGGAGCTGGCGGGAAAGAATGCGCGGCTTTCTTCCGCCGACGCTCGGCACTTCGATGGTCTCATCCTTGCCGACCAGGGAGGCGAGGCAGCAGCCGTATTTCTGCTTGATCTTCTCCGCCTCGGCCATCGGCGTCCGCAGACCCACGGCGATATCGTTGGTCATCTGGTTCCCACCCAGGGAGAGGACTGACGTATGCTTGATGGCGCCGTCCACGAAGATGGCGATATCTGTTGTGCCGCCGCCGATGTCCAGAAGCGCCACTCCCAGCTCCTTTTCCTCGGCGGAGAGGACCGCCTCCGAGGAGGCCAGCTGTTCCAGGACGATGTCGGCTACGTCAAGGCCGGCGCGATTGCAGGACTTGATGATATTCTGGGCGCTGGCCACGGCGCCGGTGACGATGTGGACCTTGGCTTCGAGCCTGACCCCGCTCATCCCCAGGGGCTCACGGATGCCATCCTGGTCGTCGATGATGAACTCCTGGGGGAGGATGTGGATGACCTCGCGGTCCATCGGTATGGCGATCGCCTTGGCCGCGTCGATGACCCGCTTGACATCGTCGGGAGATACCTCTCGATTCTTGATGGCGATGATCCCCTGGGAGTTGAATCCCTTGATATGTCCGCCGGCGATCCCGGCATAGACCGATTTTATCTCGCAGCCGGCCATCAGTTCGGCTTCTTCCACGGCCTTCTTGATGGAGGCCACGGTGCTGTCGATGTTGATGACCACCCCCTTGCGCAGGCCGCGTGACGGACTTGAGCCGATACCGACTATGTCGATCCCTTCATCGGTAATATTGCCGACAATGGCGCAGATCTTGGTGGTACCGATATCGAGCCCTACGATAAGATTGTCTTTCCGCAAATTCATATCCCCCCCTTTCCGGGGAACGCGACTTTTCCGCAATCTCTGCGTTGATCATCGGGATTCCTTGTGCGACGTACCAACCGGTACGCCTCCGCGAAATCCCTCGATCGCCTTGACCTTGCGAAAAATTCACGTTCCTTCAGGTGCCTCTATTTGGTTCATCAAACTTTCTTCACTATTATCTTGTCGTTGTAATCGAGATCGATGTACTCCAGCGCCGGCATCTGGGCCTGCAGGTCCCGGTAGATGCGTGAAAGTCGTGCCAGCTTTTCACTGAAGCCGCTGTTTCCCAGCTTGACCGGTACCCCTCCGCGCATGGTGAACAGCGTAAAACCATACCCCTTGTCATAATGGAGCTCGGAAATTTCCGTCAGGGTCATGACCTGTCCGCCCGAAAGGAGCCTGATCAGGTCAAGGGCCTCCTTCAGCGCCTCCCTGGAACCTGACGGGTCCTTCCACATGTCCTCTTCGCTGAAACCGGTCAGTACCGGATAATCAAGCCGGTCTCCCTCGGTCAGCGGCTTGAAAACGTTCCCTTTGCCATCCAGGTAATAGAGGTACCCCATGCTGACCACCGCCACCGGCTCCCGTTCAGCGATCTCGATGGCCAGCGTATGCGGGAAATAACGCCGGACCTTGACGTTCTCCACCCAGGGGTTTTTCATCAGCTGCTCGCCGATCCTCTGGGGTCTCATTTTCAGCATGTCATCCCCGGGTTTCACCCCGGCCAGGGCTACGACATCCTCGCGATGCAGCCTCCGGAGAGAACTGATCTCGATCCGGTCGAGACGGAGAAATGTCGTACGGATCACAACCCCGTACAACTCATAGCCGGCAATCACGGCCAGCGAAACAACGGTGAGACCACCAGCCAGTCGCGCGGCTTTTTTGAACAGGCTGCGGTAATTAATCGGCTTCCGCTGCTTCTTCAGCCGGTTCTTGGAAGTCGTTCCGTTTTTTTTCGTGTGCAGATCGTACATTTCGTTCCATTTTAGAAAACTGCCGATTGCCCGCGGGTAACCTGTCGCCGGCCCGCCTCTACACGCGAATCTTCAGGGCAGCGGTGGCCAGTATCCGCTCCACCAGCTGGCTAAAGCTGATCCCGGCCCCCCGGGCAATTTCCGGCAGCAGGCTGAGCGCAGTCATCCCAGGCAGGGTATTAACCTCCAGAAGGAAACATTCCTCGTCGTCCGTCACCAGAAAATCGACCCTGCTGTAGCCGCAGCAGCCAAGGGCGCCATGCGCCTGCTCGCCCGCCTCCAGTACTTTCCGGTAAAGCACGGGATTGAGCGGTGCCGGATATATATGTTCGGCCATGCCGTCCGTATACTTCGCCTCGTAATCGTAGAATTCCTTTTTCGGTACGATCTCGATGGCTCCCAGGGCACGCTCTTCCAGTATCCCCACCTGGATCTCGCGCCCCTTGATGAACTGCTCTACAAGGGCCTCGTCGTCGTAGGCGAAGGCCGCCTCCAGGGCCTTGTCCATATCCTCCGGCCGCCTGACGATGGTCACCCCGACCGAAGAGCCTTCCTGGGACGGCTTCGCTACTACCGGCAGGGAAAAACCCAAGGTCGCCGGATCGAACTTTTCACCGCGCTTTACCACCCGGTATGGAGCAATGGTGAGGGCGCTTGCCTGGAACAGCTTCTTGGCAAAGATCTTGTTCATGGCGAGGGCGCTTGCCAGGACCCCGGCGCCGGTATACGGTATCCCCATCACCTCCAGGAGCCCCTGCACCGCACCGTCCTCGCCGTAACGCCCGTGCAGGCAGATAAATGCCACCTCCACAGCCTCTTTCGCCAGCACCCCGGCCAGGTCGCGCCCCATGTCGATGGCCACCGCGTCATAGCCCTGCTCTAGGAGCGCTTTCAATACCGCCGCACCGCTCGCCAGGGAAACCTCCCGCTCTGCGGAAAGCCCCCCCATCAGCACGCCGATTTTCTTTGTTTTCAATTCTTCCCTTGTCATATCGTCCCTTGTTTCATTCTCCCTAAAGCCGCGCGAGCAGCGCCTCCCCCGCCTGCCAGATATTGCCGGCACCGAGGGTGAGGATTATGTCACCGGGCCGGGCTATCCCCGCCAGATACTCGGGGATCGCCTCGCGATCGGCGATATAGGTCACATCCTTCTGGCCGTGCCTGCGGATGGCGGCGGCCAGAGCTTCAGCAGTCACCCCCTCGATGGGTCTTTCACTGGCTGCATAGATATCGGTGACCACCAGGAGGTCGGTGTCGTAGAATGCGGTCACGAATTCGTCGAACAACTCCTTTGTCCGCGAATAACGGTGGGGCTGGAAGGCCACCACCAGCCGCCGTTCGGGCCATCCCTTCCGGGCCGCCGCAAGGGTCGCCTTGATCTCCGCCGGATGGTGGCCATAATCGTCCACCACCATTATGCCGTTCACCTCTCCCTTGATCTGGAAACGGCGCCCCACCCCGCCAAAGCGGGCAAAGCCCTCCTGTATGTGCGAAAACTGGACATCCAGCTCCATCGCCACGGCGATGCACGCCAGGGCGTTCAGGACATTGTGCATCCCCGGCATGGAGAAGGTGATTTCTCCCATCCGGTACCCCTTGTAATGGGCGATAAAGGAGGTGCTGTTGCCACTCAGCCTGATATTGGTGGCACGGATATCGGCCTGGGAAGAGAGTCCGTAGGTAACGAAACGTTTCTTGACCCGCGGCAGCACCTCGGCGATGTTCCGGTCATCGAGGCAGAGGACCGCCAGCCCGTAAAAGGGGACCTTGTTGATAAAATCGACAAATATATCCTTGATCTCCTCGATGCCGCTGTAGAAGTCCAGGTGGTCGGCGTCGATGTTGGTCACCACGGCGATGGTGGGCGACAGCTTGAGGAACGAGCCGTCGGACTCATCGGCCTCGGCCACGAGGAATTTCCCCTGGCCGAGCTTGGCGTTGCTGCCGAGGGTATTGAGCTTGCCGCCAATGACGATGGTCGGGTCGATCCCGCCATGGGTGAGGACAGTGGCCACCATTGACGTTGTGGTCGTCTTGCCGTGGGTTCCGGCAATGGCGATGCCGTATTTCATCCGCATCAGCTCGGCCAGCATCTCGGCGCGGGGGATGACCGGGATCAGCCGGCCCAGGGCCTCGACCACTTCGGGGTTATCGCTGCGGACCGCGGTGGAAGTGACCACCACATCCACGTCTTTCAGGTTCTCCCTGGCGTGGCCGATATGGATCTCGCCGCCGAGCGAGGCAAGCCTGTCGGTCGTGTCCGACTGGCGCAGGTCCGAGCCGGAAACCTTGTAGCCCAGGTTCAGAAGCACCTCGGCAATGCCGCTCATGCCGATGCCGCCGATCCCGACGAAATGTATTTTTTCTATCTTGCCGTACATTAGTCTATCCTTCAGCCTTCTACCCTCAGCCTTCAATCTTATTTAAGAATCTCTGCCACTATCATATGCGCCGCGTCGAGACGAGCGAGGCTCTTCGCCTTGCGCCCCGTCTCACCGACCAGCGTCGGGTCATCGACCAGTTCCGAGATCAACCGCGCCAGCCCCTCTCCCGACAGCTCCCGGTCGAGGATCATGAAGCCGGCCCCGTGCGCCAGGAGCGCTTCGGCGTTGCGGCGCTGATGGTCATCCACCGCATAGGGATAGGGGATGAAAATACACGGCTTGCCGCAAGCCGTCACCTCGGCGATGGTGGTAGCCCCGGCCCGGCAGACAACCAGGTCGGCACGGCCATAGGCTTCGGCCATGTTGTCGATGAAAGGAAGCACCTGCGCCGCGAACCCCTCCTTCTGATATGCCTCCCGCACCTCCGCCAGGTCCTTTTCACCGGTCTGGTGGGTGATGACAAGCCGTTCACGGTAGCTGGCAAGAAACGGGAGCGCCGCCACGAGAGCCTGGTTGATACTGTGCGCACCGGCACTGCCGCCGAAAACCAGCAGGCGGAAATCTCCCCCGGCACCCCTTGCGGGAAAGGGGACGTCGGATGGTGCGGAAGTTATCGAGCTGTTCAGCACCTCCGCAAGGATCCCTTTCCTGATGGGGTTGCCGGTCAGAACTACCTTTTCCCCGGGGAAGAACCGACCTGACTCCGCCAGGGAGATGAATATCCTTTCTACGTAACGGGCCAGCACCTTGTTCGTGAAGCCCGGAATGGCGTTCTGTTCGTGGATGAAGCGCCTGATTCCCATGGTGGCCGCCGCCAGCACCACCGGACCGGAGGCGTATCCCCCCACGCCGAGCACACTATCGGGACGGAATTTGCTCATTATCCGCCAGGCCTGGGCAAAGCCCGAGAGAAGCATCGCCACCCCTTTTATCCTCGACAGCAAACCTTTTCCGCGTATACCTGCCGCCGCGATGCACTCCAGACGGAAGCCGAGACGGGGCAGGACCCTGGCCTCAATCCCCTTTTCCGTGCCGATGAACAGGACCTCGTTGCCGTTTTCCCAGGCAAGGAATTCCTCGGCAACGGCTATGCCGGGGAAAAGGTGCCCGCCGGTGCCGCCGCCGGCCACGACGAGCCTCATTCCACACCTCTTATCCGGCTGGAGACATTGAGCAGCACTCCGACGGCGAACAGGGTGATAATCAGGGAGCTCCCGCCATAGCTGATGAACGGCAGCGCCAGCCCCTTGGTGGGGAGCAGCCCCGTGACGACCCACATGTTGACGAATGCCTCGATCCCCAGGAGCACGGCAATGCCGAAAGCGAGAAATCTGCCGAAATCGTCCTCGGCCTGAAGCGCCACCCTCATGCTCCGCTGCACCAGCAGAAAGAACATGGCTGCGATCACGATGACACCGATGAAACCGAGTTCCTCCCCCACCACGGAGAGGATGAAGTCGGTATGCGCCTCCGGCAGATAAAAGAGCTTCTGCTTCCCTTCCCCCAGCCCCTGGCCGAAGATGCCGCCGGTGCCGAAGGCAAGCCATGACTGGATGATCTGGAAACCGGTATTGGTCGGGTCCTGCCAGGGGTTGAGAAATGCCAGGATGCGCCTCCGGCGGTAATCCACGTTCATCACCAGGAAGTAGAGAAAGGGGAGCGCCAGGAGGAACATGGAGATAATGTAGGTCGGCCGGGTCCCGGCGGCGAAGAGCATGATGATGGCCACCGCGCCCAGGGTCAGCGAAGACCCCAGGTCGGGCTGCTTGATGAGCAGCAAGAGGAGCAGGGCCAGGATCACCATGTAGGGAAGAAACCCGGAGGCGAAGTGCTTCACTTTTTCCTGTTTTTTGTCGAGCGAGAAAGCCATGTACATGATCAGCGCGATCTTGGCCAGTTCCGACGGTTGCAGGGAAAAACCGGGCAGCTTGATCCAGCGCGAGGCCCCGCCGGCACTCCCGCCGATGCCGGGAACCAGCACCAGCAGAAGGAGCGCCAGGCAACCCAGCAGGACAGGCACGGCAGCCTGCTTCCAGAAATGGTAATCGACCCGCATGGTGAGCATCATCACCCCGAAACCGATGAGGGCGAAGATACCCTGTCGCTTCAGGAAATAGAAACCGTCGTGGAACCTCTTGGCAGCCATCACCGAAGAAGCCGAATAAACCATGACGACCCCGAAACAGGTCAACGCGACCGCCATCAGGAGGATCACCATGTCGTATCCCTCGAGCCTCTTCACTCCTTCCCTCCCGCGCCTGCAGACCTGGCCAGAGCGGCGAACCGTTCGCCGCGTTCCTCGTAGTTTTTGAACATGTCGAAGCTGGAGCAGGCAGGCGAAAAAAGGACCACTCCGCCGCGACTGGTAAGCCCGCGGGCCAGCTCGACCGCTTCTTCGAGACTTCCGGCCATCCTGGTGTCGGCCAGATGGCCGAGGGCCGCGGCGATCCGCTCCTTTGCCTCGCCGATCAGGATCAGGTGCTCGACCCGCTCTTTCACCAGCTCCGCCAATGGCGCGTAATCACCCCCCTTGTCTCTCCCGCCGGCAATCAGGGTGACTCCCCCGGAGAAGCTCTCCAGTGATTTCACAACGCTCCCCACATTGGTCCCTTTGCTGTCGTTGTACCAGCAGACGCCGTCCACCTCGGCCACCAGCTCCATGCGGTGGGGAAGCCCGGGGAATGCCGCCACGGCTGCCCGCGCCCGGGCGGCGTCGCACCCCATGAGGAGGGTCGATGCCAGGGCCGCCATGATGTTGTCGAGATTATGCACTCCGCGCAACTTGTAACCGGCCGTGGGGAAGCGTTCTTCACGACCTTCCCAGCGGAACGTGATCACGCCGTCGCTATAGAATATCCCCTGGGAAAGCTCTTCCAGCCTGCTCATGGGGACCACCCGCGCCCGAAGCCTGTCGGCATTGGCCGCCACCAGCGGATCGTCCATGTTGAGCACCGCGAAGTCCGTCGGCTCCTGGTTCTTGAAGATCAGCGCCTTGGCGTCCATATACTCTTGGAACGTACTGTAACGGTCCAGGTGGTCCTCTGTGATATTGAGAAGCACCGCCACGTGGGGATGGAATTCATCTATTCCCTCAAGCTGAAAGGAAGAGAGTTCCACAACGACCTTCTCCACAGTTTCCCCGGAAGTGACCAGCTCGATCAGCGGATTGCCGATATTGCCTCCCACAAAGGTCCGGAAGCCGCAGGCACCGAAGATCTCGCCGGTCAGGGTGGTCGTGGTGGTCTTGCCGTTGGTGCCGGTAATGGCGACCATGGGTGCGGCGATGAAGCGGCTCGCCAGTTCGATCTCGCTGATCAGCCGCCGGTTCCGGGCCGCTGCCTCCTTGAGCGGGGCGATGTCCATGGGGACGCCAGGACTCACCACGATCAGGTCCGCGGCCAGGAAGCTCTCTTCATCGTGGCGGCCCAGTTCGTAGTCTATTGGTAGCCCGGCGAGCTTTTCCAGATAAGGAGCGAGCGCGGCCTCGTCCTTCATGTCGGTAACCGTAACAAGCGCGCCCCGCTCCGCCAGGAAGCGGGCCACCGCCACGCCGGTGCGGGCCAGACCGACTACGAGTATTTTCTTGTTCTTAAGTTCCATAACGCCTGTTCATATACCCCCTCCCTTGATGGAGAGGATTACCGCAGTTTCAACGTCGAGATCGCCACCAGAGCCAGGATAATGGTGATGATCCAGAAGCGGACTATAATCTTCGGTTCGGCGACCCCCTTCAGCTCGAAGTGGTGGTGAATGGGCGCCATGCGGAAGATCCTCTTGCCGCGGTATTTATAGGAGCCTACCTGGAAAATGACCGACAGTGCCTCGATGACGAATATCCCGCCGACGATAACCAGCAGCATCTCCTGCTTGGTGATCACCGCCACTGCGCCGAGCGCCCCCCCCAGCGGGAGCGAACCCACGTCCCCCATGAAGACCTCGGCGGGGTAGGCGTTATACCAGAGAAAGCCTAGCCCGGCCCCGACCATGGCGCCGCAGAAGATCGCCAGTTCGCCGCTGCCGGGGACATAGGGTATCTGCAGGTAGCCGGAGAGCTTGGCGTTGCCCGTCAGGTAAGTGAATATCATGTAAGTCCCGGCGTTGATCACCACCGGCCCTATCGCCAGGCCGTCCAGACCGTCGGTCAGGTTGACGGCGTTGCTCGCCCCGACGATCACCAGGGTGACGAAGGGGATGAATAAAAACCAGAGGTCCGGATGCAGATTCTTGAAGAACGGAAAATAGAGCTGCGTGGAAAAGCCCGGACGGTAATAGAGGAAAGCCGCCACCGCCGCGCCCAGCACCACCTGCCAGAGCATCTTCTGCCTGGGGGAGAGCCCGCGCGGGTTCTTCTCCACCACCTTCTTGTAATCGTCCACGAAGCCGATCAGTCCGTAGCCGACGGTGATCAGCAGGGTCAGCCAGATATAGATATTGGTCAGGTCCGCCCAGAGCAGGGTGGGGATGACGATGGCCGCCAGGATCAGTACTCCCCCCATGGTCGGCGTCCCCTGCTTTTTCAAATGGGATTCGGGGCCGTCGGTCCTTATGATCTGCCGTGCCTGCATCGCCTCAAGTCTGCGGATCACCCAGGGGCCGATGATGAAGGAGACGACCAGGGCGGTGATCATGGCGTAGATCGTCCGGAACGTCAGATACTTGAAGACGTTGAAAAGTTTGACGCTCGATGCCAGTGGATAGAGCAGATGATACAGCATCAGGCCGCCGCTCCCTTTTTCAGATCACCGGTAAAATGCCGGCGTATTCCTTCCGCCACTTTATCCATACCCATGCCGCGCGAACCCTTGACCAGGATGCAATCCCCCGTGCTGATCCACGGGAAGAGATCGGCAAGGATATCTTCATGTCCCTCCGCAATGATCACCTCGTTGCCGGTCAGGCCTCCTTCCCTTGCCCCTTCCGCAACCGTTCGCGCCATCTCTCCCATGACATAGAGGCGGTCCACGCAGGAAGCGGCTATTTTCCCCACTTCCCTATGCGCTTCCGCCGCAATGGCCCCCAGTTCCAGCATGTCGCCCAGTACCGCGACGGCGCGGCGTCCCTGGCGGATTTCGCGCAGGGTCGTAAGGGCCGCCCGCATGGAGGCCGGGTTGGCGTTGTAGCTGTCGTCGATGAGAACTATCCCGTCCAGCTCTTCCAGACTGAAGCGCTTGTCATAGGGTATGAACCGCTCCAGTCCCGCCCTGATCAGGTCCGCCGGCACACCCAGGGCTACGGCGGCGGCTGCCGCCGCCAGGGCGTTGGCCACATTGTGTCGGCCGAATGCCCTGAGCCGGACCGGCAGGCTCTCTCCCCCCAGGAAGAGGGTAAATGACTGGCCGTCCAGACCCAGGCTCTCGATTGCGCTGCCCCTTATTTCCGCATCCGCCAGCCCGAAGGAGAGACGCTGCACGCCGGCAGGTATGGGCAGACGGCTCACCAGGGGATCGTCGCCGTTGCAGACGGCGCAACCTCCTTCAGGCAGCCGGAGAAACAGCTCCCCCTTGGCCCTCGCCACCGCCTCCACGCTCCCCATGCTGGCCAGATGCGCGGGATAAGCATTGGTTATAACTCCCACCCGGGGGGCTGCTATCTCTGCAAGGCGGTCGATCTCGCCCGGTTCGCTCATCCCCATCTCCAGGACCGCCCACTGATGTCCCCCGTTCAACCGGAACAGCATCTGGGGCAGTCCGATCAGGTTGTTAAGGTTCCCGGCCGTCTTGAGCCCCGGCCCGGTAAGTTCGAGGATGGCGGCCAGCATCTCCTTGACCGTGGTCTTGCCGTTGCTTCCCGTTATCCCGGCCACGGGAATGGCAAAACGGCGGCGATGAAAGGCGGCCAGGTCACCCAGGGCGCGGAGGGTGTTCTCTACGGAAACGACCGTTGCCCCGGCAGGAATCGCGTCACGGGAAAACCGGCCCTGATTCACCAGGAGCGCCTTTACCCCGCGAGCCAAAGCGACCTGGATAAAGTCATGTCCGTCGAAACGTTCCCCGGCAAGCGCCACGAAGAGTTCGCCGGCCCTGACTGTGCGGGAATCGGTGGAGACAGCGATGACGCCATCGGCGGTCTCGCCGAAGATAACACCACCGGTTGCACGGGCTATTTCCTCAATCGTAAACATCATAGAATGTCCAAAGAAGCATGAACCCCGAATTTCGCCTTTCACCCTTCACAATTCACTATTCAGCGCCGCCGCAGCCTCCTCCCGGTCATCGAAATGGATGCGCTCGGCGCCGATTATCTGGTAATCTTCGTGCCCCTTCCCGGCAAGAATGACTATGTCGCCTGGCTGGGCCAATCTCACCGCCAGGCGGATTGCCTCCCGCCGTGATTCAATGAGGACAAAGCCCTTTTCCGTAAAACCGGCGGTCACCTCGACTGCGGAATATTCCCTGGTCCCCAGCCCCAGGATGCCCCCACGGATTTCCGCCATGATTGCTCCGGGCTGTTCCGAGCGCGGGTTATCGGAGGTGATGATGACCAGATCGCTGTACCTGCCCGCCACCTCGCCCATGACAGGCCTCTTTCCACGGTCACGGTCGCCGCCGCAGCCGAAGACCGTTATGATCCGGCCCCCGGCAAGCTCCGATAGGGTGCGGAGGACATTCTCCAGGGCATCGCCGGTATGGGCGTAATCGACAAAGACCGCGATTCCCCGGTCATTCTCTACAGTTTCCAGCCTGCCCGGCACCTTCCTGTGCCCCTCGATCCCACTGATGATGGCCCGAAGCGGCAGTTCGAGGGCGACCCCGGCCGCAGCCGCGGCCAGGATGTTGTACATGTTGAACCGCCCCGCCAGGCGCGACCGGAACGGCATATCCCCGACCGGAGTCACCAGTCGGGCCGTGATTCCGCCGACGGAAAACCGCGGATCGCGCGCCGTCACCTGACTGGCGGGATCCAGACCGAAGGTGATCACCGGGCATGCCGCTTCCGCGGCAATCTCGCGCCCGTACGGGTCATCCGCGTTGATCACCGCCCGGCGCCGCGGCTTTACCCGGTCACCGGACAGAAGAGCAGTGAAGAGCCGTTTCTTGCTCGCCAGATAAGAATCCATGTCCCCATGATAGTCGAGATGGTCACGGGTCAGGTTGGTGAAGACGCCGGCGTCGAACCGGCAGCCGTCCACCCTGCGCTGCTCAAGAGCATGCGAGGAGACTTCCATGACCACGCCTCTGGCTCCCAGGTCGGCCATCTCCCTGAGACGCTTCTGCAGGTCCACTGATTCAGGCGTGGTGTTGGGCGCGGGAAATACCCGCTCCCTGAAGCGATAGTTGACGGTGCCGAGGAGCGCCGCGGAGATGCCTGCCTCTTCGAGGATCGCTTCGATTATGTAACTGGTGGTGGTCTTGCCGTTTGTACCGGTGATCCCGACCAGAGGGAGCCCGTCGGTGGGGTTGCCGTAGAAGCCGGCAGCCATAATCGACATGGCCAGACGGGCGTCTTCCACCACTGCGTAGGGGACGCCGGCCGGCACGACCGCTTCGTCTTCCACCACCACCGCCGTTGCGCCGTTTGCCAGCGCCGATCCGACATAAAGGTGACCGTCGGCCGCACTCCCCCTTAACGCAAAAAAGAGATCCCCGGACCCGGCCTGACGCGAATCATAGCTGAGTCCCTGAATCTCTATTCGAGTGTCTCCGTGAATCTTCAGCGGCTCGATCAATTGTAGCAATTCCGAGAAATACATTTGGCCTCAAGATCGGCACTCTTGTCAAGGGTTATTCATGGCAACCATTCTTTGCCCGACACATGAAAAACTATTGAGTTTTCAATTCGGAAACGAGGGCTTTTTTGTCCTAGCAAGGAAATCAAGGGATTGCGCGGAGGCGTACACAGGGTACGTCGCACAAGCAAACCCGCAGATTGACACAGCCAGGGCGGAAAAGAACCGTTTCCGGATGAAAACTAGCCGCTCGCTGCGAACTTCACCCATACCCGGTCGGCGGGACCGATCCTGTGCCCGGGCAGGGGACTCTGCTCGACAGCCCGTCCGCTCCCTTCGAGCTTCACGTTCAGTCCGTTCTTCTCCATTGTCCGCAGGACCTCGCGCATGCTCATGCCGCGGAAATTTGGCATCACGGTCCCTTCGGTGGCGTCATCAATCATACCTTCGGCGGCCGCGGCCGTCACATCTGCCGGCGCCGCGGCCTTTGCCTCGACCGTCTCCGGTCGGCGCGGTTTTATCTCCCTGTCGGGCGGCACCTTCAGGTAACAGAGCGTCTGCTGGGCGATGGCACTGAAGGCCGGTGCAGCCACCACGCCGCCGTAAGGGCTGGTCCTGGGCTCGTCAATAACGACAAAAATGGTAAGCCGAGGATTGTCGGCAGGCACGAAGCCGACAAAGGAAGCGACACGTTTGTCGGCGGAGTACCCTCTGGTTACCGGATCGACCTTCTGGGCCGTGCCGGTCTTGCCGGCCACCCGGTACCCTTCGACATTAGCATTCATACCTGTCCCGCCCTCGGATGTGACCCCTTCCATCATGCGCGTCATGGTCGCCGCGGTCTCCGGGGAGATGACCCGCCGCCGCACCTGTGGTATGGTGCTCTCCAGTTCGGCGCCGTTTTCATCGGTGATCTTCTCCACCAGATAGGGTTTCATCAACAGACCGCCGTTGGCTATGGCCGAAATGGCCGTGGCCACCTGGAGAGCGGTCGCCGACACACCCTGGCCGAAGGAAATGGTGGCAAGCTCTACACCGAACCACTGACTACCTTCGCGCAGGTACCCATAGGCCTCGCCCGGCAGATCGACACCGCTCTTGGCGCCGAAACCGAACTCCTTCAGATGGCTGTAAAGCCTTTCCTGACCCAATCTGGCGCCGATCTTGGATGCCCCGATATTACTCGAATATTTGAGGATTTCACTGACCGTAAGGCGGCCGTATTTGTGAGTGTCATGGATGACCCGCCCTCCTATCGCGTAACTTCCATTCTCGCAATTGAAGGCATCGCCAGGGGTCACTACTCTCTCTTCCAGTGCCGCGGAGATCAGAAAGGCCTTGAAAGTCGAGCCTGGTTCGAAACTGTCAACAATCGTCTTGTTGCGCAGGAGCTGAGGTGAATAGCGAGAGTAGGCATTGGGATTGAAGCCAGGATAATTGGCCATGGCCAGCACCTGTCCAGTCCGGGGCTCCATTACGATGGCCATGCCCCCCTTTGCTCCGCAGGCCGTGACCGCCTTTGCCAGCTCCTTCTCGGTTATATACTGGATATTCTTGTCCAGGGTAAGCGTGACGTTCTGGCCCTTGGACGCTTTCGTCACCACTGTCCCCATCTGGGCGATGTCCCGCCCCAGTGCGTCGCGCTCCGTGACCAGATAACCCGTGCTTCCCAGAATGGTGCTGTTGTACTTGAGTTCGATCCCCTCCAGGCCATCGGGATCAAGACCGGTAAAACCGATCACATGCCCGGCCACCTCTCCGTTGGGGTAGAACCGCTTGGTCTCCTTGACAAAGCCGATCCCGTCGAGATCGAGCGTCTTTATCTTCTGTACCTGATCGGGCGGCATACGCCGATCAAGCCAGACAAAATTCTTGCTGGCGTTCAGCTTCGCTGCCAGGGAATCCCGGGAAATACCGAAAAGCGGGGCCAGTCTGGCGGCCGTCTCATTGATGTTATCTATATTCCGTGGTTCGGCGAAGCAGGAATCCATCTCTATGGAAACGGCCAGCGGTGCGTTATTCCTGTCATAGATCGTTCCCCGCGCCGGTGTCAGCGCGACGATCTTCTGGTGCTGTCTTTCGGCAAGCCTGACCAGTTGCTCTTTCTTGATAATCTGCAGGTAAAAGGCCCTAGCGGAAGTTATGGCAAAGAAAAAAATGAACACACCACCGATCATGCGGATGCGGATCCTGGCCCATTTTTCCTTGCGGTCCCTCATTTTACGTTAATCACCTGCAGGTCTGCCGGCAGCGACATACCCAGTTCCCCCTTCGCCAGCGCCTCGATGCGCGCCGGGGTTTTCAGCGACGCCACCTCCAGCCTGAGACGGTTCTGTTCCTGCTGCGCCTCTTTGAGCTGGCTCCCCATCTCCGTCAACTGGAGATTCAGCTCGATGACTCTGGCCCTGGACCATACATGAAAGATCGAGACAATGGTCAACAGCACCATCACCACCATCAGGTAGGGAAACAGGTCCCATCGCCGACCGTAAACGGAAACGGCATCCAGGTGCCGCGGTGCGGCCACTTTGTTCGACATCATTCTGATGTTGGCCATGGCGGCCTCCTTCGTCAAATTCAGGTACGAGGTCCGAGGATTTGAAGTTCAACTCTGAACATTGAACTTTGAACCGGTTAAAGCTTTTCAGCCGCTCTCAGCCTGGCGCTGCGCGCCCTGGGGTTCGCCTCAACTTCATCAGACCCGGCCATTACCGGTCTGCCGGTCAGGATCCGAAACCGCGGCTTGCCGCCGCAAACGCAGTACGGCAGCCCCTTCGGGCAGGTGCATCCCCTGGCGAGCCTGCGGAAGGCATTCTTGACGATCCGATCTTCCAGGGAATGGAACGATATTACGACAAATCTCCCCCCCCGGTTCAGCATTCCCTCCCCGAGGTCCAGCCCCTTCTCTAGGCTGGCGAGTTCGTCATTCACCGCTATGCGCAGGGCCTGGAAGGTCCTGGTTGCAGGGTGGATCCTCTCTTCCCATGCCCGCCTGGGTATCGCCCCCTTGATTATCTCCGCCAGGCGCAGGGTCGTTTCCACGGGGGCCTCATCCCGCGCCGCCACTATGAAAGCGGCGATTCGCTTTGCCCAGCGTTCTTCGCCATACTCGCGAATAATCCGGGCCAGTTCATCTTCCGGCAGGTTGTTCACCAGATCCGCCGCCGTGGTGCCGGAGTCGGTATCCATCCGCATGTCGAGGGAGGCGTCCTGCTGAAAACTGAAGCCGCGCTCCGCGCTGTCCAGCTGATGTGACGAAACCCCCAGGTCGAGGAGCAGGCCATCGATACCGGCAATGCCGAAGCCGGCCAGTGTTTCCGCCAGCCCCGTGAAATTTCCCCGCACCAGCCTGACCCTGTCGCCGTAGGGGAGAAGCCTTTGGCCGGCGGCCTTCAGCGCATCCCCATCGCGGTCGAAACCGATCAGCATCCCGTCGGGGGAGGATGCCTCCAGGACCAGCGCGGCATGGCCGCCGCCGCCGACGGTGCCATCAACATAGACACCGCCCGGCTTCGGCGCCAGGAAGCGGATTACTTCGGCCGGCATTACCGACAAGTGGCGGAAGGCCACTCTTAAATACCCATGTCAGCGAGGATGATATTGTCCTCGGGGGCATTCATCTCCGCGTGGGCGCTGACCTTGCTCCAGACGGAAGCATCCCAGAGCTCGATCTTGCGCTGCATCCCGACAAAAATGATCTCCTTCCCGAACCCGGCATAGTCGCGCAGGGCCGGCGGGATCAGCACCCGTCCCTGCCTGTCCATGGTGCATTCGACTGCCGGCGCGAAAATCTGCCGCCGGTAAATGTTTTTTTCCGCCAGGGTGAGCCCCTTGGCCTGCTCGAAGTTTTCCTCGATGGTCAGGAAATCCGCAAAAGGATAGATCGTCAGACCGCGGCAGGTTTCTCCGCTGTCGGTTTTTATGCTGAAATTCTTGGTGATGAAGAAACGCTCGTCGGCAAACTCTTTGGAAAAAACAGACCTGAGGCGGGCTGGGATGCTGGTGCGCCCCTTGCTATCCAGCGTATTGTAGTGCTCCCCCCTGAACCTCTCCATAACATCTCCGGGAAAATTTCCCACAATTTGCTACTATTTCCCACTTTGTGGAGAAAACTATACAAAGCGAAAGATGAGTTGTCAAGGAAAAATCTGCCCGAAAATAAGTTTTTTTTTCGCGATTTTTTAGGGAGTTAACATATGAAAACGGGAATGTGGGAGAAAGCGGGTTACTGTGAAAAAACATCGGCAAATCAGGGATGTTCATTTTGGAGCAAATTTAATTGATTTCAGATCAATTATGGGATAGCAAAAAATGACTTAATATCCTGAATTAATATTGCTTTTCGGCAAATTTGCCTTCTCTTGCCCCGTGCTGTCGAACAGAAGGGGGCGCCATGGGATTTGTTATTCATTTTGAAAAGTGCTGAGGGCAGGGACCTTATTTGCAGCCCCAACCGCCGAGGGTTTTCCTGATTGACTAAGGAAGAGAATAGGTGTATGAAACAACGTGACGCCGGAACATCATAGTTAAACCGATATGTCCGACAAGACACGGACCTCGCCACACCTGATCCTTCCCCTGCTGGTTTTGGGGGCGAGCGGAATCGTCGCCCAGACGATCCTTTTGCGGGAACTTCTCGTCCTTTTCGCCGGCAATGAGCTCTCCCTGGGAATCATCTTCGCCGCCTGGGTGGCGTGCGAGGCGGCCGGCTCCCTCACCGCCGGCCGACGATGCAGGCTTATACCGGAGGGTGTGAATGCCTTTGTTTGCGCCTCGCTCCTATTCTCTCTTTTATTTCCCGCCGCAATATACCTGGCGCGCCTCTACAGGCAGCTTGCCGGCATTCCGCCGGAACTGGGGATCGGCCCCGGCCATGTTGTCGCCGCCTCGTTCCTGGTTCTCCTGCCCGTTGCTTTCACCCACGGCTTCCTCTTCATCAGGGCCTGCGCCCTCTATGAACGGATAACCGGGACCGGGCCGGCTGCCGCGGGCAAGGTCTATTTCTGGGAGACGGCCGGCACCATTATCGGCGGGGTCGCCGTCAGTTACTTCCTTGTTCCCCATGTCGATTCGTTCCAGTCGGCGCTCATCATGGCGCTCATCAACGGCTGCGCCTG
>Ga0335080_10002857_pt1 | contig 17355 bp, 16 predicted proteins | sample Lox_Sample_34_FD_206720 | JGI IMG/M metagenome (GOLD analysis project Ga0335080, IMG submission 206720) | Soil microbial communities from Loxahatchee National Wildlife Refuge, Florida, United States - Lox_Sample_3.4 | ecosystem: Environmental > Terrestrial > Soil > Wetlands | place: USA...
CGCAGGCAGCGGCCGATCAGGGTGCCGCCGCAACCCTGGGTGCCGAGGAGGAAGATCGGCCTGTCGAGCGGGACGCCGTCGACGCGCGGCCCGAGCCGCCGCGGCGAGAACAGCCACCGATCGCGGTTGTAGAGGCGGGCGAGCTTGATCGCGAAGTCCCGACCCGGGGAGCCCGTGCTCCCGCCGCCGCCGGAGCGCGCATACCCCAGAAAGCCGCCGGAGTCGGAATCGATCTTCGAGGGCACCGCTCGAACGCTGCGTCGGGTCGGCACCGTCCCATCTGACCAGCCGATCCTAAGAGCAGTGACAAAATAGTCTAAGAATCTCGCTCGGAGGTCGCGGCCGATACCGACCAGATCACGATGTCGAGGATTCGCACCTCGGTCAGCCGGTAGGTCCGGGTCTCCAGCTCTCGCCGGAGCCCGCTCAGGACCGACCGGTTGCGATCGAGGTCTCGCTCGTAGCCGCGGACGAGCGCGGTGGCTCGTTCCCCGAACGACCCCGAGCCGGCCCCGGGATCGTCGCCCGCCAGATATGCCTGGACGACGCTGTCGAGCATCGGGATCAGCGCGGGCCGCTTCCTGTGCAGCGCTTTCGTCGTCTTCGAGAGGCCGACGCCGCGCACGTCCGCGAACGCGTCGAAGAGCCGGGTCAGCGGGAGCCATGGGACCGAGCTCGTCCCGTCGGCCAACGACGCGTCGGGTCGGATCTCCCGCAGGGCGCGCTCGATCTCGCCGCGGCGCTCGAGAATCGCCGCGATCTCGGCCGCCGAGATGCGCGCGCCGCCCCGGTTCGCCAGCCTCAGGTCGCTCTCGTCGAACGACGAGGGGCCCGCGGAGACCGAGGTGTCGAAGCCGGAGTACGCCGTGAGGAACTCGAGCGCGAGGCCGAGTGGATCCTCGACCTCGACTCCTCCACGGAGGATGATCGTGCTCGCGCGCACGACTCAGCCGGTCACGACCCGGACCCCGTCGCGCATCGGCTCGCGGCCCTCGAGCTCGTCGGCCTCGCGCCACGCCTGCAGCCGCCGGGGGTGGATCGGGGTCAGGGGCGTCACGCTACCGCGTCCGGATGCCGGAATCGGGCTCGCCCATCACGGGCACGGTACCTTTGCTCGTCGAGACGGCGGGGCGGAAACGCCGCGCGTGAGATGATCGGCGCAGGATGGGAGCGGAGCCACTCACGTTCGAGGTCGACGGTCGGCGCGTGCGCGACCTGAACGGCAACGGGCAGCTCGACCCCTACGAGGATCCGCGCATTTCCCTCGAGGAGCGGGTCGACGACCTCCTCGCCCGGATGACGCTCGAGGAGAAGGCGGGCCTGATGTTCCACCCGCCGATCGGGATCGGGCCCGGCGGCGAGCTGCTCGAGGACCCCTCGATCTTCGGCGGCGACGGCACGACGCGCCTCGTCGCCGAGCGCCACCTCAACCACTTCAACCTCTACTTCACGCCCGACGCGCGGACGACCGCCGAGTGGCACAACCGCCTGCAACGCCTCGCGGAAGGGACCCGGCTCGGGATCCCGGTCACGATCTCGTCCGATCCGCGCCACTCGTTCGACGAGAACCCGGCGACGAGCTGGGCGTCCGGCTCGTTCTCGCAGTGGCCCGAGCCGATCGGGCTCGGCGCGATCGGCGACGAGGAGCTCGTGCGCCGCTTCGGCGAGATCGCGCGGCAGGAGTACCGCGCCGTCGGCATCCACGTGGCCCTCCACCCGATGGCGGACGTCGCCACGGAGCCTCGCTGGGCGCGGATCCTCGGCACCTTCGGCGAGGACTTCGAGCTGGTCGGCCGGCTCACGGCCGCCTACGTCCGCGGCTTCCAGGGCGACGAGCTCGGCCCCGACAGCGTCGCGTGCATGACGAAGCACTTCCCGGGCGGCGGCCCGCAGGCCGACGGCGAGGACCCTCACTTCCCCTACGGCAAGGACCAGGTCTACCCGGGCGGCCGCTTCGAGGATCACCTGCGGCCGTTCGAGTCGGCCTTTGCGGCCGGCACCGCGCAGGTGATGCCGTACTACGGCCGCCCGCTCGGCACCGGCCTCGAGCCCGTCGGCTTCGGCTTCAACCGCGAGGTCGTCACCGACATGCTCCGCGGCCGCTTCGGCTTCGACGGCGTCGTCTGCACCGACTGGGGGCTCGTCAGCGACCTGCCGATGCCCGACGGCTCCGTCTGGGAGGCGAAGGCGTGGGGGGTGGAGGAGCTCGACACCGCCTGCCGGCTCGCACGGATCATCGAGGCGGGCTGCGACCAGTTCGGCGGCGAGTCGCTGCCCGAGCTCCTCGTCGAGCTCGTCCGGGACGGCCGTATCCCGGAGACGCGCATCGACGAGTCGGCGCGCCGGATCCTGCGCGACAAGTTCCGCCTCGGGCTCTTCGAGGACCCCTTCGTCGACCCGGAGGCCGCAGCGGCGCTCTGCGGCAGCGACGAGTTCCGGGCGGCCGGGCTCGAGGCGCAGCGCCGCGCGATCGTGCTGATCGCAAACGACGGGATCCTCCCCCTGCCGGCAGGAGCACGGATCCACGTCGACGGCCTTTCCGCGGACGCGGCGGCAGCCTACGGCGAGGTCGTCGAGCGGCCGGCCGACGCGGATGCGGCGATCGTGTTCCGCAACGCGCCGTACGAGCCCCGCCACGGGTCGTTCGTCGAGTCGGTCTTCCACGCGGGGAGCCTCGAGTTCCCGGCGGACGAGCGCGACCGCCTGCTCGCGCTCGCCCGCACCGTCCCGACGATCCTCGTCGTCCACCTCGAGCGCCCCGCGGTCCTGACCGGGCTCGTCGAGGACTGCGGCGCGGTGGTCGGCACCTTCGGCGCCAGCCCCGAGGCGATCCTGGACCTCGTCTTCGGCCGGTTCGCCCCCGGCGGCAAGCTGCCGTTCGAGCTGCCCTCGTCGATGGCGGCCGCCGAGCGGCAGCTGCCGGACGTGCCGTGCGACTCCGAGCGGCCCCTGTTCCCGCTCGGCCACGGCCTCACGTACGGGGCCGCCCGCCCGGCCTAGCCGATGGTCGATCCTCGGAGCTGGGCCGCCCCGAGGCCCTGGGGCCTGCGCCGGTACCTCCCGATCCTGACGTGGCTGCCGGCGTACGAGCGCTCCTGGCTGCGGCTCGACGTGATCGCCGGCGCGACGATCTGGGGGCTGCTGGTCCCCGAGTCGATGGCCTACGCGGGGCTCGCCGGGCTGCCGCCCCAGGCCGGCCTCTACACGCTGCTCGCCACGCTCGCCGCCTACGCGGTGTTCGGGACGAGCCGGCACGTGGTCGCGGGGGCGACCTCGGCGTCGGCGGTCCTGCTCGCGTCCGGGATCGCGGGGCTCGGCTCCTCGAGCACCGCCGAGTACGCCGCCCGCGGCGCGGCGATGGTCCTGTTCTGCGCGGGTCTGTTCCTGCTCGCGGGGTTCCTGCGGCTCGGGTTCATCGCCCAGTTCCTGTCGCGGCCGGTGCTCGAGGGCTTCGTCTTCGGCCTCGCGCTCTTCGTCACCGTCAGCCAGCTGCCGAAGCTGTTCGGGATCCCGAAGGGCGAGGGCGACACGATCCGCCAGTTCCTCCACGTGCTCACCCACCTCGGCGACACGAACGCAGCGACGCTGGCCGTCGGCGCGGGCACGCTGGTGCTGCTGTTCGGGCTCGACCGGTTCGCGTCCCGCGTGCCCGGCGGGCTCGTCGCGCTCGTGCTCGGGATCGTGCTCAGCACCGCGCTCGACCTCTCCGCGCACGGCGTCGAGATCGTCGGCACGGTGCCGAGCGGTCTGCCGTCGGTCGGCGTGCCCTCGATCGCCGCGGGCGACGTCGTCCCGCTGCTGGCGGCGGCAGGCGGGATGGCGCTCGTGATCTTCAGCGAGTCGCTCGGTGCGGCCCAGAACTTCGCGCGCAAGTACGGCTACGACATCGATCCCGATCAGGAGCTGATCGCGCTCGGCGTCGCGAACGCGGGCTCGGGGCTGATCGGAGGCCTCGCGGGCGGCGGCAGCCTCTCGCAGAGCGCGGTCAACGACGGAGCCGGCGCCCGCTCGGAGGTCTCGCCGCTCGTCGCCGCCGTGCTGATCCTCGTGACCGTGCTGGTGCTGACCCCTCTGTTCAAGAATCTGCCCGAGGCCGTCCTCGCCGCCCTGATCATCCACGCCGTCTCGCGCCTCTGGAAGATCGCCGAGTTCAGGCGCTACTACGGCGAGCAGCCCGTCGAGTTCGCGCTCGGCCTCGCGACGCTCGTCGGCGTGATCACGCTCGACGTGCTGCCCGGGCTCGTGATCGGCGTCGTCTCGATGCTCCTGCTCGTGATCTACCGGGCGACCAGGCCTCACCTCAGCGTGCTGGGGCGGGTGCCCGGCGTGACCGGCGGCTTCGGCGACGTCGAGCGCCACCCCGACTACACGACGATTCCCGGCCTGCTCGTGCTCCGCCTCGAGGCTCCACTCTGGTACGCGAACGCGACGCTCGTGCGCGACCGCGTGAAGCTGCTCGTCGGTCGCAGCGACCCTCTCCCGCACGCCGTGGTCGTCATGGGCGGGGTGAGCGACTCGCTCGACGTCACGAGCGCCGAGATGCTCGACGAGCTGATCACGACCCTGCGCTCGGCGGGGATCGACTTCGCCCTCGCCGACGTCCGGCTCCCCGTCGTCGAGATGGCACGCCGCTGCGGCCTGCTCGACGTCCTCGGCGAGGACCACGTCTTCCACACCGTCGAAGAGGCCGTGGAGGCGCTCTCGTAGCGGTCGAGATCGCGTCGATACGTGTATATACTCCCGTCGTGGCTCCGGCAACCCCTTCCTGCGTCTGCACGAACCTGCGGATGGCCGCCCGCCTCGTCACCCGCCGCTACGACCGGGCGCTCGCCCCTGCGGGCGTGACCGCGAACGGCTACGCGATCCTCGCGCGGCTCGACCTCGAGGGCGAACTGTCGGTGGGCGCGCTCGCCGGGCGCCTGGCGATGGACCGCACGACCCTCTCGCGCGAGATCGCGCCGCTGATCGCCGCCGGGCTCGTCGAAGCCGGCGCCGACGAGGGAGACCGGCGCCGGCGGCTCCTCTCGCTGAGCGAGTCGGGCGCCGCGCGGGTGAGCCTGGCGCGCCCGCTCTGGGCGGAGGCGCAGGCGTCGCTCGAGGACGGCTTCGGCACGGCCCGGGCGGCCGGGCTCGTGTCGGAGCTCCAGGCGCTCGTCGAGGTCGTGCCGTGATCGGCGCGATGGGGCGGCGCGCGCCGTACTACGGCTGGCTGATCGTCCTCGTCACCTTCGTGACCCTGATCACGACGGCGGGCTTCCGGGCGACGCCCGGTGTCCTGATCGTCCCGCTCCAGGACGAGTTCGGCTGGTCGCGCGGGACGATCTCGCTCGCGATCTCGCTCGGGCTCGTGATGTTCGGGCTCGCCTCGCCGTTCTCCGCCGCGCTGATGGAGCGGTTCGGCGTCCGCAAGGTGATGCTCGTCGCGCTCGCGACGATCGCGTCGGGCGCCGCGCTCACGACGGTGATGACCTCCTCCTGGCAGCTCTTCGTGCTCTGGGGCCTCGTCGTCGGCGGCGCGACCGGCGCTGTGGCGGTGCCGCTCGCGGCCACGGTCGCGAACCGCTGGTTCGAGGAGAAGCGCGGGCTCGTCACGGGGATCCTCACCGCGGCCAACGCGAGCGGCCAGATGATCTTCCTGCCGGCGCTCGCGTGGCTCGCGACCGCCTACGGCTGGCGCTGGGCGGCGGTGGCGGTCGCGGCCGTCGCGATGCTGCTCGTGTTCCCGGTGGTCGCGGTCGTCGTGCGGGACCGGCCGCAGTCGATCGGGCTCGAGCCGTACGGCGCCACCGAGCCCGTCCCCGTGCCGCCGCGCTCGAAGCAGCCGTTCCGCCCGGCGATCGACGGCCTGCTCCTCGGAGTCGGGTCGCGGGCGTTCTGGCTCCTCTCGGGCACCTTCTTCATCTGCGGCCTCTCGACGAACGGCCTCGTCGGGACGCACCTGATCCCCGCGGCGATCGACCACGGCATGACCGCGGTCGCCGGGGCGTCGCTGCTCGCGCTGATGGGGCTCTTCGACGTGATCGGCACCACGTGCTCCGGCTTCCTCACCGACCGGCTCGACCCGCGCCGCCTGCTCGCCTGGTACTACGGCCTGCGCGGCCTCGCGGTGATCGCCCTGCCCGTCGCGTTCGGCTCGAGCTGGGCGCTCGTCGTCTTCGCCGTCTTCTACGGGCTCGACTGGGTGGCGACGGTCCCGCCCACGGTCGCCCTCACCGCCGACACCTTCGGCCGCGAGCGGGTCGGAATCGTGTTCGGCTGGATCTTCGCGGCGCACCAGTTCGGCGCCGCGTTCGCGGTCTGGGCTGCGGGAGCCTCGCGCCAGTGGACCGGCACCTACACGTACTCGTTCGTCAGCGCGGGGGCGCTCTGCCTGCTCGCCGCGGCGCTCTCTCTGCGGATCCCGAGCCCGGGCCGCCTCCGCGGACGGCTCGTCGCCGACCCGGCTCCCGCCTAGTACGCTGCAGCCATGGCGAGTGGGTCGGCCGGGTTCTCGATGGTGCAGGCCGTGCAGATGGCGACGCGGAACCACGGCATGCCGCTCGAGGCGCTGCGGTACCCGATCACGCCGACGGGCCTCCACTACCTCCTGATCCACTACGACATCCCCGTCGTCGACGAGGAGAGCTGGCGGCTCGAGGTCGGCGGCGAGGTGCGGCGCCCGCGGTCGCTCACCGTCGCCGACCTCCGGCGCCTGGACGCAGTCGAGACGTGCTCCACGATGGAGTGCGCCGGGAACGGGCGGGCGCGCTTCGACCCGATGCCGGCGAGCCAGCCGTGGCTGCTCGAGGCGGTCGGGACCTCGCGCTGGCGCGGCGTCCCGCTGCGGAGCGTGCTCGAGGAGGCGGGGCTCGGCGACGGGGTCGTGGAGATCCTCTTCACCGGCCTCGACCGCGGCGTCGAGGGCGAGCTCGAGCAGAGCTACCAGCGGAGCCTGCCCGTGAGCGAGGCCATGCGCGAGGACGTCCTGCTCGTCTACGAGATGAACGGGGCGCCGCTGCTGCCCCAGCATGGCTTCCCGCTGCGCCTCGTCGTCCCCGGCTGGTACGGGATGACCAACGTGAAGTGGCTGAGCTCGGTGACCGCCCTCGAGCGGCCGTTCGAGGGGTACCAGCAGGAGCATTCCTACCGCTTCCGCCGCGACGAGGACGACCCGGGGACTCCGTTGACCCGGATGCTGCCGCGCGCGCTGATGGTGCCGCCCGGGATCCCGGAGTTCCTCACCCGCGAGCGGCTGCTCGCTCCCGGCGTGCACGTGCTGCAGGGGAAGGCCTGGTCCGGGCACGCCCCGATCGCCGGGGTCGAGGTCAGCCTCGACGGAGGCGAGAGCTGGGAGCCCGCCGCGACGAGCCGGGAGCTCGACTCGCCCTGGGCCTGGTGCTCGTGGACGTACCGGTGGGAGGCGGCGGCGGGGCGCCACACCGTCTGCTGCCGGGCGAGCGACGAGGCCGGGAACGTGCAGCCCTCCGAGCCGGGCTGGAACGTCGGCGGCTACGTGAACAACAGCCCGCAGCGGGTCGTCGTCACCGTCCGCTAGGCGGCTTCGGCCAGCGGCACCGGCTCGGCGGCCTCGACGCTCCGCGCGCGCACGCGCCCCAGCGCGAGCCCGAGCAGCCCGGCCCCGGTCCCCGTCACGACCATCAGCAGCCAGGCCCGGTCGAAGCTGTGCATCGCGTCCGCCGCGCTCGGCGTCCCGAGCACGGCGATCAGGGTCGCGATCCCGACGACGGCGCCGATCTGCCGCGAGGTCGTCGAGATCGCGCTGCCGGTCGCGTAGCGGTCGCGCGGGAGCCGGGCGACGGCGGCGCTGGAGAACCCGGAGAACGTGAGGCCGACCCCGGTGCCCGTCAGCAGGACCCCGGGGAAGAACTCCGACCAGTAGGCCGGATGCGAGCCCACCCTCAGCGCGAGGTAGAGCGCGCCCGTCGCGAAGACGAGCCCGCCGGGGAACGCGACGACGCGCTGGCCGAATCGGTCCGACAGCCGCCCGCCGACCGGCGCGGAGGCCATTGCCATCAGCGGCCCGGGCACGAGCGCGAAGCCCGCGAGCAGGACGCTGTAGCGCCAGACGCTCGTCAGGAACAGGACGTTGCAGAGGAGGAGCGCGAAAAAGCCCGCGCCGAAGACGAAGACGCCCGCGTTCGCGACGGAGAAGGAGCGCACCCGGAAGAGCGACAGCTCGAACACCGGCGCCCGGTGGCGCGAGGAGCGGAGCACGAAGAGCGGCGCGAGCACTGCCGAGAGGGCGAACGCCGCGATCACGCCGGTCGAGCTCCAGCCCCAGCTCGGCCCCTCGACGATGCCCAGCGAGAGCGCGGCGACCCCGACGGCGAGGAGCGCCGTGCCGAGGGGATCGGGGAACGAGGCGGCCGGGTTGCGGCTCTCGCGGAGCAGGCGCCGCGCCGGGACGATCGCCGGGATGCCGATCAGGAGGTTGACGAAGAAGACCCAGCGCCAGCTCTGCCACGAGACGAGAAGGCCGCCGAGGACAGGCCCGGCGGCAGCGGCAGCCGCGCCCGTCGCGCCCCAGAGGGAGGTCGCAGTCGCGCGCTGGCCGATCGGGAACTCCGGCAGGACGAGGCCGAGCGAGGTCGGCACGAGGATCGCGGCGCCCAGGGCCTGCACGGTGCGGGCGGCGATCAGGACGTCGACGTTCCAGGCCAGTCCGCACGTCGTCGAGGCGGCCAGGAAGATCCCGATCCCGATCAGGAAGAAGCGCCGCCTGCCGTACCGGTCCGCGAGCCTGCCCGCGGGCACGAGCGCCGCCGCGAAGACGATGTTGTAGGCATTGAGCACCCAGGAGAGGTGCGCCAGCGAGTCCTGCGGGAAGCCCGCGCGCATGGCCGGGAACGCGATGTTCACGATAGTCACGTCGAGGAAGCCCATGAACGCCGCGACCGAGGTGACCAGCAAGACCTGCCAGCGGCGCTCCATCACTTGCCTCCCTCCGGTATCGATTGCTTCAAGAAACCGACTTGTAGCACACTAAGTTGCGTGATGCAAGTAACTCGGCTACGCTGGTCTCGTGCTGAAGCGCGACTACGAAGGCCAGGTCTGCTCCGTCGCCCGCGCGCTCGAGCTCGTCGGCGAGCGCTGGACGCTCCTGATCGTCCGCGACGTCTCGCTCGGCCGCCGCCGCTTCGACGAGCTTCGCGACAGCCTCGGGATCGCGAGCAACGTCCTCGCCGACCGGCTAGCCCGGCTCGTCGAGAACGGGATCCTCGAGCGCGAGCGCTACAGCGAGCGGCCCGAGCGCTTCGAGTACCGGCTCACCGAGAAGGGGGCCGACCTGCGCGTGCCGATCCTGGCGCTGATGCAGTGGGGCGACCGGTATCTCTCGGACGAGCCGCCGCGCGTCGCTCGCCGGGTCGGCGACGGGTCGCCGGTCACGGCGGCGCTGGTCGCCGCCGACGGCGCGATCCTCCGGCCGGGCGAGATCGAGACGGTGCCGGGGCCAGGCGCTCCGGCGCGCTAGCTGCTCGACGCGGGCGGCGGCCCGGTGCCGCGCACCCGGATGAACTTGCTGAGCAGGTCGAACCAGAACGGCGCGCCGAGCGAGAGCGCCGCCGCGGTCAGGAGGAGCCCGACCAGCTTCCCGAGCACCCCGAGCGTGTGGTTCGGGATCTCCTGCCGGCCCGTGCCGAGGTGGAGCTTCCAGCCGAGCGGTAGGCCGATCGAGCTCACCGCGGCGCCGACGCTGGGCGGCTTCTGCCCCTGCTGGACGGCCGCGTCCGCGTTCGCCACCACGGCGGCGCGCGCCGTCGGGTCCTTCCAGAGGGTGGTGGCGATCTGGATCGTGTCGACGTTGAGGAACACCACGACCAGGATCGCGATCACCCAGAGCATGGCCTGGACGTGGCGCTTGTACCAGCCCGAGACGCGGTCCATCGAGTCGTCGTACCACTTCTCGGCGCCGCGGCGGAACGCCTCGAGCTCGCCGCCGGCGTCCCGGTAGATCGCGAGCAGCGCCTCCCGGAGGGGCGGGCTCGGGATCGCGTCGATCGCGTCGATCAGGCTGGTGCCGACGACGACGGCGTTCAGGTGCCCATCGGGCGCGGCCTTGGCCGTCGGCGTGCTCCGCGCGCCGATGTCGATCAGCGCCGAGACGAAGGTGCGCGCGGGGACGTAGGCGGGGCCCTTCCCCTCCGTGACGGCAGGAGCCGACGTGTCGGCGCTCCTCGGCCGGACGAGCCCCTGGACGAGCGGGTGCTTCCAGAAGAGCGCGGCCAGCTCCTTCCCCTCCTTCGTGATCGTGTCGCTCCCGCTGAGCAGGTTCTCGATCGCGGGAACGAGCATCTTGGCGCGCGTCCGCTGCAGCGACGAGATCGTCTCGGTCACGGCCGAGCAGATCAGGCTCAGCACGAAGTAGACGAACGCGAGCCCGATCACGACCTCGAGGGCGGTGAAGTTCGCCATTCCTACGACGGCGCCCCGGCGGCTGGGAGCTCGATCATCGCTAGATGTGAGCACCCTTCGCTGGTCGAGTCAAGAAGGCGAGGAGCCGCTCGCCCTCCCGGAGCACGGCCGCGGCGTCCTTCGTCGGCAGCGGCTCGAACGGCCGGAGGTCCAGCTCGCCCGTCGCGCGGTCGCGCGCCCACGTTCCGCGCACGAACCCGTCGACGAGGAACGTGGCCCGGATCGCGTTCTCGGTGAAGACGAGCCGGCGGTGCTCCTCGGCGAGGATCCGCGTCCGGTCGGCGTGCCCGAGCAGCACGTTGTCGTATTCGGGCAGGAAGCGCGGCGGCGCGGAGGTGCCGGGCCCGGGCCTGGGCGCGCCGGGAAGGTCGAGGAGCTCGCGGCCCTCCTCGTCGCGGAAGGTGACGAGGCCCGGCCGCAGCCGCTCGACCGCCTCGCGCAGGCGCGTGAGGCCCGACCACGCCTGCACGTCCCTGACCGTGGCCGGCCCGAACGCGGCGAGGTAGCGGAGGACGAGCTCGTCGGGCGCCGTCCCGGGCGCGAGCGGCCGGCCGAGCCAGGCCTCGGCCGAGGTGTGTAGCGCCCGGCCGCTCCGCCGCCACAGGCCGCGCGGCGGCACCTGGACGAGCGGGACGAGCGCGCGGACCGCGTTCGCGAGCTCGGCCGGGCTCCGGTCCCAGGAACCGGCGAGCAGCCCGCCGAGCTCGGCGAGCGTCCGCGGCCGCTCCTCGACGAGCTCGCGGCCGGCGGCGGCGATGGCGTCCGTGTCCAGGCCGGACAGCCGCTTCGGGAACGCGTCGAGCACGGGCTGGACGGCCGGTCGGATCGCGAGGCAGTCGCGCGCGGTGACGAGGTGGATCGTCGAGCGCTGCAGCGCGATCCGCACGGCGGCCCGCGTCTCGATCAGCTCCGAGAGCTCCTCGGGACGGAAGCCCTCGAGCCGGGACCAGAGCGCGACGTAGGCGGTCGCCGGCGCCTGCGCCTGCAGCCCGACGAGGTGCTCCAGCGCCGCGGCGGCCGAGAGGGCCGAGCGCCGCAGGAGCAGCTGGCGCTCCAGCAGCGCCCGGTTGAGTGCCCGTCGGCTCAGCACCTCGACGCCCATCGGGAACGCACGGTAACCTTCCGCCCGGAGCGAACGCTCCGTCGCATGCGCGCACGCTGACCCGATACCCGGCTCCCGTCCTTCCGCCTCCGGAGGTGGTCAGCCCGTGCCCCGCGCTCGTGGCGTGCTCGCAGCACGCAGCATCAGCAAGTCGTTCGGCGACAGCGTCGTCCTCGACGGCGTCTCGCTCACCGTCGCTCCACACGACCGAATCGGCGTGCTCGGACCGAACGGGATCGGCAAGTCGACGCTGCTCAGAGTCCTCGCGGGGCTGGAGCAGCCGGACTCGGGCACGGTGAGCCGCGAGCCCGGGACGATGGTCGTCACCTATCTCGCGCAGGAGTCCCACGCGGCGGGGCTCTCCGGCGGCGAGGCGGCGAGGCGGCAGCTCGAGGCGATCCTCACTACCGACGCGGACGTGCTCCTCCTGGACGAGCCGACGAACGACCTCGACGTCGTGGGGCTCGAGCTGCTCGAGCGGTTCCTCGCCCGCCACCACGGCGGGCTGGTGGTCGTCTCGCACGACCGCGCCTTTCTCGAGCGGACGAGCCGGATCGTCGAGCTGGAGGCGGAGACGGGGCGGGTCCGCGAGTTCGCGGGCGGCTGGAGCGCGTACGAGGCCGAGCGGGCTCGCCTGAGCGGGCGCCACGAGGCCGCCTACGGGCGGTACGAGGGCGAGCGCAGGCGGATCGAGGAGCAGGCGAGGCGGATGAGGCAGTGGGAGGAGCGCGGGTACGGCCAGGGCCGCAAGAAGAAGAAGGGCAAGGACGTCGGCAAGGCGTTCGAAAAGAAGCTCTCGCGGCTCGAGCGGGTCGAGAAGCCCTGGGCGCCGTGGCGGCTTCAGCTCGAGCTCGCGCCTGCGAGACGGGGCGGCGACCGGGTCGCGAGCCTCGACGCTGCGGTCGTCGAGCGCGGTGGCTTCCGCCTGGGCCCGATCGATCTCGAGCTCCGCCACGGCGACCGGCTGGCGATCCTCGGGCGCAACGGCACCGGGAAGACGACGCTCCTGCGGGCGCTGCTCGGCGAGCTCGAGCTCTCGGCGGGCCGCCGCTGGGTCGGCCCCGGGGTCGTCCTCGGCGAGCTGCCCCAGGGCGAGGGGCCGTTCTCCGGCGGCGCGCCGCTCCTGGATGCCTTCTCGGCGGCGGCGGGCCTCGCGCCGGGCGAGGCGCGAGGGGCGCTCGCGAAGTTCGCGCTCGGAGCCGACGACGTCCTCCGGCCCGGCAGCTCGCTCTCGCCCGGCGAGCGAAGCCGCGCGACGATCGCGCTGCTCGCCGCGCGCGGCGTCAACACGCTGCTGCTCGACGAGCCCACCAACCACCTCGATCTCGAGGCGATCGAGCAGCTGGAGACGGCGCTCGAGGGCTTCGAGGGAACGATCGCGCTCGTCACCCACGACCGGCGCTTCCTCGAGGCCTTCCGGGCGACCCGGGCCCTCGAGCTGAGCCGTGCCTAGGAAACCAAGACCGGCGATTCGTCGTCTCAGGATCCGTGGGGAGTCAACGACGGTACACGGTGCGTTTCACCCTGATGAACGGCGACGTCGCGGAGTTGCCGTACGCCGCCGAGGAGCGGGTGCGGGCCGGTGACCTGATCACCGTCTGCGGGTGGCGCGTCTCGGTCGACAGCATCGTCGTGGACGCCACGGCGCACACCGGGGGGCTGCTGACCGGTCGTGTGCTCCGGACGACACCCGTCCTGGAGCCGCGGCGATCGAGGAAGTCGCCCGTTCGGTAGGGACATCACCCCGCGGCAGCCGGGATGGCTAGCGTAGGGGCATGGCTGAGGCGGGAGCAGCTGCGCCGGAGCTCACCGGGCGCACGGCGTGGAGACGGAACCTCGCGCTGCCCGTCCGCGAGTTCCTCGGCACGGAGGTCGGCAGCTCGCTCGTGCTGCTCGGCGCGACGATCGCGGCGCTCGCCTGGGCGAACGCCGACCTGTCGTCGTACCAGTCGTTCTGGTCGACCGACTTCACGATCCGGCTCGGCGGCCACGGGATCGGCCAGGACCTCCAGGGCTGGGTCAACAACGGGCTGATGACGCTCTTCTTTCTCGTGATCGGGCTCGAGGCGAGGCGCGAGTTCGACACGGGCGAGCTGCGCGATCGCCGCCGTGCGCTGCTGCCGCTGCTCGCCGGGATCGGCGGCCTCACGGTGCCGGTGCTGATCTTCCTCGCGTTCAACGCGGGCGGCTCGGCTGCCTCGGGGTGGGGCACGGCGATGTCGACCGACACGGCGTTCGCGCTCGGCGTCCTCGCGCTCGTCGGTCGCTCGTGCCCCGACCGGCTGCGGGTGTTCATGCTCACCGTCGTCGTCGTGGACGACCTCGTCGCGCTGCTCGTGATCGGCACCGCCTACTCGCACGACGTCGCGTTCGGCTACCTGGCGATCGCGGCGGTGCTGCTCGCGGTGGTGCTGGTGCTGCGCCTGCTCGAGATCCGCCGCGGCGTCCTCTACGCGGCGATCGGCGCCGCGATGTGGGTGGCGGTGTACGAGTCGGGCGTCGAGCCCGTGATCGTCGGCCTCGCGATGGGCCTGCTGACGTACGCCTATCCCGCGACGCGGCTCGACCTGGAACGGGCGACGAACCTGTTCCGGTCGTTCCGGGAGCAGCCGACGCCGGAGCTCGCGAGCACCGCCCGGCGGAGCCTGGTGTTGTCGGTCTCGCCGAACGAGCGCCTGCAGAACCTCTGGCACCCGTGGACGAGCTACGTCGTCGTGCCGCTCTTCGCCCTCGCGAACGCCGGCATCCCGATCAGTCGCACTCTCCTGCGGAACTCGTTCTCCTCGTCGATCACGCTCGGGATCCTCGTCGGCTACGTGGTCGGAAAGCCGGTCGGGATCGCCGGCGTCTCCTGGGTCCTGTCCCGGCTGCGGCCGGGGCTCCGGCTGCCCGTGGGCTGGGGGCCGCTCGTCAGCAGCGGCGTCGTCGCGGGGATCGGCTTCACCGTCTCGCTGCTGATCGCGAGCCTCGCGTTCCACGGCGAGCAGCTCCAGGAGGCGAAGGTCGGCGTGCTCAGCTCCGCGATCGCCGCCTCGCTGCTCGGCTGGCTCGCGTTCAGAGCGGTGCGGCTGCTGCCGGCCCGCTTCGTCGTGGCGACCGCGGAGCGGCCGGTCGATCTCGCCGTGCCGGTCGACCCGAAGCGCGACCACGCCCGCGGCTCGGACGAAGCGCCGGTCACGCTGCTCGAGTACGGCGACTTCGAGTGCCCGTACTGCGGCCGCGCCGAGCCCGTCGTCCGCGAGATCGTCCGGCAGTTCGGCGACGACCTGCGCTACGTGTGGCGCCACCTCCCGCTCGCCGACGTGCACCCCAATGCCCAGCTCGCGGCCGAGGCGGCTGAGGCGGCCGGCGCGCAGGGCAAGTTCTGGGAGATGCACGACCTCCTGTTCGAGCACCAGGACGCGCTGAGGCCGCCCGATCTCGTCTCGTACGCGGAGGAGCTGGGACTCGACGTGGACCGGTTCACCGACGAGCTGCGGCGGCGCGTGTACGCCGCGCGCGTCAACGAGGACATCGACACCGCCGACCAGAGCGGCGTCACCGGCACGCCGACGTTCTTCGTCAACGGCCGGCGCCAGCAGGGCGCGTTCGACATCGAGACGCTCTCCGCGGCTGTACGGGCGGCGCTGCAGCGGTCGCGTCTGTCCTCTGCGTCGTGACGACGTTCCGTCGGAGCGCTTCCGATCCCGGCGTGCGTGAGCCGCGCCGGGGCGGCGTCGAGATCGCGTGTCTATCCTTCGCCCGCACGGGCGGTTAGCTCAGCTGGAAGAGCGCCTGCTTTACACGCAGGAGGTCGCAGGTTCGAGACCTGCACCGCCCATCAGGCGACGCGCCGCAGCGTCTACGGCGAGGCCGAGTTTGACTCATTTGGCACGAACCCTTAGGGTCGGGTGGACGGCGAGTCGAGTCGCGCGAAAGCGCCCTCCTGAGGCAGCCACCCGGTTGTGCGCCTCTGCGACGTCAAGCTCTCTCTCCTTGCCGACTACGAAAACGGGGCGGATGATCGACCTCCGTGAGCGAAGGGGACACGCTCGGTGGCGAACTCGCGCGCGAGTTCCAGCTGGCGTGCGGGGGGCCATACGACGTCATCTTCCTCGCCACGGTCCACGACGGCCGCGGGTACATCTTCCAGTTCGTCTCGCCGACGCCGAACACCGCAGCATCCGACCGGCGCACCTACGACGCGGGGCGACGCTCGTTCCGCTTCGCCGCGAAATAGGGCAACGACAGCAGCTTCGCTGACGGCACTCCGGGCAGAGCAGCTCGCTTGCACAGGCGCGCGTTCTGAGCGGGCTCCGCTCCGTCCTTCACCTGTTCTTTCGGCTAACTAGGCAGACTGCCGCGGGTCGGCTATCAATCTCCTGGTGAGTCCGGCCCGGGTACGGGGCGGGTGTCCTCCTCACAGGCCGCTGTCTCGGCGGGTGCTCGGCCCCGTACCTAGCCTTGCCCTCTCGCGTCCCTCCCTCGGGGCCTCGCCCCGGTGCTTGGGAAGCGCGCCGGCGCCGATCCTTGCAGCCGTCGAACTTGAGGAAACCGGCGCCGGCGCGCGTGCCCCCTCCCGATCCGATGGTTCCACGCGCCGCTGAGGTATCGCTGAAATCGCGCGTCCGCGCGGCGGGCCGCACCTATGTGACGGTGAGCACGCCCTTCATCCCTTCCTCCGCGTGCCCGGGGACCTGGCAGAGATACGGGTAGGCGCCGGGCTTGGTGAAGGTGACCGTGAGCGTGGTCGACTGGCCCGAGCCGATCAGATCGCTCGTCTTGCCCATGATCGAGAAGTCGTGCGGGATCTGGCCGTTGTTGGTGATCGTGAAGATCACCGTGCCGACGGGAACGGACTGCTGCGAGAGGTCGAACTTGAACTCGGTCGCGGAGACGGCGACGTTCGTGGTCGGTCCGGTCACGACGGCCGTCACCGTGATCGTGCCCCGCACGGTCGCCTGCGGGTGGCCGGGCGCGGTCGAGACGTAGACGAGCTTCCCGGCCTTCGCGAGCGTGAGCCGCATGACGGCAGCGCCGCCGGGCGCGAGCGAGACCTTCTTGGTCGCGACGGCGAACGTGCGCCGCAGCGTGGCCTTGTTCGCGACGCGGAACACGACGGCTCCCGCCGGAACAGCCTTCGCGCTGAGCGTCACGCCTGAGTTCTTCAGCGTCACGGCGACGGTCACGCTGCCCGTTCGGTCGCCGCCGATCGAAGCGCCGAGCGCGCCGACGGCGGTGAGGAGCACGGCCGCACCGGCAGAGGCAAGGACGACGGCGAGAGATCGCGTTCGCACGGGTAACACCCCTAACACATTTCCGACATATTGACAAGACGGCCGATCTATAGGAGGCTTCACGGTCTGTTCCACGTGGTCGACCGGGTGCTCGACCGCCGCCAATAGCGTCGGCAGCCGGGGTAGAGCCATTGCGAAAGGAGTCTCCATGGACGACGACGTTGGGAAGGAACCCGGCGTTGATCAGCCGCGGCCGGTTGCGCCCGAGCCCGAGCCCGAGCCGGGATCGAAGCTCTCCCGCCAGCGGTTTCTGGCCGCGGCGGGCCTCACCGTCGGGGGCCTTGCGTTCGGGTCGCCGCTCGCGGCGGCCGCGACGAAGCCAGGCCCGTTCGTCGCGACCAAGCTTCCCAGAAAGTGGGACCGCGAGACGGACGTGGTCGTCGTCGGGAGCGGCGGCGCCGCGCTCGCGGGCGCGATCGCCGCACGTGCCTCCGGCGCGCAGGTCCTCGTGCTCGAGCGCGCCGCCCTGATCGGCGGCACGACGCTCAAGTCGGGCGGCGAATACTGGATCCCGAACAACCCGGTGATGCAGGCGAAGGGGCTGACCGATCCGCGCGAGGACGC
>Ga0335080_10002859_pt1 | contig 17353 bp, 13 predicted proteins | sample Lox_Sample_34_FD_206720 | JGI IMG/M metagenome (GOLD analysis project Ga0335080, IMG submission 206720) | Soil microbial communities from Loxahatchee National Wildlife Refuge, Florida, United States - Lox_Sample_3.4 | ecosystem: Environmental > Terrestrial > Soil > Wetlands | place: USA...
TACGTCGAGGTCGATCTGACCAACGGGGCGCAGCAGATCGCGCTCAACTTCGCCGGTCCCCCGCAGAACCCCGGCAGGATCACGCCCAGCCCGGCGAGCGTAAGCCTCTCGACCACGGGCGGCGCGCAGTCGGCGCAGGGCACGCTGGCGGTCAACCTTTCCGACAAGACCCAGCCGTGGACGGCGTCGGTGTTTCCGAACAACCGCACCACGGCCTGGCTCAGCCTCTCCCAACGCTCCGGCACGGGACCGGGGCAGATCACATTGACGGCAAACGCGGCGGGGTTTGCACCCGGAGCGTACCGCGCCGTAATCGTGCTGCAATCGCCCAACTCGATTCCGCAGACCGTCAACGTGCCGGTCATGTTCGTGCTGAACGCAAGCACTTCGGGCACGGCAATCAACCGCATCGCCAACCCGGCCACCGACAAGCCGGACGCCAGCCCCGGCATGCTGCTCACCATCTACGGCACGCAGCTTGCGAACACCTCGATGATGGCCACGCCGGCAGCGCCCTCGTTCTCGCTCGCGGGCGTCACGGCGACGGTGAACGGCCTGCCGGCGCCGGTGCTGTTGGTGGATCCGGGACAGGTCAATATCCAGGTCCCCTTCGAAGCCGGCGCCGGCCCGGCGGTGCTCGGCATCAACAAGAACGGCGAGATTGCAGGGTTCCAGTTCACGCTTGCGCCGGCATCGCCGGGCATCTACGCGGACCCGAATCTCAGCGCCAAACCAGGCGGCTACGCGACGGTCTTCGTGGCCGGCATCGGCGAGACCACGCCCGCGTTGCGGACCGGCTTCACGGCGCCTTCGAGCACGCCGGTTAGTGCCTTGGCGCGGCCGGCCCTCCCGCTGAGCGTCACGGTCGGCGGTGCGCCGGCGTTCCTCCAATTCGCGGGTATTCCGGCCGGATTGATCGGCGTCGCGCAGGTCAACTTCCTGGTGCCGGCCAGCGTGCCTGCGGGACCGCAGCCACTGGTGGTCACCGTCGGCGGAGTCTCCAGCGCGCCGGTGACCATCGATATTCAGTAGCTCATATGCCGCTTCCGAAGGGCGGGAAGTAGAGCGTGCGCCGGTTGCAGCCGGGGCATAGACAGGTAAGCGCGCCGAGCCGTTTCAGGTCCGCGGCCGGCGAGCCCGCGCCGCAGTGGACACAGACGTTGACCATCGCAGGCAGCTCGACGGGATCGGACGTGGAGCGTTCGAAGTAGAACGCCCAGCCGTAGAGCGCGAGATCGGAGTGGAAGGCGCGGTCGAGAGATCGGGTGCCCAGGTACAGCGCGGCGTGAGCGGCGCGGACTGCCCGGAGCGGCAGATGACGGAGGCGGACCAGGCGGCGCTGCAGATCGGGTGGCGGCGATTCGAGCAGCGGGAGCACGGTCGAGAGATACGAGAACGACGAGTAGAGCTTGCGCCAGCGCGCCAGCCCCAGGCCCGTCGTACGTTCGACCAGGTCGATGATCTCGGCGCGGCGGAACCGGTTGACGTGGCCGCCGCCTTCGAAGAGGTAACGATAAATGCCGTCGCATACGCCGCGGCCATTCGGCACGGCCACTGACAGCCCGCCATCCGGTTTGAGGACGCGCGCCACTTCGCGCAGCGCGGACTCCGGCTGGACAACGTGCTCCAGCACGTGATGACAGACCACGTAGTCGAAACTTGCCGCGGGAAACGGCATGGCTGCCGCGTTGCCGAGCACGGACGGCCGGACGGCTGGGTCTTCGTCCAGGCCGATCACCGTGCAGGCGAGATCGCGCGCCTGCTGATTGCCGCCCGCGCAGCCAACGTCGAGCAGACGCTGGCCGGCGCGCGGAGGTGAGGTCCAATCGAACATCTACAGGCATACTTGCACGTGCGGGGCGTACCTGGCGACCTCGGCAACGAAAACTGCCGGGTCCGCGGGGGAGAGCAGCAGTTCGGGGTCGTTGCCGACGCGGACCGCGATGTGGGTGCCGAGCGCGCCCACAAAGGTGATGGCGCGATAGGGGATGGTCCAACGGACCAGGCCGGCCGTGACGCGGAGCGCGTCGGGCGCGGTGACATAACGATGCGGAAACGCCATCAGGATGAGACAGACGAGCACCGGGACGCCGATCCATGCGTTGCCGCCGAGGGCTAAGACGGCGACCACGTAGACGATGGCGACGAGGTGCCACACTTCGAGCTTGGATTTATGCGTCATATGGACGATGCCTGTTCTTTAGATGCCGGAGTACCGGCAATTCTTACTGTTCTTTGAGCCAGGACGGCCCGGGCGGGCGGCGCCTGGCTCGCAGGACGGAAGGCCTGCGTTACTGGCCTCGTTTCTTTTTAAGGTCGGCGAGGAGGCGATCGATCTCCTCCTGCTTTTCCATGGCGGCGAATTTCTCGCTGACGTCGTCGGTGACCAGCTCGGCCGTGGCTTGCGCCGTGGCTTCGCTCTGGCGGACCTTCGATTTCATGCGGTCGAAGGCGGCGGCGTTAGATTCGCCGTTGATGTCGCTGGCGGCATTGGTGGCGGTGCGCATGGCACGCGAGCGGCGGTGCTGGGCGATGAGCAGATCGCTCTTGGACTGCGCTTCGGCAAGCTTCTGCTGCAGCTTGAGAAGCGCAGTCTTCAGATTTTCGACCTGCGCCTTCTGGTCTTCCACCTGCTGGCGGAAGCCTTCGGCCATCTGCTTGTAGCTCATGCTGCGCTCGAGCGCGGCGCGGGCGAGGGTTTCGTCCTTCTTATCCAGGGCCATTTCGGCGCGGCGCATCCACTGGCGCTCGTTCTCCTCGGCTTCCTGGAGCTTTTTCTCGAGCACGTGCTGGTCGGCGATGGAGATGGCGACCTGGGTCTTCACCTGCATGAGCTGGTTTTGCATATCGAGGATGACCTGTTTGATCATCTTCTCGGGGTCCTCGGCCTTATCCACCACATCATTGAGATTGGCGCGGATGAGGGTTGCGACGCGTTCCAAAAGTGCCATGGGAGTTACTCCTTGTTATTAATCGTTCTCGGAGCCTTGTCGCCGATGGTGCGGACCTTGGCGAACAAGTCGTTGAGCGGCATGCCGCTCAGGGTTTCGAAGAGAGCCGGGATCTGCGCCGCCATCTTGGTGAGATCTCCGGTTACCTTGTAGAGCCCGGCAGCATCACCGTTGCCGGTGGAGACCACCGTGATCTTGTCCACGTTGGCCAGGGGCGCGGCGAGGGCCTTGACGACCTCGGGCATGTTGGTGATGAGCTTGTCTACGATGGCCGCCTGGTTGAATTCCTGGTAGGCCTCGGCCTTGATGTTCATGGCCTTGGCTTCGGCTTCGCCCTTCTTGAAAATGATTTCGGCTTCGGCTTCGCCCTGCGCGCGGATGGCGGAGGCCCGGCCTTCGGCTTCCATCACGAGCCGCATCTTCTCGGCTTCGGCGAGGGTCTCGATGCGCTTGCGCTCGTACTCGGCGGCCTTCATCACCGTGGCCATCAGCTCGGCCTCGCGGCGCTTGACTTCGGCTTCCTGCACCAGGACCTCGTGCTCCTTTTCCACCTGGTGAATGGTGACCTCTTCGGCGCGGACCTTCTGCTGCATGACATTGGTCTGAATCTCGTAGGCCTTATCCGCGGTGGCTTGCTGGCGCTTGACGCCTTCGATGTACTCGGCCTTCTTGATTTCCAGGTCGCGCTGGGCCTCGGCCTGTTTGGCCTGAGACAGGGTCTCAGCGAGGACGCGCTCCTGGTCGGCCTTGGCTTTGGCGATGGCGGCTTCGCGGGAGGCTTCCGCCCGCTTGATCGCGGTATCGCGCTCGGCTTCGGCGGTGGCCACGTCGGCATCGCGCTTGATGCGCGCGATATCGGGCCGGCCCATGTTGGTGATGTATTCGTTCTTGTCGCGGACTTCCTTGATGGTGAACGAGATCACTTCGAGGCCCATCTTGCTCATGTCATCGGCGCAGGTGGAGCGCATGCGGTCGCCGACCATTTCGGGCTGCTTCACGATCTCTTCCACGGTGAGCTGGCCGATAATGCCGCGGAGGTGGCCTTCCATGACGAGGCGGATGAGGCCTTCGCGCTCCTCCGGGCCCTTGGTGAGGAACTGCTCGGCGGCGGTCAGGATGGATTCGGGGTCGCTCTTGACCTTGATCTGGGCGACGGCCTCGACCGTCACCGCGACGCCCTGCTTGGTGTAGAGGTCCTGCTTGGGAGCGACATCGAACGACATCAGCTCGAGCGAGAGGCCGCGGCAGCTCTCCAGCAGCGGGAAGATTACGGTGCCGCCGCCGCGGACCACGCGCGGGTTCTTGCCGCCGCCATACACGATCAGCGCCTCGTTCGGTCCGGCTTTACGGTAGAGTCGCGCCAGGGCCATCATGGTCATCAGCACAACGGCGATGACGATCCCGGCGTAAATCAGAATCTGGTTTTCCATAAAAGAGGTTCTCCTCTGGCTCCTTCTTATAAGGCGTTCGTGAGCTCATCCCACGGACGCACGTACGCGATTCCTTTTTCGTATCGCGTGACGACGACTTCGGTGCCCTTATCGATGGCAGCGCCACCTTCGGCCCGGGCGCCGGTAACACGGCGCGTGCCGTCCTGTGTGAAAATCAATTCCCCGGTGCCCCCGCTGCGAATCGGGACGCTCAGCTTTCCGAGCACGCCGATCATGTCGAAATCGGCGGGGTCCATTACCTTCTGGTGACCCACCAGGTACTTCGCCAGGAACCAGAACACGACGGCAGCGCCGCCGATGCCCGCCAGGACCGCAATCGCGAGCGCGAGCAGCGCCCAGATGGTGGAATAGCGCTGCAGCAGGTAGCCGGTGCCGCCGAACCATGTCAGAAAGACGGAGATGGTGGCGAAGTTGAACCACGGCGTTTCGCCGCCGCCGGCGCCATGGCCGTGACCCATGTGGAGGCCATGGTGAAAATCGAAGTGCAGATGCGGCACATGCAAGTGCGGCATATGGAAGCTTCCGGCGAGAAACGAAATCAGGCTCAAGCCGAAGCCCACCAGGAAACAGACGAGGTAGAATTCAGACCAGGTCATAAGTCCTCCGTACCGCTGTGGGAATCCTCCTTACCGCCTTTTAGTCTTTGGGGCCGGGACCGCCGGCGCCCTGAGGACCTCGATGAGCCGCTCGGCGAGGCCCTGGTTCTCCAGGATGTTGCCGAGCAGGATGAGACACATGCGAGAGTCCTTGTGTTTTGCCACGGTCAGCAGCGCGTGATGTAGCTCCGCGTCGCGCGCGAAGCGCTCCGCACCGCTGACGAGATAAAGATCGAGCTTGTCTTCAACCGCGCCGAGGTCGCTGAGCAGCTCGTTCTGGAAGCCCTCGGGGTCATCCACGAGATAACCCGGATGAACTTTGAAGAACCGCGCGAGCAGCATGCGCGTCGAGTTGGTGAGGTGCGGGCGGGCGCCGCTTTCGATCTGCGAGAGGTAGCTCTGGCTGATGCCCTTGCCCTGCTCGGTTTGGATGAGGCGGGCAAGTTCAGCCTGAGAGAGCTCCCGGTCGAGTCCGCGGAGAGCGCCTTCGACTTCCCGGAGGTATCGAAGCTTCTCACCTAATGTCATATCGCAATCTGTGATGACTATATTGCAAATTGCAAAGGATGTCAAGAGGTATTTGCGATCGCGGCGGAAGCAGGGCGCCTTTTGGGCGAATTCCCCGGCAGGATTCGCTAAGTCGTTTGAAATCAGATTCAAATGCGCTGAATCGCGCCGGCCGTGACGTCGAACATAAACGATATACGGATCTGCAAGGCTGATATACTCGCCACAGATGATTCGCCCGTTGGTTTTCCTGGCATGGGTCCCGTTGTGGGCGCAGAGCGAGATGCCGCGGACCTTCGAGGTCGCGTCGATCAAGCCGGCAGTGGTGACGCCCGGGCGCAGGCCGGCTCCGTTGGACGGCGGGCCGGGGACGAAGTCGCCCACTCGGCTGGCGGGGACGGCGACGATGAAAGAACTGCTGATGCGGGCGTACGGCGTGAAGTCGTATCAGATCAGCGGACCGGCATGGATGGATACGGAGACGTACGAGATCGCGGCCAATGTTCCGGCCGAAGCGAGCAAGGAGCAGGCGGCGGAAATGCTGCGGAACCTGCTGGCGGAGCGGTTCCACCTGGCGGCTCATCGCGAAACCAAGGAGGTTGGGATGTATGCGCTGCTGGTGGGAAAGAACGGGCCGAAATTGCAGGAGACCGATGCGGCTGCGGAGGAAGACGACAAGGCCCGGACGGCGGGCGGCTTTGTGCGGCCAAAGGTGACGATGGGGCCGGACGGGTTTCCGCAGATTCCGCCGGACGCCAGGATTCCGGGTAGCTTCACGCTGACTCTATCGAGTGGGGAGTTTCTTCGGACCAAGGTGTTCGCGCGGCACCAGAATATGGATCAACTCGCGGGCACGATCGCCACGTTTTTGAAACGCCCGGTAGTGAACCAGACGGGATTGGCGGGACGGTACGATTTCACGCTGGCGTTTGAGTCCGATCCGCTGGAGCCGGCGGGGGAGATGCGGCCGCGGGCGGCGCCGGAGAATCCGGGACCGACTATCTTCGCGGCGGTCCAGGAGCAACTCGGGCTGAAGCTGGAACAGCGGAAGGGGCCGCTGGATATGGTGATGGTGGATCGAGTGGAGCGGGTGCCTACCGAGAATTGAGGAGCGGCCGGGGCGTGGCGCACCGTCTCGGTTATGGGGGTGCCCTTTCGGCCCTAAGCCTCCGCCTGCTCTGGGCGACGCCGCCGTCGAAGAATCAAAAGCACCAGCGGACCAGCTATCAGCGCCGAATAGCTCACGATGCGGCAGATTACCAATTCCGCGCCGCCGTTGTAGGTGAAGTCCAGGCTGCATCCCTCGGCGCACCGGGGCCGCAGCCACATCAGACCGAGCCCATCTTTATACAGCGTACCGGGCGCACCGTTGACTCTTACGTGCCATCCGGGATGATGCGTTATGTGCACCGCCAGCGCATCGGCGGACGGTGCTGGCAGCTTCATCGAGACGTGGTTGCGTCCATGCCATTGTACTTCGGCGGCTGCGTGCCCAGGCTCTTCGAGGGAAGCAGCGAATCCGGCGAGTTGCGCCGTATCGCTCGCGCCGCGGGGCTCGAGCCGGACGATCGCGTCCTCCGGCACGAGATGAGCAATCCCGGTGACCCCGGTGGCGTACAGACTGACATCGTCTTCACGCCAAACCAACGGAAGATGAGTGTCGAACTTGGCCGGATGGCGAAAGCCCTTCCAGGTTTCCTTGCTATTAGGCCCCGAAATGGCGACGCCGGCCGCGCCGTAGGCCCTCAACCAAAGCAACGAGTTTCGAGCATCGATCTCGTCCGTCTCGCCGCCATTGTATTGCGCAGCCACAGCCATCTGTAGGGTGGGGTTGTAGGCCGTACTCCAGGCCCCACCCGAGAACTGGAAAATGTCGGTGAAGGCATCCGCCCACTTGCTGATCGACCCGGGCAGCGACACGCGCTGGCCGGGCAGAATGCGATCGGCGGCGATGGCACAGCGGTATTCGATAGTAGTGTGAACGTCCTCGGTGGCCGTGACCGTTTTGGCATGTCGCCGCTCCGCGACGAATTGTTCGGCGCCAATGGCCAGCAGGAGAGCGGCGGAGGTGACGCGAACGGTGCGCGGTATCCGGCGGTAAATCGCCCGCGCTACCAGCGGCACCAGGAGGGCTATGCCGAATTCCGCTTCGCAGGCATATCGTTTCGGCTGTGGCAGGAAATGACGATCGAAATAAAGGTCAATCGCGGGAATGGCGATCGTCGCGTAAGTAAAGAGTCCGACGAATTGAAACCATCGATCCGTTGTCCAGCGCGGCAAAAAGTGCCATAGTGTAGCCCATCCGCAGGCGAACATGGCAAATGCCGCGAGCGAGGACAGGCTCCATCCGTTGCCGCCCGTTGCCGAAGAGTGTTGGATCGCGAGAAGGTTCGTTGGCGAGAGGAATGGGGAGACGATCGCATAAGCGTACGCGCCGATTCCGAAGATGCGCAGCGCATGATGGCCGGGGCGATCGCGGCCAACGGTAAACAACAGACAAATGGAAACGAGCAGGACCAGCACGGGACCGAAATCGCTGGCCAGCGCAGCGGCAGCGATGACGGCCACGGCCGCGGCGCAGTATCGTGACGGCGGGACGGCGCCCGCGTGATCAATCGCCAGCCAAAGCGCCAGTATGGCGAGCGGCAACAGCGTGAGTGCCGTTAAGTGAGGCGTGTCGTCCCAGACTGCCATCAGGTACAAGCGGCGCGTATCCCACAAACTGCTCCAGGCGAAGCGGCCATCGTGCAGGAAGAGCTGCGTCGGCGACGTGAGGGAATAGAGCAGAGCGGAGACGAAGGCAGACGCAGTGGAGCGCGCCAACCGCCGCGCCATCAGAAATAAGGTTACCGGCGTGAGGCAGTAGACAAGTCCGTTGAGCCACTGGAACGCGATGTCGGCAGGGATCCCTCGCGCCCAGGCAAGCAACGCCGTGAACCCGGGAACCAGCGGCGCATAAACGAACTCGAAAGGCATGCCGCAGTCGAAATAGGGCCACCACGTCGGCCAGAACCAGCTCCAGCCGGCCTTTTGCGCCATCGCAATCCAGAAGCCCTGCATCGAATTCACGTGGGCGGCGCCAGAGAAAAACAACTCCCGGCAGAGATAGCCGTTGATCCACACGATCCCTGCGATAGACGCCGGCACACCGGCCTTCCGGAGTTGCATAAGTTCGATTCTCCCGCAAGACGGGGCAGCCCGCGATTGCGATGTGGCCGAAACGCCGCACGGACTATGGACGGTGGCCACAGGAAAACAAGCGGAAACACCGCGGCGAAACCTGATCAGGCTACGTTCAAATGAACATCCCCGGGCCACTGGCGAGGCTCGCGGAATGGGCGGGCTGTAAGCAGTCGCCGGTCACAGGAGTTTGAACTTTTTTCTCCCGCCGCACATGACTGAGGACAAAGGCCGGGCGGAGACTTGCCGTCGTAACGCAAGCCAACGCGGTCCGAGCCGGGTGGAAAATAGTGGTCGGGAGAGGGGTCTTGGGCGGGTCGCCCAAAAAAGCCCGGCTAAGTCTTTTGTTTCGGTTGGAGACTTGGAAAATTTGGGCAGAATTGCCCAAATCCCCATGAATCACGGCGCGCCTGCAGCGCCGTGCCGCGGGGCTCGCGGTGTGGGTCCAGGTGTAGTGGTCGCCTTACGCGGTCTCGCAATTGTGCTCGGCGCGCGAATTCGTGGTGAAGGATTGCGATGGCCGCCTGCTGGCGTTCGGCGCGAACCTATAGTCACTTCAGGAGGTACACCACCGTCGTCTCCGTGCCGGCCGGATCCGGTGTTGGATCTCCGTAGATCTCCCACGAGTGCCCGGCGGATTTTCTCCGGTTCGCCGCCATCCATTTCCGGATCGCGTCGTGCGCCTCGTTCATGCGGTTGTACGGGCCGCGGTGGACGGCGACGGCAGCTTCGCCCCCGGGCGTCTCGGTCGCGTACACCTCGCCCGCGGTTTCAAATGCGCGCGTGACCTCGACACCGAAGTCGCACAGTATCGGCGCGCCCGGCTGCGCCGGGTGGTGGTAGAGGAAAATGTTGTGGCCGTCAGTCCACAGTCCAGGCTGGCTGCGAATGAACGGCCAGACCTTGCCCAGTGCCGGCCCCCATGCCGAGCCAACCGCGCCCGGCGCGACCTCCCGCCGCACCGCGGCCAACTTGCGAGGGTGGACAGTCTGTACGTTGACGGAGACGGGCATTCCTCGATCGTAGACCAAAATCGCGATCGCGCGCAGGTGAGTCGATTTCCGCCATCGACTCTGCCGACAAGCAAAGCTGCCGGCCGGACTTTGTTACGGACGCGTATCTTGCGCTGAACCCGAGTTGGTAGAGACGTGGTTCCAGACAATCGGAATGATCCCCCAGCAGGCACCCTGATCGTGTCCAGACTCAAGGACCTCAACGAGCCTTCCGGTAGTATTGGTTGGGCGCGCCGGGCGTGGGAGCGCCGGAGGCGACCTGCGCCCCGCCCGCATGCGCCCGGGTCAACCCAGCGGTGAGGGTGATGCCGCTGCCGGAGATCTGCGCGCCGGCAGCGTGGGCATGGGTGAGCGGCGCGGCAACCGTGATTCTGGCGCCGCCTCTCCCGCCGCCGGCAGCAACGACCACCGCGGTCTCCTGGTTCGCGCCAGTGTCGATGGCGATGGTCTGGCCGGTGGTGAAGCCGAATCCGCCGGCGACAGGAATCACGGTCGCGCCGGCATCGGTGGCTGCGCTCGCGGTAGCAGCGCCCGCCGTGCCAACCGTCGCGATGACGGCGGTCTCGAGGTTCGCGCCCGTATCGATGGTAATCGTCTGGCCGGGAGCAAAGTCGGCCACACTGGCGACCTTAATATTGGTCGCGCCAGCGGCCGAACCGGCCGGCAGGGTGGTGGCGGGCTGCAACTGGAAATCGGTGCAGTTGCTGTCGGTGTCGGCCCCGTCGGGGAAGCGGCCCGCGCTCCGATTGGTGGTGACGGCCGCGCCAGGCCCGAAGCCGCCGGCCGAGAGGGGTGCCGGCACACGACAGCCGCCCTGTCCCGATCCGGACATGCCCTGGTAGCCCTCGGAGGCCCATGGGTCCACGAGGAGGCCGTAGTTGAGGCTATCTACGACCAGGCCGGCGGCGTCACGCAGCACCATGCTGCCGGCCGCGGGGGCGAGGGCGGGACCGCCGAACCACTGGTGCGGCGCGGGCGTCCCCTGGTAGCCCGCGTTCGTGACCTGGGCGTCACGTACCACAGCGTTGATCGCGTGGTCTTTGGCCAACGGGCTGTCGAGCGTGATGCCGGTGCCGAGCGGTTGGACGGGCTCGTTGCTCGAGTGCGCGACGGCCGTCTCCGGCTGAAAGGCGACGCCCGTTCCCTGAGCGCTGAAGGGGAGGTTGGCGGCATGGTTGAACTTGAGCGGAGCGGCCAGGTCGAGGCCCGTTCCCTGGGCTACCACAAACTCGCGGTTGAGGTGCGCCTTGGCGAGGGCAGGCGAAATGTCAACCCCTGCGCCGGTCTGACTCGCGGGCCCGACGGCCGTGATGGTAACCGTTTCATGGTTTGCGGGGGTGCCAATGGTCAGCTTGTCGCCCACGGTGAAACCGTTCGCGTTCCGGACGGTGATATTCGCCGCGCCGGCACCCGCATCGGCCGATAGCGCCGTGCGGCTCGATTGCGTGCCGACTTTGGTGACCGTGACGGTCTCGATGCCATGCCCGACGCTGTCGATATCCAACCGGATCTTGTCACCCGCCGAGATGCTGGCAACGCTGGTCACCTTGATGTTGGTCTCGCCAACGTGGGCGTCCGCTCCCAGGAATGCTTGTGTGCCCGGCTTGCCGACCGCCGTGACCGTGGCCACCTCGTACTTCTCGACAGCGTTTGCGGCGGCGGGGTAGGTAGCGCCATAACCGATAGCGATCTTCTGGCCGACCTCGAAGCCGGCCACGCTGGTGACAGGCACATGGTTCGAACCGGCCGGGATCTTGATCACCGGACCATCGGGGAGGGGTTGCCACAGCGTGGTAGGATTGCCGGCGGGCGTCCCGACACTTACGATCTTGCGGGTCTCCGCGCCGGAGCCGGTGTCGATGGTGATGGTATCGCCGGCGTTCATGCCGGCAGTGCTCCTGACGTGGATGGTTTTCTCGCCTGCGCGCGCCTGGACAGCCAGGCCGGAGTTGGCGAGTCCAAGCAGGTAGAAGCCCCGAACCGCAAGCTTCGTTCCCGCGGGAATCTTCACCGTCGAGAAGATGGGCTGCTGGGGCGGGTGCCCGGACAGAGTCCAGTTGGAGAGATCAACGTCACTGGCGCCGGCGTTGTAGAGCTCGATGAACGAATCGGTCGAGTTGCCGGGAGTTCCAGCACGGAACTCATTGATCTTGACTGGACTGACGTTGCGCACCTTCTCGACGGCGGTCTCGGATTGCTTCGCGGCCGTCGCCTGGTTTGTCCACTGGGCGTTGCCCACCAGATCGCCGTTGAAGGCCGCCGGCCCGGAGGTGACCTTGAAGGTCGCGCTGACGCTCGCGCCGGGCGCGACCGGGCCGGCGATGGTCGCCGGCGTATTGGCGACGGTCCAGCCCTTGGGCGCGGAAATGCGCAACTGGACGCCCGTCGCTGGCGACCCCGCGGTATTGGTGAACGTCACGGCGATGTCCTGCGAGGAGCCTGGCGCGAAGGTCTGCAGTCCCGGCGGCGCGGCGGTTGACGATGCCGGCGCCAGGCTGAGCCGCGGCACGTCGTACCTGGCAGCCACGACGTTGGCCTGCACCAACTGGTCGGCGGCGTCGGAAGGGAAGGTGCCCGCGGCCGTCATCGCGCCTTCGTAGAAGGTGCCCTGCGAGCCGACGCTGTTGTCGCCGCCGTTGCCCAGGAGGATGGCTCCCTGCTTGCGCATGGGGTCATACGTGACATCGACGCGCGGTCCGTCGAACAGGACTTTCAGGGCGCCCCGCTGCGCGTCGCCTCCCATCGAGGTCCAGTGGTGCGGTTCGCCCTTGGCCATCGCGGTCACGAATCGCCAGGTGATGTTCGGCAGGTTGGGGCAGAGCTTGGTGCCATCGGTGGTGACGCAACCGACAAGGTTGTTCTCCTGGTCGGTCATGATCCAGGGGCCGGGTGGATTCCCGTGATACCAGGCGGTGGCATTGCCGTAGTAGGTGGTTTCCATGGTGCCGTTGTCGTCATCACGGCTGTCGATCTCGGCGTTGCCGTAGTCGAAGCAGCAGCCGGAGTTGTAGTGGTGGCCGTTGATGACCCAGTACTGGCCCTCCGCCTGGTCGTCGACCGCGGTGCCCTTCGCGTCGTTCTGGCGGAGGCCCATGCCCGGCGCGATGAAGACGCCGTAGGCCTTGTGGCCCATGATGGTGACCGGCGCCATGTCCGCCACGGGGAGGTTGTTGAACCCGCCCAGCGACGGGCCGCTGAATCCGCCGCGGGGCGCCTGGGTGAGGTCGTTGTGCTTGGGGGATTGGTCGTAGATGGTGGTGATCCAGCAGTACGTGTTGGCGCAGAACGCGTCCTGCGCGGCGGCGCTGGCGTATCCGCCTGGATCCGGGACGGGCGATGAGACGGGCTGGACGACGCCGATATCCAAGGTTTTGCCGTCGGACTGGCGCAGGACCTGGTAGAGCGGGCCGTTGTACCCAGCGTAAAGCGCGCGCGTAGTGCTGTGCGCAGCCACGCAGGGGTCGCCGGCGGCAGCGTAGATGTCACACGGACCCTGCGGCCTGGACGGAGAGACATTACTTCCCCCGCGGGATTGTTGGGCCATCGTATACGTGGCGCCGATCGGCCAGAGCGCCAGTGCGAGCGTAAGCAGTACATCGATTCTGGTTTTCATGTTTATTCTGCCCTCACGCGGCCCGAGGGGCGCCGGTAAAAGATTGCTAATCGCCGCAGGCCCTGACGATATCACGACTCAATCCGGGAGGCTCAGGGGGTTCGCTCCTGGTTTCATCACGAGCTGGTTGTGCGGGACTTCACGCAAGCACGATCTTGCCCGTCAGGCGAAGAGCTCGCGGTCGCGGATTTTTCTCGGGTTGGTGTAGTCTTCTTCGAACCAGGCCTTTTCGCCGGATTTGGGCGGTTTCTGGAGTTGGAGTTTCTTTCTTGCGGTCTTGGCTTCCATCTGGGCGAGGCGGAAATGGTAATGGTCGAACAGGCGGACGGCTTCGACGACGTAAGACGTGGCGATCCGGCGGTCCTTGAGGAGCATGAGGTTCTCGCCGTTGGAGGTATCCGCGGCGCTGGAGAAATTGTACGAGCCCATGTAGACGCGCGCGGTTGGCTTATCGAAATCGATGACCACGAATTTGTGATGCATGCGGGTGCCGCCGCCGCCGGTGGGTTCGGATTTGAAGGGCTCGGGCGTGTCCTTGGCGGTTAGCGCGGCAGGGTTCACCAGCGTTACCGTGCCGTCGGGTTTTTGGACATCGACGCCCGCCGCCTCTTCGAGGCCGGGCACTTTGTGATCCGAAATTCCGTAGGAGAAGATTTTGTTGTCTGCCTTGATCTTTTTCACCGCGTTGCGGATGGCTCCGGGTGTCTGATACAGGAATGCCAGCGAGAAGAACAGGCTGGAGGTGGTGTTCTTGGCGATGTCGTCCGCGATGCTTTGCAGCACGGCGTTCTTTTTCGACCGCGGGGAGAAGCCGATCTTCGCGTCGATGCCTTTGAGCTTCAGATCGTTCCACACAGCGGAACCGGTCTTGCTGAATCCTGCCACGTCGTCATTGGCCTTGTAGGCCTCGTAGGCGGCCTGGAAGATCCTTACGGGGTTTGCGCCTCGCAGGACGATGGCATTGTTGTTCTGGACGAAGAATCCGCGCCAGGAGTGATTGGTGGAGCCGCAGACGCAGGCCTGTACCTTGGGTCCATCGACCACGACGATCTTGTTGTGCTGGAGCTTGCCCATATGCTGGCGTTTCACGTGATCTTTGCCGGCGGACTTGGCGAGGCGTTTGGCGGCTTGTGATTCGGCCGAATTGGGTTTGCCGTGGGCGCCATCGTCGTCGATGATGATCTCCAAGCGGTCGCCGAGTTTTTCGAAGCGTGAAACGATGCCGGGCTCGTTGAAATCGTAGACGGCGGCGCGGACCTGGGCTTTCTTATCGGCGATGGCTTCATCGAGCAGCTCAAGGATGGCGCTGCGGGCTTCGAAGCCCATCCACGCGTAGGCTTTCTCAGCGTCGGGGAGTTTGGGCTTGAATTTCAGTCCCCCGTCAGCGCTGGCGGGCAGGAGCTTGGGGATGGACTTGGCTCCGTAGCGATCGACAAAGGCTTGCGAGGAGACGAAGCCGCGGGTGAAGCAGACGTTCAGCAGACCGGGGTAGGTTTCGCGGCGAAGCTGGATGGAAGCTTGCTGGGGATCGCCATAGCTGAGCTCGTCTTTGGAGTTCATGAAGACGGGGGTGACGCGGTAGACGAAATCGCCGTCAATTTCGGCATTGCGGGGAAAGTGGACCCACCGGAATTTCTGGATAGGAGAGAGGCGGGTGCTGAGAGCCTTTGGGTTGACGGCGCCGTCGGCGGCGGGAAACCCGACGCGATTGTTGAGAGCGAAGAACCTGTCGCCTTTCGGCTCCTTGTATTCAATGGCGAAGCCTACGAAATCACTGGGGGGCTTGCCTTTTTTCCAGTTCATGGCGAGCAGGGCCATGCCGTCGCCGCGGTGCACTTTCAGGGTAAAGAGAGCTGATTTGTTGTTCCCTACGACCTGGAAATCATCAGTAGCCATAGTTAGTCTCACTTTGCGGGTCGATAAACGAATACCAATAGCTGAATCCGATCATACAGCAAGCAAGTAAATTCTGGTTACGATCTTTCCGCCAGTGGCCCGGCGGGGCGGCCGGCATCCACGGGTGTTATGATCTGGGCCAGGACGCAGATGCCTGCCAATCTCGGTCCCGAGTACCTGGCGGCGGAAGCCGAGTACCGGTCGGCGCACACGGCCGCCGAGAAGATCGCCGCGCTGGAGAAGATGTTCGCCACGCTGCCCAAACACAAGGGCACGGAGAAGATGCAGGCCGATATCCGGCGCCGGCTTTCGCAGGAACGGAAGGAATCGCAGAAGAAGGGTTCGAGCGGCGCCGCGCCTTTCTATTTCGTGCCGCGCGAGGGGGCCGGACAGGTAGCTCTCCTCGGGCCGGCGAACTCAGGCAAATCCAGCCTGATCTGCGCCCTTACGCATGCCCACCCCGAAGTCGCGGAATTCCCTTTCACCACCCGGCTGCCCACGCCGGGCATGATGAACTTCGAAAACGTTCCGATCCAGCTCATCGACCTGCCGCCCATTTCCGCCGACTTTACCGAACCCTGGATGCCGCAAGCCATACGCTACGCCAACCTCAGCGTGGTTGTAGTAGACGTGAACGATGCCGAAGATCTGGAGGAGATCGAAACCATCGAAGCCGATCTGCGCGACTGGCACCTGCCGCCGCCTCGGCTGCTAGTCTGCAACAAGGTGGACCAGCCCGGCGGGGTGGGCAACTTCGAGGCGTTGGCAGAACTTTTCCGCGACCGTTACCGCGCAATCCCCGTTTCGGCCGTTACCGGCGAGGGCCTCGCAGGCTTTGCGCGAGCGGTCTTCGATCTGCTCGATGTAGTTCGCGTCTACACCAAGGCACCAGGGAAGAGAGCCGAACTGGGAAAACCCTATGTGCTGAGACGCGGCGCCACCGTGCTGGATGCAGCACGCCAGGTCCACAAGGATTTCGCGGAGCACCTGCGCTTCGCGCGCTTGTACCGCCAGGGCGGCGGCCACGACGGCATGATGGTCGAACGGCACCACACGATCCAGGACGAGGATATCCTCGAGTTCCATCTTTGAGCCCGGAAAGCGCGCGAATGAGGTACACGCTCTCCTGCGCCGCTTTAGCCGCAATGATTGCGGCTCCGGCGGTTACCCTGGTTACGAATCGACCGGAAAGGCTCACTCCTGGCATGACGTTGATCACCGGCGCATTCACCGCGCCGGCGGCGACGGGCCTGGAGAGGGACCCGATGCCCTTCGAATCCTTGCCGTTGACGGCCAAGGCTTCGCGGGCAGATGACGCCATGGCGCGGCTGGTGCCTGGAGTCGCACCGGCCGGAACATCCGGGCTCGCTCTTGGCGGCAAGCGGCGGCTCTCATGTTGCAGCGGCTTCTTGACGAACGCTTCAAGCTGCAACTGCACCGGGAGTCCCGCGAATTTCCGGTCTACGCCCTGGTGATAGACAAGCGCGGTTCGAAACTGCGGCCAACGGCATCTCCGGGACCTTACCGCTTCAGCGCAAGGGGCGGTCACGCGGTGGGCACGTCGGTAACGGTGGCCCAGTTCGCCGATCGGCTATCTAAAGAGGTAGGCCGCCAGGTCGTCGATTTCACCGGCTTGACCGGGCAAGTCGACTTGACCCTCGACTGGAAGCCGGAGCGCGAGCAGGCGGGGAATCCGGATAGCTCCGATAATCGTCCATCGATTTTTGCCGCATTGCCGGAGCAACTCGGTCTCAAACTCGAGGCACGAAGAGTTTCGTTGGATGTCGTGATCGTGGACGCCGCCCTGAAAGTACCGGTTGAGAATTAACCGCGACCGCCGGTTCCGGCGTGTGAAAATTATTCTTAACCAAGATGCAGCGTACCGCCGTTTGTCTCGTCTTCTTTTGCGCGATTTCTTTCGGACAGCCTGGCCGGCGATTCGCCGCGGGCTACACCAACCTGGCCTTGGGCTTTGAAAGGAATGCCGGACAAGCGGAAGGCGACGTGCTTTTTCTGGCGCGAAGGGGGGCCTGCGCCATCGAGCTGACCGCGGATGGAATGGTGCTGCAGCTTCCCGGCCGTTCCCGGAGCGTCGCAGTGAAGATGGCGCTGAAGGGCAACCGCAACAGGGAAGCCCGTCCGTCCG
>Ga0335080_10002860_pt1 | contig 17352 bp, 11 predicted proteins | sample Lox_Sample_34_FD_206720 | JGI IMG/M metagenome (GOLD analysis project Ga0335080, IMG submission 206720) | Soil microbial communities from Loxahatchee National Wildlife Refuge, Florida, United States - Lox_Sample_3.4 | ecosystem: Environmental > Terrestrial > Soil > Wetlands | place: USA...
GCGCATGCTCCGCCACAAACCCCTCATCCACCGTCAAACTCTCGTTGAATGCGGTGGTGATCGCTGGCGTCACTCCTCTCCAGTTCATTCCCGCCCTCCTGTGACCATCGAAGACCCGGTCCGCATATGCCACGCACTATTCCCGTTCTTCACTGGACCTTCACCAGGACCGCTCCGTGTCGTGGGACCTCGGCAGTGTAGCTTCCTTCAAAGTGGCCCAGATCTTTGTGCTGCCAGAGATCGCGGACCTGCACTTTGTCCGGGATCCCGGCATCCTTAAATGTGACCGTGATTGGATTGGTCGATTCACCGCGATTGAAGAGACCGATGGCGATGGCCCCATTGGCCAGGGGCTTGGCCCACACCTCCAGAGGGCCCTCCTGCGCAATCCGGCGTCCCTGTACGCCTTTGGCGTCCTGATCGATGGCAATGACTTCCTTGTTTGTGAGAATGTCCAGAGTCTCCTGACTCATCTTCGAAAGATCGTTCCCCGCCAGCAATGGCGCGGCGAGCAAAACCCAGAGACTCATGTGCGTGACGTATTCGTCACGATTCATGCCGCCGTTGCCAACCTCAAGCATGTCGGGATCATTCCAATGTCCCGGGCGGGCGAACGGTTCGAGACCATCCTGATCGAATCCGATCACAGACATGCGGTCGTAGTGATCGGTGATGTCCTCGGTGGTGCGCCATAGATTGCCGCCTGCCGAGGCTCCCCAGCGCCACACGCGCTCGTAGCCGTACTGGCACAAGCTGAAGACGATGGGCCTCCCGGTCCGAATCAGCGCATCGTGCATCTTCCGGTAGACCGCGGGCATTTCGTCGCGTTTATAGACTTTCTCAGCGCTGCACCAGTCATACTTCAGGTAGTCGAATCCCCAGTCCGCATATTGCTTCGCATCCTGCTCTTCGTGCCCATAACTTCCTTCATATTTTGCGCACGTTTTGGGGCCGGGAGACGAATAGATGCCCGCCTTCAGGCCTTTGCTGTGGATGTAATCCACGAGGCTCTTCATGTCGCCGAATCTTGCATTGGGTCGGATGCGTCCGTTTTCATCGCGATCACCCTGCCAGCAGTCATCGATATTGACGTAGAGGTAGCCCGCGTCTCTCATGCCATTGCCGACGATAGCGTCGGCGGCCGCTCGAACGTCAGCCGCTGTGACTTTGCAGGCAAAGTGATTCCAGCTATTCCATCCCATCGGGGGAGTCGCTGCCAAGGTTGAGTCGGCCACCCCGCGCGATTCTTGGCCAACGAGAAGCGGCACAAGAAGCAGAGAGGCCGTGCACAGAAGAATCCAGGAACGGAGTCTGGGAGTGTTTGCCAAGTGCGATCGACCAAATGAACTTCTCGGCGCCCCTGCCGATTCTCGCCCAAGATTCGGCAGAGGCGCGCTTGTTGGATCACAGAGACTCAGAATTCGATGTTCGCTCTGAGTTCGATTACCCGTGCCCCTTCGTTGGGGGAATCTGCATTGTAGTTCGGCGAAATGCCGCCGATTCCAAAGCCAGATCCCTGGATGAAGGGGAATTGATAGCCCGCAGCGAAACAATAGTAGTTGCATCCGGCTCCCGGGCCCTGTTGGAAATTCGGATGGTTGAAGACGTTCAGCATCTCCGCCTGGAACGTGAAACGAACTCCCTCGGTAATGGGGAAGCGCTTGGTAATCGAGAGATCGTCATTCCAGTAGTGAGGCCCATAGAGCCAGACCCGTTGAGCGATGGTTCCCGGCGTAACATTTGGGGTGATGTAAGTGGAATTCGCCCCACCACCGGTGTTTACGCCCGAAGAAACTGCAAAGTACTTGGGATCGATCAGTGCAACGCTTGTGGTTCCCTGAATCTTGTGCGCACCGACCGACTTCTGCAGTTGTGAGGGCGTGACACCGTGGAGTACCACGCCGCCGTCACCCAGACCGTCGAAGTTGGGGTTGTTGTTGAAGGTGCTCGCAGTGAATGGATCGCCGTTGCCGCTGCCGCCGCCCAGCAGGAATGGGATTCCTGTCTGGAAATTGAAGATCGTGCCCAGCGTCCAGCCACCAACAATCTTGTCGAGTACGCCTCCCGTATTCGCGAACATCTTGCCTTTGCCGAAGGGCAGGTCGTAGGTGCCGTTGACATTCAGCGAGTGGCGAATGTCAAACAGCGACGGTCCGTAGCCCAACCGCATGTTGCGCAGAGTGAACGTATACGTCTGACCCTGCCAGTTGTTGGGGCTGGTAAGACCCAGCGTATGGCTCCAGGTGTAGTTGGCGTCGAACTGCATCCCGTGCCATTGCCGTTGCCGGAAATCTACCTGCAGTCCGTTGTAGTTGGAATATCCTTCCGCGACCAGATACAGCGCTGAGCTTCCGGTAGCGAACGGGTTTGCCTGGAGGAAGTTGATCGGCAATCCCGCACCTGCTCCCTCGTAGCCCAGGTTGTTCGCGCAAGGACCGAATGACTGGCCAACCAGGTTGCAGAAGTATGGTGCAGCTCCAGTGCCTGTGAGGCGTCCTCCGATTGATCCGGCTTCGCCCATTTGGACCATCGTCGAGAAGTTGAAGTCGGAATAATCTGCGGGACTCCCGTCTGCCCCAAGAGCCTCTCCGGCAAATGCGGCATCGAAGAGTGGCGTTGCCTGTTGGCCGGCTAGCCCATGATTTGCAAAAGAACCGGCATAGTTCGGGTTTCCGCTGGCGTTGTTCGCGGCGAGATTGGCCTGCGCGGCCTGCACGTTGGTCAGCACTCCATACGGCCCAGACTGGAAGATATTGACCTCGTTGATGTCCTGATACATCCACTGGCGCAGGACGCGATTTCCCACATACCGAATTTCCAGCGCTCGGCTTTCGCCAAGTTGCCGCTGGATGCCTACGTTCCACGACTCGGTGTATGGCTGTTTGATGTGCGGATCGATGCCGTTCGCCCCTGGCCCACCAACAAAAGTGAAGTCCGATAGGGACTCGGTCTTCAGATAGGTTTGCGGAGACAATGCGTACGCGTTGCCGCTGGGCAGCGCAAAGGGCTGATTATTGTTGAACAGAAATGGCGTGTTGAGGATGAAGCTTCCGGGAGCGAAGCTGTCAGGGCTATCGACGTTTCTCGAAAACAGGTTGAAGAACTGGTAGAAGAAGGCTCCGATGTCAGAGGCCTGGTTCCAGAAGTACTGTTGCGGCTCTGTGAATTTCTTTAGCGAAGCTCCCGCTCGAATCACGGTCTTGTCGCCGCCCAAGAACTTCCCGAGCCAGCCGTCTGATTTGTGCGGATTCCACGCAACGCCAAATGCAGGTTGCGGGCTCACGTTCCAGCTATTGAATGGCCGCGGACGCTGCGCGATCTGAGGATCCATGGTCCCATTCAAAACTCCGGGGTTGAACAGGTTGTTGATTCCTGACGGACCGAACATGGCTGTGGGATCAGCGTTGTGATACCCGCCAGTGAGGTCATGGTCCGGCCCCGTGAAGTCCCATCGCAGGCCATAGTTCAAGGTCAGGTTTGGCCGAATGCGATAAGAGTCCTGGAAGTGCAGCGCCCATGCCCTCTGCAGCTCGTCGAGGTTGTAGCCCAGCAGCTTATTGTGCTGATAGTCCTTGATGGCAGGATCGTACGCATATTCACCGTTCACGCCAGAGATTCTTCCGGTAAGGATCGCGTACAGTTGCTGCGCTTGGGAGATCTGCGTGCCAGACGCGTCGGTGAGGCCGCCGGCGATCGCGTTCGCCGCCGGGTCACCGTTGACTAGCCCAAGACTGACGACAGGAAATCCCTGCACCGCATTGTAATAGTGGTCTTGCTCTTGGTACCAGGAGAAGCCAAAGCTCATGGTGTGGGCTTTGTGCTGCAGACTCACGGTATCGGAGAAGTTCAGCAGCGGATAGAACGTGTTGATTCCGAGCCAGTCCACCGTCCCGTTCATCTGCGTGGACCGAGTGCCACCTGCACCCGGATAACCCCATGCGACCTGGGGTACGTTGGGATTGAGCGGCGCGGCGTTGTAGGCGTTCAAGGTGGAGTCGTACAGATATCCGCCGCGGAAGTTGTTCACGATTGTCGGGGAGATCGTCCAATCGATGCCGAGAGCGGCAGTGTAGTTTTTGGTGGCGTCGCCGGCGCCAGTCTTGGACCAGGCCGCCCCTGGGAAATCTGGAGGATGGTTCGCCGGGGTCGTGCTCTTGGTCATGTTCCAGGCGACGTTGAACCTCCACTTGTCGTTCGGCGTGAAATCCACCCTTACGGCAGGGTAGTAGTTCGTCGTGGGATTGGAGACTTGCCAGTCGAGTCTTTGAACGTTGAGGTCACCACTTATCGGTGATATGGATCCGAGACCAGAGCCTGGATAAGCAGAGAACACCGCTGCAGTAGCAGGACTCAATGCGTTGTTCGAGATGCTCTGAGCAGCGGCGAGGTCGTAGAGATTGGCCGTCTGCACTCCGGCCTCGGTCTGGTACGTGAAAATGCCCTGCTGGGCCGCGCTCGTCAGGAGCCAATTGTTGGCCTTAATCGTACCCGGCTGCTTCTGCTCGGCGTACGTGCCAAAGAAGAAGAGCTTGTTCTTGAATAGCGGTCCGCCAATACTTCCGCCGAAATCATTCAGCTTGACTGGATTCTTCTTTTGAGGGTTTGCTGGGTCGATTGCCGTCAGCGCGTCGTTGTTCCAGCTGTTCGCGTTCAAAGCCGCGTTTCTGAAGTCCTCGAACACGCGTCCGTGAAAAACATTGCTGCCGCGGCGAGTCACGAAGTTGACCTGCATGCTCGCCTGGCCGAAGCCCTGGTTCATATCGAGCTGCTCAGTCTGGACGGTCATCTCCTCGATACTTTCTAGCCGCGGGCTGACCGCCGGCGCAGCATTTCCGCCGAACTTCATTCGGCTGGTGCTGCCTACAATGCCGTCAATGTTGGTTCCTTGATCGATGGACGGAAGCCCGTTCCACGTTCCACCGATGTTGGTCTGACCTCCCGTGTATCCCGGAATTAACTGCGACAGCTGGGCCAGGTCGCGGGTCTGAATGGGAAGGTCCTCGATTTGTTTCATGTCGATCGTGGTGCCGACGGCGTTGGTGGTCGTCTCCACCAGGGGCGCAGCGCCTCCCACAACCTGCACCGTTTCACTGATGGCCCCGACCTTCAGGTTCGCCGTGATGTCCGTGGTCTTCGCGGCTTCTACGATGACTTCGGTGAACAGCTGGGTCTGAAAGCCGGCTTTCTTCACGGTCAGTGCGTATTTTCCGAGCGAGAGATTTGGGAAGGTGTGGAGTCCTTGTTCCTGGGTTATGGCTTTTCGAGTGTCATTGGTGGCGACGTCGCGCAGTTCCAGCTCTGCCCCCTGCACAACGCTGCCGCTCGGATCCATGACGGTCACGGTCACCGTACCCTCGGAGCCGTGCTGCGCCTGGACTGTAGGTACGCCGATCACGAGGCAAGCCGTAAGCGCGATCACTGCGCTGGCAGCGAATGTCTTTGCAAACCTCATTGCTCCTCCTTACGACGCCTGGCAATGACGGGTTTTTCCCGGTGGGAACCGGGAGCTGCCCGTACAGGTTCCCAGCAAAACGTTTTTACTGAATCCGGGATTTTGTATACTTTATTCGATTCCGTTGTCAACCTGAAACTTCAACCCGTGCCATTACCGTACAATTCAGCCACTTCGAGGTCGGGTAACAATCCGTGAAGCCAGCAATTTCAAGGCGCGAACTGCTAAAGGGACTAGGCGGTTGCTCCATGGCGCTCGCCGTGCCTCGGGGGTGGCTCCGTCCCGACACTGTGATGCCCGTCACATTTGTGGATATCGCGACTTCCGCCGGCATCACGTTCGTTCATGACAACGCTCCCTCTACGGAGAAATACCTGATCGAAACCATGGGATCGGGCTGCGCCTGGATCGACTACGATCAAGACGGCCTGCTCGACCTCTACCTGGTCAATGGCGCCGCGACCCGTGTCTACCGCCCCAGTCAGCCTCTTCGCAGCGCGCTCTATCGCAACAACGGAGACGGCACCTTCACCGATGTGACAGTCAAGGCAGGTGTGGGGGCCGAAGGACTATTCGGAATGGGCGTAGCTGTCGGCGACTATGACAACGACGCCTTTCCGGACTTGTTCGTCCTTGGCTATGGCCGCTGCATCCTCTACCACAACAACGGCGACGGCACCTTCACCGATGTGACCGCGCGGGCAGGCGTGCAGAACTCAGGACGCTGGGCGTCGAGTGCGGCCTGGTTTGATTACGACAACGACGGCAGACTCGACCTCGTGATTGCCAACTACGTGGATTGGTCCCCCGAGCGCAACTTCTACTGTGGCGATCAGGGCGCGGGCATGCGCAGCTACTGCCATCCTGACGACTTCCACGGCCAGCCGCCGACTCTTTACCACAACAATGGCGACGGCACGTTTACCGACGTCAGCAAGGTCTCCGGAATCGGATCAAAGGGAGGAAATGGCCTTGGCGTAGTCACGTTCGACTACGACAACGACGGATGGCAGGACATCTTCATCGCCAACGACCACATGCCCAACTACCTGTTCCACAACAATCGCGATGGCACGTTCCGCGAGGTGGGGTATCTGGCTGGCGTTTCAGTGAGCGCGGACGGGCAATTCGAGGCTGGCATGGGAACGGATGCCGCCGACACCACCGGCAACGGCCGCATGGACCTGATCGTCGCTCACCTCGACATGCAGCTTGCGCGTGTCTATCAGAATCTCGGTGACGGCACGTTCGAAGATGCAACACTCCGCTCGAAGCTTTCGTATGCGACGTATCACATCAGCACCTTCGGCGCGCGCTTCATGGACTATGACAACGACGGATGGCGCGATCTCTTCATGGCGAATGGCCACGTGCTCGACAACATCGAGCGCTACCACGCGGACGTGAAATACGCAGAGCCCAAGATGATGTTCCGCAACATCGGCCGCGGCGTCTTCGAGAACGTGAGCGACCGTCTGGGGCCCGACTTTGCATTGCCCCGCGTGAGTCGTGGCGCAGCCGTAGGAGATTTCGACAACGACGGCGATCTCGACATCCTCATCAACAACTGCGCCCAGGCTCCGCAACTACTCCGCAACGATGGCGGCAACGCGAATCATTGGCTGGAAATCCTGCTGATTGGCACGAAATCGAATCGCGACGGAGTAGGAGCGCGCGTCAAGGTCTCCGCAGGAGATCTCGTCTTATATGACCAGCGAAAAGGCGGAATGAGTTATCAGTCGGCGCAGGACCCGCGCCTGCACTTCGGTCTGGGAAACCGGTCATCGGTGGACCAGATCGAGATCATCTGGCCAAGCGGGATTACCACCAGGCTCAACAACATCAAGGCCGATCAAATCATCTCCGTGAAAGAAGGCAGCGGGATCGTCGACCGTCCCTTTCCGCGAGTTCCTGTCCACGCCACACGCTGACCTCTAAGTTCGACTATTTCGGCTGCGCGGAAGGTGTCCCGGTGTATCCCATCTTGCGCTCGCCGGGAGCGTTGCGGATCCGGTCTGCCTGGGCCTTATTCAAACTCTCTAACGTCGCGAGCGCTTCCTCGGCGTGCTGCAGGTCTCCTTTGCGCTGATACGCCTTGGCTAGGCTTGCGTAGATGGACGCCTGATCGGGACGCATCTGGCGCGCAGCCTGCAAATGCGCAATCGCATCATCGAGGTGCCCGGCTAGCAAATCGAGTTGGCCCAATGCAATTTGTGCACCCGGATCTCTGGGTCGTACAGCCGTCGCTTTCTCCAATGCATATTGCGCTTCGGCAAATTCTGGCTGACCCGGCGCGATGCCAGAAAGCAGCAGAGCCTTCCCCAGAATGACCAGCAGCGCAGGATTCTGATTTCCTTGTCGGATGCCTTCTCGAGCGATTCGAATTGCGTCTGAGACGTTTCCCTCCAGCAATCTCTCATGCCCTTCGGCCACGTAGCCGATCTCGCTCCCTCGTCCCAGGGTGCTGGCCAATTCAAAGTCAGCTTTGGCTCGGTCGAACTGATCGAGTTCCGACAGGAAGACAGCTCTCTCGTAGTGCAGGCGTGCGGACTGCGGGAGGCTGCGGAGTCCAACATCGACTACCTTCAGGCCAAGTTCATAGTCCTGCGTGTCGCGGCAAGCATCGGCCACAAACGCAAACAGCTTTTCATTCTTCGGAGAAACTGCGGCGGCGCGCTCCACTGCCGCCAGAGCCGCATCAGGTTGGCCGCTTCCGATATAGGCCTGCGCCAGCAGGTTCTCTACATCGGCATTCTCGTGCCCCTGCTGCCGCAGTCCATCGAGGATGGGGATTGCCTTGCCACTCTCGCCTGCGCCGATGTAGCAAAGGCTTAAATTGAATTCGAGGGCGTAGTCGTTTTTCAGCTCGGCTCGAGCCGCGAGCAGATGTCGAATCGCCTCTTTGAACCGGCCCTGCCGCGTCAGAGTTGTCCCCTGCTGCAACTCATCTCTCGCGGTCGTGTTGGACTGGGGCGATGCGGACGCCTCGTCCGCGTGACTCGCGATGTTCGTCCTCGGCGTCGATTGTTTCTGCGGCAAACCCTGTCCTCGGCAGGGCAGCCAGAACAGTGCAGTCGCACCCACGACGATTGACCATTTCGCGCGCAAGATCCTCATGGCGAAGTTCTCAGCGTCACCGCCTTACTTCCACTTTCCCTCTCCCTCCACGATCGTGATGTAACGATCAATCGGAAGATCCGTAAATCGCTCCTTCTTGCCGCTCGGCTGCGGCCACTGCACCTCCAGCCAATCGATCTTGGTTCGCTGGCCTAATCCCAAAACCATGCGCGGGTCGTGAGACGACAGATACCCTCCGCCGCCGACTTTGAATTTGTGCCGCTGCCATTCTCCGAACCGGTAGGTAACTTTGGCTCCGATGGCATCAATGTTCGATTTCGTCCCGACCAGGCGCACTCCCAGCCAGTGGTTCGCCCTTCCCGCGAGGTTGCGCAGCAGCGCAGGGGGACCGTTGTTCTGCGATATCAGCACATCTACAGCGCCATCGTTGTCGAAGTCTCCCAACGCAAGCCCACGGGCCGCCAGCGGTTTCGAGAAGATCTCGCCGCTCTGCTGGCTGACGTTCTCAAAACCCTTGCCGGCGTTGCGGAACAGCAGAATTGGCTCGCGGAACTTCACTCCCTCAATTCTCTTCTCCACCGTATCGTCGGGATGCCCGTTCGCTAGCAGCAGGTCCAGGTCGCCATCATTGTCATAGTCGAGAAATTTCAGCCCCCAGCCGCTCATCAGCTGGGTGGCGACCCCGATGCCGTTCGGGTTCGATACATCCGTGAACACCTCATCCTTATCGTTGTGATAGAGCGAGTACATCTCGTGATCGACGTTGGCCTCAAACATGTCAATCCAGCCGTCTTGATCGTAGTCCGCGGCGTCGACGCCCATGCCGGAACGCGGCTTGCCAAAACTGTTCAACCCCACTCCTGCAAACATCCCGATCTCTTCGAATTTTCCGCTACCGCGATTCGCAAACAGGAAGTTCGGCACCGTGTCATTGGTCACATAAAGATCCATCCGTCCGTCGTTGTTCAGATCGGCCGCGACGACTCCCCAAGCCTTGGCGCGAGACTGAGCGATTCCGGATTCCTTGCTGACATCCGTGAACGTGCCATCTCCATTGTTGTGGAACAACCAACAAGGCATCGGATCGTAGATGCTGGGGATGCAATAGTGCCGCTCGCCGGTGATCAGATCACCGCAGAACTTCAGCTTCGCCTTGCTGTAGTCAACAAAACGACAAACGAACAGATCCAGCCGCCCGTCGTTGTCGTAGTCGAACCAAACGGCGCTGGTGGCCCACCCAGGCGCAGAGACTCCAGCCTTCGCTGTCACGTCAGTAAAGGTTCCGTCACCGTTGTTGTGGTACAGAATGCTGTGCGGATACTGCGTAACGTACAAGTCCGCGAAACCGTCGCCGTCATAGTCGCCGACTGCGACGCCCATGCCGTACGCGTTTCCAGGCACACCCGCGCGCTGCGTGACGTCGGTAAACGTCCCGTCGCGGTTATTGTGGTACAGCGTGTTGCGCAGCGGCGGTGACGGATCGTAGAAATCGCACTGCCCGCTATTCACCAGATAGATATCCATCCACCCATCATTGTCGTAGTCGACGAATGCGCAACCGGCACCCACTGTCTCGGGCAGTTGAGCCATGGGCGAACGTCCGCTGACATGCGTCCAGTGGATGCCGCTCACGTTCGCCGGGATCTCTTCGAAAGCGGTTCGGGAGTCTTGCGCGCCTCCCGCGGAGATGAGATGTGGAATCCGGATTCTGCGGCTAATCCCCGCCACCCCAAGCATCTGCAGAAACGTTCGGCGGGTCAGTGATGGGCCCTGACTGCGACTTCTTGCCATTCGGTTCTCTTCTACCCTTACTTCATTGTTACGGTGACGTTCGCGGCGCTTTGGCGGCGGTCTCCTGCTGTAGAGCCATCTGCCTCTGCGCCTCTTGTTTGCGCCCAGTCCGCGCATACGCTGTCGCCAACTGATAGTGACCCGCGGGATCATCCGGCTGCATCTTCACGTAGTTCTCCAGAGGCGCGACCGCCTCGGCGTATTTCCCGGCGGCATTCCTCGAAATTCCCAGCGCAAGATACGCCTCCACAAAGCCCTCATCGAGCTTTGCCGCGTTTTCAAAGCGGCTGATTGCCACTTCCCACTGTCCCGCCTGTCGAGCGATCTCACCCAGCAAAAACTCCGATGCCGCACTGTTGGGATCGATTTTCAGCTCTTCTTCGAATTCCTTGGCTGCACTTTCCGAGTCCGCGGGAGTCTTCGACAGGAACAAACGTCCCAGCCGATAGTGAATGCCATGTCGTTGCGGATTCTGCTCGAGAATCGATCGGTACTGCGTAATCGCTTTGTCCCACTCCCCCTGGGACTCGAACGCCTCTGCCTCAAGTTGTTGCGCCTGCGGAGACGCCGGAGCAGCGGCCGCGAGTTCACGCGAAGCCCTCAGTGCCAACTCGGAGTAGTAGTGAGTCGTTAGATACAAAACCTCGGGGTCCTTGGGGAAAGTGTGGTTCAGGGCCACCAGAGTCCTGATGGCAAGATCAGTTTGTTCTACTCCGATGGCGCATCTCGCCGTGGACATCAAGACGTCATACTTCAGGTTCTTCTCTGTTGTCTGCGTGTTCGCCTTTTGCAGCAGGGGCAACGCCTCCCGGCACTTTCCCTTGGAAGCCAGGGCAATCCCGCGCTCGGCGATCGCAGAAGCGGCGATCGCAGAAGCGCCACTCGCCGGCGCTTTTGCGGCTGACTGCGCCCCCCACATCTGGCCGGAAAGAGTTGCGGCAAGAAAGAGCACCCAACTGCAAGACGGCGACAATCTCGAGAAGTATGCGCCCATGGCTTGTGCGCGGAGTATATCGCCAGCTCTCGTCGATCGCCAAGCTGTGCGCCGTACCACGTCGCTCCTGATCGATTCGCAAGTTGAGCTTTCTCTCACCTGGAAGTGCTACGACAACCGCCAGCAGATTCAACATGATCCCTGACTGCCCGGCTAAAGTCGCTGCCTTCTGCGACCGATGACTCCTGAGAAGACAATCGGCGGCGCGTGCTCGCCGCCGCTGAAAGCGCAAAAGGCGGTCCGACAATTTCATGGATAACATCACTGTGCTCATCGTGGACGATTCGTCCGTCATGCGAAAGATCGTGGAACGCTCATTGCGGCAGGCGGGCATCGAACTGGCCCAGGTATTTGAGGCCGGAAACGGATTGGAAGCCTTGGCCGTCCTGAGTGAGCGCAAGGTCAGCCTCGTGCTGTGCGACATCAACATGCCCGCCATGGACGGCCTGGAGTTCGTGAAACAGCTGTCCGCTGTCGAAAACGCCAAGGGCGTGCCCGTCGTGATGATTACCACCGAAGGAAGTGAAGGGCATGTCGTACAGGCATTGTCCGCTGGGGCGCGGGGCTACATCCGCAAACCCTTCACTGCCGATCAAGTTAAAGAACACATTCTTCCCGTCTTAACAGGAAAGCTATGAATTCTCCGAGAATGGATATGGACAAGGACGCAGGAAACCGCCGCGAATACTGGGCTGCACTGCTCGAGCTTTCGGCACAAGAGGTTTTTGCCCTGATGCTGAGTGACCAGCTGGAAATCTCTCGCGAACCATTTCCCGCAACCGGGCTCGACGTCACGTCGATGGTGGGCCTGGCAGGTTCACTGTGCGGGTTGCTGACTCTGCGCTGCGGGACTCAAACCGCCACTTTGATGGCCAAGAAGATGCTTGGGGTGGACGGCGCCGCTGCTTCCTCCCAGATGGAAGATGCCGTCGGCGAAGTCTGCAACATGGTGGCCGGCAATTTCAAGAACAAGATCTCCGGCATCGGTGACGGATGCAAACTCTCTGTGCCAACCGTAATCACCGGCAGCAACTACTCTCTGTGCACGCTCGCCGACGACTACACCGTCGACATCTACGTGCATTTTCACAATGACCCGGTGATCATCTCTCTCCAGCTGAATGTCTAGGGGGCGCGGGCGCCACTCGACTCGTGAAGACAAGCAGCCGCGGAATCGCGTCAGCCCCGCGACAACAGCATTCGGACCATCCCGTCGAGGCGCGTTAATGCGACGCCGTCGCCCACCCGAATCTCCGCAATTGTCCTCCGCCCAACGACTCATTGAGTCGAGCTTGGCTGTGGGCGAAACACCGCATCCACAACCGCCACGATCTCATCCATGGCTCCCTCGATATCGAGACTCAGACGGGCTACATCCAGCGAGGCAAGTCGCGGACACGATTGCATCAGGGTGCGCCAGGCCTCATCCTCCGCAAGGTCGACTCCCATCGCCTCGTAGTATCCGTACCCAAGGTCCCGGAGCCGGCACAGCAGGTCGCTCATGTGAACCAGCGCCACCAGGGAACTGTCCGTCGAGCTGTTGCAGCCGTGATGAGACTCGATGGCGGCAACCAGGTCCGGCGAGAATTTCCAGTGCTCGGCCAGTATCTTTCCGCTCTGACAATGCGTGAAGCCCAGATGTTTCTTCTCGCTCTGGTCCAGGGAGATTCGCTCCTCGCCGGCAGCCGCCAGACACCTGCGGTATTCGTCCGGAAAAGCCAGCGTATTGACGAGCACTCCCAGATCATGCAGAAGGCCGGCAAGGTAAGCTTTCTCCGGATCTGTGTATCCGACGAGCTTTGCCAGTTTGCGGCTGACCAATGCGCAACCCAAAGAGTGACGCCAGAAAACCGTCGCTTCGATCACCCATTTCTCGGCCGGCACCACACGGTTCAAGCAACAGCCCAGCAGGATCGCCTGTACCCGCTGCAGCCCCAGGGCCAGAATGGCGCTTCGGACGGTCTCCGTTTGACGGCGTCCGAACAATGGCGAATTGGCCATGCGCAGGCATTGGGCGGCAAGGGTGGAGTCGTAGGACACCAGCCTGACGACCTCCTCTACGTTCACTTTCTCCACCGGCAGCTGCAGCATCGAGGCCAGCGGCTGTATGATGGCCGGAATTGTCGGCATTCGCTCCAGCGCCGCGATCACGGGCCGGATTTCATCGAGTGTCTTCATAGTCGCCTTAGCCGCCGTGGGTCGGCGGCGTCTTCCAGTAACCGATCGCCCCGGGAAAATGCACCAGCCGAAAGCGATCGTCGACCTGATACAGGGACTCTGCATGTCCCAGGAAAAGGTATCCACCGGACAAAAGGTTCGAAAAGAAATGCTGCGTCACTTTTCGTTTCGAGGTCAGATCGAAGTAGATCAGCACGTTGCAGCAGAAGATCAGGTCCAGCCCTTTCAGGAAGATCATCTTGCCGTCATCGTTGAGATTGACGCGCTCAAATCGAATCAGGGACTTCAGCTGGTCCGACACCTGCAGGCGTTTTTCGTCGTACGGTTTGAAATACTTCTTGCGCAACGCTTCGCTGGTGCTGCGCAGGGCATATTCCCCATAGATGCCGGCCTTGGCCGCCGCCAGAGAGTTATCGTTCAGATCGGTGGCCAGAATGTCGAACGTCCAGCCCGACAACAGTTTCGCGCTCTCCTCCAGCAGGAACATCGCCAGCGTGTAAGGTTCTTCCCCGGTCGAACAACCCGCGCTCCATAGCCGCAGCCGCTTGAATCCCAAAGCGGTCTTGCTCTTCATCAGCTGGGGCAGCACCACGGTCCGCAGGGCGTCCAGCTGCGGCGGGCTGCGAAACATGTAGGTCTCTCCGATCGTGATCTCGTTGAGCAGGGAACGCAGTTCCGTTTCCCGATTGGCCCGCGTCGTCAGGTGGGCGAGATAGTCCGAAGGAGTCTTGGCATTGACCGCGCCCATGCGACGGGCGCACCGTGAGGCCAGCAGATAGAGCTTCTCTTCCGCCTGATAGATGCCGGAGATTTCGTAGATCAAGTCTCGTATCTTGAGATACGCAGGATCCTTCAGATCCTCGGGCTCCGGCTTCGTGATCGTCTTGGTGGCGGCGCTATCCAAATGGTCGACTCCGTCCTTCTTTACAGATCGGCTTGAGACACGTCACACTTGAACCGTTGAAGCCGCCGCCGATCGCGGCAGACGGCCCGCCGAGACCCGCCGCACAATCTCTCCGCTGATTTCCTGCAGCGGACACACCTTGTCCGCGGCTCCGGCTGCAGCCACCGCTCCCGGCATTCCCCAAACTACCGAGGAAGATTCGTCCTGCACAAAAACCTCGCCCCCGGCATCTTGGATTTCCAGGGCTCCGCGTGCGCCATCCGATCCCATGCCCGTCATCACAACCGCCAGCGCACTCGAGCCGTACGCGCGCGCCACGGAACGAAACAGCACATCGACCGCCGGGCGGCAGGAGTGCTCGGGAGGTTCCTGATTCAGATCCAGAACCACGCTGGCGCCGCGCCGGGCGACCGTCAGGTGGTAGTCCCCGCGCGCAATCCAGACGTGTCCGGGTTCGAGTTTTTCGCCAGGTTCCGCTTCCCGCACGGTAACGCGGGACTGAGAATTCAACCGCTCCGCCAGAAGTTTGGTGAAGAGCGGCGGCATATGCTGCACGATCACCGCCGGCACGGGGAGGTCCGCCGGCAACCGCGGAATCACTTCCGCCAGCGCGTTCGGCCCGCCGGTCGAGGTGCCGATGGCCAGCACGTCGATGCGCGACAGGCCCTTCGCCACCCGGCGCGGAGGTATTTTTGGTGCGACGGCCGCGCCGGGCCTGCCCCGCCCGGACAGCCACAGAATCTTGGCCACCAGTTCGCGACGCACACGCTCCATGGCGCTGGCCAGGCTTTCGCTGTTCGTGGGCTTCGTCATGTAATCCGAGGCCCCGAGCGACAGTGCCTCCAGCGTCACGGCCGCACCCTTCTCGGTCAGGGTGCTGAACATGATCACCGGGAGCTTCGGATAGTGCTTTCGGATCTCCACCAGAGTTTCAATGCCGTTCAATCCGGGCATCTCGATGTCCAGGGTGATGACATCGGGATTCAGCTGCGGGATTTTCGCCAGCGCGATGGAGCCGCTCGACGCCGTACCCGCGAGATGGATCTGGGGGTTCGAGACGAGCGCTTCCGACAGCAGCTTTCGAACCACTACCGAATCGTCGACGACCAGAACGCGGACTGGCAACATGGAAATTCCTTCTTACCTTCGTGGGTGGATCGGCAAAGACGCGGATCCACCCCGCGACCGGATGGTGTTCAGGCTCCGGCGTGCGCCACCTTGGTTTTGGCAACGACGGACGGACTCGGGGCCATGGCCTGACCTTCGATCGTGAACTGCGAGACCAGTTCGCGGAGATCGGTGGCCATCTTGGCCAGCGCCTGGGACGCTTTTAAGGCGTCGTTGGCGCCGTGCGTCGTGCTCTTGGCCGCGTCAGCAACTCCGCTGATGTTCTTCGTGATCTCCCCGGAGCCCTTCGCTGCCTCGCCCACATTGCGGGCCATCTCGTTGGTCGTTGCGTTCTGCTCTTCCACCGCGGTTGCAATGGTGTTCGAGATGTCGTTGACCTGCTTGATGACTCCGCTGATCTGCCCGATCGCGACCACTGCGTTTTTGGTATCGCCTTGAATCGCTTCGATCTTGCGGCTGATGTCCTCGGTGGCCTTGGCGGTCTGCTTGGCGAGTTCCTTCACTTCGTTGGCCACCACGGCGAACCCCTTGCCGGCCTCCCCGGCCCGGGCAGCCTCGATGGTCGCATTCAGGGCCAGCAGATTGGTCTGCTGCGCGATCGAAGTAATGACCTTGATCACCTGGCCAATCTCGGTGGACGAGTCGCCCAGCTTGGTGACGATCTGATTGGTGTCCTCCGCGACCTTCACGGCGCCGGTGGCGATCTTGGCGGACTCGTGCGCGTTCTTGGCAATCTCCTTGATGCTCGCGCTCATCTCCTCCGTGCCGGTGGCGACCGTCTGCAGATTCCGGTCGACCTGCTCGGCGCTGGCGGAAACGACGTTCGCCTGCGCCGATGTTTCCTCGGCGTTGGCGCTCATCTGCTGACTGGTGGCAGTGAGCTCCTCGGAAGCGCTGGACAAGGACTGCGAATTCTCGGCAATCGACCGCATGCTGGCGCGCAAGGCTTCGGTCATGGCATTGATGTCGTTCTTGATGTCGGCATGGTCGCCCTGGTAATTGCCGATCACCTTGGCCGTCAGGTCGCCGCCCGCTATCTTTTTGAGCGCGCTACCAGCCTCCTGGACAGGACTGATGACGGCGTCGAGGGTTTGGTTGACGCCCTCGACGATCTTGCGATAGTCGCCGCTGTGTTTGGTTGCCTCGGCCCGGGTGGATAGCTTCCCCTCGACCGCGGCTTTGGAGAGCATGATGGCATCGGCCACCAGCGTGTTCACCGCCGCGATGCAGGTATTGAGGTTGTTCTTGATGGTGTTGAAATCGCCGTTGTAGCTGTCAGCAATCTTCGGAGGAATGTCGCCTTTGCTGATACGGTCGACGTAATTCGCCGCCACGTTCAATGGGCCAATGACCGCGTCCAGCGTCTGGTTGACACCTTCGACAATCTTGCGATAGTCGCCGTTGTGCTTCGCAGCGTCGGCGCGGGTGGAGAGCTTTCCGTCAACGGCGGCACGGGAGAGCATGCCGGCGTCTGCGATGAGGGCATTCACGGCGGCGATGCAGGTATTGAGGTTGTTCTTGATGGTGTTGAAATCGCCGTTGTAGCTGTCGGTAATCTGCGGAGGAATGTCGCCCTTGCTGATGCGGTCTACGTAATTCGCGGCCACGTTCAACGGGCCGATCACCGCGTCCAGCGTCTGGTTGACTCCTTCGACGATCTTGCGGTAGTCGCCGTTGTGCTTCGTCGCGTCGGCGCGGGTGGAGAGTTTTCCCTCGACTGCCGCTTTCGACAGCATCATGGCGTCGGACACCAGCGCATTCACCGCGGCAATGCAGGTATTGAGGTGTTTCTTGATGGTGTTGAAATCGCCGTTGTAGCTGTCGGCA
>Ga0335080_10002863_pt1 | contig 17341 bp, 14 predicted proteins | sample Lox_Sample_34_FD_206720 | JGI IMG/M metagenome (GOLD analysis project Ga0335080, IMG submission 206720) | Soil microbial communities from Loxahatchee National Wildlife Refuge, Florida, United States - Lox_Sample_3.4 | ecosystem: Environmental > Terrestrial > Soil > Wetlands | place: USA...
GACATCGGCAAGCTCGACGCCTACGAGCTGCGGGCCGGCGTGATCTCGATGTCCGACCAGGGCCGGCTCCACGGCGAGATCGCGCTCGGCTACTACCGCGTCCGCAGGACGATCGAGCGGCTCGACGGGTTCCCGCCGGAACTGGCCCAGGCGGTGCTGCACATCATCCTCAGCCATCACGGCGCGCTCGAGCACGGCAGCCCCGTCGTCCCGTGCACGCGCGAGGCGACGCTCGTGCACATGATCGACAACCTCGGGGGGCGCCTCGGGAGCTTCGACCGCCTCGAGAAGCAGTTGCGCGCCGGCGAGCAGTGGTCGGCGTGGGACAAGGCGCTCGGTGGGGGGGCGTACTTCGCTCCTGCGCCGGACGTCGAGCGCGAGGCCGCGTAGGCCCAGTGGACCCGTCCGTACGTCCTCTGGGCCCGGCGTAACGGGCCTCACGCGCCCCGCCACGCCCGCGCCTCAAAACTCCGCAAATAGCGTTCCGCCGTCGGGGCCCGGGGACGCCTTCCGCCCGGCCCAACTACAGTTGGAGCGGGCATGGCCAAGGACACGGAAAAGCTGATCCGTCAGCTGTCGCTCATCTCATATCTGATGGCAGAACGGCGTCCGGTCACCGCACAGGAGATTCGTCGCGACGTCGAGGGTTACAGCGCGATGAACGAGGACGCGTTCGCGCGCCGGTTCTACGCGGACCGCTCGGAGCTCGAGGCGCTGCGGATCTTCCTGTCGGTCGAGAAGCCGGTCGACGGGCTGGTCGAGCAGGAGACCTACTCGCTCGCGCCCGAGAACTTCCACCTGCCGGCGATCGAGTTCACCGATCGCGAGCTGGCCGGCCTGAGCACCGCGCTGCACCTGCTCGACGGCGAGTTCGCGTACGCCGAACCGCTGCGGATCGCGCTCCAGCAGATCTCCTGGGGGCGCCCGAGTCCGCTCAGCTCGCCCGAGCAGAGCACGGTGGCGCTCGGGATCACCGGATCCGCGGGCGGGCACGAGCTCAGTCAACGCCTGTCCAAGGTCGAGACCGCGATCTTCCGCCGCAAGACGATCGTGTTCGACTACTACACGATGGAGCGGGGCGAGCTCGGCACGCGCAGGGTCGACCCCTACCACCTGCTGTTCCAGCAGAGCGGCCAGTTCTACCTGGTCGGCTACTCGCACGAGCGGGGCGCGATCCGGGTGTTCCGGCTGTCGCGGATCCGCGGCAAGGTCGGGTACGCGACCAAGGCCGAGCACGACTTCCAGCGCCCCGCCGACTTCGACCCGCACGCCTACGCGAACCGGATCGACTGGCAGTTCGGGGATGTGAGACCCGCCCACCCAGCCGAGGTGTGGATCGGGCGGCGGATCGCCTGGCAGATCGAGCGTCACTTCGGTCGCTACGGCGAGATGCGCCCGTCCGACTCCGACCCAGACGGCGACGGCGACGGCGATCGGATCTTCGTCACGCCCTACGCGAACGCCCGCCAGCTGATCGCGTGGGTCCTCGGGCTCGGGGACAACGCCCGCATCATCGGCCCGCCCGAGCTCGCCGGCGAGCTTCGCGAGCGGCTCGACCTGCTGGTCGAGCGCCACACCGGCGAGCCGCAGATCGCGCCCGAGGTGGACGCGAGCGCACCCGCGCCGGCGGGCGCGCCCGACCGCGTAGCGCCCGAGGCCGGCAACGGCCATCGCCCCGACGGCGCAATCCGCCCCGAGCGGTTCGCGCGGCTGGTGACGCTCGCGAGCATCCTGATCGACGCCGGCCGCGCCGGCCGGCGGATAGACGCCCGCGAGCTGTGCGCCAGGCTCAAGATCTCAGAGCAGGAGCTGCGCGAGGACATCTCCGTGCTGAACCTGGTCAACTTCGGCGCGGGCACGTACGTGCTGTACGCGGAGCTCGGCGCCGACGGGACGATCGAGGTCGAGCCCGAGCCGTACGGCGATTCGTTCGCGCGACCGGCGCGCCTGCTGCCGGTCGAGGCCAAGGCGCTGGTGGCGGCGATCGACCTGATCGGCGAGCACATTCCCGAGGGGTCGCTGACCTCGGTGCGCGAGAAGGTCGTCGCCGCGCTCGGCGAGGACCCGGTCCACGAGGGCCTGCAGATCTCCACGGGCGGCGACGACGCCGAGATCGCGGCGGTCGTCTCGCGCGCGATCGCCCAGCGCCGGCTGCTGTCGTTCGAGTACTACAAGGAGAACGAGGACGAGTTCTCCACCCGGACCGTCGAGCCGTACGCGCTGATGAACGGCCGCGAGGGCTGGTACGTCGCCACCTTCGACCCCTCGCGCGACGACGTCCGGCACTTCCGCCTGGACCGCTTCAAGTCGGCCACCGTGACCGACGAGTCGTTTGAGCCGCGCCCCGACGTGGACCCCGCCGCCGACGTCGACGGCTGGCTGCGGACGGGCGAGGTCCCGGCCTCGCACCGGGCCCGGGTGTGGATCTCGCCCGAGCGCGCGCGCTGGGCCCGCGAGGAGCGCCCGATCACCGCCGAGCTCGCCGATGGCGCGATCGTGGTCGAGCGCGGGTTCGCCAGCATGCGCTACCTCGTGCGCGACGTGCTCAAGGAGGCGGGGGACGCGGTCGTGCTCGAGCCCGCCGATGCCCGCGCCGCCGTCCGCGAGGCCGCCCGGGCGCTCCGGGAGGCGGCCGCCCCCGTCGCGGCGCGCTGAGCGCTCCCGCTACGCTGCGCGACGATGCAGCCGCTCAAGGGCCTGATCCTGTCCGGAGGCAAGGGCACCCGCCTGCGCCCGATCACCTACACCAGCGCCAAGCAGCTGGTCCCGGTGGCGAACAAGCCGGTGCTGTTCTACGGGATCGAGGCGATGGCGGAGGCGGGCATCGAGGACATCGGCATCATCATCGCGCCCGAGACCGGTGATGAGATCCGGCTGGCCGCAGGCGACGGCTCGCAGTTCGGCGTGCGGATCACGTACATCCCCCAGGACGCGCCGCTGGGGCTCGCGCACGCGGTGCTCACCGCGGAGCCGTTCCTCGGCGACGCGCCGTTCGTCATGTACCTCGGCGACAACCTGCTGCAGGGCGGGATCGGCGATCTCGTGGCGGCGTTCCAGGGCAGCCGGCCCGACGCGCTGATCCTGCTCACGCAAGTGCCCGATCCCGAGAACTACGGCGTCGCCGAGCTCAGCGACGGCAAGGTGGTGCAGCTCGTCGAGAAGCCGCGCGTGCCGCAGACCGACCTCGCGCTGGTCGGCGTGTACATGTTCACCTCGGCGGTGCACGCGGCCGCGCGGGCGATCGAGCCGTCCGGACGCGGCGAGCTCGAGATCACCGATGCGATTCAACGCCTGGTCGACGGCGGCCTGCGGGTCGAGCCGCACATCGTCAGGGGCTGGTGGAAGGACACGGGCCGGCTCGACGACATGCTCGCCGCCAACCGGCTCGTGCTCGACACGATCCAGACCCGGCTCGAGGGCGACCTGATCGACTCACGGGTCGACGGACGGGTCGTGGTCGAGCCCGGCGCGCGGCTCGAGCGCTCGGCCGTTCGCGGTCCCGCGATCATCGGCGCGGGCGCCAGGCTGACCGACTGCTACGTCGGGCCGTACACGGCGGTCGGCGAGGCATGCGAGATCTCGGGCGCCGAGGTCGAGCACTCGATCCTGCTGACCGGCTCGGTCGTCCGTGACCTCGACGGCCGGATGGAGTCCTCGCTGCTCGGTCGGAACGTCAAGATCTGCCGCGGGGACCGCCAGCCGCGGGCTTACCGGTTCCTCGTCGGCGACAACTCCGAGCTGTCGATCCTCTAAGCCGCCGTCAGGCGCCCCCGACGATCCCACCAAGGCGCCGCCGTCAGGCGCCGCCGACGATCCCACCAACTGATGCGTCTCAGCGCGTGGCGGTCAGCTCCTCGAGCATCGGGAGCTTGCTCGAGCTCGCCGCGGTGACCCTGATCCGGACGAACCGCGCCCGCCCGCCGTGCAGGTGCAGGGTGTCGAGCACACGTCCGCTGTGGCCGGTCACGACCGCGACCCGGCGCCACGTGCGGCCGTTGCTCGATACCAGGACCGAATAGCTCGCGGGCCGGAGCACGACCACCGGCGATGGGGGCGGCGGCACGTTCGGCGCGGGCGAGGGCGGCCACTGGCGTCCCCATCTCACCGTGACCGTCCGGATCCGGGCGGCGAGGCCCGCGACCCGCGCGGTCAAAGTGGCGTGCACCGAGACGGGCTCCCAATCGGTCGCCGGGCTGCCGTCGACCGCGGCGAGGGCGGGGGCTCCCGGCTGCGAGCTGCTTGCGGTGGCGGGGTCACAGCGCACCAGGTCGCTCGAGCGCGTCAGGTCCGGCCGGCGCGTGGTCAAGACGAGGCGCCGTCCCGCAATCAGCCGGCGCGTCGCGGATGGGGTCTGGATCGGCAGCGGCGCGCCGCTCTGGAGGGTCACCGTCGTGCGCTGCCGGCCGATCGCGACCGTGAAGGTCCGGCCCTGCCACTGCAGGTCGTGGAGCACGATCGCGCCGATCTGGCCGTTCAGGCTCGGGCTGAGCTGGACGCTGTTCGCTCCCCAGCGCATCCCGGAGAAGCCGTACAGGAATTCCTGAAGGAACCCGCCGATCCCGGTCATGAAGGTGAAGGCGCCACCGGTCCGCGTCTCGGAGAACTGGTGGAACACGTCGCGGATGAACGGCTGATAGCTGCGCTCGGTGTACACGTAACTTGCGCACCCGGGGGTATTCAGTGCGGCGTTGTCGATCAGGTTGACCGCGTCGCTCATCGACGGGCCGCTGGGATCGGTGCGCGGGACGTAGAAGTTGATGTCACCGCGCGCGAGCTTGGGCGACATCGTGTAACCCCACGGATACTGAAGCAGGGTGACATCGGCCTGCTTGACCAGCTGGTTACCGTAACCCGAGAACTCGGGGTGGATATTCAGCGCGCCATCGACGGGGACGGCGAGCCCGGACGCGATCGTCGACCAGTTCGCCGGCGGCGTCATCCCGAGCACGCGCGCCGCCTGGACGGCGTCCTGGAGCGTGCGCATCGCGCCGACGTTCGTATACGCCTCGTCGTTGACGTTCGGGTTCTCCTCATCGGGGCCGGTGACGCCGTCGATGTGGTACTTGCCGTCACTGTCGAGCTTGGCCCGGGAAGCCCAGAACGTCGCCGCCCCGGACAGCACCGGCCAGCCCTGCTCCGCCAGCCACGTCCTGTCCGCGGTCACCAGGTAGTACTGCCATTGAGCGAGCGCGATGTCGGCGGTGATGTGCTGCTCGTACACGCCCTCGCTGTTGACCGAGACCGGGGGCGGGATCTGCTCGGTGCCGTCGAGCGCGCTCTCCCACGGGAAGCGGGCGCCCGCGTACCCGGTCGCGGTGGCGTGCTGCTCGGCTTCGCTCAGACGCCGGAAGCGGTACGCGTTCATGCCGGCCGCCAGGTCCGGGTGCTGGGCGAGCAGCGACGGGTACATCCACGTCTCCGCATCCCAGAAGATATGACCGTCATAGCCGTTTGACGAGAGCCCGGCCGGCGACACGCTCCAGTCGACGCCGTCGCGCGTGCTCGACCACAGGTAGAACTGGCTGGCGTTGACGTCGGTCGCGAGCGTGCGGTTTCCGCGTACTTCGATCCAGCCCCGCCACAGCGACGCCCATGCGGCCTGGTTGGCGGCGAGCAGCGAGTCCCAGCCGGTGGCGGCCGAGGACGCGGCCTGACCCTGGGCGGCGGTCGTGGTGTCGGCCGCGTCCTGCGAGCTCTCGATGCCGACGTACTTGGTGACCGTGTACGTCTGGCCTGATTGCACGGGGAAGCCGAGCTGCTGGCCGACGCTTTGATCGGTGGTCTGGTCGGTCTGGGTGGTCGTGGCCAGGACGTTGGGGCTGACCTGGAGCTGGCTCGCGAGCGTCGCCTGGATCCCCGTGCCCTCGGTCGCGAGCGTCACCCAATCCTGACGCGTGGCGATGTTCCACCCCTTCGTCACCTGCGTGGTCAGCTCGGGCGTGGCGGTGGTGTCGGCGGTGCCGTCGATCGCGTCGGTGACGGTCGCCACCCCAGACCACTGCGGCGTGAACTGGAGGCGGACGAGCCCGACGAACGGATCGGCCCGGTCGGTCAGCACCTGGTAGGTCAGGTCGGTGGCGTGTCCGTCCGCGGCGGTCCAGCGGGCGGTCGTGGTGACGATCCCGGTGTGGAGGTCGATCGACTGACGCCAGCCGGAGACGCCGGGACCGGGGACCGCGAACGTGTTGCCGTTCTCGCCGAACGTCAACGTCGACCAGGTGGGGATGTTCGCCCGCTGCTGCACGTCGTTGGCGGGCTTTGGGTCGTTCGAGACTTGCCCGTAGAAGCCCGCGAGCTCCGACTGCGCCGGAACCGTGCCGGCCGCGTAGCCTTGCCCGGACGGCGGCACGCGGACGCCGAGCATCCCGTTGCCGGTGAACGTCGGGGCGTACGTCCCGCCCGGGCTGGTCGCGGTCAGCACGAACGAACCGGCGCCTGCCGGCGGCGCGGCGTGGGCCGTGGACGCGAAGAAGATGGCCCCGGCGATCGCCAGCAGCCCGGCGTACCTGCGCATGCTCTACCTCCTGGAAGACCTCGATCCCTTTCCTTCCCGGGGAACGCGGCCTGAAACCGGACTGTTGAAGCGCTCGAGTCGTACGGTCGGCGGCGCCTGACGGCGGCGCCTTACGGCCCGCTCGAGAGCGTCAGCGTCCAGGTGGAGGTGTAGGTCCCGGTCCGTGCGTTTCCCGGGACATTCAAGGCCGCGGTGAGCGACACGTTGACCGGCCCGGCGCCCGTGCCGGCGCGGGCGTCGAAGACCTTCACCGGGGCCGGTGCCGTCGCCCCCGCCGGCACCGTCACCGGGTAGGTGATCTGGTTCGCCGGCAGCGAGCAGTTGTTCGCGCCGGCGGTGGCGGTGGCCGCGGTGATCGACGCAGCGTCGGTCGGCAGCGTTTGACCGCTCGAGCTGAACGTCGTCGACGTCGCGGTGAGGTTCCAGCCCGCGCCCGACCCTGTCTGGTCGCTCGGAGTCAGCTCGAGCGGCGTGGTGACCGTTTGATCGCGCCCGGTCAGTGTGGTGCTCGGCCACGAGAAAGTGGCCGGGGGCGTGAACGCGAGCCCGCCCGAGCCGCAGCTCCCCGGGCCGCCGTAGCCGAGAATCGTGCCCGACGCGCCGACGACCTTGCCGGCGTTTTGGGGGCTGACTTCGACGCCATGGAGAGTGTTGGTCGTTCCGGACGTCCGCCCGCTCCAGCCCGTCCCATTCGAGCTTCCGGCGATCGTCCCCGACGCCCCCACCGTGACGCAGTCGGTCGTGTCCGAGCAAGACACGTCGTAGAGCGTCTGCGACGTGCCGTCCGATTGATAGGACCAGTCGGCGCCGCCGTTCGTCGTCCCGACGATCTCGCCGGTCCCGGTTATGGCGTTCCCAACCCCGAAGCACACGGTCGTGCTCGGGCAGGTGATGGCGTTCAGAGCCACGTTGTCGGGTGTCGGCAGCGTCTCGGCGGTCCAGCTCGAGCCGCCGCTGGTAGTCGCGATGACCGTGGCGACGCTGCTGGTGCCCCCGACGGCGTAGCACACGGTCGTACTCGGGCAGTCGACGTCGTTGAGCGGGGTGGTCACCCCACTCGGCGGGGTCTGCGACGTCCAGGTCGACCCGCCGTTGCTGGTGGCCACGATCGTCGGTGACGTCCCGTGCACGGCGCCGACCGCGATGCACACGCTCGTGCTCGCGCACGAGATGCCCTGGAGCGCGACGTTCACACCGCTCGGCGGGGTCTGCGCCCTCCAGGTCGAGCCGCCGTCGGTCGTCGCCGCGATCAGCGGAGCTCCGCCAGCGACGTTGCCCACCGCCCAGCAGTCGGTGTCGTTCGAGCAGTCGACGTCGTTGTACCGTGCGTTCGAGTTGTTGGGCGGCCTCTGCGAGGACCACGTGGGGTCGGTCGCGGCGCCGGTCGAGGTGTGGATGATCTTGCCGGCCGACGAGCCGCCCCCGACCGCCCAGCAGTCACCGGCGTCCGGGCATGAGACGGCGTCGAGCCGGCTGGTGGTCGGCGAGGTCTCGCTGCTCCACGCCGCGGCCCAGGCGGCGGACGGGGCGACCAGCGCATACGCGCCGATCGCCGCCGCCACCAGGATCTTCATTCGTGTCCATCGGCGTCGCGTCACCACGCCACGGCACCTTCTCAGCTCGACGCGGGACCCCGCCGCCGGCGCCCGAACAGCGTGCCCACGACGATCCCGCCGAAGCCAACCAGCGCGATGGGCCACCACGGGATCGTGCTGCCGCGGGCGGATGGCCGCGTGTCGGCGGCCGAGACCGTGCTGTTGACCAGCTTCGCTCCCAGCGACGCACTGCCGTGCAGCACCTGACGCGGGCCGCAGCCGGTCGCGGTGATGTTCGCGCTGTAGCTGCCGGCCGCCAGCGAATTCGGCCACACGAACGGATACGGGATCGAGTCGCCGGGTAGCACCGTGTCGAGTTGCCGGCTGGCGCGCTGAACACCGCTCGGCCCGTTGAGTGCGACCAACAGCCGCGGCTTGCACAGGCTTGTTCCGGTATTGGCGAGATTGACCACCACCGACGGATACGTCGTTCCCTGAATCGGGGCGATCGAGAAGCTCTCGAGCGCGAGGTGATGCAGCGACGGCCCCGGGACCGCTACTTCGATCCCGACGACCGTGCGGAGGACCTCGGTGACGGAGAAGCGGCCACCGGATCTACCCGTGTTGACATCCTCGAGCGCCAGCCCGGCGAGATGCTGACCGACGGTCGCGTTGGCCGGCACCTTCAGGGTGAAGCCGACAGTCGTCTGCGAATTGCCCGGAACCGTCACCAGCGGCACCGCCGGGGTGACCCACTGACCGGCGCCGTGAAGCTGAATTCCGCGGTTACCGTACACCACTCCAGAGGTCGCGCCGGTCAGGCCATCGACCGGGTAGACCCGTAGCGTCACCGGCTTCGCTGCCGTGTTCGTGACTACCACCTCGTCGGTGAACGATCCGCCGCGCGGAACGGTGCGAATGAAGTACGCGCGCGTGGCGGGAATGTTGGGGTTGAAATGCGCCGGCCGGGCGCCGAAGCCGCCGATCGTGGCGGCGTCGGCTCCCGACGCGAGCGCGCCGCAGGCCACCGCACAAGCGGTGACCAGCAGCGAGAGGGTCTTCAGTTTCACGCTTACTACGGGGCGCTGACGAGGGACAGTGTCCACGTGGATGTGTAATTACCCGCATACGCATTTGCGGGAATCGCCAGCTTCCATGTCGGCGTCACGGTCTGGTCGCCCATGCCAGTCCGGGCGGGGGCGTTGTACAGCTTGGTCGCGGTCGGAGCGGTGGCCGCCGCCGGCAGCGTGTAGGGATACGCCACCGTCGTGGAACCGCCCGGCGTGCACGTCACGTTCGCGTCGCATGTCGCGGCGTTCGGCGCCGACGCGATCGTCGTCGCACCGGTCGGAAGCGTGTAGCTCCCGGACTTGAACAGCGTCGAGGTCGCGGTGATGTTCCAACCCGCGCCCGAGCCGGTGGCGTCGGCGATGTCGAGCGGCTGCGTAGCCGTGACGCTCTTGTCCTGTCCGGTCAGCGCCGTGCTCGGAAAGTTGACGTTCCCCGGTGTACTGGCGAATCCCAGCGAGCCTGCGGTCAGGGTTTCCGAGGCCGTCGTGGCGCCGGCCGGTGCTGCCGCGAGCAGCGCAGCGCCGATCGCCACCGCTGCCCCAGGCAGCATCGTGCGAAGCTTCATTCAGGTCCCTTTCGGTCCAGGATCAGGTGCCCCAACGCGAACTCACGTCAGGTTCATCGAGGGTCCCTCCCTTTGTCGGCAGTCTGACCGACGACTTGAGAGGAACCGGTTCCACTGGCGCAGAGCATGTGCAGCGATGCCTGGCTTTGAGGAGTGATGACGGGTTATCGCCGGCGGGCTCCGGCTGAGCCGCGAGCCGGGCTGCTCTATCCGTAGCCGCTCACACGCGCACCCCCGCGCGCAGCTTCAGGCCGCACCCTCGCGCGCTCAGTGCGCCGCCGGCGCGGTGAGCAAGTCGCGCAACTCGTCGAGGTCGGCGCGCAGCGAGGCGACCTCGGACTCGAGCGCCTCGATGCGCTGGGCGAGCGCTCCATCGAAATCGACCCGCGGCGCGTCGGAGGCCGGCGGCTGGGCCCGGGCCGCGGGCGCGTACGCGGGCGCCACCGGCGGCCGTGCCGACGGCGTGGCCGAGTCCGGCGACTGCGTGCCCGCCACCGAGGCCTGCGCAGGTGGCGGCGCGCTCGCTTCGGTGTCTCTCCGGGGCCCGAGCAGGTGCTCGAAGCGATCCTCCTTCTGGCCGGGCCGGCGCTCGAGCCGGCGCGCGTGCTCGCGCTCGCCGAGCGCGGCCAGCACCCGTTCCACGTCCGCGAGCGACTCGAGCCGGGCGATCCGCTCGGTCCGGGCCTTGAGCTCGCCCGGCGTCTGAGGGCCACGGAGCAGGAGCACGGCGAGCACCGCCAGCTCCTCGCGGTCGAGCCCGAGCGCCTCCTCGGCCAGGTGGCGGTACTTGACCGCACGGCTTCCGTGCCCGCTCGCGAGTCGTGCGAGGCCGTACAGGCACAACCGCTGGGCGCCGTCACGGACTGTGTTCTCGTCGTAGGCGGTGACCGGGTCGCGGTTGGTCGACTGGTTGCAGGCCAGCCGGAGCGCGTTGAGCGATAGTGGATACTGTTCCGGGGTCGTCCAGCGCTTCTCGATCAGACATCCCAACACCCGCTGCTCGGGCGGGGTAAGCTCGGCGAGATGCATTGGGGCGAGCATAACGACGACCCGGATGGCTGAGCGCCGCCCGATGGATCTCGCCGACAAGCTCCAACTCAAGCCCGGTCAGTCGATCTCCGTCGTCAACGCGCCAGACAACCTCGCGCTCGACCTGGGAGGGGAGCATCCCGCCGCGGCAGACCCCGCCCGGGCAGACGCCGTGGTCGTGTTCTGCGCCGATCGCGCCGAGCTCGACGGGCTTCGCGATCGGTACGTGCCGCCGGCCGCGCGGGACGTACTGACCTGGGTCGCTTACCCCAAGGCGGGCCGGCTCGGGACCGACCTCAACCGCGACGTGCTCGCGGAGACGGTCAAGCGGGAGGCGGTCCGGCCCGTGCGCCAGGTCGCGCTCGACGACGTCTGGTCGGCGCTGCGACTGCGCCCGGCGTGAGCGGTGCCGGCGCGATGCTGACGAGTGCCGATGCCCGCCGGGTCGCGCTGTCGCTGCCCGAGGCGAACGAGCAGGATCACCACGGCCGCCCCTCGTTCCGCGTCGCCGGCAAGATCTTCGCGACGCTTTGGGACGAGGATCACGTCAACGTCATGGTGGACGAACCGGGGATCCTCACGGCCGTGGAGGCGCACCCCGAGGTCTGCGCCGAGGTGTGGTGGGGAAAGCGGCTCGCGGCGGTCCGGGTCGACCTGCGCGCCGCCGGCGAGGGCCTGCTGGCCGACCTGCTCGCCGACGCCTGGGAACGCAAGGCGCCGGCGCGGTTGGCGCGGGGTAAGACGGCGCGGCAGCCCACCGGCCACGGCTGACGGGTGCTTGACTAGACGGGGTGACGACCCCGGACGCGACCGGGCGCACCCGTGCGATCGTGTTCGACCTCGGCGGGGTGTTGCTCGACTGGAATCCGCGCTATCTGTACCGGAAGCTGTTCGCCGGCGACGACGCCGCGATGGAGCGCTTCCTCACGGAGGTGTGCACGATGGAGTGGCACCACGCCCACGACCTCGGGGCGCCGCCCGGGCGCACGTGCCCGGAGCTCGCGCGAGCGCATCCCGAGCAGGCGGAGTTGATCTGGGCCTGGTCGCGGCGCAGCGAGGAGATGATCTCGGGGCCGATCACGGCAACCGTGGAGCTGCTGGCGGAGCTCAAGGACGCCGGCGTTCCCTGCTACGCGCTCACGAACATGGAGCGCGAGACGTACCCCCTGCGGCGCGCGCGGTTCCCGTTCCTCAGCTGGTTCGACGGCACCGTCGTGTCGGGCTTCGAAGGGGTGGCCAAGCCCGACCCCGCCATCTTCGAGCTGCTGCTCGAACGCTTCGGGCTCGAGCCGTCCGAGACCGTGATGGTCGACGACTCCCCCGTGAACGTGCTTGCGGCCCGCAGCGCCGGCATGCAGGCGATCGAGTTCGAGTCGCCCGACCGGCTGCGCGACTGGCTCGAGCGGGCGGGTCTGCTCAACGGACGCCCGGCACCCTGAGGCGCCGGCACGCCGGCGTCATTCCTCCTCCTCCCAGTTCTCCGAGCGCGGGTCCTTGCCGGTGAGGAGGTCGACGAAGTGCTGCCACCGCCCGGGACTGACCCCGGGTTCGCGTTCGCGCCACGCCGGCGCCCCGCCCTGCGGAGGCTCGAGCGCCGCGGCGGCGGCGGCGTCGATGCGCAGGTCGACGCCGCGCTCGTGGAGCGAGGCCACGTCGTCCGCCGCAACGAAGCGCGGGCCGCTGATCACGAGCCCGTGGAAGATGTCCTCCTCGGGCGCCGCGATGACGTGGTCCACGGTGCCGACCTGCTCGCCGCCGCATGCGTACACCGGGACCCCGCGCTCGAGCACCTCATAGGCAATCGGCAAGCCCTCGTCCACGACCGATCACACTACACGCATGACGCACGTCGGGGTGGTCGGTCACGTCGAATGGATCGACTTCGCCTCGGTGCCGCACCTGCCGGTCCGCGGCAAGATCCTCCACGCGGACGGCGCGTTCGCGCGCGCCGGCGGCGGCGGCGCGGTGGCCGCGTCGGCGCTGGCCGAGCTCGGTGCCGAGGTCGACTTCTACTGCGCGCTCGGACGGGACAACGAGGGCCGGGCGACGGTGGCCCAGCTCGAAGGCCGCGGTGTCCGCGTGCACGCGGCCTGGCGCGACCAGCCGACGCGGCGAGCCGTCACCTTGCTGGAGCCGGGCGGCGAGCGAACGATCATCACGCTCGGCGAGCGCCTGCAACCGCACGGGTCAGACGAGCTCGAGTGGGAGCATCTCGCCGACGCCGGCAGCGTGTACTTCACGGCCGGGGACGCCGGTGCGCTCCGGCGCGCCCATTCGTCGCCGTTCGTAGTCGCCTCGCCCCGCGCCAGATCCGTGCTCGAGGCCGACGGCGCTCATGTGTACGCGGTCGTCTTCAGCGAGGACGACGAGGACGAGCGCGCCTGGGCGCGCCGGGTCGGGTCGCACGCCAGCCTGCTGGTGGCGACCGAGGGCGCCCGCGGCGGCCGCTGGTGGGGCGAATCAGAGGGCCGCTGGGAGCCGGTGCCGCTTCCCGGCCCGCCCCGCGACGCCTACGGCTGCGGCGACTCGTTCGCGGCCGCGTTCACTTTTGGCCTGGGGCGCGGCGACTCGATCGCTGACGCCGCGAGGCTGGGGGCGCAGGCCGGCGCTCGCGCCCTGACCCGCGTCGGCGCGCCCTGAAGACGCCCTACGCGTCGATCCTCGTCAGCAGCAGCCCCGCGCTCGTCACTCCGCCACCGAGCGCCGCGATGACCGGGAGCAGCACCAGGACGTCGGGCCCGGCGTGCAGACCGGCGGCGATCAAGATCGCCGAGATCAGGAGCAGGATCGAGGTGAGCGCGTTCGGCGCGACCACGTCGAGCATGTGCCCGATCGTGCCGGCGCTCGGCTCGCCGCCGGCTGGGCGCGCCGGTCCAGCGCGTACGGCACGGTGCCGGCGATCACGGCGAGCGCGATCAGCTCCCCCGAGGGACGCGTGGTCCTGGTCAGGGATCGCCAGCAGGATCGAGATGAACAGGACCGTCCCGAACAGCGACGAGCGCGGTTCCTCAGCTCCGCCGAAGGCCCGATCACGTCGATCCCGATCGAGACCGCGACGGACAGGAGCCCGAATACCGAATCGTGCCCATCACGGCAGACGGACCCGTTCACGATCCGATCTCGTGGAAGCTGATCTCTCTCTCGAACTCCGAAACCACCGACCACTCGCCGGAGCGCCACGTGATCCGGGTCCCGTCCGCGAGCCGCGCGGCGGCACGACCGAGCCGGGGCGAGCCCCACAGCGTCGCGACCAGCGGCCGCTCGCGCTCCTCGACGTCACCCAACCCCCGCGCCACGTGCGACGCCGGATACGTGACGACGATCGAGCCGGCGCGCACCCACACCGGGATCCGCTCGAGCGGCGCGTCCACGACGGTCTCACCGCCCCCGCGCACCGAACAGCCCGACCACGCCTCGATCCACTCTCCCCGCGGCAGCGCCACCTCGCGCTCGCGCGCTTCGTCGTCGAGCACCGGCGCCACCCACAGCGCCGGCCCGTACCCGTAGGCATCGCCGATCTCCCATCCCCGCGGGTCGGTGGGGTCGAGCAGGCACAGCGGCCGGATGATCGGAAGCCCGGTCCGCGAAGCGGTTACCGCGGCCGACCGCACGTACGGGACCAGCTGCTCATGAAGCAGCGCGTAGGCGCGGTACAGCTCGAGCACGTGCTCGGAGTAGTTCCACGGCTCCTGCGGCATTCGGCCATGGGCGTGCATCAGCGGGGTGAAGCAGCCGAATTGGAGCCAGCGGACGAGCAGCTCGGGCGGGCAACGCTCGACCAGCCGGTGCCCGAGGTAGCCACCGGTATCGTGCGACCAGTTCGAGAACCCGCTGCAGGCGGCGGACAGCGTCGCGACCACGAGCACCCGCAGCGACCAGAAGTCGGAGGCCTGGTCGCCCGCCCAGGTCAGGCCGACCGCGTGTTGACCGCTCCAGCCGCAACGGGCGAACAGCACCCCGGTCCCAGGGTGGATCTCGTCGAGCGCGCGCTGAAGGCTCGCGCGATGCAGCCCGCCGAGCGCCCACGCCGCCTCGGCGCCGGTCCGACCATCCGCGAACCGCACCTCCTCCGGCAGGTAGTAGCCCTCCCCGTCGTCGGCCTTGACGCCCTCTACGCCCAACGCGAGCACGCGCTTGACCTGCTCGCGCCACCACTCCTCCGCGGCCGCACCGGTGAAGTCGACCGGCGAGCCGGTTCCCATCCACCACTGCGTGACGAACGGCTCGCCGGACCCGTCGCTCACGAATGCGCCGGCGGCCACGCCGGGCGCGTAGTTCGGTGCCGGCTCGCGGTGCAGTCGCTCCGACTCGGGCTGCGGCGGGATCTGACCGTCGCGCGAGTCCGTGTTCACCCACGGCGTGACCCAGACCACGGTCCTGACCCCGTCGGCGCGCATCCGCCGGATCAGCCCCGGCGCGTCGGGAAACTGATACGGATTGAACTCCCAGGTGTTGTACTGGGTCGCCCACGGCGAGTCGATCACGATCGCGTCGACCGGGATCTCGTGCCGGCGCAGGCCCTCGTAGTCGTCGACCACGTCGTCCTGGTGGCCGTAAACGTCGCGGCTCTTCCAGAACCCGTAGCCCCACTCGGGCAGCACCGCCGGAAAGCCGGTCAGGCGGCACAACGCCCGGAGCCGCGCAGCCGGCGTCGGGTCGCACAGGAAGTCCATCCGGAGCGGGCCCGCGGCGCGGCGAGTCGAGGCCGACACCCGGTCGCCGGCCAGGTCGAACTGGATCCCGTTCGCCGCCGATTCGATCCAGACCGCGTAGCCGCGGCTCGAGACCAACCACGGCACGGGCGCGCAGTCGCCCTGCGGGATGCCGCCGCCGGCCAGCAGCTCGGCCGGGCAGTCCGGCCCCGTATAGCGGCGGTCGGCGCCGAGCTGGACGACGCGGCCAGCCTGGTCGAACTGCGTGCTGTGCCGCGCACCGAGGCCGACGAAGCGCTCGTCGGCGCGCCGGCGCCAGTCGAGTGCTACGCGCAGCGGCTCGCCGTCGGGCTCGACCTCGAGACGAATCCGGTCGTCCCCGAGCACGCGCAGCTCGAGCTGCGCGCGCCGGCCGCCCGCCAGCTCGAGCCTCAGCTTCATCCGGTCCGCGGCCAGGCGCCGCACCACCGCCGCCCGGGCGCGCTCGACCGGGGCCAGCTCCTCGCGCGCGAGGACTCCCTCGGTGAAGTGGATGAAGTGGTCGTGGACGGTGCCCTCTGCGACCCACGCGCCGAGCGATCTGACCAGCTTCCGGCCGGCACGACGGATGGTCAGCTCGAACGGCCGCAGGGCGATCTCGATGCGCAAGTGGCCGCGCTCCATGACGACGGTGTCGGCGTCGGCGGCGCCCATCGGACTGGATGTAGGCATAGCGGCAAGGTTCTCGCAAACTCGCGCGATCCCATGCCGCCGGTAACAGAAACGTCACAGGACGTGACCTCGTTCTTCACGAACCCCGTGGTTTGCAGGGCGATCCTGATCCCCATGAACGCAATGAGTCGCGCCGACCTGCATGTCCACTCTTCGGCCTCGCAGATCTCCAAGCTCGGCGTCCAGCGGTCGCTGCGGATCCCCGAGTGCGCCACCGAGCCGCTCGAGGTGTACGAGCTCGCCAAGCGCCGCGAGATGGACTTCGTGACGATCACCGATCACGACACGATCGACGGGGTCCTGTCGCTCAGTCACCTTCCGGACACGTTCATCTCCGAGGAGCTGACCGCATCGTTCAAGGGCGAGGCCCAGGCCGTGCACGTGCTCTGTTACGGGATCACCCCGGACGACCACGAATGGCTTCAGGCCAACCGGGACGACGTCGAGGCCTGCGCCGCGTACCTGCACGACCGCGACATCACGGCCGCGCTCGCTCATCCCTTTTACGCCGTCGCCGCGCCGCTAACCGCGCGCCACCGGCGGCGCCTGGCGCAACTCTTCCCGATCTGGGAGACGCGCAACGGCTCGCGGGCGAAGGAGCTGAATCTGCCGGCGTTTGTGTACATCGAGACCCATGGGGGAACCGCTATCGGAGGGTCCGATGACCACGCCGGAATCGATGTCGGCCGGACGTTCACCGAGACCCCGAGGGCCAGCACCCCCGAGGAGTTCCTCGCGCACGTCCGCGCCGGACGCGCGGCGGCGCACGGTCAGCAGGGCAGCGCCGCCAAGTGGGCGCACGCGGCGATGGCGCTGGCGATCCGCTCGCTCGGCGACGGCGACGGCGACGCGCCCGCCCGGCCGGATCCCGCAAGCGTGCTGAAGATCGTCGAGCGGGTCATGTGCGAGGGGGATGCGCGGCACGGCACCGGCACCGCGGACCTCCAGGCCAGGGACGCGCTCGCGCTGCTGCGCGCGTGGCTGCTCGCGATGGATCTCGACGTCGACGAGCACAAGCTGCTGACCCAGCTCCAGGAGGGAGAGCTCGGCCACGCCGACCTCGACCGGCGCGCCCGGCGCGTGCACGAGCGAAAGCTCGCCGCGGTCGTGCACGACACCGTCGCCGGCCTCGAGCAGGGCCGGCTCGATCCCGGCCCCAGCGCGCTCGCCCTGTTCGACGCGTGCATCCCGGCGATCCCGTACGCCGCCGCATCGGCCTTCCTCGGGCGCGAGAAGGCGAAGCTGGCCCGCAGCGACGGAGATC
>Ga0335080_10002866_pt1 | contig 17334 bp, 13 predicted proteins | sample Lox_Sample_34_FD_206720 | JGI IMG/M metagenome (GOLD analysis project Ga0335080, IMG submission 206720) | Soil microbial communities from Loxahatchee National Wildlife Refuge, Florida, United States - Lox_Sample_3.4 | ecosystem: Environmental > Terrestrial > Soil > Wetlands | place: USA...
GACATTCACCCTCGCCTGGCAGTACGTCGTGGATCCGGAAAGGGGACAGATCAGCGGGCGCGCCGTGAACATCCAGGGCCGCACGCGGCTCGCCCCCAGCCGTCCGGGCGGCGGGCCATGACGCCTTGCGCCAGGACCCTCGTCGCGCGCTTCGGCGTGCTGGCCCTGGGCCTGGCGATCTGGTTCTGCCCTGTGCCCGCGGGCCTGACCCCGCCGGCCTGGCACCTCTTCGCGATCTTTGCCGCGACGATCGGCTCCGTGATCGTCGGCGCATTTCCCATCCTCACGGCTTCCGTCCTGGCCATCGGCATCGCCGTCCTTTCCGGAGTCCTGACTCCCGCGAAGGCGTACTCCGGCTTCGCGAACGGGACGATTCTCCTGATCGTCGTCGCCTTCCTCGTGGCGCGGGCCATCGTGAAGTGCGGGCTCGGAGCGCGTCTCGGCCACCTCGTCGTGAAGCTCTTCGGCCGTTCGACGCTCGGTCTCGGATACAGCATTTTCCTGCTCGACGCCGTGATCGCGCCGGCGTTCCCGAGCGACACGGCCCGCTCCGGCGTGCTCTATCCGCTCGCGCTCTCCCTCGCCGAAGGCGGCGGCTCCAAGCCCGACGACGCGACCCGCAAGCGGATGGGCGCCTACCTCATGTTCTGCTCGATGGCGACCTTGAGCCTTTCGTCGGCACTCTGGCTGACCGCGATGGCCGGCAATCCTCTGGGCGCCGAGATCGGCAAGTCGCTCGGCTTCCAGATCTCCTTCGTGTCGTGGCTCGTCGCCTCCGCGGCGCCGACGCTTCTCTCGCTCGCCCTGCTGCCGCTCCTCCTCTACAAGGTCTTTCCTCCGGAAGTGAAGTCCACGCCCGAGGCGCCCGCCGCGGCGAAGAAGGCGCTCGCCGCGATGGGTCCCTTGACGCTCCACGAGAAGATCGTGGCGGCGACGTTCGTCGTGATGGTCGTTCTGTGGGGCCTCGCGGGAACCCTGAAGCTCGACCTGACGGCGGTGGCCTTCCTCGGCCTCGGGGTGCTGCTCGCCACCGGCGTCCTGACGCTCAAGGACATCGGGCAACAGGGCGACGTCCTGGCCACCTTCCTGTGGTTCGCGATCCTCTACACGCTGTCCGGCCAGTTGAACGCGCTCGGGTTCATGGGCTATCTCGGGCAGCGGCTCGGCGGGGCGCTCGGCGGGCTTCCCTGGCTCGCGGTGTACGTGATTCTCGTCCTCGCCTACGTCGTCCTCCACTATCTCTTCGTCAGTCAGACGGCGCACATCCTCGCGCTCTTCGGAGTCTTTCTGGGAGTCGGCGCCCAGCTCGGCGTGCCGATCCCCGTGATGGGCTTTTCGCTCCTGTTCTCCACGAGCTATCTCTCGACCATCACGCCTCAGGCCTCGAGCGCCAACGTGCTGGTCGTGGGGAGCAGTTACCTGACGCAGGGCGAGCTCTATCGGCTCGGCACGATCACGACGGTCTTCAACATCCTTCTCCTCCTTCTCGTGGGAACGCCATGGCTGCTGCTCGTGGCGCGGTGAGAAGAGGCCGCGCTTGACCTACGTTACGGACGCCCTCCGACACAATCCGGAGCTCGCGATCTTCCTGACGCTCGCGATGGGCTTCGTCCTCGGACACGTGCGGCTCGGCACCTTCCGTCTCGGCAACGTCGTCGGGACGCTGCTCGCGGGCGTGCTCATCGGCCAGCTCGACATCCACGTCGATCCGGTCGTCAAGACGGTGTTCTTCGACCTCTTCCTCTTCGCGACCGGCTACAAGGTCGGCCCTCAGTTCATTCGAGGTCTCGGCAAGAACGCGCTGCCGCAGGTCGCTCTGACTGTCGTCCTGTGCGTGACGAGTCTCGTCACGACGGTCGCGGCCGCGAAGGTCTTTCGCTACGACTGCGGGACCGCGGCGGGCCTGATGGCGGGCGCCTTCACGGAATCGACCGTCATCGGCACCGCGGGCGACACGATCAACGACCTCGACCTGCCGGACGCCGAGAAGACGCGGCTTCAGAACAACATCCCGGTCGCCTATGCCGTCTCCTACCTCGTCGGCACCGGCTTCGTCGTCTGGTTTCTCTCGAATCTCGCTCCGCGGCTCCTCAAGGTGAACCTGAAGGCCGAGAGCGCGAAGCTCGAGGCCGAGATCACGGGAGGAAAGGAGCTCGGGCCGGGCTCGCCATCGGCCTATCGGGAATGGGACCTGCGCGCTTACCGCATCGACGACGCGGCCTGGGCGGACCGGACCGTCGGGGAGCTCGAGAAAACGTTCACTCCCGAGCGCGTCTTCGTCGAGCGGATCCACCGCGGGGCGGAGACGCTCGATGCGGAGCCGGCGACGGTTCTGCGCCGCGGCGACACGGTCGCGCTCGCGGGCCGCCGCCGCGTGCTCTCGGGCGGGATCCCGATCGGCGTCGAGGTCGAGGACCGGACGCTGCTCGAGTTCCCGGCGGCCGTGCTGGACGTCGTCGTGACCCGGAAGGCCGCCGCCGAGCGGACGCTCGCCGAGATCGCCGAGAAGTACGGCCGCGGCGTCGCGCTCTCGAAGCTCGTACGCGGCGGGGAGGAGATTCCCTACGTGCCGTCCACGCTCGTCAATCGCGGAGATCTCCTGACGATCGCCGGCGCGGCGCGCGACGTCGAGCGGACCGGACAGGCGCTCGGCTACGTCGAGCGGCCTTCGAGTGCCACCGACGTCGTCTTCGTGGGCCTGGGCATCTTCGTCGGCGGCCTCGTGGGCCTGCTGTCGGTCACGGTGGCCGGCATTCCGCTCTCCTTGACCGCGAGCGGCGGCGCGCTCGTCATGGGTCTCGTCTTCGGCTGGCTGCGCTCGGTGCGGCCGACCTTCGGCCGGATCCCGGAGCCGGCCCTCTGGATCTTCGACACGATCGGGCTCGCCGCGTTCATCGGAATCGTGGGCCTCTCCGCCGGCCCGAGCTTCGTCGACGGCCTTCGGCGGACCGGTCCGAGTCTGCTGGGGGTCGCCCTGGTCGTCGCGGTCACGCCGCATCTCGCGGCGCTCTTCTTCGGCCGGAAGGTTCTGAAGATGAATCCGGTCATCCTGCTGGGCGCCTCCGCCGGGGCCGGGACGGTCACGGCCGCCCTGCGCGCGATCCAGGACGAGGCGCAAAGCAAGCTCCCGGTGCTCGGTTACACCGTGCCCTATGCCGTCGGGAACATCCTTCTGACGGCGTGGGGGCCGGTCATCGTTTTCCTGACAAAGTAGGAGGCTGCCATGTCGAAACGTCTTTCATTTCTTCTGGTTCTCGCGCTCGCGCTGCTGATCGCCGCTCCGTCGGGCGCGCAGACAGCCGCGACCAGCGCCAAGCTGCCGAACGTCGTCGTGCTCGCGACCGGAGGCACGATCGCCGGCGCCGCCGCGAGCGACGTTCAGGCCGGCTACACCTCGGGCCAGGTCGGCGTCGAGCAGCTGCTCGCGGCCGTCCCACAGGCCAAGAAGCTCGCCAACCTGCGCGGCGAGCAGATCTCCAACATCGGTTCGCAGGACATGAACGACGAGGTCTGGCTGAAGCTCGCGCGCCGCATCAACGAGCTGACCGCGATGCCGGACGTGGCCGGGATCGTGATCACGCACGGCACCGACACGATCGAGGAGACGGCGTACTTCCTGAATCTCGTCGTCAAGTCGAAGAAACCGGTCGTCCTGACCGCGGCGATGCGCCCGTCCACTGCCCTCTCGGCCGACGGCCCGCTCAACTTCTACAACGCGGTGGCCGTCGCGGCGAACAAAGACGCGGCCGGCCGCGGCGTGTTGGTGGTCATCAACGACTGGATCCACGGCGCGTCCTCGCTCACGAAGACGAGCACCACGGCCGTGCAGACGTTCATGTCGCCCCTGCGCGGTTTGATCGGCACCGTGGCCTACGGGGAAGCCGAGTGGTACCGCGGGCCCGTCGGAAAGAACACGGCCGACTCGGACTTCTCGATCGACAAGACCACGACGCTGCCGCGAGTGGACATCATCATGGCGCACGAGAACATGGACGGCGCGCTCATCGACGCGGCCGCCGCGGCCGGGGCCAAGGGGATCGTCATCGCGGGCGTGGGCAACGGCAACATGACCGAGGTCGCCCTGAAGGCGCTTTCCGCCCAGGCGAAGAAGGGTATCGTCTGCGTGAGGTCGTCTCGCGTGACGACGGGCAATGTCGGCCGCAACGTCGAGGTGGACGACGACAAGCTGGGACTGGTGGCCTCGCTCGACCTGAACCCTCAGAAGTCCCGCGTGTTGCTGCGGCTGGCATTGACTCGGACGAGCGACGTGAAGCAGATTCAGAGATGGTTCGAAGAGTATTGATCGTCCGAAGGGACGTGAGGGGCGGGAAGGAGTCGAGATGAGTCAGGCGCCGGGATTTCTCGGGTCCTCGATCGGGCGCAAGGTGGTCATGGCGGTCACGGGCGCCATCCTCGTCTTGTTCGTCCTCGGCCACATGATTGGAAACCTGCAGGTCTATCTCGGGCCGGCGGCGCTCAACCACTACGGCGTTCTTCTCCGGCAACTTCTCCACGGCGCGGGCCTCTGGGTGGTCCGCGCCGTGATGCTCACGGCCGTGTCCCTCCACATCTGGTCGGCGACGTCTCTGACACTCGAAAGCCGGCGCGCGCGGCCGGAGGGCTACCGCGAGCAGAAGTGGAAGGAGTCGACGTATGCCTCACGCACGATGCGTTGGGGCGGCGTGATCATCCTTCTCTTCGTGATCTACCACCTGCTCCACTTCACGACGGGCACCGTGCACCCGAACTTCATCGAGGGCGACATCTACCACAACTTCGTGACGGGCTTTCAAAGTGTGCCCGTCTCGATTGCCTACATCGTCGCGATGCTCGCGCTCGGCCTGCACCTGCGGCACGGCGTCTGGAGCATGTTCCAGACGCTCGGGGTCTCCCATCCCCGCTACATCCGCATGGCGCACGTCACCGCGTGGGTCGTTGCGATCGTCGTCGTGGCCGGCAACATCTCCTTTCCAGTCGCCGTCCTCGCCGGCGTCGTGAAGTAGCTCGAGGAGGTCCGCATGGAACTTCGCTCCAACATCCCCTCCGGACCGCTCGAGAAGAAGTGGGAGAAGCACCGCTTCGAGATGAAGCTCGTCAATCCGGCGAACAAGCGCAAATACACCGTGATCATGGTGGGTTCCGGCCTGGCCGGCGGCGGCGGTGCCGCCTCGCTGGCGGAGCTCGGCTACAAGGTGAAGTGCTTCTGCTACCAGGACTCGCCGCGCCGCCCGCACTCGATCGCGGCGCAGGGGGGCATCAACGCTTCGAAGAACTACCACAACGACGGCGACAGCGTCTTTCGCCTCTTCTACGACACGGTGAAAGGCGGCGACTTCCGCGCCCGCGAGGCGAACGTCTATCGGCTGGCGGAGGTCTCGGGCAACATCATCGACCAGTGCGTCGCGCAGGGTGTGCCGTTCGCGCGGGAGTACGGGGGCATGCTCGACAATCGCTCGTTCGGCGGCGCGCAGGTCTCGCGCACCTTCTATGCGCGTGGCCAGACGGGCCAGCAGCTCCTGCTCGGCGCCTATCAGGCGCTCGAGCGCCAGATCGGCCTCGGCTCGGTCGAAATGTACCCGCGCCACGAGATGCAGGAGTTGATCGTCGTGGACGGCCGCGCGCGCGGCATCGTCGTGCGCGACATGGTCACAGGCGAGGTCGAGACGCATCTCGGCGACGCCGTGTGTCTCGCGACGGGCGGATACGGCAACGTCTTCTACCTCGCGACGTACGCCAAGGGCTGCAACGGCACGGCCATCTGGCGCGCCTACAAGAAGGGCGCGGCCTTCGCCAACCCGTGCTTCACGCAGATCCACCCGACCTGCATCCCGGTGACCGGCGAGTATCAGTCGAAGCTCACGCTGATGAGCGAGTCGCTCCGCAACGACGGCCGCATCTGGGTGCCGAAGGCCAAGGGCGACAAGCGCGCTCCGGGCGAGATCCCCGAGGCCGAGCGCGATTACTACCTCGAGCGCATGTATCCGAGCTTCGGCAACCTCGCCCCGCGGGACATCTCCTCGCGCGCCGCCAAGCGCGTCTGCGACGAAGGCCGCGGCGTCGGCCCGACGGGGCTCGGGGTCTATCTCGACTTCGAGGACGCCATCAAGAGGCTCGGCCGGGACAAAATCGAGGAGAAGTACGGCAACCTCTTCGAGATGTACGAGCGCATCACCGACGAGGACCCGTACCAGGTTCCGATGCGGATCTATCCCGCGACGCACTACACGATGGGCGGTCTGTGGGTGGATTACGACCTCATGAGCACCATTCCCGGGCTCTTCGTGCTCGGCGAGGCGAACTTCTCCGACCATGGGGCCAATCGCCTCGGCGCGTCGGCCCTGATGCAGGGGCTCGCCGACGGCTACTTCATCATTCCCTACACGATCGGCAACTACCTGGCGCGCGAGAAGTTCGCGCCGGTGCCCGCGGACCACCCCGAGGTTCGGACGGCGGAAAAGGCTCTGACCGAGCGGACGAAGCGGCTTCTCTCGATCCAGGGCCAGCGGACGCCGACCTCCTTCCACCGCGAGCTCGGCAAGATCATGTGGGAGCACTGCGGCATGGCGCGGGACCGGAAGGGCCTCGAGCAGGGCCTCGCGCTGATCCCGAAGCTCCGCGAGGAGTTCTGGAAGAACCTGCGCGTGCCCGGCACGGGGCAGGAGCTCAACCAGTCGCTCGAGCACGCGGGCCGGGTGGCCGATTTCCTGGAGTTGGGCGAGCTCATGTGCCTCGACGCGCTCGAGCGCGACGAGTCCTGCGGCAGCCACTTCCGGACCGAGCATCAGACCGCGGACGGCGAGGCTGAGCGCAACGACAAGGACTTCTGCCACGTCGCCGCCTGGGAATTCCAGGGCGACGGCAAGAAGCCGGTCCGGAACGTGGAGCCTCTGGTCTACGAGAACGTGGAGCTCGCCGTGCGGAGTTACAAATGAAGATCACGCTGAAGGTCTGGCGCCAGAAAGACGCGAAGGCGGCAGGAGGCTTCGTCACCTACGAAGCGGCAGACATCAACGAGGAGATGTCCTTCCTCGAGATGCTCGACGTCGTCAACGAGGGGCTGATCGGCAAGGGCCAGGACCCGATCGCGTTCGACCACGACTGCCGCGAGGGAATCTGCGGCACCTGCGGCGTCGTGATCAACGGCCGTCCCCACGGCCCGCGCGACCGGACGACCGCCTGCCAGCTCCACATGCGCAGCTTCCACGACGGCGACGTGCTCACGATCGAGCCCTGGCGGGCGGCGGCCTTTCCCGTCGTGAAGGATCTGATCGTCGATCGCGGCGCCTTCGACCGGATCATTGCGGCGGGCGGGTTCATTTCCGCGCCCGTCGGCGGCGCGCCCGACGGCAATGCGATCCTCGTTGCGAAGGAGAACGCCGATCTCGCGATGGACGCGGCCGCATGCATCGGCTGCGCCGCCTGTGTGGCGGCCTGTCCCAACGCCTCGGCGATGCTCTTCGTGGGCGCCAAGATCTCGCAGCTCGCTCTTCTGCCCCAGGGTCAACCCGAGCGGCGCGACCGCGTCCGGAACATGGTGGCGAAGATGGACGCCGAGGGTTTCGGCACGTGCACGAATCACGGCGAATGCGAGGCCGCGTGCCCGAAGGGCATCCGCATGGAGTTCATCGCCCGAATGAATGCGGACTTCCTGCGGGCGGCGCTGACGGCGGGCCGCCGCAAGAGCGCGGGCGGCGAAGGTGGAGCGGGTTAGGCGAGGAGGCTCGTCGGCCGCCCGTTCGCTCGCCGCGGCAATCGCGCTCCTCCTGGCCGCTTCCGCCCGGGCCCAGACCGGAGCGGACAGTGGTGCGACCCCCGAGGGGGATCCCGGAGCCCGGGTGCAGGTCTACGGCTTCGCCATGGTGGATGCGATCTACGACTTCCGCCAGCAGGACCCGAACTGGTTCGACATGGTGCGCCCCTCGAAGCTCCCGGCCTTCGCAAACCAGTTTGGAGACGACGGCAATTTCTGGGCGAGCGTGCGGCCAAGCCGGCTCGGCGTGCGTTCCTGGCTGCCGACGGGACTCGGCGAGATCCGGACCGAGTTCGAATTCGATCTTCTCGGCGTCGGCTCCGACGCCGGGCAGACGACCTTTCACCTCCGCCACGCATGGGGGGAGCTTGGCCCCGTTCTCGCCGGCCAGACCTACAGCGTGTTCATGGACTCGGACGTATTTCCGAACGACCTCGAGATCTGGGGCCCGAACGGTATGGTCTTTTACCGCAATGTGCAGCTGCGGTGGACGCCGATCCGGGGAGACGAGCGCCTCGCGCTTGCGCTCGAGCGCCCCGGAGCGACCGGCGACAGCGGCGAGGTCGCCGACCGGGTCGAGCTGCAGCACATCGACGACCGATTTCCCTATCCGGACTTCACGGCGCAGTACCGCCACTCGGGGGACTGGGGACACGTCCAGCTCTCCGGTATCGTCCGTTACATCGGCTGGAAGGATACGGTCCCGGGTGCCATCGACCTGTCGGGTCATGCGGTCGGCTGGGGCCTGAACCTGGGCTCGGTTCTCCAGCTCTCGAAGGAGAGCACCGCGCGGCTCGAGGTCACCTACGGACGAGGCATCGCAACTTACATGCGGGACGCGCCGACGGACGTCGGGGCGGAGCCCAACGCCGATCCGCACCGGCCGGTCGTCGGGAAGACGCTTCCAATCTTCGGGATGGTGGCGTTCTACGAGCACCAGTGGAACGAGCGCTTCCGCAGCGCCATCGGCTATTCGCGGCTCGACGTCGAGAACAGCCGGGCTCAGCTGCCGAGCGCCTTCAAGGCCGGCCAATACGCGCTCGCCGACCTGCTCTACTATCCGGTGAAAGACGTGATGACGGGACTGGAGCTCCAGTGGGGGCACCGCCGAAACTTCTCCGACGGTTTCGCCGTGGACGACTACCGCATCCAATTCTCCGCGCGGTACAACTTCTCCTTCGACCTCGGCGCAAAGAAGAAGTGAGCGCGAGCGAGTCTCGGGAGACACCGTGAAGGAGCTCATTCGGCGCCGGCCCGTCCTCGTCGTCGCCGGCGCGATCGCGGTCTCCGTGGTCAGCCTCGTCGCGCTCGTTTTCGTCGTTGGCCGCGGGCTGCCGCCGAGGACCGTCGTCATGACGACCGGCCCGGAGGGGAGCGCCTATCAGGAGTTCGGTGAAAAGTACCGCGCCGCGCTTGCCCGCGACGGGATTCGGCTGGAGCTCAGGCCGTCCCTCGGCAACCTCGAGAACCTGGCGCGCTTGAACGATGCCTCGTCCGGCGTCTCCGTCGGCTTCGTCGCGAGCGGCCTGACGACGGAAAAGGCCTCGCCGGGGATCGAGTCGCTCGGCACGATCTCGTACGAGCCGATCTGGATCTTTTGTCGCGGCCTCTCGGATCAGGCGCAGTTCGGAGAACTGCGGGGCAAGCGCCTCTCCATCGATCCGCAAGGCGCCATCATGCTCGAGCTGCTGCGTGCGATGGGGCTCGAGAAGGAGGTCACGGTCGTCCCGTTGGGACCCGCCGGAGGAGGGGAGGCGCTCCTGCGGGGCGATGTCGACTGCGCGTGCATGCTCACCGTCGCCGACGACCCCATCGTGAAAAGGCTCCTCGCCGACGACCGCGTAAACCCCATGACCGCCCAGCGCGCCGATGCGCTCGTCGCCCTTTACCCGTATTTGTCGAAGGTCACGATCCCTCGGGGCGCCGGCAGCCTCGCGAAGGACCTGCCGGCTCAGGATGTGACGCTCGTCGCGCCGACGGCGAGCCTCCTGGTGCGGCGCGACCTGCACCCCGCGGTGCAGTATCTGCTGCTCCAGGCGGCGCAGGACATCCACTCGGGCCCCGGGATCCTCCGGAGGCCCGGGCAGTTCCCGGCCGCCGAGCCGGAGGACGTCCCCTTATCGAGAGAAGCGCGCACGTACTACAAATCGGGCGGGAGTTTTTTTCAGCGGCATCTTCCCTTCTGGCTCGCCGTCATCGCCTCGCGTCTCGTCGTCGTGCTCGTGCCGCTTCTGGGGCTTCTGTACCCCCTCCTCCGCGTTCTCCCGCTGGTGCTCGCTTTCGCTTTCGAGCGCCGGGTCAACGCGCTGTACGCCGATCTGCGCCGGATCGACGCGCGAATCGTCGCCGGGGACCCGGCGGGGGAGATCGCGGCGGATCTCGCGCGTCTGGATGACCGGATCGTACGGACCCGCGTTTCGGCGTCTCGCGCCCGCGAGCTCTATGCGCTCAAGCACCATGCGAGCCTCGTCGCCGACCGTCTGCGAGAGAGAACCGCCGCCGCCAGGCCGCAGCGGATTTAACCCGGGAGTCGCCGGCTCCCGGGCGCCCCGGGCGCCATGAGAAGGGACGCCGGCTCTATCGGCTCGTCGTCGGCGAGTCCGGCGACTCCGATGGCTCTTCGACTCTGCTCCACGTCTTGTCGGGGTTGTAGCGCTCCATCGTCTTGAACGTCTCGATCGTCTTCGGCCCGAGGTCCTTTTCGTAGACGACGCCGTCGTGGCTCACGATGAACGTCTTGACGCCGGTCACCCGGTAGTCGGCCGGCGCCGCCACGAGGGCGAAGCCGCCGATCATGACCCCCTTCACGACGAAATCGAGCTTCCCGAGCGGCGCCGCGGGACCCTGGCCCTTCAGGACCTTGAAGTAGTAGCCGTGGTAAGGCTCGGCCTTCTTCGAGTAGCCCTCGGCGATCACGCGGGCGAGCTCTTCTCCCAGCGGCCCTCCAAAGGTGCCGTCGGAATTGCGCCACACGAGACCGTCCTGCTTCCCTTCGGTGCTGATGATCTTCTGCGCGTACTGGCTCAGGTTCGACCCGTCGTGCTTCGCGAGGGCGTATTCGTGCTGGGCGTCGACGAAGTTATGACAGGCCTCGATGGCGTCGAGCTCGTTGCTGCCGATGCGGCGGTAGAGGATTTCCTGCCGCCCGGCCTTCGAGTCGAAGAGCCACCTGCCCCCTTTGTTGCGGACGATCGGGATCGGCATCGGCCAGTCCTGATCTCCGATCTGGAAGATCGCGAGATTCGGGTTTTTCTCGTCGGGGACGATCTCGCTCTTCTCGTGCGCCTTGGCCGCGAACGCCGCGAGCTGATTCTTGTCCTGAACGGGGTCTTTGGTGACGACGAGGGCCTCGCCGTCCTTCCCGAGAATCTCCTTGAGGGTCGGCAAGTCGTACTTTTCGGCCGCCGCGACCAGTGCGTCGGCGGCCGCCTTCGGGGTATCGAACGTCTTCTGCGCCGCGGCGGCCGGGGCCGCGGACGCAGACTTCGGCTTCTCCTGAGCCCGAGCCTCGACGGCGGGGGCGAGCAGGAGAACGCAAAGTGTTCCAGAGCCTATCCAGTTCTTCATGGCGCTCACCTCCGCCTTCCGCCGCCGCCGCCCCTCGAGCCTCCGCCTCCCCCTCGGGAGCCCATGCTCGATGAGCCTCGGGAGCTGCTCGCCCGGGCGCTGCTGCCGGAAAAGCCGCCCGAGCCGCCACCGACGGCCGAGGAGCCTCTCGATCCGCCGCCCCCGCCGCGACTCGCCGAGCTCGCGCTTGGGCCCGCGCCGCCTCCGCGGCTCGACGCACTCGCCCCCCCTCCGCCACGGCTCGCCGAGCTCGCGCTCGGGCCCGCCCCGCCTCCGCGGCTCGACGCGCTGGCCCCCGTTCCGCCGCGGCCGCCGGCGCTGCTCTGGCGGGAGCTGGCCTGACGGCTGCCGCCACGCGAGGAGTCGCCGCGTGCCGACCCGCCGTACTTGTTCGCCGTCGCCTTGTTGGAGTAGGGAGCGCCGCCGCGATGCTGCGAGTTGTGCTGCCAGTTGCCGCCCTGGCCGCGGTTTCCTCCGCCCTGCCCCCGATTCCCGCCGTTGACGTTGGTGTTTCTGTTGAAGTTGTTGTTGTTGTTGATGTTGATCGTGTTGTTCCCGCCCCATCCGCAGCCGCAGCAGGAACCGCCCCAGATGGCCGCCCCCATCGCCATGCCGACCCCGAAGGAGACGAGCGCCGCGCCCGGGTAATAGGGAGGGTAATAGACCGGCGGGTACGGATACACCGGCGGCGGGTAGACGACCGTCGGATTGTACGAAGGGACGTAGATGACTTCGGGATTCGTCGGCTGCACGACGATGACCGTCTTGTTTTCGATGACCTTCGTCTCGACCGTCTGCTGCTCGTTGGACTTCAGTGAGCCTTTGTCGTCGGCCTTCTTCCGCATTCGCTGGACGGCGTCCATGACCTCGCTTTCCTGGTCGAGGAAGGCGTCCCCGAGCTGTGTCGTCCACTGGATGTCGTCCGCGAGCCGCTTGACCACCTCGGGGACTGCCGCCATCGACTGGATGGACGGGTCCCACGGCTGCTTGGCGACCGCGTCGGCGAGCGCCTTGTCCTTGAGGGTGCTGTTCTTCGCCATCCACTGCTGGAGCTGGATGAGCTCGAGCGGGTACGTGGACGCCGCGAGCGTCTGGGCGAGGAGCGGATCGGGATAGAGCGCGATCGGAGCCACCAGCGAATCGAGCTGATCCGCGGAGAGTTTCTCGGCCGCCGGTTCGGCCGGCGCCGCTTGTGCTGCCGGGGAAGCCTCCTGCGCGAGGAGCGCCGTTTCGCCGTGCGCGAGAAGCGCGACGCAAAGGAGCGTCAGAATCTTCCGAAACGGGAAGGCCGAGCCTCGCCGTCGAGACGAAATGTCTTCCATGGGATCTCCTTCCGCGGTCCCTGAGAGGCAACAGAGGTCATGCGCCATCGTCAATGCTATGTGATTCACCAGTGAGGCTCGGCCGCCTTCGGCACGTCACCCGGTGAAGCGACCACTGCCGACGGCGGCGCCCAGGCGTCCGTGACGCCAGGAACGCCTTGATAGATCCAGTTGTACGGCGTCTGGGAGGCGGGCATCGACGCCGAGCCGTGGGCCGCGTCGGCGGGGGCGCTGCCTCCGACGACCGTTGCCGATCCGCCGCCCTGCATCGCCAGGTTGCCGATCTGCTTGGCGCCCAGCTGCTGCATGTGGATCTTGAACGCGTCGAGCCCCGTGAGGCGCGTGATCTTCTTCACGTCCCCCGGCCGCAGGCTCATGAGCGTTCCCTCGCGCCAGGTATGGAACTGATAGGTCCCACCCTTCGAGACGGGCTCGTCCCGGGAGAACATCTGTCCGGTCGGAGCGAGGTCGATCTGGTACAGGAACTCGCCGCTGACGTCCTTCGTGCGCGCGACCATGCTCTTGACCTTCGCCTTCGGCAGACGCACCGTCGCGCGGTCCGGCCAGACCTGGAACACGTAGACGTCGCCCTGGAGGACGGGTTTGGTGAGCGCGAACCCGGTTCCCGACGGGACGAGGTCGATCTGATAGATCTCCAGAGGAGGCTCTGTCGTCGGCGCCGGAGCCTTGGGTTGCTGGCTCCACGCGGGAACGGCGAGGGCCAATCCGATGGCGGCGAGGATCCTGGCGTGTCTCATGTTCGGCCTCCTCCTGCTTTGTCTCCCGGCGGGGACGACCCGGCCTCGTGGAATCGGTCCACGGCGAGCTCGAGATTGAACAGCATACGCTCGCGCCCGAGGGCCTTTCCGAGCGGCGAGCGCTGAATCACGGTCAGGACGTCCGGGTTCAGGCCCACGAGCCAGAGCACGACGCCCTGGTCGTGCCCGCGCTTTTCGCCTTCGGTGAGCATTTTCAGGGCGGTGTACTCGAGATCGAACACGGCGCTCATGTCGACGGCGAGCACCTTCGGTTTGAACTCCGCGAGGAAGGCTTGGATCTTCTGCCCGATCCGCTCCGCGTTGGCGAAGAAGATGCGCCCCTCCGGCCGCACGATGAGCAGTCCCGGGAACGACTCGTCTTCCGGATGCTCGTCCGATGCCGGTCGAAAGACGTTGGTTCCGGGTTTGCGCCGGAGGACGTAGACCGGCGGATTCGCGACCTGTTGGGCGAGGGCCACGAGCGACAGGATGATGGCGACGAGAATTCCCTTGAGCGTTCCGAAGAGCATGACGCCCGCGAATGCCGCCAGGGCCCAGACGAACTCCGTCCGCCGGATGCGGAGGATCGAGCGGAACTCGGCCGGCTTGATGAGGCCGATGGAGTAGACGACGACGACCGCTGCCAGCGTCGCCTGCGGCATCAGGCCGATCAGCGGCGCCAGAAAAAACATCGTCGCGAGCGTGGCGGCCGCCGTGACGATTTCCGCGAGCTGTGTCCGGGCGCCCGCGTGGCGGTTGACCGCGGTCTGGCTCGTGCCGCCCCCGGACGGCATGGACCCCAGGAAGGCTCCGGCCGCGTTGCCGAGCCCGGTCGCGAGCAGCTCCCGGTTGGCCCGTGGCGCGGGCTCGTCGGTCCGAGCGAAAGCGCGGCCGGCCGCGGCCGTCTCGGTGAAGGACATGAGCGCGATGCCGATCGCTCCCGACCAGAGAGCCGGAGCCAGGGAGAGGTCGGGCTTCGTCAGCGGGGGAAAGCCCGTCGGGATGTGGCCGACGAGCTCGATGCCGCGAGCCTTGAGCCCGAGCCAGGCCGCGCCCGCGATTCCGGCCGCGACGGCGACGAGCGGCGCCGGCACCCGCGGGAAGAACCGTTCGAATCCGACGAGGATCGCGATCATCGCGGCCGCGACCGCGAGCGTCGGCAGCGAGGTTTCCGGGAGATGCGCCACGGTCGCGCGGAACTTCGCGAGGAAATTGGGCCCGGACACGTGGAATCCGAGAAGCTTCGGCACCTGATCGAGCACGATGACGACCCCGATGCCCGCCTTGAATCCGACGAGGACCGGCTCGGAGATGAAGTTCGCGACGAAGCCGAGGCGCAGGATCCAGGCGGCCACGAGAATCGCCCCCACGAGAAGCGTCAGCGTGGCTCCGGCCCGCAGCAGCGCGACCGGGTCACTCCCCGGCACGGCCTCGGTGAGTTCTGCCCCCATCAGGATGGCGAGCGTCGTGGTCGTGCTCACGCTCAAAACGCCCGACGTGCCGAGTACCGCGTAGACGAGCATCGGCAGAAACGCCGTATAGAGGCCGACCTGGACGGGCAACCCGGCGACGGTGGCATAGGCCATCGCCTTGGGGATGACGACGGCGGCGGCAGTCAATCCGGCGACCACGTCTGGCCGCAGCCATGCCTTCGAATAGCTGCGGAGCCAGCCGAGGGGCGCGTTCGACGGACCGGAGGAGCTCACGCCGAGACCTTCGGGACGGCCGCCCCCGGAGGCGCCTCCCGATTCATCCAGTCCTGGAAGAGATTGTGCGCGACGACGAGAAGCGTCGGGCCGATGAAGAGGCCCAGGAAGCCGAAGCTGAGAAGCCCTCCGATCACCCCGAGGAAGATCAGAGCCATCGGCGCCTCGACGCCGCGGCCGATCAGAATCGGCCGGACCACGTTGTCGGCGCCGCCGACGATGACGAGCCCCCAGACCGCCATGAAAATCGCCCAGCCGGTCGAGCCGTTCGCGTTCAGCCAGAGGGCCGCGGGAAGCCAGAGGACCGTGGGGCCGCCCGGTACGAAGGAGAGGAAGAACGTGCCCATCCCCAGCAGGAAAGGCTGCGGGACGCCGGCGATCCAGAAGCCGATCAGCGCGAGAATCGCCTGGACCGCGCAGGTCCCGAGAAGTCCGTTGAAGACGCTCTTCACCGTCGAGCGCACGACCATGACCTGACGGTGGCCGGTCTCGCCGCCGAGGCGGCGCGCGATCCGGTCGACGGTCGCGGCGAATCGATCTCCGCGAACGTAGAGCAGGCCCGCGATCAGAAGAGAGAGCGCGAACTCGAGGACTCCCACGCCGACGCCTCCGACGGCCATCACGAGGAAGTCCTTGACGGGTTTGACGAAGGGCCGCAGCTCCTGGCGAAATGATTCCGGATCCGCGGCCCAGCTCTGCCATCGCGCGCTTGCGGCCTTGCCCACGAGTGGCATTCCGGCGAGCCACGACGGCGGCTGATGGAACCCGCCCTCGAACATCTGCTGGAAGCGGGCGGTGAGGTCGGGCATTTCGGCTGCGAGGTTGACGGCGAGGGCGGCGATCGGAATGAGAAGAACAAGCACGAGGGCGAGCGAGCAAAGGGTCGCCGCGAGGCGGCGCCGTCCGTGCACCCAACCCAGGATCCGGCGGTACATCCCCCGCGTCGAAAGGGAGATGATGCTGCCCCAGATGAAGGCCGTGAGGAACGGCCGGATCACGAAGTAGCAGCCGATCACGAGCAGGAGGAGCGCGCCGGCGACGGCGTAGCGCTCGTATCGACGGGAGCCGTCGCGCTCTGCGCTCAACGGATTCTCCTTCCGGTCCTCACTTCTTCTTTTCTCCGAGGAGCAGCTGCTTCGCGGCCGCGAGATCCTTGAGACGCGCCTTGTCGAGCTTCGGATATTCGAGGTCGAGCGAGTCGAGCGTCTCGACGATTGCGGCGGCCACGACGACGCGCGTGAACCACTTGTTGTCGGCGGGCACGACGTACCAGGGGGAGTCCTCGGTCGCCGTGTTGCGGATCGTGTCCTCATAGGCCTTCTGATAGTCGTTCCAGAAGCCGCGCTCCCGGATGTCGTTGCCGGAGAACTTCCAGTTCTTTTCCGGGTTCTCGAGTCTCTCGAGGAAGCGCCTCTTCTGTTCGCCCTTGGAGACGTGGAGGAAGAACTTCCGAACGATGACGCCGTTGCGCGTCAGATACCGCTCGAAGGAGCGGATGTCCTGGAAACGGTCTTCCCAGATATCCTTCGTGATCGCGCCGGGCGGAAGCTTCTGGGCACTCAGGAATTCGGGGTGCACGCGGACGGCCGTCGTCTCCTCGTAATAGCTCCGGTTGAAGATGCCGATGCGTCCGCGTTCCGGAACGTGCTTGATGCATCTCCAGAGGTAGTCGTGGTCGAGGTCCTCGGCGGAGGGGGCCTTGAAGGACGTGACCTCGCATCCCTGCGGATTGATGCCCGACATGACGTGCTTGATCGTCCCGTCCTTGCCCGCCGCGTCGAGGGCCTGGAAGATGACGAGCAGCGCCCAGCGGTCCTGCGCGTAGAGCTTGTCCTGGAGCTCGGCGAGCGCGGCGACGCCGTTCGCGAGGGCTTCCTTGGCGCGCGGCTTGTCGGCGGTGCCGAGTTTGAGCGTGCTCGCCGGGTCGACGTCCTTGAGGCGAAAGCCGCGGCCGTCGGCGACGCGGAAAGGCTTCGCGAAACCTCGCGCTCTCTTGATCAGATCCTTCTTCACGTCTCTGTCTCCTCTTCTTCGCGCGGATGAGTTCAGTCGGATTCCGAGGTGGATGCTCAGGATCTCACCGGTGTCGAACGGTTTCGCGCGCCAGGCAATCGTGGGCGCTTCGACGAGGATATCCACAATGCCGGTGTTGAGGGCGATTCCGGCGCGCGTCCTGGCCTGAAAATAGTACTGGCTGCCCGGGGCGCCATGGATGTCGGGCGAGGGGTCGA
>Ga0335080_10002867_pt1 | contig 17329 bp, 14 predicted proteins | sample Lox_Sample_34_FD_206720 | JGI IMG/M metagenome (GOLD analysis project Ga0335080, IMG submission 206720) | Soil microbial communities from Loxahatchee National Wildlife Refuge, Florida, United States - Lox_Sample_3.4 | ecosystem: Environmental > Terrestrial > Soil > Wetlands | place: USA...
CATGAAGCTGGCCGAATGCCGCGTGAAAGACCCGAGCTGTTCCTACAGCAAGGGTCTCTCGGCAGCCATCGTGGACGCCGTGCGCGGCGGCAAGACCGAATCGGCGGCGATCGAGGCGGCGAAAGCGACGAAGTGGGCCCATCGGCCCGAGCCCAAGCTGCTCGACGATCCCGTGCAGATCCCGACCCAGGGAGCGCCCGTTCTGGGACCCGCCAATGCCCGCATTACGCTGGTCGAATTCAGCGACTTCCAGTGCCCGTACTGCAGCAAAGCGTCGGTCCAGATCGCTGCCATCCTCAAGGCGTACCCCAAGGACGTGAAGCTGATCTTCAAGCAGTACCCGCTCGAGAGCCATCCCCAGGCGCAGATCTGCGCCCAGGGCGCGCTAGCCGCTCACCATCAAGGCAAATTCTGGCAGCTCCACGACCTGATGTTCGCCAACCGCAGCAAGCTCTCGCGCCAGGCGATTCTGCTCTGGGCCCAGACCACGGGTGTCGACATGAAGCGTTTCACCGCCGACCTCGACTCGGACGCCGTCAAGAAGACCGTGGCGCGCGACGTAGCCGACGGCGAAAAGGCAGGGGTCGAGGGCACGCCAACGGTCTTCATCGACGGCCAGCGCTACAACGGCGATCTCGAACTGGCCGCCATCAAACCCGTCCTCGACAAGAAACTCAAGTAACCTCGCAGAGGTACACCTGCGTGACCCCGGTCCGGTCGCTCGCAAAGGCCACCATTCGCTCCTCGTTCGACCAGCCCGGATGCGGGTGCGTGTGCTGCGGGCCGTACACCGTATCCGCCGCGCTCTCCATCCAGCTCAATGTCTCGCGCGCATGCTGGAAATCTTCAGCCAGCGCGTAACACGACTTCCGCCACTGCGACCCCTGATTGCTCGAGAGACTGTCGCACAGATGGCGGCGCGCGCCGGTCCCGGCATCGATGATCTGCAGCCCCTGGTCGGGGTGGTTGGTGTCACAGAGAATCCGGCGTCCGGCACGGTCCGGCGAGATGTGCCAGGCGTTGTAGTCGGCGATGGTGCGCATCTCGCGCGTGGTCCAGTCCATGCGCCGCAGCGCCCGAGGCCAGACGGTGAACACCAGGTCTCCGGTGGCCCCCAGAAATGTCTCGTGTACAAGAAACTCGTCGTTGCCGTGCGCGTAGAGGCACTCCATGCCGGAGCCGTCCCGGCGCACGCGGTGCATGCGCGGCGCCGGATCTCCCGAGAACTCGATCCACTCCGGCTCCAGCGGATGAAACTGCGGATGAATCACGGTCCGCGGAAAAGGAATCGGGTGCCAGCCCGAGCCGTCGAAGCGCCCCGCAACCAGCCCGTTTTGTCCGCCCCGCTTGAACGCCGCAGTGAGCCATTCGCCGCCGGGCGCGATCGAGCACTCGCCGAGCTGCGCTCCTTCGAATGCGAAGATCCGCCGCTCTCCGCCCGAGTCCCGCCGTACCGCCCACAGTTCCGCGCCCCGCGTGACCACCAGCGTTGCACCATCCGGGTGCAGTGCCGCCGAGAACGGGTGGATTGCCGCCCCGTGGGTGACTTGCCGTGTCTCTCCGCTTTCCAGCGAAACCTCAAAGAGCTGCGCTTCTCCGGTGCGATAGCTCGTGAAGAACATTTCCCTGTCGCCCGGAAAAAAACTGCACTGCAGAAAGTACGTCGGGTGGTTGATGTGCGTCCCGCTCGTGATCTGCCGGATCATGATTGTCCGAGGTAGAGATCGCGTCCTCTCGCCAGCGCCGCGATCTTGCGGTCGGCAACGCTCCGCTTCAGCATCCAGAAGCCGCAATCCGGGTGTATCCAGGAAACGCGCCCCGCGCCCAGCATTGCCTCAGCGCGCTGTAAGGCCTGAGCCACTTCGTCGGGGGTCTCCACGTGATTGATCTTCACATCCACTACTCCCAGCCCGATGCCGATCCGCCGGTCGAGCTCGCGCAGCGACGCCAGGTCGGCAATGGGCCGGTGTGCCATCTCCAGAACCAGGTAGTCCACGTGCAGCGAGTTCAGAAATCCGATGAGCGCGTGCCATTCGCCGCGCTGGATGGTCTGCCCGCCGTAATTGCCGAAACACAGGTGCAGCGCGCGTTGTCCCCGAAAAGAGTCGAGCACGCGGTTGATCGCCTCTGCGGCCAGGGGTCCGTCGGCCGGATTGCCCGGGATATTGGCCTCGTCGATCTGCAGGCACGCGCACGGAAGGCCGCAAACCTGCTGTGCCAGCACCTCTGAGAGCGCCATCAGCAGGTCTTCGAACTTCGCGTAGTGCCGGTCGAGCAGTGTGCGCGCCAGCATGTAGGGGCTGGTGACCGTGAACTTGAACGGACCGCCCGCCACGCTCGCCGCCAGCTCGCAATCCGCCAGCAGGTTCAGCGAGCCTTCCCCCAGCGCACTCTCCACCACGCCCGCGGCTTTGCGCCGGAACTGCATCGGGCCGTGGCTCGCAAACGCGTCGTGATCGCTGCGTCCGACCCGCGCGCGCACACCGTCCATCGGACGGATGAAGTACTCGATCATCCCGTTGGTGTCCGGATGGTTGACGTCGAACCGGTACAGCTCGCCGTCGGTAGGAAGATCGATCCGCGCCTGGCGCTGGATGTCGAACACCACGCGTGTGGCGTCCAGCCGCGCCTGCTCGCTGGGAAGCGCGGCCAGCCAGTCGGGCGCCGGATAGCTGCCTACCGTCGTAGTGAGAATCTGGCCGGGTTTCCAGTTCCGCGTGGCCTCGGATTCAGACGACATAGGGTGCCCGGTACTTAGGCCGCGTCAGAAACGCGTTGCCTTCCTCCGCGCCGGGACCTGTAAACCGGCCCTTCGCCGGGTCCAGCGCCAGCTTCTTCCCGGCGCGATAGCTCGCATTGGCCAGGTGGCACAGATCGGCGGACATCACCCCGATGGCCACGTCGGCATGCAGGCTCTTGTAATCGCGCGAGCGGCAGGCGGACAGGAAGTTCTCCATGTGCGGCGCGGTGTCCCATTCCTTTTGCTCCTTCTCCTCCATGACGAGATCTTCCTTCTCGCCCTTGTAGACCCGGAACCCCGTGCTATCCACCTCCATCCACCCATCGGCCCCGTAGAAGAGATTGCCCACGTAGTTGCTGCCGCCCTTGGGAATCCCGCCTTCTCCTCCGGTGATCAGGCCGCGTACTTCGAAGACCAGCTGCTTGTCGCCATAGTCGAATGTGGCAAGCTGCGTATTCGGCGTCTCCTGGTCGTCGGAATACAGATACTTTCCGCCCGTCGAGACGACGCTCTTGGGCCAGGTCACTTCCCCGAGCCCCCAGCGCGCGTAGTCCATTTCGTGAACGCCCTGGTTCCCGATATCGCCGTTGCCGGTGTCCCAGAACCAGTGCCAGTTGTAACGGAAGCGCAGCTCGTTGTACGGCCGCATCGGCGCCGGGCCGAGGAACATGTCCCAGTTGAGACCCGGCGGCACCGGCTCATCGGGCTTATGCCCGATCGACTTGCGCCGCTTGAAGCACAGCCCTTTGGCCATGTACACCTGCCCGATCGCCCCGTCGCGCAGCAGCTCGACGGCTTTCCTTTTATGAGGAATACTGCGCCCCTGCGATCCGATCTGTACCATGCGCCCCGTTTGCCGCGCGACCTCGATCATGCGCTCGCCCTCGTGCAGGTTGTAGCAGGCAGGCTTTTCGCAATACACGTCCTTGCCCGCCTGGCACGCCCAGATAGTAGAGAGCGCGTGCCAGTGATTGGGCGTGGTGATCGATACCGCGTCGACGTCCTTGTCGGCGAACATCTTCCGCATATCGTCGTAGCCTTTGGGCGTCTCGCCCGTGAGCTTGAGCACTGCCGCCTGCCCCCGCTCGAGCGCGGGTTGGTTGACGTCGCAGAGCGCCACGATGCGAGCGTCCGGCAGCGGCGCGTAGGTCTTGATGTGATCGTTCCCGCGACCGCCAATGCCGACAATTCCTACATTGATCCGGCCGTTGGCGCCGAGCACGCGCCGAAGGGAAATCGCCGCGGCTCCAGCCGCCAGGAATGTGCGTCTCGATGATTCCGACATGGGACTCCTTGGTACCAATGGTACGCCTGCGCGATAGCATATCACTGCGTACGCGATGGAATCTCGGGAGATGGAGAGGGCCGCGCGTATGTCCGCAGCCATCAGGGCCATGGCCGCGCGGGGGCACGGATCGAAAATGCCGCGGATCCCGATGGCCTCGGCCGCCTTCGCCACACGCTGCGCGGCGTCGCGGAACACTCTATAGGGAGTAGACCCGTCCCCGGTGAGCTCCGATCAGGATCTGCACCATCCGGTGCGCCACCAGCTCGTGCAGCGTGAGCAGCTCGGCATTGGCCCGTGTGATCGCCTCTGCGTCGCGCTTGTCCGCCACCGGGCCGCCGCCGCGCTTCAGCGCGTCCGTGGCTTCCTTGATGATCGGGTCGCTGATCACCTCGCCCGCCATCTCCCAGAGCGTGATGAACCGGTCCACTGCCGTCGGGAAGCTGACCTCGAAGACGCCGAATGCGCTCGTCGTGCGCGGCGGCTTGTAGTCCAGGTTGAACGGACCGTTGTATCCGTGACTGCGCAAGAGCACCAGCACGTTCAGCCAGTCCAGCGGATTCACCAGCCCGATCCCGATGTCTACGTCGTGCTTCAGCCGGTATCCGTCGTTGATGTCGAAGTGGAAGAGCTTGCCCGCGAGCAGCGCCCGCGCGAGCGCAGCCCGCGGCGCCGCGCCCCACATCAGCTCGTGCAGATACTCCGGGTTCAGCCCGACCATCTCCGGGTGGGTCAGCACTCCGCTGGCGATGAACGCCAGCATCGCATCGCTGGTGGGCAGCAAGATCTCCGCCTGCGGCTCGAAGGGCTTGGCCTCCAGGCAATGCTTCAGCGCCGGCCGCCCCTTCGCCTTCGCCACCACGAGATCGCGCTCGCAAGCCGCGTTGAGCGCAGCCGCGTACCAGCGCAGCGTCTCCGTCTCCTCGATCGCGCCCTGAACGTAATACCCGAGAGATCCCGGCCAATAGACCGCGTACGACGCGCCCAACTCGTGCCCGATCTCGACCGTGTTCCTGACGCGGTACGCCGCATACTCGCGCACTTCGGGCGATTCGGCCGCCGGGCTTGCCGCCCACACCGCGTGATGAAACGTCTCCGTGGTGACCATCGAGCACTTGACGCCGTGGGCGGCCAGCGCCGCCTTGATGCGCCCCACGATCTCCGCCTGCCGGTCCGTGCCGATCGCTTCCGTCGGAATGACGTCGGTGTCGTGGGTCGTCCAGTGACCAATCCCCATCTCGCCGAATCGCCGGATAATCTCTTCGAAGCCGATTGCCGGGCGCGTCGGAGCATGGAACAACGCCTGCCCCTGATAGGCTGCCGCCCACTGCGGACCCGAGATAAAGTATTTGCGTCGGGTTTCGGGACTGTAAGAGCCGCCGCAGGCCTTCATCAGGCGCGACACGAGCGTTTGCTGACCGGTTTCGACCGTTGTCATCATAGAATTTGTTGTACCATAAAACTAATTGTGAAGATCCGTGAAATTCGGGCCACAACCGCCACTGTTCCCCTGGAAGCTCCGCTCCGCCACGCCAACGGATGCCACTGGGGACGCTTCGTCCGGACCATCGTGGAAGTCGAGGCCGACAACGGCCTGATCGGCCTCGGCGAAATGGGCGGCGGCGGCGAGACGGCCGAAGCGATCTTCCGGGCGATGAATTGCTATCTCGTAGGCCACGATCCCGCGCGGATCGAGGAGATGCGGTTCCTCATCGCCAACCCGACGGCATCTTTGTACAACAACCGTACCCAGGTTCTCGCCGCGCTCGAGTTCGCCTGCCTCGATCTCATCGGCCAGCAGTGGGGCGTACCCGTTTGCGACATTCTGGGCGGGCGTCTCCGCGATCGCGTCCCGTTTGCCACCTACTGCTTCTTTCGCTACCCCAGTCCCAGGACCGGCCAGGGCGAGGTCCGGACACCCGAACAACTCGTCGAGTATACCTGCGCGCTCAAGCGCCGCTTCGGTTTTCGCACCCACAAGCTGAAGGCCGGCGTCTTCCACCCCGACTATGAACTCGAATGCTACCGCGCGCTCGCCGGCGCCTTTCCCGAAGACTCCCTCCGCTTCGACCCCAACGCCGTGTGGTCCACCGAGCAGGCCATCCGCTTCGGGCAGGCGATCGAAGGTATCCGCAACGACTATCTCGAAGATCCCGTGTTCGGTCTAAATGGCATGCGGCGCACGCGCGAGAAGGTCCGGATGCCGCTCGCCACAAACACAGTCGTGGTCAATTTCGAGCAGCTTGCAGCCAATGCGCTGGATACCGCGGTGGACGTGATCCTGCTGGACACCACCTTCTGGGGCGGGATTCGCGCCTGCGTGAAGGCCGCCGCCGTTTGCGAGACGTTCCAACTCGGCGTTGCCGTGCACTCTTCCGGCGAGCTCGGGATCCAGCTTGCCACCATGCTCCACCTGGGCGCTGTGATTCCGAATTTGAGCTTCGCCGCCGACGCCCACTATCATCACCTGACGGACGACATTATCGAGGGCGGCCTCATGAGATACGAAGGCGGAGCCATCCGCGTTCCCGACGGCCCCGGCCTCGGCGTGCGCCTCAATCGCGATAAGCTTGCCGAGTATCACGAGCTCTACCAGCGCCTCGGCGGCTACGCTTACGACCAGGACCCGGGCCGGCCGGGTTGGGCGCCCATCGTGCCGAACGACCGCTGGGCCGATCCGGCGGATGGCCGGACGCCTGCAATCGACTACTGAAAGGGAACCAGCGTATGTTGCCTGCTCAATGGGAAATCTTCAAGCGCGCCGCCCGCCTCGAGAGACTCGACAGGATCCCGATGGCCCTGATCATCGACAGCCCCTGGATGCCGGGCTACCTGGGGATCAAACACCTCGATTACTACCTCGACCCTGAACTATGGTTTCAATCCAACATCAAAATCATGCGGGAGTTCCCGGACATCATCTTCGTCCCCTCGTGGTGGATGGAATACGGGATGGCCGCGGAACCCTCGGTGCTCGGCGCGAAGATCAAGTTCTGGCAGGACAATACGCCGAGCGAATACCACACTCTCTATCGGCTGGAAGACATCGATAACTTTCCCGAGTACGAGGTCGACGCCGATGCCTTCGCCGCGCTCACACTGCATCGCATCGGCATGCAGCGGCAGCGCATTCTCGACGCGGGCTACATTCTGCCCATGGTCACCTCGCGCGGCCCGCTGTGCACCGCAGGATTCGTCCGCGGCACCACGCACTTCATGATCGACCTCGTGGAGAACCCCGAGGGCGCGCACAAGCTTATCGACCTGTGCACACGTGTGATCATCGACTGGCTCAAGGCGCAGCACCGAGTCATGGGCGACACCGTGGAGAGCATCTTCATCCTCGACGACATCGTCGGCTTCATCAACGAAGAGCACTACATGGAGTTCGCGCATCCCTATCTGAAGCGCATCTGCGACGCGTTTCCCGAAGACTGGATCAAGGTCTACCACAACGATGCCGAGGTCGATGCGTGCCTGGATCACCTGCCGGATGCGGGTTTCCACGTCTTGAACTGGGGCAAGCAGAAGGATATTCGCGAAGTGAAGCAGCGCGTGGGAGATCGCATGTGCCTCATGGGCAACGTGAACCCGCTGGAGGTCGGCGTGCGCGGCACACCGGACGAGGTCAAGGAAGCCACGCTCGACGTTCTCGAAGGCGGAGGCGACCGCGGCATGATCCTCTCCGTCGGCGGCGGCACCAGCCCCGGCATGCCCCGCGAAAACATTCTGGCCATGCTCGAAGCGCTCGAAGAGCACAACGCGAAGCGCGCCAGCGCCCCCGAGGCCACGCATGCCTGATTACGGCCTGATGAACCAGTGCCTCTACGAGGGCAAGTTCCAGGACGTGGAGCGCATGACGAAGGAGGCGCTAGCCGAAGGCCGGCCGGTGCAGGAGATTCTCAACGAGGGCCTGATCGCCGGCATGAGCGTCGTGGGCGAAGACTTCAAGCACAATGTCATTTACGTTCCCGAAGTGCTGATCGCCGCCCGCGCCATGAAGGCCGGCATGGCCGTGCTCAAGCCTTTACTGACTGCGAAGGACAGCACCACCAAACCTGTCGGCGTCCTGCTGATGGGCACGGTCCGCGGCGATCTGCACGATATCGGCAAGAACCTGGTGCTCATGATGGCCGAGGGGGCGGGATTTGAGGTGCACGATATCGGCGTGGATCAGAGCGTGGAGAAGTTTCTGGCGGCGGCCGGCAAATGCAAGCCCGACATCATCGGCATGAGCGCGCTCCTCACCACCACCATGACTTATATGAAGACCGTGATCGACGGCTTCGAAAAAGCGGGCCTCGGCCATATCAGGATGGCAGTGGGAGGCGCGCCGATCAGCCAGATGTTCGCCGACGAAATCGGCGCCGATGGCTATGGCGCCAACGCTAGCGCCGCGGTCGATCTGTTCCTCCGGCTGGCCGCGGATCGGAGCAATCAGCATGGCGACGTACAAGATCCTGTACTGGCAGGAAATCCCCTCGCAGATCAAGGCTGACGACGGGATCGACGAGGTGACGCTCGCACTCTCGCCTCGCTTCATGGAGCGCATCGACCAGTTGGCCCTCCAGCGGGGATTGCACGAGAGCGACGACTACCTCGCACAGTGGAACTGGAGCGAAGAGCAGGAGCGTGAAGGCACGGCATCGGAGGTGGCGGAGGCCGTGAAGGCGGAAGTAGAGAAGCAATGGCCCTGACCCTCTCCATTAACGGCCAGATTACGGAAGCGACTCCAGGGCTCTCCCTGTTCGACCACGCAGAGCGCCTGGGGATTGCGGTGCCGACGTCCTGCCAGAAGCAGGGCAAGTGCCGGGAGTGCATCGTCGAGGTTACCGAAGGCACGGAGCACCTCAGCGCCCCCGCCCCGGAAGAACGCCACCTCTCAGCTCCGTTCCGGTTATCGTGCAGAGCACGCGTGGGGCAGGTTTCCGGCCTGCCCCGGATTGTCTGCCACACCATGCGCCGCGGCCGGATGCGCATCGAAAGCAGCGGCCGCAGCCGCACCATCTGCCATGAACCCGCCCAGGGCCACGGCCTCGCCATGGACCTCGGCACCACCACTATCGTCCTCCGCCTCTACAACCTCGAAACCGGCGATCTTATCGCCGATACGTCGTTCGAAAACCCGCAGCGCTTCGGCGGCAGCGATGTCATGAGCCGCATCCACTACGACACAACACACCCGGGGCGGCTCCTCATGCGCACGCTCGCGGGCTACCTCAGCCGGGCCATCGCGGAGTTCCCGGTGGATCCGCGCTCCATCGCCGAGATGGTCGTGGTCGGCAACTCGACCATGCGCGACCTGTTCTTCCGCAAAAGCGTCTACTCGATCGGACAGAATCCCTACCGCTCCATCACGGAGATCGAAATGGCCGAAGGCCGCCGCGCGACGACGGCGCTCACCGAGACCGGGCGCCGTTCGCTGCTGCCGATCCATCCCGACGCGCGCGTCTGGGGCGCGCCGGTTCTCAGCGGCCATGTGGGGGCGGATGCCGCCGCCTGCATGCTCGCGGTCGATATCGCCCACGAAGACCGGCTGGTCGCCATAATGGATATCGGCACCAACACAGAGCTGATCGTCGGCAACCGCCATCGCATTCTGGCGGCGTCGTGCCCCGCCGGCCCCGCCTTCGAGGGCGGCGCGATCTCCTGCGGCATGCCCGCGCTGGACGGCGCGATCGAAGATTTTGCCGTCGGAGAAGACGGCGCGTTCCGCCTCGGTGTCATCGGCGGCAGCGCGCCAACCGGCATTTGCGGCTCCGGCCTCGTCGATGTTCTGAGCGAGCTGCTGCGCACCGGCCGCATGAACGAGCTTGGCCGGTTCGACGTGCCGCGCATCGACCTCGCCCCCGGCGTCTGGTTTACCGAAAACGATGCCAGCGAGCTTGCGCAGGCCAAGGGCGCCAATGCCGCCGGCCTGCACGTGGTGTTCGACACTTACGGCATCGCCTTCGATGATATCGACGTCTTCTACCTCGCCGGCGGCTTCGGCCGCCATCTCAAGACTGAAGCCTCGCGGCGGGTCGGCCTGATTCCGGATTTGCCCGATGCGAAAATCGTGCAGATCGGCAATGCCGCCATCGAAGGCGCTTCGATAGCATTGCTGGCTCGATCGAAGCGCGACGAGTTGGAAGAGCTGGTCCGCCGCGTGGAGCACTGCCGCCTGGAGACTCACCCGCGCTTCTTCGATTATTTCGTGGAAGGCTGCCATTTCCGTCCCACGGGCACGGTCACCCGTTATGTCTGAGCTCCAGATCCAGGACGCCGAGTTCTACCGATTGCTGGGATATCCCCGCGGTTTGCAGCCGGAAGGCCGCGCCGCAGAGCTGACGGCATGGGTCCGCGAGTGGTACGCCACACAGGGCCGGCCCTGGACACACTCGCACGAAGCGAATCTGCCGGAGCGCGCGTTCGTGGTGGCGGCCAGCGCCGGTCCCGAGATCGAAGAGGAAGCCCAGCGCCGCTGGCGCGACGGTCTCCCGGACGAGTACTTCTTTCTGGAGATGTACGGATCCGCGGTCGTCGAACATCTCACCACCATGGCAGGGGCGAGGCTCTGCGATTGGGCGGATCCGCAAGGTCTCGCCATCCTGCCGCACTGGAGTCCCGGTTATGCCGGCATCGATATCGCCAGGCAGGCGGGGCTGCTCGAGCGCCTGCAACCGCTGCCGCATCCGCTCGAGGTGCTGCCCTCCGGCATGCTACGGCCCAAGAAATCGCAGATTTCGGTCTTCCCGGTGGTTCCCAAGACAAGAGGCACCCAACCGCTCGCCGGGCTGGTTCCCTGCTCGCACTGCTCCTACACGCCGTGCCAGTTCCGCCGCGTGCCGCAGCGCGTCAACGCAAAGGCGCTGCGCCGCTGGGCCGCCGAGCGGCTCCAACTGTGCCCGCGCGGGGACGGCGCCATCGAGGCACGTTTCCGCTACGATGGCACCACCTGCAGCAACCTCGGCCATCCGCTGCGCTTCGACTACGTGGTCACGCTCGGCCCTCGCGACGAGGGTTTTCCCATCCGCGACGAATACTGCGCGCCGGTGGACGACGGCTACCAGCGAATGTGCCGCTATCTCGAGGCTCCGGAGGCTACCATGCAAGCCATCGCCTCCGAGAAGCCGATGCTCGGCCACGCCCTGCACGAGGCGCTCGCCTGGCGCCCTCCCGATTCGCTGGCCGGCTGCTACTGCGACCCGGAATCCCGCGCCCACAAGTGGGGCCTGGTCTTCGAAACCATCTGGTACAAGCTTCATGCCTAAGACACCGTTACTCGAAGCCCTCCGCGAACGCCCGCTGCTCGGCGATGGCGCGATGGGCACGCAACTGATGATCGCCGGCCTGGCACAAGGCAACTGCGGCGAGGAGTGGAACCTGACGCATCCCGAGCGCGTTCTCGCGATCCAGCGAAGGTACGCCGAGGCCGGCTCCGACTGCATTCTGACCAACACCTTCGGCGGCTCGCGCATCATGCTCAACCGGCATGGCAACGCGGATCGGGCCGTCGAAATCAACCAGGCCGGTGTGGCGATCGCGCGCCAGGCGTTCGGCGAACGGCAGGGCTATGTCATCGGCGATATCGGCCCGTTCGGCGGCCTGATGGAGCCCTACGGCGATTTCACCGAAGAGCAGGTGCGCGCCGCGTTCAACGAGCAGGCGAAGGCGCTCGCGGACGCCGGCGCGGATGCCATCATCATCGAGACCCAGACCTCGCTCGAAGAGCTCCTGCTGGGTATCCAGGCCGCGAAGAACGCGGGCGCGCCCTGCGTCATCGGTTCGATGGCATATGACGTCACGCTCGACGGCTCCACGTTCCGCACCATGATGGGCGTCGATCCCGAGCGCGCGGCCAGAGTCATGCAGGAGCGCGGCGCCGATATCGTGGCCCTCAACTGCGGCACCGGGATGGACATGGAACGCGCGCGGCAGGCGGTCCTGCGCTACCGCGCGGTATCGGACCTCCCCGTCATGGCGCAGCCCAATGCCGGCCAGCCGAAGCTCGTGGACATGAAGGTGGTCTACGACGAGACCCCGGAACAGATGGTGAAAGGCGTGGTGCCGCTGCTCGAAGCCGGCGTTCGCATTCTCGGCGCCTGCTGCGGGAGCACGCCCGGACACATTCGCCTATTCCGCCATGCGATGGATGAGTACCTTTGTCATGAAAACCAAACTCTGCGACGTTAACCCCGCGGCCAGGGAAAAACTGCCGCAATTCACGGACGACAAGTCTGGTATCGGCGTACACTACGTCGATGCCTACCTGAAGCCGGTGAACGTCAAACTCCCCGACGGCACCGCCGTGCGCTGCAAGCGCCGGGGCCTGAAGATCACGCTGACCGTAGGCACGAAAAAAGGTGAAGGGCTGCTTCGCCGCCTGGATGTGAGCCCCGATCCCGTCGTCATGCTGGATACGGCGCTCCAGGAGGCCGCGAAAGTCGCAGGCGTGGGGCTCAGCGTCGAAGACGGCGCCCTGTTCCTGGAGATGCCATGATCCGAGCTCTGTTCCTCCTCACGTTCGCCCTCCATGCCGAGACCGGCTACAACGCCTGGCTCCGGTACGCGGCGCTGGAAAAGCCGCCTGCCCTGCCCGCCGTTGTCGTCGTCCAGGGCGATTCGCCCGTGCTGCTCAGAGCGCGCGACGAGCTGATCCGCGGCGTCCGCGGGATGACCGGCCGCACCCTGCGTATCGAGACCGGCACTCCGAACGAGCCCGCAATCTCCCTCGGCACGGGGAATCTGACTACCGATTCATTCATGCTCAAGATCACCGGCCGCGACACGACCATCACCGGCGGCGGGGATCGCGGCGCCCTGTACGGAGTGTTCGCGTTCCTGCGCAAGATCGCCCTCGGAGAGCCGCTCGACCGCCTGGACGAAACACAGACGCCGCGTGTCCCGGTCCGCTGGGTGAACGAGTGGAACAACCTGGATGGCTCGATCGAGCGCGGCTATGGCGGGCGCTCCATCTTCTGGGACAACCTGAAGTCGCGCGAAGACCTCTCGCGCGTGAAAGACTATGGCCGGATGCTGGCGTCGCTGGGCATCAACGGCTGCTCGATCAACAACGTCAACGTGAACCCGCGCATCCTCGCGCCCGAGTTTCTGCCCGAAATCAAGCGCATCGCCGACGTGTTTCGCCCGTGGGGGGTACGAACGGTGATCTCTGTCGATTTCGGCAGCCCCAAGACCGTCGGCGGCCTGGATACTTTCGACCCGCTCGACCCCAAAGTCGCCGAGTGGTGGAAGAGCAAGGTCGACGAGATCTACCGCGTGGTGCCGGACCTCGGCGGCCTGCTGATCAAGGCCGATTCCGAAGGGCGCGTGGGCCCATCCGCGTACAACCGCACCCATGCCGACGCGGCCAACGTGATGGCGCGCGCTCTCAAGCCCCATGGCGGCCTGCTCTTTTACCGCGGCTTCGTCTATGACCACCACATGGATTGGCGCAACCTGAAAAACGACCGCGCCCGCGCGGCCGACGACAATTTCCGCGCGCTAGACGGCAAGTTCGACGACAACGTGGTGATCCAGATCAAGCACGGCCCTATCGACTTCCAGGTGCGCGAGCCCGCCTCGCCGCTTTTCGGCACGCTGGAGAAGACGAAGCAGGCCATCGAGCTCCAGATCACCCAGGAGTACTTCGGACAGGGACGCCACACGGTGTTCCTGATTCCGATGTGGAAGGAGGTGTTGGATTTCGACGTGAACGGTCCGGTGAAATCCCGCGTCAACGGCTTCGTCGGTGTCAGCAATGTCGGGCTGGATGAGAACTGGTACGGCAACCATCTCTCGCAGGCGAACCTCTATGGGTTCGGCCGGCTGGCGTGGAACCCGGATCTCACCTCGCAGCAGATCGTTGACGAGTGGACGAAACTCACGTTCGGCAGCGACCCGAAAGTGGTGAACACCATCGACGACATCCAGCTCACCTCGTGGCGGACGTACGAGGACTACACGGGTCCGCTGGGCTTGCAGACGCTGACCGACATCACCGGCAACCACTACGGCGTGAATGTCGAGGCCAGCGAGCGCAACGGTTGGGGCCAGTGGCATCGCGCCGACGAGCACGGTGTGGGCATGGACCGCACGGTAGCCACGGGCACGGGGTTCATCGGCCAATATCGCGCGGCGGTCGCGAAGGTCTATGACTCGATCGAGTCCTGCCCCGACGACCTGCTGCTGTTCATGCACCACGTCCCGTACACGCAGAAGCTGCACTCCGGGAAGACGGTCATCCAATACATCTACGATTCGCACTACGAGGGAGCGGATGCCGTGGCCGGCTATGTCCGCCAGTGGAAGACGCTCGCGGGCGCCGTCGATGAGCAGCGGTATCGCGACGTGCTGGCGCAGCTCGAATACCAGGCCGGCCAGGCGATCGTCTGGCGCGACGCGGTGACGAACTGGTTCCACAAGGCGTCGGGCATCGCAGACGCCGAGGGCCGCGTGGGCAACTACCCGGGCCGGTACGAGGCCGAGGCGATGAAGCTCGATGGCTACACCGTCCGCGACATCACCCCCGCGGAGGATGCATCGGGCGGCAAGGCCGTGGCGTGCGCTTCCGCGTCCGGCTGCGCGGCCACGCTGCGCTTCGATGGCGCGCCGGGCTGGTACACGCTTCACGTGCAGTATTTCGATTCCATGGATGGCGCGTCGCACTACCGCGTGCTTGTCGGCAAACAGGTGATCGAACAGTGGACCGCGGCCGACCGCGTCCCGACGCGGCGCATGGATTCGACCTCTTCGAGCCGCCGCGTCATTCCCGGCATCGCGCTGCGGCCCGGAGACGAGATCCGCATCGAGGGCGTTCCGGACCGCACCGAACCTGCGGGCCTGGACTACCTCGAAGTCGTGAAGTAAGGTCCGGGCTTGTCTGCCGGGAATTGAACTTCGCGGCTCTCGCCGGCCTTGAGGTGCACGCGTTGGAACCCCACCAGTTGCGGTTCCGGGCTGCGCAGGTAGAGCTGCACGACCTCGTCGCCTTCGCGAGAGGATGCATTCTTCACGCGGACTGTCACGGTCTTCCCGCGCACACGCGGAGCTGCGTAATCGAACTTCGAGTAGCTCAGGCCATAGCCGAAGGCCCATAGCGGCTCGCCCTGGAAATAGCGGTAGGTGCGGCCGTTCATGGAGTAGTCCTCGAAGGGCGGCAACTGGTCCACGCTCTTATAGAAGGTGACGGGCAACCTGCCGGAGGGATTGTTGACGCCGGCCAGCGTCTCGGCGATGGCCGTGCCCGCCTCCTCGCCGTTGTACCACGCGGCGAGCACCGCGGCCGCACGATCCTTGGCGGAGTTGATGGCCACCGCGCTCCCGCTGGTGAGTACCACGACCACTGGCTTGCCTGTCGCAAAGAGGGCGGTCAGCAACCGCTCCTGCGGCTCGGGCAGGTTCAAGTCCGTGCGATCTCCGCCCGCGAAGCCCGGGATCTTGACGCGCATCTCCTCTCCCTCGAGCTTGGGATTCAGTCCCACGAACGCCACGGTCACGTCGCTATCCTTGGCGAGCTGTACCGCCTCGCCAAGCTGCGATTCCGCTCCCTCCGTGTATGCCGCTCCCAGGGCATAGCGCACCTCCGCCGTCTTTTCAAACTGCCGGCGAATGCCTTCCAGAGGCGCCACGTGCTTCGAGGAGAAGCCGTTGTAGTTGCCGAGCAGCGCTTCGGCGTCGTCCGCGGAAGGCCCGACCACCGCGATCTTCTTGACGCTCGCCTTCAACGGCAGCACGCCGCCCTGGTTCTTGAGCAGCACGATCGACTTGCGCGCCGCTTCCAGCGCCAGCGTGCGATGTTCCGCCGAATCGACCTCGGAGAACGGGACCTTCGACCACGGCACGCGCTCCGGAGGATCGAACATTCCAAGCTTGAACCGCGCCACGAACAACCTTTCGAGCGACTTGTCGATCTCTTCTTCCGTGATGAGGCCGTTCTTGAAAGCGTCCACGAGGGAGCGGTACTCGTTGCCGCAGGTGAGGTCCGTGCCAGCTCTCACCGCAACAGCCGAAGCTTCCGCGGCATTGGCCTTGTACTTGTGACCCCGGTAGATATCCGCGATGGCGCCGCAATCGCTCACCACGTAGCCTGCAAAGCCCCATTCGCCACGGAGGCGTTTGACCAGCAGGTCCGTGTTGGCGCAAGCCGGAACCCCGTCCACCCGGTTGTAGGCGCACATGATCGAGTAAGCCTTGGCCTCGACCATGGCGGCGCGGAACGCCGGCAGGTAGGTCTCGTTCAGATCGCGCTCGCTCGGTGTGACGTCGAAGCTGTGCCGCGAAGGCTCGGGCCCGCTGTGCACGGCATAATGCTTCGCGGTTGCGATTACCTTGTAGTAGTGCGGGTCGTTGCCCTGCATGCCCTGGATGAACGCCACCGCCATACGTCCGGTAAGGTACGGGTCTTCGCCGTAGGTCTCCTGCCCGCGTCCCCAGCGCGGATCGCGGAAAATGTTGATGTTCGGCGACCAGAAGGTCAGCCCTTGATAGCGCCCGTGCTGATTGTTGCGGATGGCCTCGTTGTACTTGGCGCGTGCTTCGGTGCTGATGACGTCGGCGATGCGCTTCATGAGGTCGGTGTCCCAGGTGGCGGCGAGCCCGATGGCTTGCGGAAAGACGGTGGCGCGGCCCGCGCGGGCGACGCCGTGCAGCGCCTCGTTCCACCACTCGTAGGCGGGGATTCCCAGACGCGGAATGGCCGGCGCGGCGTTCTGCATCTGGAGGACTTTCTCCTCGAGGGTCATGCGCGAGACCAGGTCGGCTGCGCGCTTTTCGGAAGAAAGGCCGGGATTGAGGAACGGAGCATCGGCGGGAGGTTGGGCGAGCGCGGCGGCTGCGAAGAGGATCGAGATTGCCAGGCGTTTCATTTCGTTTCGGAGTACAACTATATGTGGTTTCGCCGGGTGCGGCAAGATCAGGAGATTCCCAGCGCCGCTTTCAAAGCTCGTTTCATCACGTGCTCCGGCGGGTCCTGGCCGGTCCAGAGTCGAAAGCCGATCACACCTTGATAGACGAGCATGGAGAGGCCGTCGACAACCTGGAGCCCTCGCGCGCGGGCCGCGGCGAGCAGACGCGTTTCGGGCGGATTGAAGACGGCGTCAGCCACGAGAAGGCTGGGCGCGGCGCCGGAAAAGTCCACCGGCGGCATGTCATCCACGTTGGGATAGAGCCCGATCGAAGTTGCATTCACCAGCAGGTCGAATTCGGGCGATACGCGCCATGTACCGCGCCACTCCTCGTATCGTATGGGGACTTTGGTGTTCGCCGCGACGTCGCGGACCATCGGCTCGGCGCGCTGGCGCGAGCGGTTGACGATCAGCAGG
>Ga0335080_10002870_pt1 | contig 17328 bp, 9 predicted proteins | sample Lox_Sample_34_FD_206720 | JGI IMG/M metagenome (GOLD analysis project Ga0335080, IMG submission 206720) | Soil microbial communities from Loxahatchee National Wildlife Refuge, Florida, United States - Lox_Sample_3.4 | ecosystem: Environmental > Terrestrial > Soil > Wetlands | place: USA: Florida...
GTGCAGTTCTGGCTCGACGGGCTGCCTGACGTCACCGCAGATCGTGCGGCAACAAGACCGCCCCAAGCCCCCGGCACAAGAATAGTGGGCCCGGCGGCAGGTCCGTTTCAGTACATAGAAAAGAAGCAGCACCTGAGCGCACCTCAGGCGCGATGCAGCAGCGGGGATGGCGCGAGGAGACAACTACCGGAGTGAGAGCGTCCGACGTGCGTTCCGAACGTGATAGAGTGGGGCTCCGGGGGGAGATTCCAAAACATGAGCCTCGCTCAATGCCAGTGGTTTGCATTGGCCGCTCTGGCCTTCGTATTTCCGAGTGCTGCTCTGGCTGACATTTCGGGCACGCCGACTCTTGCTTCGAACACCGCGCTGAACCTGGATACCGGCTTGACCGCCGCCTCCGGGGGCGACCTTTTATGGAACGGAACCACTCTCGCGCCCCAGGGAAAAGCCAAGGCAGCTCTGTACGGGAACTATGGCGCATCGGTCTATGCCGTCATATCGGCTACAGGGCTGTCTTCCTTCTCGGTGATTGCAAGTTCCTCGCCAGTAGCCGCCAAAAACCTGGTGGCGGGCGAGATCATCATTGTATTCACCAACGGCGGAAACACCGCGAAGATGCTGGTCACCGCGAACAGTAACGGCTCGATTACCCTCGAATTCACCACCTTCATCACGCCGGCGCCGACCGGGCCGACGATCACATCAGTGCTGAACAATTCGAGCGTGATTCCCGCCGGTCTGCCCAACTCCGGGATTGCGCCGAGCAGCATTTTCGTGATTATTGGAACGGGCCTGGCCGACGCCGGCGCCCCAGTGCTTCAATCCAGCGCCGCTCCCGGTCTGCCCACGTCGCTGAACGGCGCGAGCATCACGGTCACGGTCAACAATGTGGTCACCCATCCGCCGATTTACTATACGAGTCCCACACAGATCGCCGCAGTGCTTCCGGCAAACACTCCAATCGGCGCGGGCGCGGTGACGGTCACCTACAAGAACGTGGTCAGCGCGCCCGCAAAAGTGCAGGTGGTGGCGACCGCGCTGGGCATCAACACGTACAACGGCAACACGGGAGTTGCCACCGATGCGAACACGTGGGCGCTGCTGACGTTGACGAACTCCGGCAAACCCGGCGAGGTCATTACGCTGTGGACCACGGGGCTGGGCGCAGATCCGGCCGACAGCGACAGCACGTACACGCTGACGCCACACGCAGTGAACACACCGCTGCAGATCTACATCGGCGGGGTTCTGGCGGATACAGCCCTCTATCAGGGGTCGGCGGGCTACCCAGGCGTCAATCAAATCAATGTGACCATCCCCACGACCGCTCCGAGCGGATGTTGGGTATCGCTAGGCGCCGTTGCCGGGGGTGTGGTCAGCAATCTCGCCACGCTCCCCATCGCTCCAAACGGGGGGGAGTGCACCGATGCGCAGACCGGGCTGACGGGCAGCCAGATTGCGCCGGCGGGAGGACAGACCCTGCGGACCGGATTGGTCTCCATCCTGCAAGGGGATTCCACAAACAGCAGCGGCAAGGAGACCATCACCACCAGCACGGACGCCGCCTTTGAGAAATACACCGGAATCTACACGCCCAGCAATCAGGTCTCTCCGGGCGGTTGCATTGTCACCGATCTGACGCCGGTAACGGTAGGCGACATCACGGGGCTGGATCCTGGTGTGATTACGCTGGCAGGGCCCTCCGGGGGGCCGGTGACCCTGGCATCCCAATTCGGCATCCAGGGCGCGTTCTACGCGGTTCTGGCGGCCGGGTCGATTCCGAAGACGGGCGGATCGTATACATTCCAAGGCACGGGGGGCGCCGACGTGGGTGCGTTCACCGCCACCGTGACTTTTGCCAATCCGATCCTCACCTGGACCAACGCTGCCGCTGCGGCGGCGATTGACCGGACTAAAGGGCTGGCGGTTACCTGGACGGGCGGCAATCCAGGCAGCTTCGTCGCCATCACCGGGACGTCGAGCGCCAGCGGCGCAGTGGTAGGGGGGTACACGTGCCTCGCCAAAGCGGAGGCCGGGCAGTTCACGGTGCCGTCCTATATCCTGTCGGCCCTCCCGGCGGGCAAAGGCGGCACCGATGTGATCAACATCATCAACTCGCCGCTCACCGCCAGCGGCCTCGACATCGGTCTAGCGGGCGGAGAGATCACTTTCTCGGTGGCCTCCACCTACAACTGAAACGGCAGCCGAACCGGGCGGGGCGTATCCCGCCGCGTTTCCGGCCGGCGCATTTCTGTCACATCCCGGAACCGAGCCGAGACTCCTTGGGAGCGCAAGAGCGGCGGGTTTGGTCCCGGCGCGTTCGTCCCTGATGTCGTCTCTTAGACGGGCTGGGATGTGCTTGTGATAGACTCACCACGCATAGAGGGGAGGCTGTTCATGCAAGCTGCAGTAGCCACCGCGGCGCCGAATCCGGCGCTGGTTTTCGAAACGTTGATGTCGCACCAACGCTCCGCCGCGCTGCGGACGGCGATTGAACTGAACGTATTCGGCGCTCTCGGGGAGGGGCCGGCCGATGCGGCAACGCTGGCGAAACGATGTGGCGTATCGCTCCGCGGGATGCGGATTCTATGCGACTTCCTGACCATCATCGGACTGATTCGCAAGCAGGATGGCGTTTACAGCCACAGCCCGACCAGCGGGCTATTCCTCGATCCGAGCTCCCCTCACTCGTTGCATTCCACTGCGCGCTTTCTCGGCCTGGCCGAGATGCGGACCACCTACGACAACCTCACCGAGATCGTGCGCAATGGCCGAACGGTGCTGCCGGGAGAGGGCACGGTGGAGCCCGACAATCCGATTTGGGTCGATTTCGCTCACGGCATGGCGCCCATGATGGCGCCGCTGGCAGGTCCGCTGGGAGCGATTGTGCTGGAGGGCAGGACGGGCCCGATGCGCGTCCTGGACATCGCGGCCGGCCACGGGCTCTTCGGGATCGAAATCGCAAAACAGAACCCACAAGCGCAGATTGTCGCCCTGGACTGGCCGCGCGTGCTTGACGTGGCCGAAGAGAACGCGCGCAAAGCGGGTGTTGCCGAGCGGTATCGGCGAATGCCCGGGAGCGCGTTTGAGCAGGACTTCGGCGGCCCTCACGATGCGGTGCTGCTGACGAACTTCCTGCACCACTTCGATGTGCCCACCTGCGTGGGGCTGCTGCGGAAGGTTCACGCAGCGCTGAAGCCGGGCGGCATCGCGGCAACGCTCGAATTCGTCCCCAACGAGGACCGCGTTTCACCGCCGATGGCAGCCGGGTTCAGCCTGACGATGCTGGTCTCTACCGCCTCCGGCGACGCCTACACGTTTCGCGAACTCGCCGCGATGCATCTCGACGCCGGATTCCATGCGGTCCGCGAGCATCCAGTGCCGAACAGCCCGCACACCGTGGTCACGGCGCTGGCAGGCTAGCCATTCGGCGGAAACTAAGGCGACGCTTCCCCGGCAGCCGAGCGGACGGCCGACGAGCGCTGCGAGCACAGCCATTCCTCGGCGTCGGCGACGGCGCGGAAGACGCATGTGGCGTGGAAGTGTTGCCTGGCCAACACCTCAAACACACGGGACATCCCGAACAGCACATCGGAAGAAGCGGCGATGGCGCAGGCGCCAAAGCGCACCTTTTCTTGAATCCCACCGATGGCGCGGGCTACCGCCTCGAGCTGGGCACTGGATGGGATCGAGGTGCTGCCGGTCAAATCCAGGAGGACGTCGAGCCGATCCGGGCAGTTCGGATCCTGCTGCAACAGCAGGAAGTGATCGATCACTTCTGCAAAGGTCACGTATCCGGTGCACAGTGTGTGGATGACGCCGCGGGCCAGGTCGATGGAATAAGATACCGGCACTTCTGCCTCGCGACCCTCGCACCGAGGGTGAACCAGAGGCATTATCCGCCTGCCCGATGTGGAATACAATCCGGAATCTCCCTGCGGGGCGAAGGCAACCGAAGGTCGTTTGAAGGGGTGATTGCCGCATCGGGAACTCAGCCGGAAATAGAAAAAGGGCAGCCCGGCGATTTAGCGCCGTGGCTGCCCCTGGGGTCTGCCCGAATCGCGTCAGGTCTTTCGCGGCCCTAGTGCGTGCCGACGAAATTCAACGAGATCTGGCTGGTATTCTCCACCGGCACGCCGTCCAGCAGGGTCGGCTTGTAGCGCCATTCCATCACTGCCTGCTTGGCAGCCTGGGCGAGCAGCGGGTGGCCGGAAACGATTCTCACGGCCCTGACTTTGCCATCGGGGCCGATGGTGGCTTCCAGAGTCACCTGGCCTTTGACGTTCATCTGGCGCGCGGCGGTCGGATACACAGGCTCTTTGCGGTAGACCAGTTGAGCCGGAGCGACCTTGCCTCCGGCCACGGGCGCGCTGGTCTTCTTGGCCGCCGGAGGCGCCGGTGCGACTGGCGCGGGAGCGGAGGCAAACGGCATGCTCAAGCTGGAATTCACGTTGACGCCGGCAGGCGACGCAGGAGCGGCTCCAGCCAGATTGGCGTCCGCCAGCTCGGTCGGGCTCGCGGGGCGAAGGCGGTTGGTCAGCGAGTCGGCATTGAATGCCTTGGGAGCGGCCTTGGCCGGCACCGCCGGGGTCACTTCCGCGGGCGCGGGCTGATTGGCGGCCTGAGCGGGCGCGGGAGTTGTTCCCGGCGCCGCAGTTGGCTGCGAGGGCGCGGTGGTTGTCTTGGCAGCCGTGGTGTTCGGGGCCGCCTTGCCATCGGGCATCGGCGACGGCCGCGTGCGCAAAGAGCGCACGGATTCGGTGAGAGTCTTGCTTTGGTTCTTGCCGGTGACTTCCATGCGGAAGCTAACATCGCCGCTCACCGGGGTGTAGATGATGCTGCCGGTGGTGAGCTGGGTCGGGTCCATGTCGTAGTTTTCGTTCTTGTCACCGTCATGGATGGAGAGCACGCCATGGGTTGCGTTGGCGATCGCGGCGGAATTCTTGTTCCAGGTGAGGAGCAGATCGGTGCCGCTCGGTTCCACCCGCAGCGTGAGCTCGGCGGCCGGTGCATCGACGGTAGCGCCATGGCGCGAGCGCACCAGGAATCCGGGATACACAAACAGGCCCACCAGCAAAGCCACGGTCACGGCAACCCCGCCGAGTACCATCATCAGTTTGCTGCTGCTCGGGGATTCGGCGGGTGCGCCGCTCAGAATGCCGGTCATCGGCTTGTCCACAGCCACTTTGGCGGCGCGAACAGGTTCCGGCTCTTTCACGGGGGCCGGCTCTTTGGCGGCAGGCTTAACGTCCTTTGCCGGCGGTTTTGCTTCCGGAGCAGCCGGGCGCGCCGGTGCGGCGGTCTTGGCTTCCGCGGCAGCCGGTTTGGCAGGCGCTGCCGGCGGTTTCGTCTCGGCGGGCTTGCGGTCGGCGGCGGGCTGCGCGCTCTTGGCTTCCGGGGCGGGCGCGGCGTCGCGGCGCAGGCCGATCGGGACCACCTGCGAGCGCATCGGCGGCTTGGCAGCGGCCGGAGATGCCGCTGGAGGGCTGGCCGGTGCAGGAGGCGGAGGCGCGGGCGCTTCGGGGGGCGTCCAAATGGATGGCGTCAGCTGCGAAGAGCGGAATGGGAATTCCAGATAGCTCGCCTCGCCGCGGAATGCGCCTTCCTCGCGAATAAAGAGGCCACCCACACTGGTCTTGGTGGCGAAAGGACGCACCAGCAGCGCAATATGATGAGGGTCGCGGAACCGCGCGTCCAGGAACGCCAGGTCTTCTGCATCCAGGCTGAGTCCTTTGCGGCTGTGGGCGCGGAAGAAGCCCGTCACAGTCAACCCAGGCGCGCTGTGCTGTTCGATGGCGCGCTCGAAACGTCCCAGATCCGCGTCTGACAGGCGGTACAGAGGTCCGCGGCTGTAGTCGCACGGGATCGATTCATAGTCCTGAATGAGCACGCTCAAAGGGCTACCGGGGATGATCGAACCCAGCAGCACGCCGCCGATCTCCGATCCACGCGACGTGAGGGAGCGGAAGTTCTCGATGACTTCGTGCTCCATCCGGTCAATCAGATCGAAAGCAAGCCGCACAGCGACCGGCTTCTGGGGAACCTCCCATAGATAAGTTGCCAGGGGCGCAGACTTGGGTTCGCTGCGTTCCCGGCGTGCTGTTGATTCAACCATCTCTTGAGCCTCCACGCGTCAATGGCGGGCAGTTTTATTTCTACGGGTCAATTTTAGCGGAAATTGAAGGAAAATATACTTCAAAAATGGCTGCATTAACCAAAATCAACGGTACTGCTCGGACATCGATTAGCCGATAACTCTCTAGTTATATACCCGTGAATTATCTTTGGTTAATAGCAGTATACTGTCACCATTTACTCTAGCAATTCCCACTTTGAGTGCCTATAATGGGCCTGAAAATGAGCGCCAGGACCTGCCAGCTCTGTGGTCGGCCCCTCAGTCGAATCTGGGTGGGAGCCGGCGGGGATTTCTGTTCGCGGGAGCACCGCAATCAATATGGGTTGCGGTTGGGAATGGACCGCCTGCAGGAAGCCAATAAGGTAGCGACGCTGATGCGGCGGCGGGAGAACCTGAAGACGCTGGCACCGCCGTTGGCGGAGAGTTTCTCTTCCCTTTTGCGGCGTGGATTTTATCAGAGTTTACCGTGGGGACCGCCGGCGCCACCAGCCGAACACATGCCCGCCATCGAGCCGGCGTTGGAAGCGAGGCTGGCGCGCGGCGGCGAGTTCTTTGCGCCCCAGGTGCTGCGGCCGAAGGGCAAGCGCGCACCGCGCAGTTCCGGGTATCAACGAAACACAGCCAAGGCGGCGGCGATGTTGGGGGCGGCGCGGGAAGTCAACATGAGGGTCACCCTCCCCGGCCAGCAGCCGCCCAGAGTGTGGGATAACTCGCGCTCGTTGAAGGCGCGGCGGCGCGGTTTTCCGCTGGCGCGCCACCGGGCGGCGCGTCCGCAACTGCCTGCCGAAACACAACGGGAGCTCCTGGGTGGCGCCACATACCGGCACGCGGCGGCTCCGCCCTTGAATTTGGAACTGCCTGCCCACGAGGGGCGTCCGGTCCGCGCGGCGGGAAGCCAGCCCATGCGGGCGCCGTTGCGGCAACTGAGGCCTCTGGCGGTGGGGCAACGCGCTGCGCAACTTTTGTGGCCCGGCGCGGTGCCGCCGCCGATGGAAATCCAGGAAGGCCCCACACCGCGCTCGCGCACTCCGCTGGTGCATTCCCAGCCCCGCTCCGTGTCGGTGCCGCATGGCCCGGCACACGGGTTGCTTGCGGGGATGAGGGGCGGCAAGGCACGGAACGTGAGTCAGGCGGCGCGCGACAGCCGCATGGTGCAGCGGGCGGCGCCCATCGGCTGGAGCGGCGCGAATCTGCCGGGCGTGGTGCATGCCGCGGGACACGCGATGACCGCGGACCTGCGCAGCGCCGCATGGGACCGCAGCGGCACCCTTGCCGTCTCGGTCCATGCGAAAGCGTCGCACCTGATTCCGCGGTTCTCCACGGTGTCCTTCGAGCCGCAAGAAGCGCCCTTCGGATATTCCATCTTCGAAATTCAAAGCGGCATGCCGGCCCTGCCGGTGTCCCAGCCGTCCGCCGCGCCGAAAACGCCGCAGGCGCGCGCCGAAGCCAAGACCGAGACCATCCGGCTGGAAGACCGTTTCGACGCCGGCCTGGGAAATTGGGTAGGCGGCGTGAACGACTGGAAGGTCGACGTCGCCGGCGTCCGGCCCGGCGCGCTGGCTCTGTTCGCTCCTTCCCTGGCCATGATCGACTACGAATTCGAATTCCTGGCGCGCATCGATCAGAAGAGCCTGAGTTGGGTTTTCCGCGCCGCCGACGAGCGGGACTACCATTTGGCGACGATCGCCAACTCGCCGCAAGGGCGCACGTTCACCCGCTCCTCGGTGATTGACGGCGCGCCCGGATTAAGCGTGACCACGCCGGTCCGGCAGGTGGCCAACCCCAAGGCCGCGGTGACCATCCACACGCGGGTGCGGGGCAACGATTTTACGGTTTCCATAGATGGCGAAACCATCGAGCGATGGAGTGACAACCACCTCGCAATCGGCGGAGTGGGATTCATGGGCGAGCCGGACAACCGGGCGCGCCTCTACTGGATGCGTTTGGTAACGGGCGCACCAGAACGGTAAGGAGGTCTGAAGGAAATGAGCAGCAATCCAATTCGAACCAGCGCTAAGGTTCAGCCCCTGAGAGGCCCGGCGCCAGACATGCAGGACAAGGAAGGGGCTGGCGTGAGCGGCCCCGGCTATCTGGCGCGCGCGGTCGCGCTGCATCTGGCCGGCAAGCGGGACGAGGCGCTCAAACAGTTGCAGCGCGCCATCGCCGCCAATGAAGCGTCGCCCGAAATCTACCGCGCGATGGGGCACATCCAGTTCGAGTTGGGCGACCACAAGGAAGCGGCCAAGAGCTACCGGGCGCTCACCCAGATCAAGCCGCAGTACGGCATGGGGTGGTTCAACCTGGCGGTCTGCCTGGAGCGCATGGGCAGCTGGGAAGAGGCGGCCGAAGCTTTTGGGAAGGCCTCCAACCTCGAGCCGAACCATCTGGACGCGCACCTCGGGCTCGGTGTCTGCCACCTGCGCCTGGAGGATCCCAAGAGCGCGCTGTTCTCCTTCGAGCACGTGCTGACGGCTGCTCCGCAGCATGAAGACGCGTTGTTCGGCAAGGCCGCGTCGCTGCAGTCGCTCGATCACGCCGACGAGGCTGCCGCCATCTATCAGAAGATCCTGGAACGCAACCCGGACTCCGAAGAGTCGCTGGCGAACCTGGTGCTGATCGGCATGTCGAAGGAGGACTTCGACATGGTGCGGGAGTTCTCGGAGAAACTGCTGGAACTCAAACCCGAGTCCACGGTGGCTCTGGAGGGCCTGGCCGCATGGGCTTCCGCGTCGGATGAGCACGCGCTCACCGCGAAGTTCTGCAACCTGCTGGTCAACGCCGTGCCGGGCCACTTCGAAGCCTGGTTCAACCTGGCCCTGGCGCACCAGAAGTCGGGGCGCTGGCAGCAGGCTGCCGAAGCCTATCAGGAGGCCATCAAGCTGCGCCCGCAATCCTCCGAGGCGCACACCAACCTGGGTGTGGTTCACGAACAGTTGGGCGATATGGCCGGCGCCCGCGCGGATTACGATCGCGCCATGGCCGCCCAGCCGGACGCCCTGGCGCCGATGTGGAACGTGGCCCTGCTGCTGGAACATTCCGGCCAGCATGACGAGGCCGAGCGCTGGTACCGCCAGGTGCTGGAACGCGCTCCGAAGGAAGAAGAGGCTCGCTTCCGAATGGGCTACCTGCGCCTCAAGCGGGAAGACTTCCGCGGCGCGGTGGAGGCATTCGAAGGCTGCCTGAAGTACCGTCCGTATTGGCCGGAAGCGCAGGCCAACCTGGCGCTGGCCTACTCCGGCCAGGGTGACCGGGAACACGCCGAGCGGCTTTACGACAAAATGCTTGAAGCCGACCCAAAGAGCGTCGACGCGCTGCGGGGCATGGCGGCACTGGCGATCCAGTCGGGCGACTTCAACACCGCCCTGGAGCATCACGTGCGCCTCATCGATCTCGGCGAGCGCTCGCCCGAGGTCCTGTACAACGCCGGCCTGATGTACGAAAAAGCCGACCAGCCGGACAAGGCCGTCCGCCTGTATCGGGACGCACTGGCGCTGCAGCCGGATATGCCGGAAGCGCTGCTCAACCTGGGCCGCATTCTGGAGTCCACCGGCAAGAGCGAGGAAGCCCGCTCCTGCTGGAGCAAGGCTCTGGAATCGGAACCCGCGCTGGCGCAGGGTTATTTCGGACCCACCATCGAGTAGTCCCGCCCCCGGCCTGCCCTCCCTGCGGGCACGGGAAGCGTTGGGATTCAGCGCCGCGCCAAAAAAGGCGGCTCGCGCAGCCGGCTTCGGCCGGCGGAATTGCCGCGGCACAGCTTCGCTCCGCAATGCGCCGGCTCGACACCGGCGCCCCGGTTACCCCGGTCAAGTTACATTCATTACTTGCTGGAAAACCCAGTGCCAAAGCGCCCTCCATATCACGTGCGGACGTGCTAGAGTGATTGGACAGTCGGGGAGGGATCGATGAGGTTGGCGTCGATTGTCGTAACGGTCGCGGGCCTGTTTCCTGCCTCTGTTCTGCTGGTGGCGCAGGACGCTGCCGAGATCCGCCGCCTGGAGGCAGCAGGCGATGCCAATGAAGCACGCGCCCTGCTGGCAGCCTCGGTCGAGAAGAATCCCCACGATGCCGCGCCGCTGAGATTGTACGCGGAATTCCTGGAAGAGTACGGGCAACCGGAGGCGCGCGCCGTGTATCAGCGGCTGCTGATGCAATTGCGCCGCGCCGGCGATCGGGCCGGAGAGTCTGAGATCGCCGGGCGCGTCAAACTTCTCGACCTGCTGGACCCCGGCCGGGGCAGCGCTGCAGACGAGCAGAGCGCGCAGGACGTTCCGGCCGCCACGCCGGCTGCGGAGGCAGCTGGCTCACCGTCGCACGAGGCGTGGCCCACGGCGACCATTCCCGGTCCGATGCGATCGTTCGCGCGCATGGCTGCCATTCTGCCCGAAGCGAAGGCCGCGGACATATTGCCCGCCCTGGCGCGCAACATCGTCACGAACGGCTACCAGGCGTCTCACAGCAATGAGGCGCTGGAGCAGACCGAATATCTGAAGCTGCTGCACCGGTACCTGGCACAGGCTCGCGAACTGGACAAACTGGCGGGCGATCAGCACACCATCCAGATACCCAATTGCGACGCGCCCGAGGTAGGCGAGCTTTTGCGCATCCTGGGATTTCGCATGCGCGGCGGCTGCGGTTCCGAAGTCGTTCTCGAAACGGTGAACGCGGCGCGCGCGTTCCTGACCACCGATTCTGGTTTTCCCGTGAACCGCCTGGAAGATGCGCTCCGCACAAACCGGCCCTTCCGCTACGATTTTCATGCCACCGTGGTCCCGGTGATGTTTGGACCCGCCTACTGGACGGCGGCCAGCAAAGAAGGCGATTTCATCGAGACGCTGATCTCCGATCCTTCGCTATGCCGGCTCTACCTGGGACTGTCCAAGCTGGACCAGCCGACGGCGATCGCCATCCATGACTCCGGCACGCTGGTCCATCTGCGGGCGTATGCCCACGTGCTGGACTTCTTTGGCGGCCAATTCGAGTTGCGCGGCGGTAAGGCAGTGGTGCCGGGAGGCGCGCGGGCGGCCGGCGCTTGGGGCGAACTGGTCGGCGTGGGGCCTGACCACGGCGCCGAGTTCTTCGACAAGCTGCTGGCCAAAGATGACGGCTGGCTGGCCAGCCTCTTCGATGCCCTGGCCCGGATCAACACGCCGGTGCGCGACTACCTGACGGATCCGGTGCGCATGAAGCGCTTCTACGCCGCGGTGCGGGGAAAGATCACCAGCCCGGGACCGGCCCGTCCGGTCTTTCGCTCCAACAGCGACATGATGCTGTTGACCACGCGGCTGCAGCTCGACGCCGGCGGCAAGCCCCACGTGCCCGGCAACCTAGAAGTGTGGAAGGGTCTGTTTACCAACAATCCGCAGGCCCATTACGACGCCAAACTGACGCGACTGGCAGCCACATGGAAAGATGCCGACGACCTGCTGGAGGCGTTGTTTGCGTTGTGCCGCAAGACCGTAGAGAACGAGCCCCTGAAGATCTACATGGCGCTGACCGACATCGATCGCGGCCGCGACAAGCCGCTGGAAGCGGCCACGGTAGAGCGGCTGGCGCGCTCCTGGCGCACCTACGGCAGCCAGTTCGCCGTGTTCAGCGAATCCCGCGGGTTGAGCGATCAGTCCATCAACCAGTTTCTCGAGACCGCGGAGAGTCTCTCCCGCCTGCATGAACCGAGCCTCCGCGCCGATGCCGCCGGATCCTTCCAGGCGCTGATCTCGCTCTGGCAGATCCTGGTGCGGCAGCAGACCATCGCCGAGGGTAAAGCCGACGCTGCCTTCGCCGGAATCGCGACCCGTTTCGCCGCCGTCCGCAACGCCCACGAGGTTTTCGACGCCGGGCATAGCAGCTTCCAGGGGCTGCTCGATGCGGCCGCCAAACCGGCCGATGCGACGGCCGGACCACAGGAACGGATCGCCGACCTGCTGGCCGGCGCCGCCGAGTCAGACGATATGGAAACGCGCCAGGAGCTCGAGGAACAGATGCTGCGCATCCTGGACGCGCAGCGCCTGGTGTCGCTCGATACGCTGTTTCAGCTGGGCGATCTGCTCGAGAGCGGCCAGAGGCCCGACAAAGCAACCGTTGCCCAGTTGGTCAAGTTGACCGCGCGGATCGCAGAATTACCGCTGCCGCGCACCCCTCTCACCACCAACGAGCGCAGCGCGATGGGCTTCGGCTTCTGGACCGAAAAGCACCTGGACGCCGAACGCAAATTGAATCTTCGGGCGGCCCTGGAAAAAGCCGCCGGCGATCCGGCCCGCCTCAAAGAACTGCCGGAGCTGCTCACCCCGCTGTTGCGGGATTCCCTGCTCGGCCTGAGCTACGGCTATTACGCGCCACCGGGAGCCCAGGTGCTGCTCACCAATCCCATATTTGTCCGCAGTCACGATTTCATCGGCACCGAAGGCCAGGGCCACCTCTGGAAACCCACCGAGCCATACGGCTCGGGTTGGCCGTCCAACGGAGGAGGCCGCCTGGTGGGGTCGCTTTCCGCACTGCCGTACGCGCTGGCCGAAGCGGAACAGAATTTTCTGGTGCCGGTGCAAACCCAGGCGCTGATTTGGGGCGACCTGGTGCCACAAATGATTCTGAGCGCCAAGATCCCGCGCTGGTGGAACGTGTCGCCGTCGCAGATGCACTGGGTGGGATTGAACCTGCGCTACGGACGTGAACTGCTGGCGGATGCCGCGCTGGACGGGGCGTCCCTCGATTCCGCCATGACCGAACTGGGACACCTGGCTGCGCCGGTCCGCACCGCCGCCGTGCGGCGGCTGCTCGAGCACGGGCACGTCAAGGAAGCTCTCGATCAAGTCACGCCGGCCGAATTGTTCTGGATCAGCCGTGGCCTGGAACCGGCCCGGCGCACCAGCGGCTCCTCCTGCCTGCGCGCCAGCATCGAACGGCTTGCGGCCGAGTTCCCGGACCAGATGGGCCTGGGGGCAATTTCTCGCGCGTTTGGAGCGCCAAAACCAACCCTGGCGACATCCTACCGGCCCGAGTTGCTGAATCTGCGCACCTTCCCCACGCTGATGGGATACTCGAGCCGCATTATGGCCGAAAGCTGGGAATCGAACAATCTGTACTGGGTCGCGCTGGCCGACGAGCTGAGCCTGCGGCCGGCCCAGCTCAACGTCCGCATTCCGCAATGGACCGAAGAACTGGTGGAACACATATTCGCATCGCACCTGGAGGATTGGCCCGCCGTGCTGCGTTCGCTGCGCGCGGTTGGCGACGACGTTCGCGAGCACGCCCGTGCCGTGGCGGCCGATCAGAAAGCGGCCCTCCAGGAATCCCCCATTACGGGTAGGCCCCAATGACGTTTTCCAGACGAGGGTTCCTGGCGGCCGCCGCGGGCGGCACACTGTTGCGGGCGCAGGATGGGCAACGGCCCGTCTTCCGCGTCAAGGTGGACATGGTGGTTCACAGCTTCCAGGTCACCGACAACAAGAACCATTACATCAACGGCCTCAAGCCGTCGGATTTCCGCATCTTTGAAGACGGCATTCCGCAGAAAATCGCTACCTTCGCCGAAGGCGCGAACACTCCGGTGGCAGTGAATGCCGATGGCACCACCACGCCGTTACTCAACGCCAAGGGGAGCATGCCTGGGGTCGACCGGCCGGACGCCTTCGTCGGCACCAACGTCTTCGTGCTGTTCGACACCAGCAACTTCATGTACCGCGGCTTCGTGTACGCCGAAGACGCGATTGCGGACTTTGTGCGCGGCCTGGATCACGCGGATTCGGTGGCGGTTTACACCTTCAGCCGCAATTTGTCGCGCGCGGCTTCGCTGACGCGGGAGCACGGCGATGCGATCGCCGGCCTGCGCAACGCCGTGGCCGGGGACGATACCGCCCTCTATAACGCGCTGTTGCTCACCCTGCGCGATGCCGCCAAGGTGCCCGGCCGCAAAGTGGTGATCGTGTTTTCCAATGGTCCGGACAACGCCAGCATGGTGGCGCCGGACGACGTGCGCGCGGTCGCGGAAGACGAGGGCATCCCGATCTACGTCATTTCCACCAACGAAGTCAACAAGGACCCCATTTCCAGCGGCGTCTTCCGGCGCATCGCGCAGCGCACCGGCGGCAAGGCGTATTGGGCGCGCACCTGGCAGCGCCAGGTGGAAGCGTTCGACGACATCCGCGAGGACATGAGCAATTCGTACACGATTGCCTACTATCCCGCCAGCAATCCGAACGAGGGTTTCCGCAAGATTACGGTCGAAATCGTCAACGATCCCGGCAAGAAATACCGGATTCACTCCAGGCCCGGATACCGGCCCAGCCGGACGTTCTGACTTCCGCCGGACGCCGTGGATCTGTGCCGGCTGCTAGCGTATCCGCGTGCCCCCGGTCCACACACGTCGCCCCCAAAGGCCCGAGGACGTTTGCACCCTTGCCGGCTACCTGGCCGCGGCGCGTTTCTTTTCGTAGGCGGCAAACTCGCCGCGGTATTGCTCGTAGCCGGCGCGGCCCATCAGGCCGAAGGTAAACTTCTTGCCGAGCTCGACGCCTTCCTGGTTGAACGCGTTGATGTTCAGCAATTCACCCAGGAACGCGGTTTGGAACTCCATCATCTGCAGAAACGCGCCGAGGTGTTCTTCGTCCACGCGGTCGAGGGTTACGGTGCAATTCGGCCGCTGGTATTGCACCATCGCCGCCGCTGTGGAGCGGCGCTCGGCGTCAATCAGTTTCGCCAGCGACTGCCCGCCCAGCGAGTCAAACGCCGCCAGTCCGGTGTCCGCTTTGGGAATTCGTCCTGCTGCATGAAAACGCTTGACGGCCCAAAAGGTGAACACCTTGTCGTTGGGCCCTTCGATGTATAACTGCACCTGCGAGTGCTGATCGGTGGTGCCGAGAGCGGCCACCGGTGTCTGCCCGGCGTGGATGGTCTCGCCATGGCGGTTTTGCGCCTTGCCCAGTGACTCCGCCCACAGCTGGCGGAACCAGAACGCTGTGCCCCACAAGTGATTGGAGTACGGGAACGCCACCTGGATGGGCTTCCCCTTTCGCGTCCAGACCAGCCAGTGATACAGGGCGGCTCGCAGCGCGATGTTCCGCTCCAGATCCGGCAGCCAGCACATGCCGGTCATGCGCGCTGCGCCGCGGCAAAGGCTGGCGATATCGATGCCGATGAGCGCCGCAGGCACCAGGCCAACGGGCGTGAGTACGCTGAAGCGGCCGCCCACGTTTTCCGGAATGCCGAATATGCGGTAACCACCGGCCCTCGCCAGCTCGTAAAGATCTCCCTTGCCCTCGGTGGTAACGGCCACGATGCGGCCGGCAGGAGCGGCGACCGCCTGCTGCAGCCACTCGCGTACGATCAGGAACGTCGCCACGGTTTCTGCGGTACCGCCCGATTTGGCAATCACCACTACCAGCGTTTTCCGCGCGTCCATCGAAGCCAGCGCGGCAGCCGTAAAGTCTGGATCCACATTGTCGAGGACCACCAGCCGCGGGTGGTCCGCGGTAAAGGCGCCTTGAATGGGATGGGGGCCGCGAATCCCGCAATCGAGCGCCCATGGCCCCAGCGCGCTGCCGCCGATGCCAACCACGCACACCGTGTCGTAACTGCCGCGCACTTCGGCGGCGTACCGGCTGATCGCGCGAATCACCTTTGCCTGAAACGGCAGGTGCGGGAATCCGAACAGTCCCGCTTCGCTCTGTTGGCGGAAACCGGCGAGCGCCTTGCGCGCCTTGGACTGAGCGCGCTCCACTTCGGAGCGGGTCACTCCGTGGGCCTTACCCACCATGTCGGCCAGGAGATTGGTTTCGTCAAGTTGAATGCTCACGGACAGCGCTCCGGAAACTGGGATAACTGCGAAAAACCTGATTGTATCGTAGCGGCTGAAGGCGGGGCGTGTGCGGCGCGGCGCGCGCCTTTATTCCGGCAGCGAAAACAGGTACGCAGTCAGGTTCTTCTTGTCCTCTGCCGAGAACCGATAAGGCGGCATGATCGATCCCGGGGAGAGTTTCTGCGGGTTGGCGAAATGGTCGTCCACCCAGCTGCGCGTCTGCCGCTTCGCCACGCCGTTGAGCGGCGGGCCCACCTTCATGCCGACTCCGTTCACCGTGTGGCACGCAGCACAGTGCTGCGCCTGATAAACCACGGCGCCGCGCACCGCGAAGTCCGGCGCGGCAGCCAGAGCTCCGGCATTCTCCGGCGTCAGCTTGAGCAGGAACGCAGCCAGCGAGTTCAGCTGCGCATCTCCGAGTGTCACAGCCGGCATGGCGCTGCCCGGGCGCACCGCCGACGGCTGCTTGAAGTGCCGGATCATCCAGGCCGCGTCCTTGTGTACCGCGCCGCGTGCCAGGTCCGGGCCCAGCGACGAGCCGGCAGAGTGGCAGCTGGCGCAATTCTCGTCACGGTAGTAGGCGATGCCGGCCAACTCCTCCGGCGAAAGTTGGATCCAGTCCGTGGGCGCGGCGTAGTCCACTGCGGCGGTCGCGGCAGGAGGGGTCGATTTGACTGCCGCCGCCGTGAGCCCGCCCCAGCCGATCGCGGCCAGCGCCACAAAAGCAAGGGCCACGGTCCGCCGCGTCACCTTCACCATCTGCCCGCGATCGATCAACGGCACGGCAAAGAGCGCCAGGACGGCAAGGGCCGGAAGAACCGTGCTGCCCACCACCTCGAGCGGCCCCTCGAAGAACTTCAGCGTCTGGAACAGAAACAAAAAATACCATTCCGGACGTGGGATGTAACTCGTGTCGGTCGGGTCCGCCAGTTGTTCCAGCGGAACCTTCACCGCTACCGCCAGCGTGAACAGAATCGCAAACGCGGCGAAGATCGCGGCAGTGTCCTTGAAAACCTGCATCGGGTAAAACGGCTTCTTCGGCAGGGCTTCGTCGCCCAGCTGGGGGGTCACTCCGTGCCGGCGCACCAGATAGACATGGCCGAGAATCAACAGCATCGTTGCCGGCGGCAACAGCAGCACGTGCACCGTGTAGAATCGCGCAAACGTGACTACGCCGACGCCTTTTGCCGCGCCCAGCAGGCGCGTCATGTAAGGTCCGGCCAGTGGTGCGGAGGCTGCAATCTTGGTCGCCACCACCGTTCCCCAATAGGCGCGGTTGTCCCACGGCAGCAGGTAGCCGGTCAGACCGTAAGCCAGCGTGAGCAGCAACAGGACCACGCCCAGCATCCACGTGGCTTCGCGCGGCTTCTTGTATGCGCCGAACACAAATACCTGCACCATG
>Ga0335080_10002872_pt1 | contig 17326 bp, 23 predicted proteins | sample Lox_Sample_34_FD_206720 | JGI IMG/M metagenome (GOLD analysis project Ga0335080, IMG submission 206720) | Soil microbial communities from Loxahatchee National Wildlife Refuge, Florida, United States - Lox_Sample_3.4 | ecosystem: Environmental > Terrestrial > Soil > Wetlands | place: USA...
GTCGCGAAACCACACGCACGACAGCAATACAGCGGCACGAGCATTCGATTCCCGTGCGCAAGCGCATCGAAACCGCAAATCATCGTCCTCGATGCTCCGTTCCGCGGCTACCGGCAGCCCGCGGCTATCGCATACGCCGGCATCCCCACGAGCCGGGAGTGCCCGTGTCGCGGACGCTCCCGTGCGCGCGGTTGATCCCGCCCGGCGCGCCCGGCCTCGCGTCCCGTCGCGAATCGCGGCAGCCACACCAACGACGAGGTGCAGGGGCTCCGCGTCGTGGCCAGAGCCCGAGCGGCGGTCAGAGCTCCATCGTGAAGATCTGGCCTTGCCAGCCATTCAGCTCGAACCGGTTCGACCGCGTGAACCCCTGCTTCTCGTACCAGTGGACGAGCCCCGGCGCGTGCCCCCAGCAATCGACCCGCAGGATCTCCGCCTTGCGCTCGTAGGCGATCTCGATTGCCTTGTCGATGAGCGCGCCGCCGATTCCACGCCCGACCAGCCGCCGCGAGCTGATCAGCAGGATTATGTAGAGCTCCGGCAGGGGCGCGGCGGGCGCGTACGCGGGGGCGGGACCGACGACCAGGACGCCGACCGGCCCTCCCCTCATCTCGGCGATGTGCAAACCGCCGCCGACCCTGAAGCCATAGACGCGCTCGCGGATCCCGGGCCGTTCGGAGAACGGGGTCGCTCCCCACTGTCCGGTTTGACCCCGCTCGACCAGCCACGCGATCGCCTCGTCGAACATCGCGATCACGGCCGGACCGTCGCTCTCGTCTCCCGGCCGGATCTTCAATCCGCGTACGGACATGTCGCGAGGCATTATCGATCCCGCCGCGCGGGCGCCGCGAGCCGGTCAGCCGCGCCGGTACCTCCAGACGGCGATCGGGAGCGACACGACGATGATCCCGAGCGCCCACAGCAGCGAGCGCGTCACGTAGTAGTCGCACGGGTGGCCGAGCAACGCTTGCGCCTGCGGACCGAGCGTCAGCGCGCGCACCGCGTCGACCATGTACGTCAGCGGCTGATGCTCGGCGAACGCCTGCAGCCAGCTCGGCATCGAGCTCACCGGGACGTACGCGCTCGAGACGAACGCGAACGGAAACACGATCATCCCCATCCCCTGCGCCGCCTGCGCGTTGCCGGCGAACAGGCCCATCGTGATGAACACCCATTCGAACGCGAACCCGAACAGCACGACCAGCCCGAACGCCGCGAGCCCCTCGAGGGCCGAGCCGTGGAGGGTGAAGCCGACCGCGAACGCCACCGCCGCCGTGAACGCCGTGCTCCACGCGAGGATCGCCGTGTCCGCGGTGGCGCGGGCGATCAGGACCGAGCTCCGCGGGATCGGCAGTGAACGCAACCGGTCGACGAACCCCTGCTCGAGGTCCTCGGCCACCGCGGTCGCGGTCCCGATCCCCGCGAAGAGGACGCCGGTGGCGATGAACCCGGGGACGAGATAGTCGACGTACGACATGCCGGCGATGTGGATCGCGCCGCCGAACATGTAGCGGTAGATCAGGAAGAACACCGACATCTGCACCGTGGCGAGCACGATCAGCTGCGGTGTGCGCACGTAGCGCAGGAGCGCACGGCGGGTGACGGTCGAGGTGCTCCTGGCGAGCCCCGCGCCCCTGCCCGCGGCGCCGTAGGCGACTGCTGTTGTCATTTTGATTTTTCCTTTCGGTTTTGGTCAGGCGGCCCGGGCCGCCATCGAGCGACTGTCTGCTGTCGGCCGGCCGGTCAAGGACAGGAACACCTCGTCGAGGTTCGGCTGGCGCATGGCGATGTCCTCGAGCTCGACGCCCGCCGCCTCGAGCGAGCGCAGCGCTGACATCAGCGCCTCGCCGCCCGAGTGCACGCGCACGCTGACGCGCCGAGTCGACTCGTCGATCTGCGTCTCACCGTGGTCGAGCCGGCCGAGCATCTCGGCGACCCGCGCGAGGTCCATGCGGTTGCGGACGTGGAGCTCGACGATGCTGCCGCCGATCTGGCGCTTGAGCTCGGCGGGACTGCCCGTCGCCACCGCCTTGCCGTGGTCGATGATGACGACCTGGCTGGCGAGGTGATCGGCCTCGTCGAGGTATTGCGTGGTCAGCAGCACGTCGGTCCCCGCCTGGACCAGCTTCCGGATCGCCTCCCACAGCTCGATCCGGCTGCGCGGGTCGAGGCCCGTGGTCGGCTCGTCGAGCAGCAGCACGCGGGGAGCGCCGACGAGGCTCGCGCCGAGGTCGAGCCGCCGGCGCATGCCGCCCGAGTACGTCCTCGCCAGCCGGTCGCCGTCGCCGGCCAGGCCGAGCTGCTCGAGGACGGCGGCGGCGCTCGCCTTGGCCGTCCGGCGCCTCTGCCCGAACAACCGCGCGACCATCTCGAGGTTCTCGCGTCCGCTCATCGCCGGCTCGATCGCCGCGAACTGCCCCGCGAGGCCGATCACGCGACGGACCGCGGCCGGCTCCTTGCGGGCGTCGTAACCGGCGACCAGCAACGTTCCCGCGTCCGCGCGGAGCAGCGTCGCCACCGTCCGGACGAACGTCGTCTTGCCGGCGCCGTTCGGGCCGAGCACGGCGACCACCTGCCCGGCGTCGGCCGCCAGGTCCAGGCCGTCGAGCGCGACCGTCTTGCCGTAGCGCTTCGTCAAGCCATGGGCCTCGATCATCGCGGTCATCTATTCGTCCTCCTCGTGTTGTTGGTCGTCGCCGTCTGCGGGGAGGAACGTCGCCGCGAGCTCGCGCAGCCACTCCTCACTCCAGGTCAGCCGTCCTTCGCGCAGGTCTTCGATCAGGCCGCGCAGCCACCCGATCTCGGCCTCGAGCATCGCCTTGCGGTACTCCTCCTCGAGCAGGAACAGGCGCGGCAGCCCGGGGGGCGCGCTCGCCAGCTCCTGCTCGCTGGCGGCCAGGGCATCCTGGAGCCGCTCCGTGCGCAGCTCGAGTTCGGCGCGCGCGTCGTCGGGGGGCAGCCCGAACAGAATCGACAGCGCGGCGATGAACTCCGGGTACTCGCCCTCGGTGGTGTGGAGCATCTCGCGCAGCCACTGACGCGCGACCGCGCGTCCCGCGTCGGTGATCTCGTACACGACCCGATCCGGATAGCGGTCGGCGCGGCCGGTCGCGAACCACTCCACCAGGCCATGGCGATGCAGGCGCTCGATCGTCTGATACAGGCTCGCCCGAGATCGCACGTTGACCACGCGATCCTTGCCCTGGGCTTCGATCATCTTCTGCACCCGGTAGACGTGCATCGGCCCTTCGAACAGCTGCCAGAGCACGATCAGCCCGAGCGACGAGCGCCGTGGTGTTCCAGGTTTTTTCATGACCAGCACCATACTAGTTAGATCATAACTAGTCAAGATCTGACGTCGGGGTGGGCCGTCGAGGAACCGTTGTCCGATCGTCTACCTTGTGTGCAGCAGGGGTTCGGGACCTACTAAGCGATCAGGAGCAGCCCATGTCTACCTACGACCAGACTGCCTTTGGCGGCGGCGCGCTCACGCGCGACCAGTCACGCGCGGTATTCGGCCAGGTCATGGGCCTGGTCGCGGTTACTACGGGGTTCGCCGCACTCGGCGCCTACATCGGCCGGGATCTCAGCGGCGGCGCCGGGCTCCTGTTCTTCATCGCCGCTTTCGCCTGCATCTTCGGGCTGAACATCGCGAATTCGCGCGGGCGCGAACAGCTCGCGATCGCGTTGCTGTTCGGCCTCGGCCTCTCCCTCGGGCTCGCCGTCGCACCCGTCATCGCCGTCTACGCCAACGCCGACCCGGCCGCCCTGTGGCAGGCCGCCGGCGCCACCGGCGCGTTCGTCGCCGGCTGCGGGGCATTCGGCTACGCCACGCGCCGAGACCTGTCGGTGTTTGCGAGAACGCTGTTCTGGGCGCTGCTGGCGCTGATCGTGTTCGGGCTCGTGACGATCTTCGTCTCGATCCCGCATTCGAACATCATCTATTGCGTCCTCGGACTCGTGATCTTCGGCGGGTTCACGATCGTCGATTTCAACCGCCTCCGCCGCGCGAACAACTACGCGGCCGTCCCGATCGCGGCGGGGATCTTCCTCGACATCTTCAACGTGTTCCTGTTCTTCCTGCAGCTGTTCGGGGGCGGCGACCGCCGCTGACGTCCGCTCCGCGCCGGACCTTCGCGCTTCGGTTCCCCGTCTCGGAGATACAGGCGCTCGCCGCGCGGTTTCCGGGTTCAGACGTAGACGACGGCTCACGGCTGGCGGTCGGAGCGGCCGCGTCGGCTCGTGGTCATTACACGCGCGAGGAGTTCACGCAGGTGTGTGCATGGAAGACCGTCCGCAGCCGCCCGAAGGTCGCGGCCAACCCCGAGGCGGCGGTCGTCGACGCCACCGGCCGGGCCCTGGCCGCCGGCGACGAGGCAACCCGGATCGCCGCGCTGCTCGAGCTCGAGGGTGTCGGGGTGCCGACGGCGTCGGCGCTCCTGTACTTCGCGTTTCCCGAGGACTATCCGATCCTCGACGTCCGCGCGCTCGAGTCGCTCGGGGTCAAGCCCCGATCGACGTACCCGGTGAGCTTCTGGCTCGAGTATCTCGCCGCCTGCCGGGAGCTCGCGCGGAGCGCCGGCGTCAGCCTCCGCACGCTCGACAAGGCGCTGTGGCAGTACTCCAAGGAGCTCGGCCGAGCGTGATCGGGGTGCTTCGCCTCCGCAGCGTGAGCGTGTAGCCACCGGGCCGCAGCGGCCGCAGTTCGGTGAGCAAGAGACGTGGGCGACCGCCCGCGAGTTGCGCGCCGGTCCAGACCGACGAGCAGCCATCGACACTCCTTTTCGAGCTGTAGCCGCGGCTGCCAGAGGTAGCCAATTCCCTACCTCGCCGCAGCGTCTACGTGATCAGAACGGAAGACGGTACGCCTGATTCACACAATCGCGCCCTCATCCGGGCCGGCTCAAAACCCCGAGCTCATGGTCCTACGGGTATTTCGAGCTTGGGGTCCCAATCGCCTCGGCCCTCCGGCGCGCGGTCGAACATGGCCCACAGCGGCCACATGAAGTCGAACGGCAGGCCCTGCTCCCGGGGCACGACCATGAAGCTGTAGCGGAACAGCGTGTCCTTCCCCTCTCGATCCTCCGCGTCGTTCTCGTCGACGCCGACTCTAGGGCCTCGGACTGCCGAACCGGTGGATGCTCGGCGGCCGCGGCCGATGAGAGTGTCGTCACGACGAGGTCTAACTGGAATGGTCGGCGGCGCCTGACGCCGGCGCCTTGGCCTCGATCGGCAATCCAACCGAGGGGAGCACCATGCCCACCGATGATCGGCTCGAGCGTACTCGCGAGGTGTACCGGGCGTTCTCATCCGGGGACCGCGCAGCCGTCGAGCGTTACCTGAGCGACGACTTCTCGTTCTCGAGTCCGCTCGACGTGGCACTGGACCGCGCGGGTTACTTCGAGCGCTGTTGGCCCGGCGCGGGTCTCGGACAGACGTTCGAATTCATCCGGTTGGTGCAGTCCGGCGACGAGGTGATCGTGACTTACGAGGTGAGGCACCCTGACGGCCACAAGGGCAGGAACACCGAGGTCCTCACCTTCAGAGGTGACGAGGTCCGCGGTACCGAGGTGTACTTCGGGTGGAATGTAGAGTGACTCGCGCGATGGAGCCACCCGAACGGCAAGGACTCGCCGAGATGTTGGCGGTAATACCGTTCGCCGTCACGCTCGGTATGGAGCTCTTATCGGCGACGCCGGACGAGGTCGTCGGACGGCTCCGCTGGCGAGAGGACCTGTGCACCACCGGCGGCGCCCTCAACGGCGGCGCGTTGATGTCGCTCGCGGACAACACCGCCGGCATGTGTGCGTTCCTCAACCTTCCGGCCGGCGCCGCGACGGCGACGATCTCCTCGTCGACCAACTTTCTCCGCGGCGTTCGCGAGGGCGCTGCGACGGCTACGTCCCGTCCTCTCCGCGTCGGCAGATCGGTGATCGTCGTCGGGACCGAGGTCCGCGACGACGACGGCCGCCTCGTCGCGCACACCACGCAGGCGCAGGCGGTGATCGGGCCGTGATCCTTCGTCGTGCGACCGCCGAGGACCTGCCGGCGTTGCGCGACATCGCGGAGCGCGCCTACAGCGTATACGTCGAGCGGATCGGCAGGCGGCCGAGGCCGACCCCGCCCATCAGCACGCCGGCATCGGCCGCGCCCTGCTCAGCCTCGCCGAGGAGTACGCGGGCGAGCTCGGCGTCGATCGACTCCGGCTCTACACCAACGTCACGATGATCGAGAACATCCGCCTGTACACGCGGCTCGGATACGAGGAGGACGGACGTCACATCGGCGACGGGTTCGCGCGCGTCCACATGTCCAAGCGTGTCAGGACGCGACGGCCGCGGGACGCGCGCGAGTGACCGGGCCGATGCCGCGCTCGCGCAGCCGCTCGTCGAACGTCACGATCCGCGCGGTGTCCTCGTAGAAGTCCTCGTGCTCGACGATCTTCCCCCGGCGGGTCCGCGCGACGATCGTGGCGCGATTGGCGTACAGCTCCTCGCCGTCGGGTCCGGTGGCGCGGTCGTCGAAGCGCGCGATCAACGTCAGCGCCCACGGAGGCCCGGCGACCCACAGCTCGCGGATCTCACCCTTGAGGCCGGCGGCGGTGAACTCCCGCAGGAACCGCTCGATCGCCGGCTTGCCGCGGTAGTCGCCCGACCAGCGGTGCGGGCCGTCGTTGAAGCGCAGGACGGCATCGTCGGCGTAGCCGGCGAGCAGGGGCGTGTAGTCGCCGGCGTTGAGCCGCCGCACGTCGCTGCGCAGCTTCACCAGCAGCAGGCGGGGCAGCAGCGCGCGGACGGCGATCGCCGCGCCGGCGCCGGCGAGCAGGCTGGGCTTGTGGATCATGTGGTCGTCTCCTGGGTCATGGGCAGTTTGGTCGTCCCTTGGGCCGCCGGCTCCTCGGCCAGGGCGGCTTCGACAAGCGCCGCCGCGGCGTCCGCGCAGGCCGCCATCGGCTCGGTGCTGCGCAGCGAGCGGCTGAGCAGGAACGCGCCCTCGAGCACCGCGAGCACGCTCACCGCCAGCGGCCGTCCGCGTTCCGCCGGGACGCCCGCCTCGACAGCGTCCCGCGCCACCGCGGTCAGCCACGACTCGAACACGTCCGCGGTCGCCTGGCGAAGGACCTCGTGCGTGCTGGCGGTCTCGCCGGCGACGGTGGCGATCGGACACGCGTCGGCGAAGTCGGTCGCCTCGAGCGTCTGCGCCGCGCCGGCGAAGAAGTCGCGCACGGCGGTGGGGAAGTCGGGCGCGGCGCCGGCGACGGCTTCGTACAGGGCGAGGAAGAAGCGGCCACCGGTGCGGAGCACCGCGTCGGCCAGCTGCTCTTTGCCGCCGGGGAAGAAGTGGTAGAGCGAACCGAACGGCGCGCGGGCCTCGGTCGCGATCTGCTTGAGCCCGGTGCCGGCGTAGCCCTGGCGGCGGAACAGCTCGGCGCTCGCGTACAGGATGCGGTCGCGCGTGGGGATGTCGGTGGCGCCGGGCATCGTTCCTGGGGCACTGACCGTATCACAAGTAGAACGTTCTATCTAGAGGAGCGTGGCGGCACGTGGACTGGCCGGCCGCCGAGCCGATCGAGACGCCGCGCCTGACGCTCGAGCCGCTTCGGGTCGAGCACGCGGACGAGATGGCCGGCGTACTCGCCGACCCGCGCCTGTACGACTACATCGGGGGCACGCCGCCCTCACCGGCGCAGCTCAGGACGCGCTACGCGCTCCAGATCGCCGGCCATTCGCCCGACGGGCGTCAGGGCTGGCTCAACTGGATCGTTCGCGAACGGGACGCGGGCGCCGCGGTCGGAGTCGTTCAGGCCACGATCGGCGTGGTGGACGGCCGCCGGGCAGCCGAGGTGGCGTGGGTCATCGGCATCGCCCATCAGGGGCGCGGATACGCCACCGAGGCCGCCGGCGCGATGCTGACGTGGCTCCGCAGTCGCGGGGCGCAGACCGTCACCGCGCGCGTCGGTCCCGAGCACCGGGCGTCGATCGCCGTGGCGGGACACATCGGGCTGTCCGCCACCGACGTGATCGAGGACGGGGAGACACGCTGGGTGTCGGCCGGCGAGTGACGGGAGCCACGGACCTCTTGCGCGGTCAGATTCGTAAGGGGGACGATGTCCACCGATCGTGTTCGGTCCAGGTAAACCCGTGCCGGCGGCGGCGGAGAGGCTCGCGGTCACCGGCGAGCTCGGGCGCGCCTGCCGGCCCCGGAGCGAGCAGGCGCTCATCCGCGGCGCCATGGCCGGGTCCGAGGCCGATCTCGAGGCGTTGTTCCGCCGGTTCTGGCCGCGGGCCTACCGGGCTGCGTTCCTGATCGTCCACGACCACGCCGCCGCCGAGGACATCGCGCAGGAGGCGTTCCTGGCCGCGATCCGGCGGCTGGACCGATTCGATCGTCGTCGCCGGTTCGGACCGTGGCTCGGCGCGATCGTCGCCAACCGCGCGATCGACTGGGCCCGGGCCCGGGCCGCTCGGCGCGAAACCCTGGACGAGGGCGCCGACCCGGCCTCGCCACCCGAGGTCCCGGCCGGCCGGTACTCGCAGGAGGTGCTGACCGCGCTGGCGTCGCTATCGCCCGAGCATCGCGCGGTGATCGTGATGCGCTACCTGCTCGAGTACAGCCCGAGCGAGATCGCCCGCGCACTGGAAGCCCGCCTCAAGGAGGTGGAACGGTGAGCGCCGCCACGCGCAGGCGGCTGCGCGAGTTTCGCGCACCCGACGAGGTCGGCGCCGAGAACCGCACGTGGCGCGTCATCCGCTCGGCCTACCTCGACCGGCGGACGGCGCCCGTGCGCCGGCCGCGGTGGCGCCTGGCGGTCGCGCCGGTGCTCGCGGTGCTCGTCGCCGCGCTCGTGCTGTCTCCGGCGGGCGCCTCCGTGCGGCGACTGATCACCCAGGCCCTGGGCGAGAAGCACGCGGCGCCGGCGCTGTTCTCGCTCCCCTCCCCCGGTCGGATCCTCGTCGCCGGTCCCGGCGGTACGTGGACTGCCGCGGCCGACGGCTCGACGCGGCGGCTCGGCCCGTGGCCGCAGGCGAGCTGGTCCCCGCATGGGCGGTTCGTGGCGGTCGCGTCGCCCGACCAGCTGGCGGCGGTCGATCCACACGGGACGATCCGCTGGGAGCTGGCGCGGCCCGGAGTGAGTGACCCGCGCTGGTACCTGCCCAGCGGCTACCGGGTGGCGTACCTGTCGGCGGGCACCCTGCGCGTCGTCGCCGGCGACGGGACCGGCGATCGCCTGCTCGCCACCGGGGTCGCGCGAGTCGCCCCGGCGTGGCGACCGGGCCAGCCCGACGGCCCATACCAGCTGGCCTACGTGACCGCCGGCGGCCGCGTGGTCGTGCGCGATGCCGGCGGCGGCCGGATCGTGTGGTCGGCCTCGCCGGGCATGAGGCCGCAGGAGCTGATGTGGTCGGCCGACGGCCGGCGCCTGCTCGTGCTCTCGGCGCGGCAGGCGCGGATCTACAGCGCGAACGGCGCGCGGGTGTCGACGCTCGCGCTGCCGCGAGGCGACACGGCGACTGACGCCGCGCTGTCCCCGGACGGACGAAAGCTCGCGCTCGTCCTGGGCGGCAGGGAAGTCGCGGTCGCCGGCGCCCGCGCGCCGGCGCCGACGATCCGGCAGGTGCTCGCCGGACCCGGTGTCCGCGCCGTCAGCTGGTCGCCCGACGGGCGCTGGCTGCTCGTGAGCTGGCCGGCGGCAAACCAGTGGGTGTTCGTGCGCGTCGCCGGCGTCCCCCGCGTAGCGGCGGTGTCGCGGATCGCTCAGCAGTTCTCGAGCGGCGGCGGGCGAGGATTCCCGCAGATCGAGGGCTGGTGCTGCACCGCGCGGGGGCAGGCCGGATGACGCGCGCGGTTGCGCTAGCGGCGCTGGTCGTCGGGGCGCTGGCGGCGGGATGTGGAGGATCGCACCACCCGCGCCATCGACCGGGGACGACCAGCGTGGCGACGGTCGCGGCCCGCTCCCCGCCGGCGCACCCGCGTGAGACCGCGCCGCCGCCGCAGGCGCTCGTCACCGACAAGACCCAGAACGAATTGCTGGTGGTCGATCTGCGAACCGGGCGGGTCGTCCGGCGGGTGGCCCTGCCGCCCGATCCGGAGGACATCGCCGCCCGGGCAGCCGGCGGCGATGTCGTCGTGGTCAGGGCGGCTGGGAAGGTGACGGTGCTTGACCGCGACTCACTCAGGCCGATTCGGATCTTGGCCGGACTGCACTCACCGCACATCCCCGCGATCTCGCCCGACGGCCGGTACGCGTACGTCACCGACTACGCGCGCGGGACCGTTACCGCGATCGACCTCGCGAACATGCGCGTCACGAGCACGATCGAGGTGGGTGCCGGCGCCCATCACATGAGCTTCTCGCCTGATCAGAGCCGCGTGTGGGTGGCGCTGGGCGAGTCCGCACGGACGATCGTGACGCTCGACACCAGCGACGTGGCGCACCCGAGGGTGACCGGCCTCGATCCGGGGTTCGCCGTACACGACCTATCGTTCTCCCCCGACGGGCAGCGCGTGTGGGTCACCGCGGCGACCGAGAGCGATGCCTCGCGAACGCGACGTGCTGCGGGCCTGGTCCGACCGGCACGCGAAACAGCAGCCGGTGGCCGCTGCGCGTGGTCCATCTGGCCCCCCGCGACGCGCGAGGTGGCGATCAGCGCTCCGTAGCCTCGCCCGCGTGACCGTTCGTTTGCGACGCCGTACTACGCTAGCTGCTTGCACCGGGGCCTGCTAATGGGCAAGCGCCCTTGAGCGAGGCGTCCGCTGTGGATATTTCGCTTGCGCGCTTGCTTGAATCATGCTAAGCTGCAAGCACGAGCAGCACCGCAACCGATCTCAGGAGACATCAATCATGGCAACCACCGCAACGCCGAAGACCGGCATCCCCACGTTCGACACCGCCTTCGAGCAGGTCAAGGACGGTCGCGAGCAGATGTGGGCAGCCGCCCGCAAGGCCGGCGAGCTGTACCTCGACACGTACGAGAAGGCCTTCGACCGGACCGCCGAGCTGCAGCTGAAGCTTGCCGGCCTGAGCCAGCAGGAGTGGCTCAAGAGCCTGATCGAGGCCCAGGTCGACGCCTCCAAGGAGCTCGTCGGCTCGTACGCCGCGACGGCGCGTACTTTTCTGAAGTAGCGCTCACTAACAATCGTCAGTAGCGTTCGCTAACCGCCGTTATTGGGACGCCGGTGGACCACCGCCGGTGTCCCACCGGTTAAGGGTATTTCGCTGGTATTTCCGGTTTTGCCAGGAGGTCGACCTATGAACGCTGTGCCGCAATGCCCTCCCGTTCCCGCGCCGAGCGTGGCTTCGGGCCTGCTCGACAGCTGGATCGACGGCTGCCACGCCGCCGTCGAGAGCCTCGGGAAGTGCTGGGCCACCTCGGTCCAGCGGGGGCCGGCGGCATTCGACCTGCCGCGCTGGCTCGCGCTGACGTCGCAGCGGCAGGCGCCCGCCTGGACGACGCCGCACGAGATCGTGTTCGAGAGCCCGCTCGCGCGCCTGCGCGATTTCTCGGTCTCCAAGCGGCGAGTCGTGCCGACGCTGGTGCTACCGCCGCAGGCCGGGCACGACTCGTGCATCGTCGACTACTCGGCCGACCAGAGCCAGATGCGCACGATCCTCGAGTCCGGCCTCGAGCGCGCGCTGTCGCTCGACTGGGTCGGCGCCACCGCCGAGACCGCGGACGCCTCGATCGAGGACTACATGGACGTGATCGACCGGGCGATCGACCACTGCGGCGGGCACGTGAACCTGATCGGCGACTGCCAGGGCGGGTGGCTCGCGACGATCTACGCCGCGGTCAACCCCGAGCGGATCAACACGCTGACGATCGCGGGAGCGCCGATCGACTTCCACGCCGGCGAGCCTGTGATCCACGAGGTCATGCGCCGCATCGCGCCCGACGGGAATCTTCGCTTCTATGAGGCGCTGGTCGCGTCCGGAGGCGGAATCCTCCGCGGGCGGCACATGCTCACGGGCTTCATCATGATCCAGCCGGGCGCCGAGATCTCGCGTCAGATCGATCTGCTGCTGCACCTCGACGACGCGCACCATGTCGAGCGCTACCGCGAGTTCGAGGACTGGTTCAAGCACACGCAGGACGTCCCGGGCGGGTTCTACCTGTGGATCGTCCGTCACCTGTTCCGCGACAACGGGCTGATCCGCGGTTTGCTCGAGGTCCGCGGGGACAAGGTCCACCTGCGGCGGATCGGGATGCCGCTCAACCTGCTCGCCGGCGCCACCGACCACATCACGCCGCCCGACCAGGTGTTCGCGCTGGCGCACCACGTCTCCACGCCACCGGAGCTCATCACCCGGCACATGAGCACCGGCGGACACCTGGGGCTGTTCATGGGCCACGAGGCGCTGGGCCACCAGTGGCCGCCGGTGCTCGCCGAGGTGTTCGAGCATTCGCGCGCGGGTAGCCATCGATAAACCCCCGAGACCAGTGGTCGCCCCGTAAGTACGGTCGCACCGAGAGATGCCGCCGGCGGATGCTGCGCGAGGACGCAGGATCCGGTGCGTAGCAGCGCTACGTGAGGATCCGAGGACAAAGCGCAGCGCCGCCTCCGGACGGCACCGGCGAGGCCGCAAGCCGGCCGCCTCGAACGCGAGCGTATTTGCGGGGGCGCCCACGATGGAGGATCGATGGCTGATCGAGCGCAGAGAGCCGAAGGCAAGTTGGAGGAGACCAAGGGTCGCGTGAAGCGGGGCGCCGGCGCCGCGACCGGCAACCGCAGCACCGAAGCCGAGGGCGCCGGCGAGGAGCTCAAGGGCAAGGCGAAGAACGCCGTCGGAAAGGCCCGGAGCGCCGTCAAGAAGGCGACCCGCTAGGGATCGTGAGCCGGCGGGCGTCACTGCGCGACGTGGTGGCGCTCGCCGGCGGGCGTCACTCCGCCACGTAGTGGCGCTCGCCGGCGGGGTCCACCCACACGCGCAGCACCCGGCGTGTGCGCGGATCCCGGAAGCGCTCGCTGGTGGGCCGCCAGTCCGGCGCGGGCTTGTCCGCCTCGCCGTGGCCGCGGCCTCGGCGAGGCCGCGGCGCCGGCTCGGGAACGCCCGCCAGCGCCGGCAGGTCGGCCACCGCCGTGGCGGCCTGCTCGCGCGTCTGAGCCTCCGCCACCAGCGCCACCCGGCGCTCGAGCTCGGGCACGTCCAGCCGCCCTTCGGCGGCGTGGCGCTTGAGCGTCTCGTACAGCAGCTCGCGATCCGCGTCGCCCAGCAGCATCGCCGCTACTGGACGCGATCGACCTTGACGGCCGTTCCGTACGCGACGATCTCCGTGAACTGCTGCCCGATCTCCGAGGAGTCGAAGCGAACCGCGACGACGGCGTCGGCGCCGAGCAGACGCGCGTTGTCGGACATGCGGTCGATCGCGTGACGCCGGGAGTCCTCGAGCAGCTGCGTGTACTCGGGGATCTCGCCCCGGCGCAGGCCCTTGAACGAGGCGGCGACCCCGCCGGTGAAGCCCATGCTCCGGACCACAAGCCCGTAGCAGACGCCGAGGTTCTCGCGAATCCGCACGCCGGGGAGCTCGAGCGCCGTGGTCATCGGGAGCTCGACGGTGGCAGCGGACTCCGACATCAGCGGCAAGTTATCACCGCACGCCGGCGGCGGGCCGAGCCCCCGCCACCTGCTACCTTGCGTCGTAGATGAGCCCGCGCCGCGTCCTGGTCCTGATGTCGCTCGGCGCGGCGGCGTTGCTCGCGGCGTGTGGCGGGAGCGGTTCGTCGAGCACGAGCGGCCAGGCGCCGGCCGCGACGGCGAGCTCGACGGCGACCGCCACCACTGCGACCTCAGCGAGCGCGGCCAAGACGTCGCTCGGCCCCGAGGGGATTCCGCTGGAGAAGGGCCCGGACCTCGCGCCGGCCGCGACCACTTCGCAAGGCGCCACTGTCGACGGCGTCGAGTGCCAAGCCAGCGAGCAGGTCGTGTACCACATCCACGCGCACCTCCAGGTGTACGTCGACGGCAAGGCGCGCGCGCTCCCGGCGGCGATCGGGATGGTCGGGCCGGTGGCGGAGCAGACGCCGTACGGTCCGTTCTACGGCGCGCAGCACTGCTACTACTGGCTCCACACCCACGCCAGCGACGGCGTCATCCACATCGAGTCGCCGAGCGTGCGGATCTACACGCTCGGCAACTTCTTCGACGAGTGGAATCAGCCGCTCAGCGGCGCGCACGTGGCCGGCGACAAGGGCAAGGTCACGGCGTTCCTCAACGACAAGCCGTGGACGCAGTCGCCGAGCGCGGTCCCGCTGCTGCCCCACGCGTCGATCCAGCTCGACGTGGGCTCGCCGGTGGTGCCGCCTCACCGGATCTCCTGGGCGGGCACGAACCTGTAGCGGCTCTGGTTTCAGTGGTCGCTCACGTAGCGACCACTCAGGGCCACTTAGCGGACCCGGCGCCGGCGCCCGACCTCCAAGCCGATGCCGATGAGGATCAGCACGCCGAATCCGACCGCCGTGACCAGGCCGACATCGGAGATTATGTCGAGCGCGGGCGGCCCGGCGTAATACGCGGCAAGCCCGATTCCCACCGCCCACACCCCGGCGCTGAGCACGTTCGTCACGTTGTAGAGGACCGGCCCGACTCGATGGATCCCGGCTACCCACGCTGGCGCGAGCAGGATCGCGATGACCGTGAGCCGCTGGAATACCTCCTCGCCGCGCTCGACCGCCCTGAGGCGCAGGCGGCGGAACGGCCCGGGCCCGGTCATCACGGTCCGCCCCGCGACCAGCCCGACCCACCAGCCGACGATCCCGCCGACCGCGGCCCCCACGAACGCCCAGAACAGAACCGGCTTGATGTCCAGCTTGTGCTTGGCGGCAACGATTGCCGCCGCGATCAGCAGTGGCTCGCCCGGCCCGGGCACACCGGCCCAGCTCGCGAACGCGCCGAGCGCCAGCGCGAGGTAATCGATCTGGGCGGCGCTGGCGACATGGTGATGGAAGAAATGGAGGGCGAAGACGAGCAACGGAGCGTTCGATCGTGACACACGCAGTGCCTAGACTCCGCAGCATGCTCATCATCCCCCCCGGACACGCCGAGACTCTCCACGTCCGCCGCCGCCTCACCCGGCGCGAGATCTGGATGCTCGGCGGCGTGCTCGGGACGATCGCGGTGCTCGCGGTCGTGCTCGTGATCTCGTTCGCGTCGAGCGGACCGAGCTCGAAGTCCGGATGCATCTACGCGACGATCCCCGCCGCCACGGGCGCGCAGCAGGTTCACGAGTGCGGCGCCGCCGCGCGCTCGACGTGCGCGACGGTCCTGACGCCCGGCGCGTTCACGGCACAAGCGGCGAGCACGCTCGCGTCCGAGTGCCGCAAGGCAGGACTGCCGGTCGGCTGATCGCCGACCCCGCGGCCCCGGGCGTGCCCACCGTCTCGCGGCGCCGACGGATCGAACGCGAGTGCGGCGGGCCCGGCGTCTCAGCCTCGCATCCAGCGATGTCGGGGGTCGGCCGCGAAGCGGCCCAATTCTCACCCGCTGAATCCCCGCAAACCCGCTGATTGCGGGATCCGCTTATCCCAATGTCCAGACCCCCCCTCGGTTTGCTGGACCTGAGGACATAGAAGGCGCGCGGGCCAAGTCAGACACTAGTCGCGGAAATTTGGCGTGCCAGGACCTGCCATGGAACGGGTTGGCCTGCGCGCGACGTCCTCAAGTGCAAGGAGATCCAGTTGCCGCTTGAAGCACCAAGTTGGCTCAACTCAGGCGATACCGCCTGGCAGGTCACCGCCGCGACGCTCGTCGGGTTGATGAGCGTCCCCGGCCTGGCCGTCCTATACGGCGGCGTCATGCAGAAGCGCTGGTCGATCAACAGCATGATGCTGACGTTTGCAACGTTCTCGATAGTGCTCGTCGTGTGGGTGCTGTGGGCCTTCAAGATGGGCTTCGGCACTCCCTGGCATGGGCTGTCGCACAGCGGCTTCTTCGGGAACTTCATCGGGAAGCCCGGGCCCGTGCTGTCGCACACCGAGCTGCAGCACCAGGCGAGCATCCCGCTGATCGGGACGATGGCGTTCCCGCAATCCGCGCTCACCTACTTCCAGTTCGTGTTCGCCGCGATCACACCGATCCTGGCTCTCGGGTCGGTGCTCGGGCGCGTGAACTTCAAGGCGTGGATCCCGTTCTGCCTGCTGTGGATCACGTTCGTCTACGCGGTCGACGCGTTCCTGCTGTGGGGCGGCGGCTTCTTCGCCCAGCACGGCGCGGTCGACTTCTCCGGCGGTTACGTGATCCATCTCTCAGCAGGCGTCGCGGGATTCGTGGCGGCCGCGGTGATCGGACCGCGACTGCAACGCGACCGCGAGATCGACGCACCCAACAACGTCGCGATGGTCGCGGTCGGCGCCGGTCTGCTGTGGCTCGGCTGGAACGGCTTCAACGGCGGCGACCCGTACGCGTCGAACATGTCGGCCGCCGCGGCGGTGCTCAACACCAACCTGTGCACCGCGGTCGCGCTGCTGATCTGGATCATGTGGGACTACCTGACCGGCCGCAAGCCATCGCTGATCGGCACGGTCAACGGCATGATCGTCGGTCTGGTGGCGATCACGCCGGCGGCGGGCTACGTGAACGGCTGGGGCGCGATCGCGATGGGGATGATCGCCTCGACGATCGTGTACTTCGCGCTGAACTACCTGAGCCGCCTGCGCCCGTTCCGGAGCGTCGACGACACACTCGGCGTGGTCTACACCCACGGGTTCGCCGGTCTCGCCGGCGGCCTGCTGGTCGGGATCTTCGCCGATCCGCAGATGGCGCTGTCCTACAAGACGGGCCCGCACGGGCTGGTCGCGGCCGGCGGCGTGGCGGGCCTCGTCCACGGCAACGCGACGTTGCTCAAGTGGCAGTTCCTCGCCGCGCTGTGGGTGATCTGCTGGACCGCGTTGATTACCTTCATCCTGCTCAAGGTGGTCGGTCTGTTCATCCCGCTGCGGATGTCCGAGCAGAACATGGAGATCGGCGACGTCGCCGAACACGGCCACGAGGTGTACCCGTCCGACGTCCCGTCGCTCGGGTACCCGAACGGCATCCCGGGCGTCACCGACCGCCCGAGTTCGGTGCCGGCCGCGCCATCGACGGCGTGAGCGCGGCGGGCGCGCCAACGACAGCATGACGACAGTGGGCCATCGGGGTGGGAGGCGCAGCTGAGCGCCTCCCCGCCCACCCCCCGGACGATCGTCTCGCGGGCCGTCGCGGGCGATGACGGACTCGAGCGCGTCGCATGCTCTGCATCCGACGCGCTCTCGCGTCCGGTCGTGATCGTGCTTCCGTCGCTCGGAGACCCGGTCGTCTGGCCGGCGAATTCGGTTCCCGACGCGCTGCTTGGCG
>Ga0335080_10002873_pt1 | contig 17325 bp, 9 predicted proteins | sample Lox_Sample_34_FD_206720 | JGI IMG/M metagenome (GOLD analysis project Ga0335080, IMG submission 206720) | Soil microbial communities from Loxahatchee National Wildlife Refuge, Florida, United States - Lox_Sample_3.4 | ecosystem: Environmental > Terrestrial > Soil > Wetlands | place: USA: Florida...
CTTCGCTTATTCGCCGCCGCCGAAGCGGCGCGACCACCAGCCGGCTTTGCGCGGCTGCGTTTCGCTCGTTTCGGAAGCTGCCGGTTGTGCCGCAGGTGCCGGCTCCGGCGGCGAATCTACGACAGGTTCGGGGGGCGCGGAGACGGGCGCACTGCTCGAGCCAAAGCTCACTTTTTCGCGCACTGTGGAGCGACGCGCTCCGTGCTTGTCGCCGTCCTGCGCGACAGGCTCTGCCGGCTGCGGGCTCGCGATCTCGGGGGAAGCCTGATGGACGGGCTGCGGCTCGTGCCCAGGCGCGATCGGTTCGGGCTGCACCTCGGGCAGGTTCGCTGCAGGGGAATACGCATCCAGGTCGGCAACCGCGCTCACGGCTTCCGAGTCCTGCGGCGCTCCGAGCTCGTCGGAGATCGAACCCGCAAGACCATCGTCCCCTGCGCCACCGCCGCGCCGGCGTCGTCCGCCGCGTCGTCCGCGACGCCGCGGCCGACGTTCGCCGCCCGGCTGCTGCTCGCTGCGCGCGAAGCCGGGCTGCTCCTCGGCTTCTTCCTCCTCGACGTCACCATCGTCCGTCGGGGCTTCCGCCGCCTGCTCGACGGGAACGCCTTCCTGTTCGTCGCCGGGCTGGCTCGCCTCGCGCGCCTCGCCGCCACGTCCGCGGCGGCGTCGGCGCCGCCTGCGACGTCGGCCTTGACCTTCCTGCTCGCCCTCGGCTTCGCCGCCCGCGGCATCCTCGGCGAGTCCCTCGGTCTCTTCGGTCTCAATTTCAGACTCGAACTCGGCGTCGAACGCCTCCTCCTGGTCATCGGTTTCTTCGGCTTGCGGCGGCGGGGAAGCTGCCGCCTGCGCCGCGATCAGCGCCTTCGCCGCTTCCAGCGTGTGCACCTGCTCGCCGCGATCGATGATGTAGGATTGCAGGCCGCTGACATTGGGATCGGCCACCACCGAGAGCGAAACCTTGAACGCGTTCTCGAGATCGCGCAAATGCCCGCGCTTGTGGTTCAGCACGTAGAGCGCAACGTCGGTGCGGGTGCGAACCACGAGATTGTGGGTTGCGCCCTTCATCAGGATTTCCTCGATGCCGCGCAGGAGCTGCAGCGCGACCGAGGAGACCGAACGCACATGGCCGGTGCCGCCGCATGTCGGGCAGGGCTCGGTCGAGCTTTCGAGCACGCTGGCGCGGATGCGCTGGCGCGACATCTCCAACAGGCCGAAATGCGAGATGCGGCCGACCTGGATGCGCGCGCGGTCCTGCCGCAGGCAATCGGAGAGCTTTCGCTCCACTGCGCGGTTGTTGCGCTTCTCGTCCATGTCGATGAAGTCGATGACGATCAAGCCTGCAAGATCACGCAGGCGCAGCTGGCGGGCGACTTCCTCGGCAGCCTCGAGATTGGTCTTGAGGGCCGTGTCCTCGATGTGATGCTCGCGTGTCGCCCGCCCCGAATTGACGTCGATCGAGACCAGTGCCTCGGTCTGGTTGATCACGATATAGCCGCCGGACCTAAGCTGCACCGTCGGCGAGAACATGGCATCCAGCTGGCTTTCCACGCCCATGCGCGAGAACAGCGGCTGGCCGTCGCGATATTGCTTCACCGCGCGCACATTGGACGGCATCAGCATCTTCATGAAATCGTGCGCTTCGCGGTAGCCGGCTTCGCCCGCCACCAGGATGTCGTCGATCTCCTTGTTGTAGAGGTCGCGCAGCGAGCGCTTGATCAGCGAACCCTCTTCATAGACGAGCGTAGGGGCCTGCGACTTCAGCGTGGTGTCGCGCACGGTTTCCCACATCCGTATCAGATATTCGAAATCGCGCTTGATCTCGGGCTTGGTGCGGGAAGCACCCGCGGTGCGCAGGATGATTCCCATGCCCTCGGGCACGTCGAGGTCCTGCACCACTTCCTTCAGCCGCGAGCGGTCCTGCGCGGAGGTGATCTTGCGGCTGATGCCGCCGCCGCGGGCGGTGTTGGGCATCAACACGGCATAGCGGCCGGCGAGCGAGAGATAGGTCGTCAGCGCTGCGCCCTTGTTGCCGCGCTCTTCCTTGACCACCTGTACCAGCATCACCTGGCGTCGCTTGATTACTTCCTGGATCTTGTACTGGCGGCGCGGTCTGAACGGCCGTTCCGGCACTTCCTCCAGCACGTCCTCGCCGCCGACGGATTCGACGACTTCCTCTTCCTCCGCCTCGTCGTCCTCCTCATGCTCGTCGCCGATCACGGGCGCAGTGACTTCGCCTTCGGCCACGACGACATGCTCGGCGCCGGCTATCTCGTCGTGCGGCACGTCGTCGGCGTGGGCGATATTCTCCTCGGCCTGTTCCTCCGCGACGCGCGCGTCGTGACCGTTGCCCTCGGCGTGGGCTGATGGATCCTTGGTCGCAGCGACCGAAGCCTCGACGACCGCCGCCACCGGTGTTTCCGTGTGCATGGCCGCGGTCTCGGAGGCCTGCTCGAAGACCTCATGCTCCGGCGTCCCTCCGGATTCCTCGTCGGGCTCGTCATGATGCACGTGACCGCTGGCATCGGCCTCAGGCCCGAACTCGGCCTCGATCGGCTCCGCCACCGTTGGATGAAGGCCGACCTCGTCGTAGCCGTGCTCCGGCAGATCGTGTTCGGCATCGTGATGTTCTGCGCCGAGCTCGCCCTGGGCGGCATCCGCCTCCGCATGCTCGACCACCCCGCTCTGCACGCGCTCGCCACTGCCGCGGCGGCGGTGATTGCGGTGTCGCGAACGCCTGCGACCGCCGTGATTCTCGCTCTCTTCCTCGGCCTCGCGATGGGCGCGCTCGTCGGCCTCGATCAGCGCCTGACGGTCGGCGACGGGGATTTGGTAATAGTCCGGATGAATTTCGCTGAAGGCGAGGAAGCCGTGGCGGTTGCCACCGTATTCGACGAAGGCGGCTTGCAGCGACGGCTCTACTCGCGTCACCTTGGCGAGGTAGATATTTCCACGCAGCTGCTTGCGCTGGGCGGTCTCGAAGTCAAATTCTTCGACGCGATTGCCGCGGACCACGACGACCCGGGTCTCCTCCGGGTGGGTGGCATCGATCAACATTTTGTTCGGCATTTTGGAACTCTTGGAGGCGGCGGGCGCGTTTGGCCGTGAGCGCATAATGCGCCGCCGGATGACGCGACGGTCCGCCTGATTCGGGGGTTGGGGGAAGACCGAAACGCTCTTCGAAGCGCCGCGCCGAACGCGAGGCCAGCGGAGGGCGGCGAGAGACGGAGCTTGCGCTCCGCATCGGCGCGGATTTTCCGCTAGGTTCGGTCGGCAACACACTAAGGCGCATCAAGTGTCGGCCCGTCTGGAACAGTCTGGCGGCGGGAAGCCACCTGGTCGGTTGCTGAAGGCCAGTCGCGGCGCCGAAGCACCTGCCTCAAATTCGATAAGGGCCCCGTCACGGGGGTCCAAATAATCCGGCGGTGCCGCCACTCGAAAGCCGTCCCTGGAACCTAAGGGCCAAAGGACTGCTGCTCGGGCTCGAACCTCCCCTTCTTGCTGGCCGCGCCGCTCGCGCTGGCTCCAGAAGGGGTGGAAAAACGCTGGAATCGCCCCAATTCGGCGGTTTCCGGCGCTGCACCAGGGAGGCTGAACGCGACACTACCGGGAGTAATAGCCGTCAGCAGCCTGTACATACGTGGATTGGGCGGGCCGTGCAAGGAGCGTCTCTGCCTTGCCACGGTCATCCTTATTCACGAATTACACAGCACGCTGCGATTAACCCTGTGGTTCGATCGGGGTAAGAGGATCCCTCGGAGGCGGGAATTGGTGGCGAGCCGCGCAAATCGGCCTATTTTGCTCGCGAGCGCACTGTTGTGCGCTGCAGCATCGACATGCGCGGGTTTCTCAAGCGCCCGTGCCCTGGAACAACAGGCACAGGTTACGGCGGCAAGCTACCCGATCGCGTCTGACGCTCGGCTTGCGGGCGATGCCAAACTCACGCGTTTTGTGCTCGACCTCGACAAGTCCGTCCCGTTTCGCGCCTTCGTGCTCGATGATCCGTATCGGGTCGTGGTGGACATGCCGCAAATCAGCTTTCGCCTCCCGCCCGCGACCGGGACCAACGGGCGTGGTCTGGTGAAGGCGTTTCGTTATGGCACCGTGATGCCGGGCGGTTCGCGGATTGTGTTCGATCTCGCAGGACCCGCGCGAATCGCCAATTCCACCGTGCTTGAGCAGGCCAACGGCCAGCCGCCGCGCTTGGTCCTGGAATTGGAGGAGGTCGACCGCGCGACCTTTGTGCAGGGCTTGCGAGCGGGCGTTCGTCCGGAGCTGAAACCCACGCCAGCGGATCCGCCGCCTGCGGCCGCGCAACCACTGACTGGGCCTGCAACGAAATCAGCAGGGCCGCGGGACCCACGTCCGGTGGTTGTGATCGACCCCGGCCATGGCGGAGTCGACAATGGCACGCAGGCCAGCGGCGAAATCGAGAAGAACCTGGTGCTCGGCTTCGGTCTGGCGCTCCGCGACCGACTCGAGAAGAGCGGCAAGTATCGAGTCGTGCTGACCCGGAACGACGACACTTTCATCACGCTCGACGATCGCGTCCGCATCGCTCACGCGCAAAAAGCGGCGCTGTTTGTCTCGATTCATGCCGACTACCTCCCGCACAACGAGGGCGACGTACAGGGCGCGACCATCTACACCTTGTCCGACAAGGCCTCGGACGCCGAGGCCGAGCGACTGGCGGAAGCGGAAAACCGGGCGGATGCCATCGGCGGCGTCGATCTGGGCGAAGAACCGACCGATGTCGCCGACATCCTGATCGACCTTGCACAGCGGGAAACCCGCACCTTTTCAAACCGCTTTGCCCGCATCCTGATGGGCGAAATGAAGACCACGGTGCGAATGCACAAGCATCCCCTGAAGTCGGCGGGGTTTCGCGTCTTGAAGGCGCCGGATGTTCCCTCGGTTCTGGTCGAGCTCGGCTATGTCTCGAACAAGTCGGACCTGGAACATCTGGTCTCGGAAAGCTGGCGTTCCAAGACGGTTGGCTCGATCGCCCAGGCGATCGACATATTTCTCGCCAAACGGTTGGCAACGGCGGGACAACCAACTGAAAAGGGAGGCGCGGAGCGGTCGCAAGTCTCGGCGAGGCCCTAGTTTGGCCACAGCAACGGCTTTATAAAACTGGCGCAAGATGTTCGGAATCGACATAAATCCCGCCGCGGCCAGAGTATTATTCGCGGAACTTCACGGGTCCGGTGTTGTCCCCATTTGAGGAACGCGCCGCTTCATACGGCGCCAAGGTTTAGACGAGAATTGGAACGGGTCGTACAGAATGCGCTTGCTGGTCCGGTTTTTGGGTTTCCTGTTCGCCGCCGGAACGGTGGTGTTCCTGGTCGGTGTTGGCGCCGTGGCCGGGGCGATCTGGCATTTCTCCAAGGACCTGCCGGATTACTCGCAGCTCCAGGATTACGAGCCGCCGGTGATGACCCGGGTGCACGCCGTCGACGGATCGCTGCTTGGCGAATATGCCAAGGAGCGGCGGCTCTATCTGCCGATCCAGGCGGTGCCGAAGCTTGTCATCAACGCGTTCCTGGCGGCCGAGGACAAGAACTTCTATGAGCATGGCGGCATCGACTATTCCGGCATGGCACGCGCCGCGATCGTTTACGCGCAGAATTACGGCTCCAACCGCCGTCCGCAGGGTGCCTCCACCATCACCCAGCAGGTTGCGAAGAACTTCCTTCTGACCAACGAGGTCTCGTTCACCCGCAAGATCAAGGAAGCGCTGCTGGCGATGCGCATCGAGCGCGCCTATTCCAAGGACAAGATCCTCGAACTCTATCTCAACGAAATCTATCTCGGCCTGGGTGCCTATGGCATCGCCGCCGCCTCGCTCGTCTATTTCGACAAATCGGTGAACGAGCTCACCATCGCGGAAGCCTCCTATCTTGCATCGCTGCCGAAGGCGCCGGCGGCGCTGCATCCGGTCCGCAACCGCGAGCGTGCCATCGAGCGGCGCAACTATGTGGTCGACCGCCTGCTCGAAAACGGCTGGATCAAGCAGGCCGACGCGGAAAAAGCGCGCAAGGAGGGGCTCAACGTCACCAACCGCGCCAACGGCGCCCACACTTTTGCCGGCGAATATTTTGCCGAGGAAGTGCGCCGCGACATCTTCGAGCGCTACGGCGAGAAGAAGCTCTATGAAGGCGGGCTGTCGGTGCGTACCACGCTCGACCCGAAGATCCAGGTCATGGCCCGCAAGACCATGGTCGCCGGCCTCGTCAAATATGACGAGGACCAGGGCTACCGCGGCGCGATCAGCAAGCTCGATGTTTCCGGCGATTGGGGCGTCAGGCTCGCCGACGTCAAGTCGCTGTCGGACGTCTCGCCCTGGCGGATGGCCGTCGTGCTGGAAACCAGCGATCAGTCGGCCCGCGTCGGCTTCCAGCCTCCGCGCGAACTTGGCGGCGCCGTCAGCAAGGAGCGACAGACCGGAATTGTGACGCTTGATGGCGTCAAATGGGCGAAAGCGGTCGCGGGTTCCGCGAAAGGCAAGACGCCGACCGCGGTGTCACAGGTGCTTGCGCCCGGCGACGTGATCTATGTCGACCCGCTCTACAAGGAGGGCAATCCCGTCGAAGGCCAGTACCGCCTGGAGCAAATTCCGGAAGTGTCCGGCGCGATGGTGGTGATGGATCCCTGGACCGGCCGCGTGCTCGCGATGGTCGGCGGCTTCTCCTTCGATCAAAGCCAGTTCAACCGCGCAACCCAGGCCTACCGCCAGCCGGGCTCGTCGTTCAAGCCGATCGTCTATTCGGCAGCCCTCGACAACGGCTATACGCCGTCGACGGTCGTGATCGACGCGCCGATCGAAATCGATCAGGGGCAGGGCGGCGGTGTGTGGCGTCCGGAGAATTTCTCCAACGGCAAGTATAATGGCCCAACGACCCTGCGCAACGCGCTCAGGCTGTCGCTCAACACCGTCACCGTGCGACTCGCGCAGGATATCGGCATGCCGCTGATCGGCGAATACGCCCGACGCTTTGGCGTTTACGACGAGCTGCCGAATTATCTCTCCTACGCGCTCGGCGCCGGCGAGACCACGGCGCTGCGCATGGTCACGGCCTATTCGATGATCGCCAATGGCGGCCGGCGCGTGAAGCCGACCTTGATCGACCGCATCCAGGACCGCTACGGCCACACTATCTTCAAGCACGATGCGCGCGAGTGCCGCGGCTGCGAGGCGCCGGGCGGCTGGAAGAACCAGCCCGAGCCGCAGCTTGTCGACCGCCGCGAGCAGGTGCTGGATGCCATGACCGCCTACCAGATCACCTCGCTGATGGAGGGCGTGGTACAAAACGGCACCGGCACCGCGCTGAAGGAAGTCGGCAAGCCGATTGCCGGCAAGACCGGCACCACCAACGAGGCCAAGGACGCCTGGTTCATCGGCTTCTCGCCGGACATCGTGGTCGGCATCTACATGGGCTATGACAAGCCGCGCCCGCTGGGTCGCGGCAATGCGGCGACCGGCGGCCACCTCGCAGCCCCCATTGCCCGCGATTTCATGAAGCTCGCGCTTGCCGACAAGCCACCGACACCATTCAAGATTCCGGCTGGCATCAAGCTGATCCGGGTCGATGCGAAGACCGGCATGCGCGTCGGTCCCGGCGATAGCGGCCGGGGCATCATCCTGGAAGCGTTCAAGCCGGGTACCGCGCCGCCCGATAACTTCTCGGTCATTGGCGTTGCCGACGCGGATCGAGTGATGATGCCGCAGGGAACGTCCCCTGACGCCGGCAACATCATGCGGCCGGGCGGATTGTACTAGTTGAGAGCGCAGTGTTGAGCCGCGGCACCGCCGATTGCACTTTCGGCGTGGCGCCGCTACATCCCCTCCACATATTGCACGCGAGCAATCGAGATTCCCATGCGCGCCGAAATCGAACGGTTAGTCGAAGAGATCAAGCAGTCGGTCGGGCTGCTGAGGAGGCATCTTTGACGTCGAGACATCGACGGCACGGCTGGCCGAGCTGAACAAGCTCGCCGAAGACCCCAATCTCTGGAGCGATCCCTCGAAAGCCCAGAAGCTGATGCAGGAGCGCACCTCGCTGGAGGATGCACTGTCCGGCATCGGCAAGATCGAGCGCGAGCTCGAGGACGATGTCGGCATGATCGAGCTTGGCGAAGCCGAGAGCGACCAAGGCGTCGTCACAGAAGCCGAGAATGCGCTCAAGGCTTTGAAGAAAGAGGTCGCCCGCCGCGAGCTGGAGGCGCTGCTGTCGGGCGAAGCCGACCGGCTCGATTCCTATCTCGAGGTCCACGCCGGTGCCGGCGGCACCGAAAGCCAGGACTGGGCCGAGATGCTGCTGCGCATGTATACGCGCTGGGCCGAGAAGCACGGCTTCAAGGTGGAATATCTGGAAGAGACCCAGGGCGAAGAGGCCGGCATCAAGTCCGCGACGATCCAGATATCTGGCCATAATGCCTATGGCTGGCTGAAGACGGAGGCCGGCGTGCACCGCCTGGTGCGGATCTCGCCGTTCGATTCCAACGCCAGGCGGCACACCTCGTTCTCGTCGGTGCAGATTTTTCCGGTCATCGACGACACCATCAAGATCGATATCAAGGAATCGGACGTGCGCACCGATACGATGCGCTCGGGCGGCGCCGGCGGCCAGCACGTCAACAAGACGGAATCCGCCGTGCGGCTGACGCATATCCCCACGGGAATCGCGGTGGTTTGCCAGGCCGGACGTTCGCAGCACAAGAACCGCGCGCAGGCCTGGGACATGCTGCGGGCGCGGCTCTATGAAGTCGAGTTGAAGAAGCGCGAAGAGAAGGCGGCCGCCGAGCAGGCGGCCAAGACCGACATCGGCTGGGGCCATCAGATCCGTTCCTATGTGCTGCAGCCCTATCAGATGGTGAAGGACTTGCGCACCGGCGTGCAGACCTCCGATACCGAGGGCGTGCTTGACGGCGACCTCGACGAGTTCATGGCGGCGACGCTTGCCCAGCGCGCCTTCGGCACCACGGCCGACGCGGTCGAGGATGTGGATTGATCGCATGCAGCGTGTCGCGTTTATCGGCCTTGGGCGGATGGGGCACGGCATGGCGGGCCGCTATCTCGATGCCGGCTTCAAGGTCGCGGTGTGGAACCGCAGCAAGCCAAAAGCGGAGGACCTGATTGCGCGTGGCGCGCGATGGGCGAGCTCGCCGGAAGATGCTGCGATCGATGCCGACGCGGTCGTGACCATGGTCGCAGACGACGAGGCATCGCGCAGCGTGTGGCTCGGCAAGACCGGCGCCGCCGCAGCGATGAAGGCCGGCACGCTCGCGATCGAATGCTCTACCGTCTCACACGGGCACGTGCACGAACTCTCGCGCAAGCTGCGGGATCGCGGCCTGATCTATATCGATTGCCCCGTCACGGGTCTGCCGGAAGCGGCTGCAAGCGGCAAGCTGACACTCCTGGTCGGCGCGGATGCCGCCGATCTGGAGAGGGCGCGACCCTATCTCGTGCCGCTCGCCACCACGATCCGCCATTTCGGCGCGGTCGGGACGGGGACGGTCTTCAAGCTGATCAACAACCTTCTCGGCGCGGTTCAGATCGCAAGTCTCGCCGAAGGTGTCGCAATCGCCGAGCAGGCCGGGCTCGACATGAAGCTGGTGGCGGAAGCGCTCGCAACAGGCGCGGTGGCGAGCCCGCAGGTGATCCGTCATTCCAAGCGCATGATCGCTCGTGATTTCTCGGGCGCGTCGTTTACCGCGGCGCTGCGCCGGAAGGATGCCGCCTACGCGGTTCTGTTGGCGGAGACCCTGCTCCCTGGCGTGCCGGTCGGCCGCGCGGCGCTTGCGGCTTACGACAAGGCAAGCGCGGTTGCCCCCGACGATGACGAGGGCAGAATGATCGAGATCGTGTCGCGGCCGAAATAGGCCCTTTTGGCGCACCTACAGAATAAAGTCGAATTGGCCCGGCGCTTGCCAGACGACGGGTGGCTTGCCACACTCCCGTCAAAACAAAAGCCGGGAGGACAGGATGCCTGCGCGTCACAAGAGCCTTTTCGCCTTGGCGGCATTGGCCGCAGCCACCGCGATGTCAGCGAGCGCGGCCGGCGCAGACAAGAAATACGATCCCGGCGCCAGCGATACCGAAATCAGGATCGGCAACATCATGCCCTATAGCGGGCCCGCGTCGTCGTACGGGGTGATCGGCCTCACCGAAAAGGCCTATTTCGACATGATCAACGATCAGGGCGGCATCAACGGTCGCAAGATCAAGTTCGTCACCTATGACGACGCGTATTCGCCGCCGAAAGCGATCGAACAGGCGCGCAAGCTCGTCGAAAGCGACGAGGTGCTGCTGATCTTCCAGTCGCTGGGTACGCCGTCCAATTCGGCGATCCAGAAATATATGAACGCCAAGAAAGTGCCGCACCTCTTCGTCGCCACCGGGGCCACCAAGTGGGGCGATCCCAAGAACTTTCCGTGGACCATGGGCTGGCAGCCGAACTACCAGAGCGAGGGGCGTATCTACGCCAAATACATCCTCGATCACTTCCCCGACGCCAAGATCGCCGTGTTCTGGCAGAACGACGATGCCGGCAAGGACCAGGTCAAGGGATTGCGCGACGGCCTCGGCGACAAGGCCAACATGATCGTCGCGGACAAATCCTATGAGGTTTCCGATCCCTCGATCGATTCCCAGATTGTCGCGCTGCACGATTCCGGCGCCGACACCTTCTTTTCCTGGGCTGCGCCAAAGGGGTCGGCACAGGCGATCAGAAAAGTAGGCGAGCTCGGCTGGAAGCCGAGATTCTTCCTGGCAAATGTCTCAACCTCGGTTGGCGGCGTGCTGAAGCCGGCCGGTCTGCAATTCGCAAAAGATATCATCTCGACCGCATATCTGAAGGACCCGACCGATCCGCTCTGGAAAGACGATCCGGGCGTCAAGGCGTGGCAGGCCTTCATGGACAAGTACTATCCGGAAGGAGACAAGCTGAACAACAACAACGTCTACGGTTATGCCGCCGCCCAGACCCTGGTTCAGGTGCTCAAGCAATGCGGCGACGACCTGACGCGCGAAAACATCATGAAGCAGGCCGCCAACCTCAGGGATTTCAGGTCGGACGTGATGCTGCCGGGCATCAAGATCAACACGAGCCCGGACGACTTCTTTCCGATCGAGCAGATGCAGCTGATGACGTTCGACGGCGAAGCCTGGCGCCTTTTCGGCGACGTGATCAACGGCGAAGTCGGCCACGAGGCGAGCCATTGAGGGCTATCTAGCCCGCGCTGAGACGGACGCCTGCGCGCAGGAATTTCTGCGGGTCGACGGCTTCTCCGTCGATCCTTGTTTCATAGTGCAGGTGCGGGCCGGTCGAGCGGCCGGTCGAGCCGACTTCGCCGATCACCTGGCCGATTTTCACGGTATCGCCGACCTTGACGTTGATCTCGGAAAGATGGCCGTACCGCGTCGACAGGCCGTTGCCATGGTCGATCTCGACCATGCGACCGTAGCCGCCGCTCCAGCCTGAGGAGACCACCTTGCCGTTGGCGGTCGCGCGCACGGGATCGCCGGTTTGGGCACGGAAATCGAGGCCGGTATGCATCGCGGGGCGGCCGAGGAATGGATCCGAACGGACGCCGAAGCCCGAGGTGAATTCGACTTCGCCGATCACCGGCTTCCGATAAGGGACCAGCGCCAGCGTGCGGTTCAGCCGGTCCATCTGCATGCGGGTGACATTGACCCGATAGAGCTGACGGTCGAAAGCGCCTGCATCGGAAGAGAGTTTGACGGGAACAAAGGGCCCACCCATTGGCGCGCGGGGAGTTGCGGATTCCAGTTGCGCCAGGTCGAGCCCGAGATCGCTGATCACGCCGCGCATCCGGCGCACCCGCGATTCCATGCCATCCTGATACGCGTTGAGCGCCGCCATCTGGCGGTTCTCAATCTGGTCGAGCGTGGTCTGCAATCGGAAAAGGGCGTTGTCGACGCCCTGGTTCTTTGCGAATTGATTGGCCGGCGGCGCGCGGAGGATCGGCGCCCGCGATTCCAGCCGCGCCTCGCGGTCCGGGGGCGCCACGAAGATCACGGTGTCGCTGATCGGCGACGGTTTTGGCGTTGTGGTCGAACCGGTCGTGTCCGGAGCAGTCGAGGAGCGGGCCGGGGCGCGGATCGAACCGGTCACATCGGGAATGGTGCCGAGCGCAGTGGCCCGCGATTCGAGCGCGGTCTGCCGCCGCATGATCTGCTCGAGCTTCTGGTCGAACTGCTCCTGGTCGAGGAGTTGCCTGCTCGTGGCGCGATCGACCCGGGCGCGCAATTCGGCGATGCGGTCCTCATAGGCATATTGCATCTCGGCCTGCCGGGCGATCAGCCGGGTCAGGACGTCGTCGCGAAAGGCAAAATACGTTGCTGTCGCAGCTGACCATATGCCGAGCAGGGTTACAGTGCCCACGACGATCCAGAAGGCAACCGGGCCAAAGCGGACCTGCTTGCCGGCGTGAATAATGGTGTAACCGGATTGCGCAGCCAGCGCCGCGGCTATCGCCTGCACAGCGGCGCGACGAGGGGAGGGACGACCATGCTTGCGGGGATGATGCCGGGGATCTTCGGAATACTGGCCAGAACGATGCGACATCGGCACTCCAGCGCCGGTCGGATCCAAATTCCGTACGGCCAATTTGCCGAAGCGATTTGACAGTCACATGGTTAATTTTCCGCCAACAGGGTTCCCCGGCTACAGGTCCCGGGCGGCCTCCAGCACTTGCCCGGCATGGCCGTCGACCCTGACGTTGCGCCAGATGCGCGCGACCCGGCCGTCGCCACCGATCAGCACCGTCGTGCGAAGGATTCCCTCGAACGTCCTGCCGTACATGGATTTTTCACCCCATGCCCCATAGGCCTGGAGCATCTGGTGCCGTTCATCGGAGATCAGAGGCACCGCCAGCCTGTGCTTGTCGCGGAACGCCTCCTGCCGCTTCAGGGAATCGGCCGAGATACCCAGCACCGCAGTTCCGGTTGCAGCAAAATCCCCCGCCAGGCGGGTGAAGTCGATCGCCTCCCGCGTACAACCTGGGGTATCGGCCTTGGGGTAGAAGAAGAGCACCAGTTTCTTGCCGGAAAAGTCTGAAAGGGCGACGCTTTCGCCGCCGTCGCGAGGGAGGCTGAAGGCGGGTGCCATCTCGCCGACCTTGGCGCCCTCGACGAGCGCACTTTTGCCGCCTGATGATTTCGCGGCGGCCACGCCCGAAGATCTTAACATTTTCGATGCGCCCTTATGCGATGGTCCGAGCGTCGCATCGTTTGGCGCTTTGCTGGCAGGCGCACGGCGGCTCTTTGCGGCCCCGGTTTTGGAGTTCGCGGGCGGTTTCGTCGCAGCTTTCCGGCCAGGTGGCGTTTTGGGGGATTTCTTGCGCGATTTCTTGGACATACGCCTTCCTTTCGTCGCTTTCCACAGATCAATCATTGGGCTATTGCGGGTTTCAACCCGCAATTCGGATTCGGCCCTGCGACTGGGCAAGTCTGACGGCGCCGGGATATGGTTACAAGGTATCCGATGCACCTCCTGTTCACTCGTTGATTGAGCGAAAAGCGAAATGGCGAGCAACGGGTCCAATCGAGGGTTGGCTGCGATGCAGGGACAGCGGCGCTCGTTACCTGACGGGGGGCGCGGTGGCGACCAACCCCTCAACGAGCGTCAGCAGCAAGAGGCAATGGCCAGGAATCCATCCCCGCGACCGCTCCCCAAAGGTCATGGCGGCCGCCAATCCACGCAGTGGAACGAAGCGGATTGGCGTCTGGAAGATGGCGATGGCCACCACGCCCGCCGGCTATTGTCCTCCGGGTCGAACTCCAGGTTGCACCGGCTTGGCGACAAATGCGCCGTGCTGTGGCGCTGGCTAACCGGCGAGCGGTGGGTGAGGCGCCTGGCTGTCGCCTTCGCCGCCCTGCTGCTGATCTTTGCCGGTTGCTTTTTCGGCCTGTGGTGGCGGCTTGGCGCAGGTCCAATCAATCTCGACATGGCAACGCCCTGGCTTGCTGCCGCGATTGAGGAGAATATCGGTCACGGCAACACCGTTGAGGTCGGCGGCACGCAGATCGAGCGGGCCGGGCGCATCAGGATCGCGGTACGCATCCGCGACATCATCGTCCGAGATCGCGATCATGCGATTGTGGCAAGCGCGCCAAAGGCGGAGGTCAAGCTGTCCGGCACCGCGCTCCTGATGGGACGGCTGCGTGCCGAGAGCCTTAATCTCGTCGACGCCGAGCTTTCCATCCGAATCATGCCGGATGGCACTGTGACGGTCTATACCGGCGACACCGCCAAGCCGCTGGCGACCGGTGTAGCCTCCAAGCGTCTGGCAGCGGAGGCGGCCGCCAAGGGCCAGCCCTCGATGCCGCTGCCTTTGCCGGCGTCGCCGTCGGGCGCGCAGGTCGCATCCGGCAACGCTTCGGGCAGCGGCCTGCTCGCCGGCCTCGATTGGCTCGACAGCCTCAGCCTGACCGGATTGGACGGCCAGAACCTCAACGAGATCGGTCTGAAGAACGGCACGCTGATCGTGGATGACCAGCAGCGCGGCAACAAATGGAATTTTGAGAATATCAGCCTGAGCCTGCGTCGGCCGAGGGGCGGCGGTGTCGCGCTCAGCCTTGGCGAAGAGGGCGCGCGACCCTGGTTGCTGCGGTTGACGGTCGGCCCGCAGGAGAACGGCGTACGTTCGGTTGACATTCGCGCCCACAATGTCTCGACCGGCAACATTCTTCTGGCGCTGCGGCTGAAGGATCTCACCTACAATGCCGATCTGCCGCTGAGCGGCGAGCTCAAGGGCGAGCTCGGCCGTGACGGCCTGCCGACCTACTTCAGCGGCAAGCTCACTGCCGGCGCCGGCACCATCATCGACACCGACACGCCCGACTATCCGATGGCGATCGATTCGGCGGAGATCAACGTCGAATGGGATTCCGGGCGGCGCGTCCTGGTCGCCCCCTTCAAGATCATTGCCGGCGCGAACCGCATCACGCTGCTCGCGCATCTGGAGCCGCCTAACGACAGTGTGAACGACTGGCAGCTCGGCTTTTCCGGCGGCACCATTGTGCTGGCCGGAATCGACAGCGAGCCGCCGTTGATCTTGAACCGAATCGAGATCCGCTTCCGCTTCGATACCAACCGCAAGCAGGTGCAGCTCACCAAGGCCGCTCTCTCCAATGGCGAAATCACCATCGCCGGGAGCGGCAGCGTCGACTATTCCGGGGAGCCGTTGCTGCGACTGGTATTGGCGGGAACGCCGATGTCGGCGTCCGCGCTCAAGCGGATCTGGCCGACCTTGATCGTGCCCGAGGTGCGCGAATGGGTGATCGGGCGCATCGAGCGCGGCGCGGTGCAACGTGTCGACATTGCGGTCAATACGCTGGTGAAGAACCTCCCGCGCAAGGGGCCGCCGATCCCCGATGACGGGCTCTCCGTCGACATCGTCGGCAGCGGCGTCACCGTGCGTCCGGTCGATGGCTTGCCGCCGGTGCATGCTGCGGATCTGAAGGCGCATGTGACCGGCCGCAGTGCGACGGTGACGATCGCTCAGGCCCAGGCCGATACGCCCTCGGGTCGCAAACTCAACATCTCCGACTTCGTCTTCGAAGTTCCCGACATGCATCCGAAGCCGCCGCCCTCGCGCGTCAAATTTCGCATCGATGGCCCGGTGCCGGCGGCGGCGGAGATTCTCGCCTCCGACCGCCTCAGCGATGTTTCGGCGACGCCTGTCGATCCGAACACGAGCAAGGGAACCTTTTCCGCGGTCATCAATATGGGGATGCCGGTCAAGGGCGAGCTCACCAAGGAAAACACGACCTACAACGTCACGGCCGACCTCAACGGCTTCTCCGCCGACAAGCTGGTGATGAGCCAGAAGCTCGAGGCCAATTCGCTGAAAGTCGTCGCCAGCAATCAGGGCTATCAGGTCAAGGGTGACGTCAAGATCGGCGGTCAGCAGGCCTCGCTCGACTATCGCAAGCCCGCCGAGGGCGATGCGGATGTTCGCCTGCAAGCGACACTGGATGATGCAAGTCGCGCGCGGCTCGGGCTCGACCTCGGTCCGCAGGTTTCAGGCGCGCTACCGCTCAAGCTGATCGGCAAGATCGGCGACCAGAGCAAGATGGGCATTGAGGCCGATCTCAGCCAGCTCAGGCTCGACAACATCCTGCCCGGCTGGGTCAAGGTGCCCGGCAAGTCCGGCAAGGCCACTTTCAACGTGGTGTCGAAACCGCAGTCAACCCGGTTCGAGGACATCGTCATCGAAGGAAGCGGCGTCTCGATCAAGGGGTCGCTGGAAGTCGACCAGAATGGCGATCTTTTGAACGCGAACTTCCCGACCTATGCGCCATCCGAAGGCGACAAGACCTCGCTGCGCGCCGAACGCTCCCCGGACGGCATCATCAAAGTAACGATGCGCGGCGACGTGTTCGATGGCCGCGGCTTCCTCAAATCGGCGATTTCCGGCACCGGCAAGGATGAGAGCAAGAGCAAGCTCAAGAACCTCGACCTCGACGTCGACCTCAAGCTCGGCGCGGTCGCGGGCTATAATGGCGAGGCGCTGCGCAGCCTCGACGTGAAGTTTTCGCGGCGGAGCGGGGTGGTCAGGACGTTCGCGCTTAACGGCAAGATCGGCCGCGACACGCCCGTGACCGCCGAGATGCATGGGCGCGGGCAACCGGGACAAGGGCGCGACCTGATCATCCTGCAAACCCATGATGCCGGCGCGTTCTTCCGCTTCAACGACATCTATTCGAAGATGATCGGCGGCCAGATGACGCTCGCGGTCGAGCCGCCGACGCCCGATCCGGTCCCGCGTGAGGGACTGCTCAACGTCCGCGATTTCTCGGTGAAGGGACAGGCCGAGCTCGACCGCCTGGCGGCGGGCGGTGCGGCCGGCTCACAGAGCGGTATTCAGTTCTCGGCGCTGCGCGCTGAATTCACCCGGCAGAACGGGCAATTCACGATCAGGGACGGTGTGGCGAAGGGACCGTTGATCGGCGGAACGATCGAAGGCACCATCGATGCCGCAAACCAGGTACGCATGAGCGGCACCTTCGTGCCGATGTATGGGCTGAACAATATGTTCGGGCAGATTCCGATCGTCGGAATCTTTCTCGGCGGCGGCAGCAATGAAGGCCTGTTCGGCGTGACCTACGAGGTCGTCGGAACGCTCGGGCAGCCGGTGCTGCGCATCAATCCGATCTCCGCCATCCTGCCTGGCGTGACGCGCAAGATCATGGATTTCAACACCGGCAAGCAATACAACCAGACCGAGTTCCCAATTCCGAACAATTAGCGCCGCAGCGCCGGCACCACCAGGAACGGGGTCATTCCCAACACGACATTG
>Ga0335080_10002875_pt1 | contig 17323 bp, 22 predicted proteins | sample Lox_Sample_34_FD_206720 | JGI IMG/M metagenome (GOLD analysis project Ga0335080, IMG submission 206720) | Soil microbial communities from Loxahatchee National Wildlife Refuge, Florida, United States - Lox_Sample_3.4 | ecosystem: Environmental > Terrestrial > Soil > Wetlands | place: USA...
CCCGCCGGCGTGGTCGCGATCGCCGTCGCCCACTCCTGGACAGCGAGCCGCGGCGAATGCCCGGCGTCGAGGGAACGAGACCGCCGTCGACGAGGCCGGACGGTCCGCCCGTGCCGCCCCGACAGCGCCCCCGCGATCCCACCCCTAACACCCGACCCCGACGCTCACGCGGGCCCGCCGTCCCCGATATCGGCAGCCCGCGCGGGCCCGACCTACCGACCAAACATGCTCGTGAGCAGTGGCGTCAGCGGTCCGTGGAGCGCGTCGTGCTCGCTCGCGCCGGCGCCCCGCGTGCACACGCCGTAACCCGGGTCCTGGCCGTTCTCGGCCTGCCGGAGCGGGGACACCGGACCGGCGACGTGCACGTACTTGGCGATGATCGTGGTGAGGGTGTCGGCGGTCGGATCGACGACCTCGCGCCCGGACTTGGCCTCGCCGAAGTGACCAGGCCAGCACGCCCAGGTCGTCTGCCCGAGGTCGACGAGCGGGGTGGTGCCGGCACGGAAGGCAAACCGTCCCCCGCCGCACACGACCCAGTCGTACAGCGCGCCGCCCCCCTGAGAGCGCTTGTAGCCACCGCACGTACCGGGGTAGGACGGGTGTCCGCCGATCGCGGCCTGCACGATCGGATGGAGACGGCCGGGACCGTCGAACGCGAGCTTCGGGCTGTTCCAGTAGTAGAACTGACCCTCGTTGGCATGACGGGCCGTGTACAGCGCCACCGGGTTCAGCGTGCGCTGATCGAGCAGAACGGTCACGTGCTCCCAGTCACCCTGGTGCAGGTCGACGTTCTCGACGTCGCCGGCGACGGGCGCCCCGTTCATCAGCGAGGACCGGGTGACAACGGGGTAATAGTTGTATGGATAGAAGAACCAGTACTGCAGGCCGATCAGCCCATCGGAGCCGTTCGGGGAGTCGCCGGGGGCGAACACGGCCTTCACCGTCGGCCACGCCGGCAACTGTCCGCCGATGCCGGCGAAGTGCACGGGCCCGCCGTAGTAGAAGTACAGCTGAGCGGTGCGCCAGGGGTCGAGGATGCCGGGGTCGGCGAGCCAGTGATGCAGCGGGCCGGTGATCGTGTGCTGCCCGGCCTCGAACGCGCGGAACTGCGCCGCGGGGTTCTCGGTGAGCGCGCCGGCCGCGACGTTCGCGGTCGTCGGGAACCTGAGGTAATCGGCCGGTTGGCCCGTCGTGGGCACCGATGTCACGCGCTTGCAGGCAGGCGACACCGCGGGAGTGACGAGGCACGCGTGGGTTCCGTCCGGCCCGATGTCGTCCAGCACGGCTCCGACCGAGACCGGCCAGAACAGGTCGGCGACCGACACCTCGAGCGTGGGCTGGTAGCGTCGGGCCAGCACGGCGATGCGGCGATCGGTCGTCTGCTCGATCGGCTTCTCGCCGTCGAGCGCGCGGCCGCCCGAGGGGGCCGGCCCGGCGATGACACCGGCACCGAGCGCGGGATCCTCGGCTCCGGCGAGTAGCCTCGGCGGCGGCGCGCCCGCGCACGTCGCTTCCCTGGCGTGGAGATCCGGCGCGATCAGCGCGCGGGGCCAGTCGATGCCGATCAGCTCGAGGACGAGCGCGGGGAGGGTTGGCCGATCGCCCGAATCGAGCGCGGCCGTGCCGTTCGCCGAGACCTTGACCGTGCGGGTAATCGGCACGGTTTGGAGGCGCGCGTCGGTCGAGGTCGCGTCGGCGAGCGGTGTGCACACGATCAGATGGACGGTGTCACTCGACTGCGACAGGCTGCCGCCGATGACCTGCGCCGATGCCGTCTGTACGGTCACCCCGTCGAACGACACCGGGGGCATCGCGAGGTAGCCGATCGCGACCGCGGTGTACATCGCCGCCATCAGCCACGGCAGCGGCGATCGCACGCGCAGCGCCAGCGGTTGCGAGGCGTTCGCGCGGACGAATCTCCGGCCCAGGGTCGAGACGATCACGCCGGTTATGACCAGCAACGCCACCGGTGGCGAGGACAGCACGGCGAGCGCGCCGACGAGCACCCACGACGCGACGTGGAGGCGTGGATGCGCGTCGAGCGGCCCCAGCGTGGTCAGGATCCGGTGGACGACGAGGAACGCGATCGCGCCGGCCGGAATCACCGCCCACCACGCGGACTGGTACCCGGCCACGGTCTGCCCGACGCCGAGCGCGATCACCCCGGCGAGGACGAGCAGGTTGAACCCGGCGAGGATCCGCAGCAGACGGTTCCCGGCCGGGGTCTCCGTGACGTGGCCCGGTCCGGGTGCCTCGCCGGCCGCCTCCGCGTGCGCCTTGGCCGCTGCGCACTGAACGTCCGCGGCGGCCTGGAAGTCGTTGGCGACCCGCTCGCGCGCATCCGCGACCATCGTCAGCCCGGCCCTCCGGCTGACCTTCGCGAGCCGGCGTTCGCGTCTGGCCTTGCTGACCGCGCTCACGTGCCTGAACCGTGCAACCCGGGCGGCGCGGCGCTCCTCACCCTCGGGCGTCGGCGCGTGCAGCGAGTCCCAGGCCTTGTGGACGCCTCCCTTCTCGACGATGTCCTGCCAGTCGCGGCGGTGGAAATCCCACCGCCTCCAGGCTGCGAGGTACGCGGTGCCGCAGGACACGACCAGCGTCGCGAAGCCGACGGCGGTGACGGTCAGCCCGGTCAGGATGCTGTGCCAGACCGGCACCAAGAACAGTCCGTGACCGGGTGACAGTCCGGCCACCGCCAGGCGAAGCCCCGTCGTCAGCAGTCCGATCAGACATGCGAACATCGCCAGCGCGACGGCGCCGGCAACGCCGATCCAGATCCTCGACGGGTGTGACACTCTCGCCCCGAGTCTTGGTGACTTCCCCGCACGCCATTCTCGCGAACGGACGGGGTGGTGGCAAGCGGGGGAAGCGGTCAGGCCGGGTACAGGGAGCGTAGTCCCGGCGCGAGGTAACCCGGGAGGTTCATCTCGTGGGCGACGCGATCGAGCCACCCGGGATCGTCCGCCACCGTGAGCGGATCGAGTGCGATCGGCGAGAGGAGTGGCGAGATCGGTGGCGCGCTCGCCTGCGGTCTGTCAACCGGCCCGGTCACGGCCCCGTCGAGCTCGACGTGGGGACGCTGCGTGAAGTCGGTGTGCTCGAACTCGTCGAGCACGAGCCGCGGATGGCCCGCGTGCACCGCCGGCGCCGCGGCCAGTGCCTCGGGTCCGTGCTCGCGTTCCTGCTCGAGCCGGATCGCCTTGATGTTCTCCAGGGCTTCCGCGAGCTTGGCCCGGGCCTGCGCGTAGCCGAGCGCGGCGACGTCCGGGTCCTCGGTGGCCTGCGCGAGGTACAGCACCCGCCGCTCGCCGCCGACGGCGAGCGTCTCGAGGCCGGGACCCTCGGCGACCAGCAGCGCGGGCGTAACGTGGCGCGGGGTGCCGTCGATCGCCACCAGCTGCACCGTCCGCTCGTCGCCCTCGAACAGCGGCGTGAGCGGAGCGGCGTCGTCCTGGCCGGCGACGGCGACGAGGTCGGCGCGCTTGCCGGCCTCGAGCGAGCCGACCGTCTGTCCCATCGGAGGATCTCGGCGCCCGCGGTGGTGGCCAGGCGGACGAGCTGCCCGTCGCTGAACGTGTTGCCGCTGCTGTGGCTGTAGACGCGGGCGATCTTGAGCTCGCCGAGCAGGCTCTTGATGCCGGTCGGCGACCAATCGGACCCGAGCCCGATCTTCAGCGGGGCAGCGGCGACCGCGCCCGCGACATTGGCGGTCCGCCCGTACAGCAGGAGGTTGCTGAACGGCGACCACACCATCGAGGCGCCGTTCGCGGCCATCACCTCGAAGTCGGCGGGCGTGAGCGCGACGCAGTGGATGCCCGCGAGCGACGGAGCGATCGCCCACTTGTTCCCCTGAAGCCTGAGCGCCTCGAAGTGCCTGTGCGCCGCCTCGTCGGTGCCCTCGCTCAGGCGCAGCAGGAAGCACGTCTTCTTCTCGATCTCGGCCAGAAACGCCTGCGGATCCTTCGCGTCGACGTCGGCGATGCGGCTGCCGGCCTCGGGCAGCAGCTCGTCCCCGGTCTCCTCGACGTTGCGGACGATCCCGCGGTAGTAGCGCCGCACGCCGGGCGCGCTGAACAGCGCGATCCCCTGGGTACTCGTCACGCCGCCGACGAGCGCCTTGCACTCGACGTAGCGGACGAGCGCCGGCAGGAGGTCGGTCGCCTCGCCGATCGTCTTCATCGGCGCGGTGACGAGCCGGTGATAGGCCGGCGTGTTGCCCCACTGGTCGCGATTCGTGTACGTCTGCGGAACGTTCCACAGGGGCAGCACGTTGTAGGCGAGGTGGTTGTGGAGCTCGATCAGGCCGGGGAACACGGTCCCGCCGGTCTCGAGCGGGACGACGTCGCCGAACCCCTCGGGAGCCGGGTCGGCGCGCCGGGTGACGGCGGCGATCGTGGCGCCGGCGATCCAGATCGCGCCGTCCGGGATCACGGTCGACCGGGGGTCCATCGTGACGATCCGCCCGGCGAGCGCCCACCGGGGGCCGTCCGCGGGGTCGATCGGGCCCGGCTTGTTAGGCATAGTGCCTACCGTACAGAGCCGGGCCGTTTGGAGACGAGCTTCTCGCGCGGACCGGGGCGCATCGGGCCGCACGGCGGTGGTGGCAACCACGCATCAATACGACCCAGGCCCGATCGGCGAGCCGCATGCCTGGCTGCTACCCCGGCTCCGACGTGGACCCGCAGTCCGAGGCGGTCGTTCGCCGGATCCTCGTGGCGGAGGCCGGGCATCGCACGCAGGGGTTGATGGCGAAGCTCGGTGCACCCGCAGCTACCGCAACAGCTGCCTTGGCCGCATCTTCGGCGACGACGCGATCGAGGCCGTGCTCGCGCTGGAGTCACTTGCCGGGGGCAGCGGGTGGGCAAGACCGCGGCCGACAGGCGCGCGAACATCACGATTACGATCCCGGCCGGCGTTCCCTGACTAGGCTACGCGCGGATGGACCGCGTCGCGGGCAAGATCGTCGTGGTGACGGGCGCCGCCGGCGGCCAGGGCGTCGTCGAGGCTCCGCATCTCGGGGCCGACGGGGTCGGCGGCCGCGCGCTCGAGGTCACCTCGGAGGCGGCGTGGAGTGAGATCGAGGTGACGCCGCTCGGCCGGATCGGGCGGACCGACGAGGTGGCGCCGCTGGTCGTGTTCCTGATCTCCGACGAGGCGTCGTTCATCACCGGCGCCGAGATCGCGGTCGACGGTGGTCAGGGCGCCCACGCCGGCGCGAAGGCGCTGTCCGACGCGGTCGCGGCCGAGTCATAGCAGAGAGGAGAGGATCGATGGCAACCGTCGAGACCGTGCGAGGCCCGGTGGAGCTGGACGACCTCGGCCGGACGCTGATGCACGAGCACGTCTTCATCATGCAGCCCGAGGCGCTGCAGAACTGGGGCCACGCGTTCGGGCCGCGGTACTGGGACGAGCGGGAGCGGATCGCCGATGCGGTCGACAAGCTCACCCGCGTGCGCGAGGCCGGGATCACCACGATCGTCGATCCGACCGCTCCCGGGCTCGGCCGCTACATCCCGCGGATCCGCGAGGTCGCGGAGGCGGCCGACCTCAACATCATCGTCGCGACCGGCGTGTACGCGTTCCTCGAGCTGCCGAACTTCCTCGCCTACCGGAGCAAGGAGGCGATCGCCGAGCTGTTCGTCCGCGAGATCCGCGAGGGGATCGACGACACCGGGGTGAAGGCCGCGTTCCTGAAATGCGCGGTGGAGCGGCATGGGCTCGTGGGCGACGTGCCGCGGATCGTCGAGGCGATCGCGATGGCCGCGACCGAGACGGGCGCGCCGGTGATGGTCCACACCAACGCCGAGCAGCGGACCGGGCTGCTCGCGCTCGACGCGCTCACCCGCCACGGCGTCGACCCCGGCCGGATCGTGATCGCGCACATGGGCGACAGCAACGATCTTCACTACGTCAAGCGGGTCGCGGACGCGGGCGCGTGGATCGGATGCGACCGCTTCGGGATCGATCACTTCAACCCGCTGGCCGACCGGATCCGGACGCTGATCGCGCTCGTGCAGGAGGGCTACGCCGACAGCATCCACCTCTCCCACGACGCGGCATGCTTCCTCGACTTCTTCATCGGCAACCCGTTCTTCGCCGACGAGAAGCCCGACTACCTGCTGATCTCGAACGAGGTCCTGCCGACCCTGCTCGAGGGCGGCGTCACCCAGGAGCAGATCGACCAGATGATGGTGTCGAACCCCGTGCGGTTCTTCGGTGGCGCCGCTTCGGACGCCGGCGCGGCCACGACGTCGGTGGGCGGGGCCGCGGGTGCCCCGTAACCACCGGCTCGAAAAAGCGAACCGAGCGGACGCCTTTCGAGCCGGCTCCCCGTTTCTCCGGATGCACGCCGTTGGTCGCGCGGCCCCTGACAAGCTAACGACCGGCGCCGGCGATCAGGTCGTCGAGGATCGCGCCGTAGTGGCTGAGGGCGAGCGACATGTGCCCGTGGTCCGCGAGGAGCCGGGCGCCGGCGCCCGGGATGTGCGACGCCAACCACTCGCCGTGGGCGAGCGGGACCATCCGATCCTGGGCTCCCTGCCAGACCGTCACCGGGCACGCGATGCCGGACAGCTCGAAGCCCCAGTCGCGGAGCAGCTCCATGTCGTCGTCGAACCATCCCCACACGCCGTGCTCCAAGCCCGCGCGCGTGGTTTCTGCCTCGTACTCCGCGAACTCCCCGGTCATCACGCTGCGGTCGACGTCGGACAACAGGTCGCCGAGCTCGGCTTGGAGCTCCGCGGGCTCTGCCGAGATCAGCTTCGCTCGGAACGGCTCGAGATACGCGAGCAGCTCCTCCTCGCCCGCCTCGGCGGCCGCGACCTCGTCGAGGTTCTCCTGTCCCATGCCGCCGAGCCAGTCGAGGCCGTCGGCGTCCGGTGGCGCGCAGCCGGCGATCGTCGCCGCCGCGATCACCCGCTCGGGGAGAAGGGCCGCGGTCGCGAGCACATGGGGGCCGCCGCCGGACCGGCCCGCGGTATAGAACCGCTCGATCCCGAGCGCATCGGCGACCGCCGCCACGTCGGCCGCGCAATCGGCCACCGCCCGGCCCTCGCACCGCTCGCTCCCGGCGTAGCCCGGACGCAGGTAGAGCACATGCCGAATCCCGCGCTCCGCGCCGAGCTCGACCAGCGGCGGGTACACGCTGGCCGCGCTCGGAGTCCCCATGTGGAAGATCAGCGCCTCGCCGTCGTCGGGTCCGCTCACCTCGACTTCGAGACGGCCGCGCGGCCCCGCGACGTGACGGCGGGTGGTCATCGAACGCGACGATAACGCCTACGCTTGGGCCCATGAGGCTCGAGCCCGCGAGCACGCTGGATCTGTCGCTGGTGCGCGAACTGTTCAACGAGGGCTTCTCGGACTACCCGGTGCCGATGCGGCTCGGCGATTCCGAGTTCCGCGATCACGTGGACGGCAACGACATCGATCTCGACTGCTCGCAGGTGGCGATCGAGGACCGCCCGGCGGCGCTGGCGCTGATCGCGCGGCGCGGCGCGGCGGGCTGGGTCGGCGGCACGGGGACCGCACCGCCGTACCGCCGGCGCGGCCTCGGCGAGCGCGCGCTGGTCGCCGGGCTCGAGGCGGCGCGCCGGCAAGGCTGCGGTGAGGTGTGGCTCGAGGTGATCGACGGCAACCGCGCGGCGATCGCCCTGTACGAGAAGCTCGGCTTCGCGCCGGTCCGGGAGGTCGTCGTGTGGTCGCTGGCGGCGCGGCGAGGCGGCGTCCCGCCGGCGCGGCCGGTCGAGCCGGAGGCTGCCCAGGCCTGGATCGCCGCGCACCGGGAGAGCCGGGAGCCGTGGCAGCGCTCGGACGAAAGCGTGGCGAGGATGCGGGCGCGGGGAGCGCCGCTGAGCGGGCTGACGGTCGAGCACGGCGGCGAGGTCGCCGCGGCCGTGGTGTTCCGTGACGACGGCGACCCGGTCAGAACCCTCCAGATCGCGGCCGTCGACCGCGGCGCCGCGGCCGACGCGCTGCTGGCGGCGGCGGGACGGGATCGCGGCCTGCGGCTGTCGAACGCGCCCGCGGACGAGACGGCTGGGCGGGCCCTCGCGCGCTTGGGCGCGCATCCGACGGTTCGCCAGCACGAGATGCGCCTGGCGCTGTGATCGCGAGCGAACCTCCGGCGACTCACGGCGGTGGTCGCGTGCTCGAGCTGACGACGAGCTTGGTGGGCAGCAGCCGCGTCCGCGCCGCGGGGCGGGACTCGATCGGCGCCTCGGCGTGGCGGTCCTGCTGCTGATCGCGACGAGCGTGACCGCCGCGGGACCGACCCTGGGGTGGGCCGCGGCTGCCGCGATCGCGCTCGCCGCCGCCGTCCTCACCGCCCGGGGCGATCGACGGGCAGCGCCGCGAAGCTCTGGCTCACCGGCATCAGCTCGATCACGTTGACGTTCACGTGCCCGGGTTGCGAGGTGGCCCACTCGACGGCGGCGGCGATGTCCTCGGGGTTCAGTGGCGTCGTGCCCGAGTAGAGGCCGGCGGCCTTGTCGGCGTCGCCGGCGAACCGCACCTCGGAGAACTCGGTACCGCCGATCAAACCGGGCTCGATGGACGTGACGCGGACGCCGGTGCCGTGGAGGTCGGCGCGAAGCCCCAGGCTGAACTGGTGTACGAACGCCTTGGTGGCGCCGTACACGTTCCCGCCCGGGTACGGATAGGTTCCGGCGATCGACCCCATGTTCACGACGTGGCCGCGCCGGCGGGCGACCATCCCCGGCAGCAGGGCGCGCGTCATGTACACGAGGCCGCTGCAGTTGGTCTCGATCATCCGCTCCCAGTTGTCGAGCACGGCGTCCTGCGCCGGTTCGAGCCCGAGCGCGAGCCCCGCGTTGTTGACGAGCACGTCGACGTCGGCGAACGGCGCCGGCAACGACGTCACCAGTTGCTCGATGGCGGCACGGTCCCGGATGTCGAGCCCTGAAACAAAAATCAAATCCTCACCGAAATCGTCCATGAGTCCGGCCAGGCGCTCTTCTCGGCGGGCGGCGGCGACGACCTTGACTCCGGCGGCGGCGTACCGGCGGGCGATCGCCTCGCCGAGGCCCGAGCTGGCGCCGGTGACGAGGGCGACCCGAGGTTGCATGACCGGAGATCCTAGGATGACGGGATGTTGCACACGCTGCTGACGTTCCTGCCGGTGGCGGCGCTGCTGTCGGTGACTCCCGGGGCGGCGACGGCGCTCGTCGTGCGAAACGCGGCCCGCGGTGGGCGCCGCCACGCGTTCCTCACCACGTCGGGCAACTCGATCGGCGTGCTGGTATGGGGATGCTTCGCGGCGGCGGGGATCGCCACGCTCGTCGCCACGTCGGTGGCGGTGTTCGACGCCGTCAAGCTCGTCGGCGCCGCGGTGCTGATCGTGATCGGCCTGCGGTCGCTCCGGGGTGGCGACTCCGGTGAGGCGCGTGGCGCCGGCCGGTTCGGAACTGCCGTGACCGCGTCGGGGAGGGCGGCGCTTCGCGAGGGCCTGCTCACGAGCCTGGCCAATCCCAAGCTGGCGGTGTTCTTCGTGGCGCTGTTCCCGCAGTTCATCGCGCGCGGGGCGCCCATGCTGCCGTCCGCGCTGGCGATGGCGGGCGTGATCGTCGCCGTCGATCTTGTCTGGTACTCGACGCTCGCGCTCCTGGTGGCGCGCGCGCGAAATGCGTTCGTCGCCGGCGGCTGGGCACGGCGGGTCGAGCGCCTGACCGGAGCGGTGCTGATCGGACTGGGCATCCGGCTCGCGCTCGAGCGACGCTGAGCGATGGACGCGGTGCATCTCGACGACCTCGACACGCCGTGCCTCACGGTCGACCTTGACGTGTTCGAGGACAACGTGCGGACGTGCTTGCGCAGGCTCGCGGGCGTCGACGTGCGGCCGCACCTGAAGACCGCGAAGAGCCCCGCGGTGGCGCGCCTGCTGCTCGACGCCGGCGCCGTCGGGGTGTGCGTGGCCAAGCTCAGCGAGGCCGAGGTGATGCTCGCGGGCGGGGTCGACGACGTGTTGATCACGACCGAGATCGCCGGCGCGGTGAAGGTGCGCCGGCTGGCGCGGATGGTCTCCGCGTGGCCGGAGGCGCGCGTCCGCCTCGTCGTCGACTCGCCCGAGGGCGCGTCGGCGATCGATGCCGCCCTCCCGCGGCCGCTCGAGACGCTGGTCGACGTCAACGTCGGGCAGGACCGCTGCGGGGTCGCGCCCGACGATGCGCTCGCGCTCGCGGATCGGATCGCGGGGCTCGAGCGCCTGCGTCTGGTGGGGCTCCAGGGCTACGAAGGCAACCTGCAGCACGTGCGCGACGCCGACGAGCGCCGGCGGCTGTGCGACGTGTCGATGAGTCGGCTGGCGGGGGCCGCGGAGCGGTTGCGCGCCGGCGGTCACACGGTTGAGGTCGTGAGCACCGGCGGCACCGGGACGGCCGAGTTCTGCGTCGCCCACGAGGTGGTGACCGAGGTCCAGCCCGGGTCGTTCGCGTTCATGGACACCGACTACCTCGACACGGGCGGCCTCCCCTACCGGTTCTCGCTCGAGGCGATCGCGACCGTGATCAGCCGGCCCGCGCCGGACCGCGCGGTGATCGACGCCGGGTTGAAGACGCTGTCGGACGATTCCGGTCCGGCGCGGCTCGTCGACGTCCCGGGCTGGAGCTACCGCCATGCCGGCGACGAGCACGGCGTGCTCACGCCCACCGGCGAGCCCGACCGTCGCGCGCTGCGGGTCGGCGAGCGCGTGAGGCTGATCCCGTCGCACATCGACCCGACGATCAACCTCCACGACGTGATGTACGCGCACCGCGACGGGATCGTCGAGGCGGCGTGGGCGGTGGCGGCGCGCGGCAAGGTGCAGTAGCTAGCTGTCGAACCCGAGGCCGAGCCGGTCGAGCGTCCTCAGCCACAGCCCGCGCCGGCCGTCGTCGCGGTCGGCGGCCGCCAGCCGGTTGCGCGTCAGCTGGATCACGCCGGTGCGAAGCGGCTCGGGCGGGAACGGCACCGGCCGCCGGCGCACCATCGCCAGCGCGGTCGCCTCGGTCGCGCGCCCGTCGAGGAGGTCGAGCCCGACCCGCGCGCCGAACCGGCTCGCGCCGACGCCGAGGCCGGTGTAGCCGAGCGCGTACGCGACGAGTCCGGTCAGCGCGGTGCCGAAGAACACCGAGAAGCGGCTGCAGGTGTCGATCGCCCCGCCCCAGCGATGGCTGAACCGCAGGCCCTCGAGCTGCGGGAACGTCGTGAACAGGTGCTGCGAGAGCTTCGCGAACGTCGGCTCGTGGTCGTCGAGGTGCGGCCCGACCGGTCCGCCGTAGCGATACACCGCGTCGTAGCCGCCCCACACGATCCGCCAGTCTGCCGTCAGCCGGTAGTAGTGGAACTGGTTGCCCATGTCGCTGACGCCCTGGCGGGCGGCCCACCCGATCGCCGCGCGCATGCGCTCGTCGAGCGGCTCGGTCACCAGCACGTAGTCGTACACCGGCGCGACGTACCGCCCGATCGCGCGCAGGAGCGGCGGGTACGCGCTCGTCGCCAGCAGGACGCGGCGCGCGTCGAGCACCCCGCCGTCGGTGATGACCCGTACGCCCGCGGCGGTCCGGCGCAGCGCGCGGACCGGGGTGTACTCGTGGATCCGCACGCCGTCCCGCGCGGCGGCGGCGCGCAGGCCGTCGGCGAGCTTGGCGGGGTGGACGAGCGCGGAGCCCGTCCGCGTCAGCAGGGCCCCGAGATACTTTTCGGAGTGGATCTCGCCGCGGACCTGGCCGCGGTCGAGCAACTCGACCCGATGGCCGAACCGGCGCAAGAGCTCGGCCTCTTCGGCCAGGTCGGCGAGCTCCCGCGGCGCGAGCGCGACGACCAGATCGCCGGCCGGCTCGAGCTCGGCGTCGATCCCGAGCCGTTCGAGGTCCGCCGCGAGCGCGTGGAAGTTGTCGAGCCCGAGCCGCTCGAGCTGCCCGAGCTCGTCGGGAAAGCGCGACAGGCCGTTGGCGATCCCGTGTGTGAGCGACGATTGGAGGAAGCCGCCGTTGCGCCCGCTGGCACCCGCACCGCAGCGGGTCGCCTCGAGCAGGACGACGTCGCGCGAGGGGTCGAGCGCCTTCGCGTACAGCGCCGCCCACAGTCCCGTGTAGCCGCCTCCGACGATGCACAGGTCGGCCTCGGCCGGGCCGTCGAGCGGGGCGTGCGGGTCGCGCGCCGGAAGCGTGTCGAGCCAGAACGATCGGCGTTCCGCGTGCGCGTAGGCGGACGTTTGCGCTGAGGTCGGGGGAGTGTCGGGCCACGGCGAGGGCAAGCCGGCGATCCTAGATCGTCAGGGGTGGCGGCTCAGGCCGCGCATGATCGCGTCGGCGTCGCGGTGCGGCGCGCGCAGAGCGACGCCGACGATGTCGAGGGCGTCGGTGGCGACCGCGCGGACCGCGGCCCGGTTGTCATCGTCGTTGCCGGTGGCGAACATCTCGCCCGTGTAGATCGCGATCGGCACCCCGCGGCGCTCGGCGCGCTCGCGAACGGTCCGGAGCTTGGCGGCGCCCGCTTCGAACACCAGCACCGGTTGGACGAGCAGCGGCAGGTAGCGCCGGCCGTCGGCGTCGAGGTAGTCCTGTCCGACCGCGTGGTCGCCGGCCTGCGCGGTGACGCCGCTGATCAGGAACGCCGTGACGTTCAGCCGCTGCCAGGTGGCGAGGTCGTCGCGGACCACGACCGCGACCTTGGTGTCGAACTGACCTACGCCCACGGCGACATGATCGCCACCGGGCTCGCGGCGCGTCTTGAACGTTGTTGCGGTCTTCGATCCGTCCGGTTGAGTGGATCCGGCCGCGAGTCCGGCGGCGTTCGATGGGCCGTGGCGGCGGTGCCGCGGGCCGCGGCGCGGCTCGACCCGGCGGGTTTGTTCGGCAGGGCGGGCGGGCCCGATGATCGTCGGCTGGGCAGACCTGGTGAGGTGGGCCGGGGGCGGGCCCGATGCCCGGTGCGCGCTTTATCGGGTCCGGAGCTGAAGCGACCGTGCCCGCCGAGGGCGAGGGCGAGGGCGAGGGCGAGGGCGAGGGCGAGGGCGAGGGCGAGGGCGAGGGCGAGTATCTCGCCACTCGGCGACCCGGCGGCGGCGAATGGCGATTCAGTCGGCTATAGCGCGAACAACGTCGCACTCGGCCCCGGCGCCCTGCCGAGTGGCGAGATACTCGGGGTCTGGCGGACCGTGATCGCGTCGCCGTCGGTCACGACGTCGTCGCGCTCCTCCAGCCGTCGCGCGCCGGCGATGACAACGTCCCCCGTCCCCCCGGCCACGTGCAAACCCACCGTCCGAAACGGCAACGTGGCCATCCGCTCGAGCTCAGCCCGCTCTTCGCAAGACACACGTTCCGGCCCGCGGTATCACAGCACACTAGTTGAACACGGCTTCGTAGGTGACGCCCTCGGAGGCGGACTGGACCGGGCCGAGAAACAGCTCGAGCTCGCCGAGGTCCGGGTGCACGATGTGGTGCGTCACCTGTGCGAGGACGGGCGATCCCGGGCCCTCGAACCGCAGCGCGAACGGCTGCCGGTAGCCGGGGCGCTCGCCGAACGACACCACCTCGGTGAGGCGGATCGGCAGCGGCTCGGCGCCCCCGTAGTGCACGTCGAACACGCTGCCGATCGCCGGCCGGAAGTCAGCCGAGGTCAGCGAGCCGAGGTCGCGCACGGCCGCTCCATCGCGATGTAGGCGTCGTCGTGGTCGCCCGCCCGCAGCCCGAGCTGCTCCCAGAAGCGACGGGCAGCGTTGCCGACAGCGACGTGGCAGCGGACGGGGAGGCCGCGTGCATCGGCCTCGTCGAGGAGCTTGCGCACGAGCGCGGTGCCGATCCCGGCGCCGCGGAAGCGCGGCAGCAGCGCGAGGTCGACGATTCGGATTTCATCGGCGGAGCGATCGACGATCAGCCGGCCGGCGGGCTCCCCGGAAACGGTGATGACCGAGTGGCTGGCATCGGGGAAGACGGCGCGGTAGTGCCGGGCCTGGGCTTCGAACTGCATCCCGATGAACGCGTCCAGCTGCGATTGCGGCCAGTCGAGCCCGGTCAGCTCGGGCATGCGGGTGGAGGCGTAGACGGAGAGCAGGAACTCGTCGTCCGCGCGGAGGTCGGCGGGCCGGAGCGCGATGTCGGATGCCATCACCGCCAAGATCGTAGATATCGCCGCGGTAGGCTCCGGCGCTGGATGGCCGAGAACCCGCTCGATGAATTGAGGCCTGTCGTGGTCGACGACCCGTGGCTGCGCGATCGGCTGCTGGCGGCGCCGAGCGGCGAGGCGTTCGTCGCCGAGGTGGTCGGCGTCGCGCGCGGCCAGGGGATCGACCTGCCTGCGGCGGCGGTGGTCGAGGGACTCGAGGCCGCGCGGCGAGACCGGCGGGCGCGATGGGTGTAGCCACGCCTCCGCGGCTTGCGGGATGGACGCCGATCGCGGTGCGAGACGACGGTCAAGGGACGGTCGTCCGCTGGTGCTTCACCGAGGGGGCGCAATTCGACGAGCCGTTCTTCGAGCAGACGATCGACTGTTGCCTGCGCGATCCGTTCCGGCTGCTGTTCTGGCGCGAGACCGGCATCGACGCGCTCGCGGAGCTGGCGTCGGAGGCTCCGGGCCTGGAGCCATCCGGCTTCATCTTCCACATGTCGCGGTGCGGGTCGACGCTCGTCGCCCGGATGCTGGGGTCGCTGCCACGAGTGCTCGTGGTCAGCGAGGCGGGTCCAATCGACGAGATCCTGCGCACGGGCGCGGTCGACTGGCTGCGATGGATGGTCTCGGCGCTTGGACAGTCGCGGCGGCCGGGACAGACGCGGCTCGTGATCAAGCTCGACGCATGGGCGATCTTCGCGCTGCCGCTGGTTCGCGAGGCCTTCCCCGCGGTGCCGTGCGTGTTCGTTTATCGCGACCCGGTCGAGGTGGTCGTCTCGCACCTCGGCCATCGCGGCTACCACACGGTGCCGGGGACGCTGCCGCCGGAATGGCTGGGACTGTCCGAGCTGATGCTCCAGACGCTCGAGCCCGAGCAGTACGTCGCCGCCGTGCTCGGGGCGATCTGCGATGCGGCCGTCGCTCGCGCACGCGCCGGCGCGTTGACGCTCGTCAATTACGACTCCCTGCCGGGGTCGGTGGCCGCGGCGGTCGCGCCGCTGTTCGGGATCGCCGTCGGACCCGCGGCCCGGGCGGCGTTCGCGCTCGCGGCAGGACAGGACGCGAAGAATCCGTACATCCAGTTCGTGCCCGACCGCGCCGACAAACGGCGCCGGGCCGACGCCCGGGTTCGCGAGGCGGTCGACGTCTGGCTGCGACCGTCCTACGAAGCGCTCGAGCAGCTGCGAGTCCGCGCGCCATGACGGTCGCCGACCGCGTGCGGCTCCCGTTGCGCTTCGATGCAAAGGCGCTCGCGCGCGAGGCGCTGTCATTGCCCGAAGGCGCGTGGGTGCCGCACTTCAACCAGTCGATCTACGAGGGCGCCTGGACGGGAGTGGCGCTGCGCTCGGTAGGCGGCGCCGAGGCGCAGCTGTACCCCAACCCCGCCGCGGACGCGCCTTACGCCGACACCGAGACGCTCGGTCGGCTGCCCGCGTTCGGGGCTGCGCTCGCGCAGTTCCGGTGCCCGCTGCTGGCCGCACGGCTGCTGGCGCTCGCGCCGGGCGCGGTCATCAACGAACACCGCGACTACCGGCTCGATTGGGAGGACGGTGAGATCCGCGTCCACGTTCCGGTGGTGACGAGCCCGGAAGTAGAGTTCGTGCTCGACGGCCGGCGCGTCGAGCTCGCTGCGGGGGAGGCGTGGTATCTGAATCTGAGCCTCCCGCACCGCGTCGCCAACCGCTCGGACGTGACTCGGATCCACCTGGTGGTCGACTGCGTCGTCAACGACTGGCTCAGCGAATTGACGAGTGACATCCGCGGAACGACGGCGTACACTGCAAGACGGAAGTGAAGGGGACGATCGCGACCACGGGGGATGGGCCGCTGACACGACGGAGGTTCGTGCGCTCCGGCGTCGCCCTGGGCGCGCTCGCGCTCGCCCCCGGCGCGTGGGCGAAGAGCATCTCCCGGAGCGGCGGCGGCACGCTACGCCGCTCGCATTTCAAGCCGCTCGTCGGCGCGAAGCTGCGCATGACCGGCGGCGACACCGCCGTTCACGTCATGCTCGTCGGGATCCACGACCTGCTCCCGGTGCTGCGACCCAACGATCCAAACCGCTTCTCGCTGCTGTTCGCCGTTCCTCGCGATCATCGCTGCGCGGAGGGGATCATGACCTTCCACCATCGCGACCTCGGGCGGTTCGACCTGTTCGTCTCACCGGTCGACCGGGGGCTCAAGGCGCGCCACTACGAGGCCGTCATCAATCGTTCACGCTTCTTAGGGGGACACCGTGTCTGATCAGTATCTCGGCGAGATCCGCATGTTCGGCTTCAACTTCGCGCCGCAGGGCTGGGCGTTCTGCAACGGACAGATCCTGCCGATCAGCCAGAACACGGCGCTGTTCAGCTTGCTCGGAACGACTTACGGCGGCAACGGGACGTCGACCTTCGGGCTCCCGAACCTGCAGGGGCGGGTGGCGATCCACCAGGGCCAGGGTTTGGGCCTGTCGCCGTACGACCTCGGCCAAGTCGGTGGTACCGAGACCGTGACCCTGACCCAGAACCAGATGCCGCAGCACAACCATTCGGTGAATGCGAGCTCCGCGCCGGGGACTGGCGGGCGTCCGGGGGGCGCGGTACTGGCCCGCGCGCCGGACGACGTCTACGCGGCCTCGTCGGACGGTACGACGATGCTTGCGAATATGGTCGGCACCGCCGGTGGTAGCCAGCCCCACTCGAACATCCAGCCGTATGTCGTGGTCACGTTCTGTATCGCGCTACAGGGGATCTTCCCGTCGCGGAACTGAGCCCGGGGCCCTGCGCATGCCGGTCACTCAGCATTCGGGTCTCCGCGGTCCCTTGCGGCTGGTCGCGGTCGCGCTCGGCGTGGTCATCGTCGGGTGGTTGTCGGTCGGTGCCGCGACCGCGAGGGCCACGACCTTCTCGAACACCGCCGGCATCGCCCTCCGGGACCCAAACTTCGCCGGAAATCCGAACTGCAGCGACCCCGCGGCGTTGTGCAACGCGACGGCGGGCACGTACCCGTCGGCGATCAACGTCTCCGGTCTGTCGGGGACGGTCTCGAGCGTCTCGCTGTCGCTCAACAACGTCAGCTACGCCTACTCGGACGACATCGACGCGCTGCTCGTCGACCCCTCGGGCGCGAATCTGATCGTCCTCGCCGCCGTCGGCCCCAACACGGGGTCCTCCGAGGCGGCGAGCAACTCGACGCTCACGATCAGCGACAGCGGAACCTTGCCGACCGACCTCACGCCGTG